>Ga0209139_10000406_pt1 | contig 14705 bp, 13 predicted proteins | sample BogFormECP14_OM3_FD_188246 | JGI IMG/M metagenome (GOLD analysis project Ga0209139, IMG submission 188246) | Bog forest soil microbial communities from Calvert Island, British Columbia, Canada - ECP14_OM3 (SPAdes) (version 2) | ecosystem: Environmental > Aquatic > Freshwater > Wetlands > Bog ...
GCCGGCGGTGGAGCAGGCCATTCATGGGATCGATTCGCGACTGCCGGTTTTCGATGTGCGTTCCATGCGGGAGTGTACCCAGATGGCGAGCAGTTTCGCGGTTATACAGAGCACCCTGGCAGGAATGTTCGCGCTGATCGGGCTGGTTCTTGCAGTAACGGGGATCTACGGAGTCGTGGCCTATCGAACCCAATTGCGGACCCACGAGTTCGGAATACGAATGGCTTTAGGTGCTTCCCGTGTCGATGTGCTGCGGCTCGTGCTGGTGCAGGGATTATGGCTCGCAGGCACTGGCCTGGCGCTGGGACTGGCGTTTGCGTTGGGACTCACACGTCTTATCGCCCGGCTGTTGTACGGAATCAGCGGCAACGATCCGGTCTCCGTCGTTTCCGTCGTCATGCTCCTGGGAGCAATGTCATTGCTGGCATGCTACCTTCCCGCACATCGAGCGATGCGCCGGAACCCCGTGACCGCAATTCGCGAGCTGTAAACCGCAGCTCGGACTCGACGCGAATTGGACGGATTCGGGGTATGCGTGACGCTCCACCTGGTTGGCAAGAAGGGTAACCGGATTCCACCGGTCACAAACCAATCTCAGCAAGGTGGATCTTCGTTGTGCGTTGACGTGAACAGGGCTTAGCACGTTTCTAGAACGGTCACCCTCGAAACGCGCTAGCGCAGCGATTGTTCGGGCTCCGGGCAACGTCATAGAACAGATCCTAAGTCTGGTGCGTCTGCCAATTCCGCCACTTTCGCATGGCCTGCATTACAAGTTTATCCTACGTTATTCCGTGGCGAATAGAGGCGCAGCCAGCATCTGCTCACGCAGTCTTTGGAGAATCTTCATCAATTCGTTCGCAAGGGACAGCAGATTGCCGGGCAGCAGGGGGCTCGTGGCTACATCGGCTGCCAGTGCGGAGGGAAGTACCGGTGCCTGAATGCTAACCGATGCTGAGGCAGATTTTGTCCGCTGCGCTTCCAGGTAAGCCGCCATATCGTTCAATGTCTGGGCGCAGGATTGATCGAACTCCTGCAGTAAAGCTTCTGCCTGGGCGGACAATCTTTCGGTTGCACCAAAGACGCGGTATTGCAACAGCGCAAGTTGCAGGACGTAGGCGGTGCGCAACTGGGCCTGCCAGTTGCGTAATCGATCCCGCGCGGCCATGTGCTTCGCACGAAGCGCGCCCAACTCAAACGGCACAGCATCTGACTGAGCAGCGACGGTGGAAAAATTGCTGAAGATTTTGTTGCGCAGCCGGCGAATGCCGACAATCGAAGCCGCATCGTGCGGACGAAGGGTGTAAACGGCCAATTCAGCCAGCGATCGCAGGTTCCTGGTAAAAGTCCTCAACATTTCGTCGGCGGCGGTTATTGGCTGCAGCCGCTCGAATGCCAGCCACATCATCACGATGCCGAGCAAGACGCCGACGGTGCGGTCGCGACCAATGGTGAGGGAAGTCTGGATGGTGAAATCGTTCAGGTGGATGAAATAGAAGGCAACGGCGATTTGAAACCCGCAATACGAGAGGCGCGAGCTTGCAGTTGCTATCCAGGCGGCGATGGTCGAAACAGCAACGAAGAGCAGGGTGAATTCCGTAATCGAGTCGATGTTAGGCAGAATGAAGATCTGCGCGCCGAGGCCGAAGATGAATCCGCCGATCACAGTTCCTGCGATGCGCAGCACCTGTTTTTGCCGCGAAGCCCCGATGGTGGAAAGTGCAGTAAGCACACAGGTTAGGACGGATGTGGACAGGCCAGGCCACGAAAGGGAAACGTATATGACGTAGCACAGCGTTCCGGCGAGGCAGCCGCTGAGCGCAAAGCGAAGATGGTCGGGATTGGTGAATGCATCGGAGAGCAGAAACCCGCTCTCGGGTTCCGGTTCGTGCGAGAGAGCCTGGAACGCTTTCAGAGAGGTCGAGCCCTGAATGACGCGCGGCATGAGGGCGACCATCCCTTCCAGTTCCCGCAGGAGAGAAGCATTTGAGGGCGTCCCTGTCGTCTCGAGCAGAGGCGGTTTTTGTCCTGTCTTGAGGAATTGGCGGACTTCCGCGATCTCTTTTGCAAGTTTTGCCGCGAACTCACTGTCGGCGGCAGAGACGTATGGCTGCGCCTGAGACATCGCGGCCGCGAAGTCCTGCGATCGGCCCACCAGCGAAATAACGGCGTCCATCTGCGCGCGATAGAGTTGCGTATAACGCGAGCGAGCGAGCAGGCGGCGGATGGTTCCAACGCCGATGGTAGCAAATTGGGCGAGTCTTGCCGCGGTTTCTTTGGGGACTGGCTTGCCTGTGGCGTAAGAGGTAAGCAATTCTTCGATGGCCTGAAGACGGACGTTCAGTCCGATGATGATCTGGTCCTGCTTTTGAAAGGCGTGGAAGACCGCTTCGACCACAATCGTAACGGCTGCTCCGATGGCCGGAGCCAGGATTTGCCACAGAGTCTGTTCGAGGTTGTGCTCAGCGGGTCCGGGGAGATACCAGATAGCAACGGAAGCTGTGCCGATGATGCCGATGATGGTGGCGACAGCGAAATTGCTCAGTGTTCGAACAAGGAAAAAAATCAGTAAAAGACTGAAAGCTTCCCAGAAAAAATGAGTGATTGGAACAGAGGCGAACATTCTCGCTCCGATGGGAACGAAGAGCGTCGCCATAATCAATGCCGTTCCAATCGATACGGTGAATTTCGCCGTGGAGGCAAAATTTTCGCGGGAGATGACGAAGGCGACGATGGCACCGAGCGCTCCGCCGGGAACGCGGAAGGTCATCGTGAGGATCATGGTGATGGTGGCCGCAATTACGATGCGGGCGACCATGACGCCGCGCCCGGGGTAAGGAGCCAGTTCGCCCTTGAGAAATTCCCAGAACCAGGAAACAAGACCGCCCCGGCTATCCACGGATGACATGGTTGCGGTGGCCATTTTTATTTTCGCTCGGCAGACTCACCGTGAATTACAACGACGGCCGACTCGCTGAGCCGGAACACGTCGTTCGGATCGGCTTCAATACGGACGCGCACGGGAAATCGCGACGCCAGATGGACCCAGTTAAGGGTGCGCTGCACATCGGGTAGCCCTTGGGTGAAACGTCCTACGACATCAGCGTCCGGGGTAACACCGAAGCCAATGCTGTCAACTACGCCCTTGTAGCGGATATTTGGCCGTGACAGTACATATACATCGGCCTTCATTCCGGGATGAATGTGATGAAGCTGCGTCTCGCGGAAATTGGCTACGGCCCACCAGATACGCGTGTCTATGAGGGTGAAGATCTCCTGTCCAGTGTGCGCGTATGCACCTTCAGAAATGGTGAGGTTGGTGACCCGGCCATTAAAGGGCGCAATGAACTTGCAGTTGTCCAGGTTGTACTGCGCCTGGTCTATTGCGGAACTCCGTCCGCTGCGCTGCGCCGTGAGAGGTTCGAGTGTCGTGACCGCATGCGTGGCCTGTTGCACTTGCTGGTGACTCTGCTCAAGCTGCGCTTCTGCCTGCTTATATTGCGCCTGTGCTGAATCGAGACTCGCCTGAGCAAGAGCAAGTTGAGAACGCGCCTGTGCCGATGCCTGCTGGCGGGTTGTCTGCAACGTTTGCGCCTGGTCGATCTGATCCACAGTGACGAATTGCTTGGCGAGAAGAGGCTGAATGCGATGCAAGTTGTTGCTGGCATACGCGGTCTCTGCATCGGCGCGCTCCACCGCTGCTTTCGCGTTTAGTACGTCCGCTTTTGCCTCATCGACTGCCGCGGCGGCGCGGGTCACGTTGGCTTCGGCACTCTTACTGCTTGCTTTCGCTACTTCGACGGCGCTTCCCAGGGAGGCAATCGTGCGGCTCTCATCTCCGATCTGTCCTTCGAGCGTGTCGCGCTCCGATTTAGCCAGAGTAAGAGCGTAGGCATAGGGGCGCTCATCAATATCGAAAAGCAGGTCTCCCTGATGTACCAGTTGATTGTCAGCGACGGTGAGTTTCACGATAGGCCCGCTCACGACCGGCGCGACTCCGATGAAATTGGCGAAGACCTCGGCATCGTCGGTGCGCGGATTTAATGTTGTAGCGCGAATCACGAGCAGGCCGGTGATGATGGCGCACAGGATGGATGCGACGCTTATGATGCGTCCGATACGGCTGCGATTTTCTTCGGATTCGATAGGCGCCATAGGTCCTCGATTCAACTGAAAATAACCAGCCAGAAAGTGAAGGCCCAAAAAGCGGCCAGACATGGGTAAACGAGGATCGCGGGCTTGATGTGCTTGTCGATTTCAAGGCGCGCGAAGAACCAATGCGCGCCCCAGGCCAGCAAAATGCCCGCGATAATGCAGAAGAGCCACGCAGGGAAAAACGAGCCAAGAATGCTGAAGGTCGGCGCCCGCTGGCAGCCGGACAGCAGCGCCAGCGAACCCAGAGCCGAAAAGACTGCAACGTTTTTCTCAGATAAAGCCACGAGGCGAATTCCTTTCTTTCCGTCGCTCTTCATTAGGGACCTGTTTTGGGCGGCACTGCCAGCAGATCGCCGGTTCGGAATGCGAGATTCGCGACCTGCAAGAGAAGCTGCGTGCGCGCAGTGATGTCTTCCGTGCGCGCCTGTGCCAAAGTCTTCTGCGCGGAAACGACATCGAGCAGATTTCGGACGCCATAGCCATACGACTCCCTCGCCGCGGAATACGACTCGTCCGCCGATTTGAGCAATGCCGCCGCAGCCTGCTGCTGGCGCTGCGCCGTTTTTACGTTTGAATACGCCGTCCAAACCTCATCCGCGATCTGATCGCGCAGTGAGTTGATTTCGGCGATCGTTGCTGCCTTTTCAGCCTTGGCTTGAGCGATTGCGTGTTCGCGGCGGCCGCCGTCGAAGAGCGTCCACTGAAGCGCAAGTTCCGCATCCCAGACTTCGGATCCGACATAGCCCGGAGGCAATTGACCCTGCTGCCCGTAATCACGGGTAAGGCCGCCGTTCCCATTCAAGCTGAGCGATGGATAATATCTCGATTTCGCCTGTTTGATGACTGCGTTCGTTGCGCGCAACTGGGCAAGTTGTGCCTCGAGGTCCGGCCGCTGTTCGAAGGCGCGATCGATCGCAGTATCAACAGATTCAGCAAGATCGCCTGGCATCTTAAGCTCGTTGACATCCTGTACATGATAGGTCGTCTGCGGCGGCAGTCCAAGCGCAGTCGCCAGGTCGCCACGGGCGATTTCCTCCGCGCCGATTGTTGACTGGAGGTCGTATTGGGCCTGCGCCGTCGAAGCTGTGGCTTCGAGCACGTCGGGTTTGGTGGCAAGTCCGTTTTGCAGACGGTCCTGTGCGTCTTCTTCTACCGCTTGGGCATTCTTGAGGTTAGCCTCGGCTGCGTCCATCTGGCCCATCGCATTCAGTAGGCGATAGTAGGCGGAGGTGACCTGAAAGATGATCTTCAGATGGGTATCATTGAAGGTGAGATTGGCGGCCAACAGATTGGCCTTGGCCGCGTCGATTGCGCCGCCGCGTCCGCCAAAGTCGAAGATCAGATATTCAACATGAAGTTCGGGGGAGAATACGCCGTATGTCTGGCGGAAAAATTCTGAATTGAGCAGGACTTGCACGCGCGCCGTGCTGCCCAGGGCGACTGCGGCCAGAGTCGGGAAAAGGGCGCCGCGGGCGATTCCCAGAGCCGCCGCGCGCGCCTTCGCCTGCTGCCAGGCCAGGCGCGTTTCTGGATTGTGTTGCTCGGCGAGGTCGATCAACTCGGCCAGGGTGTAGGCCTTTGCTGTATCAAGACTGTATTTTGTATCGGGCAGCGTCGACAACTGCTTGTTCAGGCTTTGCTCTGCAGCCGGATTGCTCCACTTCTTATCAGGAGAAGCTGGCGCGCTCTGGGCGTGGAGTCCCAGAGTGCTTAGACAAAGAAGACAGGTTGCGGCAATCCCCCGAAAGTGTATGTGCATGAAGGTTTATGAAAAACGGCTGCACTTCATTTTGCTGTAAGAGAGCTTTGCCGACAATAGATGAACTTGTCTGATTGAACAAGTCGCGGTCAGGATGCCGGAAATAAAAACCGCAGCATAGGGCCGACGCGCTGTGCCCACGAGGCCTCGTCGTGGGTTCCACCATCGATGCGCTCGTAGTCCAGATCCGAACCCAGGCGCCAGCCATGTGCCTTTAGCCGCCGCTCCAGAAGGTCTGCATCAGCCAGTGTGCGCCTGCCTTCCGCCGTGCCAACGTCGAGCCAGATGCGAGGGTGGTGATCCAGTCGAACATCGTTTACATAGCCGATGATGCTTTTGTGGTTCCACCAGACCGAGGGCGAGAGCACAGCGAGCCTGCTGAAAAGATCCTGGTATTTCAGGCCGAGATAGAGGGTGACCAGCCCTCCAAGCGACGATCCACCCATGCCGGTGTTTTCGCGGCCGTGGAGGGTGCGGTAGTTGGCGTCGATAAATGGCATCAGGTCTTCAGCGATGAGCCTGCCGTATTTGTCGGCTTCACCGCCGCCCATCTTCCAGTCGGGAACAGGGGTGTATTCGGCAAGCCGGTGGTCGCCAGTATTGGCGATGCCGACAATGATCAGAGGTTCCACTTCGCCAGCCTCGACGGTGTCATCAGCAGTCTCGGCCACGCGCCAGGTGCGTCCTGGAACAAACGAAGTGCTTGGATCAAAAAGATTTTGTCCATCATGAAGATAAAGCACGGGAAAGCGCCGCTCCGGCTGATCTTCGTATTGTGGAGGGACATAAACAGTGATGTCGCGGTCGTCAGGTAGAAAACGGCTGTGAAACCGTGGATGGAGGGTGACGCGCGCTGGCAACGTAGGAGCGCCCGGGATCTGAGCGCTGGCGGAAATATCTGGAATCTCTGTTGCCAACTTGCGGATGCTTCCTCTACGTTTTTTCATCGGGTGCTGCGATCTTGATTTCGGATGCTCGCGCTGCCCTTCCTGATACATTATCAGGAACGTGAATAAACGATGAATCGTGAATACCATAAATGGTGGTCCTGGCGCCTCGGTCGTGACATGGAATTGCTGGTTTTCGGGCACGCTGGTGTGCCGGCGGTAGTTTTTCCCACGTCGCAGGGGCGTTTTTACGAGTTTGACGACCGGGGCATGATCGGCGCGATTGCGCACAAGATTGAGAATGGCGAGTTGCAGCTTTATTGCCTGGACAGCATCGACGCCGAGAGCTGGTACAACCGCAATGTGCCTCCGCGGTGGCGGATCGCCCGCCACGTTCAGTACGAAGATTATGTGATGGAAGAGGTGCTGCCGCTAATTCGCCTCAGGAACCACGATCACCATCTCATCAGCCTTGGGTGCAGCTTCGGTGGCTATCACGCAGTGAATATTGCCCTGCGCCATCCGGACCGGTTCACTGGTTTCTTGTCGATGAGCGGGGCCTTCGACCAGACCGGATTCCTGCGCGGCTATTACGACAATGACGTGTACTTCAATACGCCGCCGCATTACGTCCCGAATATGTCCGATTGGTGGTATCTCGAACGATATCGGCGCAACACCTATGTTCTGGCAACCGGATGGGATGACCAGTGCCTCGGCGATAACCAGTATCTGTCGCGGCTGCTGGGTGAAAAGGGAATTCCGCACAACCTCTATATCTGGGACGCGTCGAACAGCCACGACTGGCCTACCTGGGGTCGAATGATGAACAATTATCTGTAGATCGGTCTATTCGTATCTGAAATCGTTACAAATAGAAAAATCTTTTGATTTCCACTTGAAATTTTCTCGCGACCTGTGCCACTATCTTTCAGGCAGAGGAAGCTGTAATGACTACCACCTTCCAATTCGGACACCTGATGCAGCCACGGCTAGATTGCCTCGTCGGCTCGTCATGGATTCTGCTCGCAACCGCCAATCTATAACGGCGCGTTGTTCCTCTGCTAAGTCCAGACAACCGATTTAAGGCAAACAGCTTATCTGCAATAGCGAGTGGTGTAGCACGCGGATACTTCTTGACACGACTACTCCGCAAATAGCGACCGTTCCCTCGCGTTCCGCCCCACCACGCAAAAAACGCGTGCCGGGGACCCCGGTTTGCAGACATGCGCCAGTGGCGAAGTGTGCGGATACTTCTTGGTCGAACCCGAAAAGGGTGCGGTTCGAAGCCGCATTAGCCGCATACGCTTTTCCCTGGCGTGAACATCTCCGGTGGCGCAGGCGCGGGATACTTCCTCCACCCGCATACGGCAGGCGAAAGGGAATCGCCAATTCGCGTACGCGAATGCCGCCCATGCTGCTTTTCCCCGGAGATAACGAATGCGTTGGAGTGTGTAACTCACTCCGGCGCGCAACCATAAAACCCCGAACCGTGTGAAGGAGACACGCCATGAGCATCAGCATCACTGTGCGTAACGGCACTGCAATTGGCAAGGAGTCGCTCTGCCGCACCTGCCGTTACGCCAGCATCCTGCTGGGCTACTCCGAGAGTGAAGAGGAGATCCGCTGCGGTTACTTCAGCGCGCTGCCGCGTCTGGTACCGTTTCCGGTCAGCCGTTGCAGCGACTACCTCAACAAGCTCGCCCCGACTCTTTACGAGTTGGAGAAGATCGCTTTCATCATCGACGTCAAGGATGTGAAGGCAACTTCTCGTGTCGGTTTTGCCGGTGCCGTTGTCACTGCCAGCACCTGTGAGGAAGACAGTGAGTAGTCATATCGTCTGACCCTGTTCCGGTTTTGACAAGATGCTGGCTGCGAACAGGGCCGCAATCACAGGGCATCTTGAAAGGGAGGCGCGCTATGCGTCTGAATATTCTGAAACTTAGTCAACTCGAATTCAGCGGAGCGCCCTTGCGTACGCACGAGGGCGCACCCGCTGTTGTGATCAGTGCGGAAGCGCAGTTGCGGCGCTCGGTGCTGGCCTGCATGTTGTGGGAGGACCAGTTCTATGAGCATGGCGCGACCATCGCCGAGCGCATCGCCGGACTTGTTCCTCAGGTAGACGCGGCTAAGGTGGCTGCGCTTGCGGTCGAAGCACGCGAGAAGATGAAGCTGCGTCACGCGCCGCTGTTGCTGGTGCGAGAGATGGCTCGCTATGCCACTCATCGCGGACTTGTGGCTGAGACGCTGGCGCGTGTCATTCAGCGCGCGGACGAGCTGACCGAATTCCTTGCCATTTACTGGAAGGATCGCCGTGAGCCTCTTTCCGCACAGGTGAAAAAGGGACTGGCTGCCGCCTTTACGCGGTTCGATGCCTACGCTCTTGCAAAGTACGACCGTGCAGGCACGGTGAAACTGCGTGATGTGCTCTTTCTGACGCATGCCAAGCCGTTGACGGCGGATCAGTCGCTCACATGGCGTCAGCTTGTCGAGGGAACGCTGCCCTCTCCGGAGACGTGGGAGGTACGGCTGTCTCGCGGCGAGCAGAAGCGTGAAGTGTGGGAGTCCATGCTGATCGAGAACCGCCTCGGCGCTCTCGCTCTGCTTCGCAACCTGCGCAACATGCAGGCTGCGGGTGTCGATCCGGAACTGGTGCGCTACGCGCTTGAAGTAATTCGCGTCGAGCGCGTGCTGCCGTTCCGCTTCATCGCTGCGGCGCGTCATGCTCCGCAGTGGGAGCCGTGGATCGAGCAGGCCATGTTCGCGAGTCTAAACGGCCAGTTGCGTCTGGCGGGCAAGACTATTTTGCTTGTCGACGTCTCTGGCAGCATGGATGCGAAGTTGTCTGCTCGTTCTGAGATGCAGCGTATGGACGCGGCTGCGGGTCTTGCGGTGTTGTTGCGTGAGATCGCCGAAGAGGTGAGTATCTACACCTTCTCCGACGTTCTCGTTGCAGTGCCGGCACGCCGTGGCTTTGCCTTGCGTGATGCGATCGTGCACAGCCAGCCGCACGGTGGAACGCAACTCGGCCGCGCGTTGCATGAATTGCGTGAGCGCGGTGACCGCCTGATCGTTATTACCGACGAGCAAGCGCACGACAGCGTGCCTGCGCCGAAGTATGGACGCGGATACGTGGTCAACGTAGCCAGCTCCCGCAACGGAGTGGGCTACGGCGCTTGGACGCACATCGATGGCTGGAGCGAGGCCATCATTGAATACATCCGCTCTGTCGAGTCTGTGGGACGGGCGGATGCATGAAGCGGGAAGCGGACAGGACCGTTCGCTTCCCTCATTTTTCTTCTGGAAACATTTTGATACCGACGTGACAGTTGCATCAAACTTCGGCTCGTGGGTTGATTCACCAATCTTTTCTTTGCATTGAAACGTGCGCCTCAGCTAATGTGACCGTGTGAGGGCTGTGTTTTCGAGCGCGTAGTGCGTGGCGCAGCGTTATCCTTACAAACAGTCTCATTCCGTCGGGAGGCAACATCGTGAAGAAAATCGGCGTTCTCTTTGGCATGGAAAACACTTTTCCCGGTGCGCTGGTCGAACGTATCAACTCGATGAATCTCGACGGTATTTCGGCTGAGTTTGTGCAGGTGGGCGGCGTGCGGCTGGACAAAGCGCCGCCGTATTCGGTGATTGTAGACCGCATCTCGCATGACATACCGTTCTATCGCGCTTATCTAAAACATGCGGTCCTCAACGGAACGTTTGTCATCAACAATCCATTCTGGTGGTCGGCAGACGACAAATTCTTCAACTACTCGCTGGCCGCCAAGCTAGGCGTAGCCGTGCCGCCTACCGTGGTTCTGCCGCACAAACACTATCCAGACGGAACGACGGAGCGCTCGATGCGCAACCTGGAATATCCACTGGATTGGGACAGCGTCTTTGAATATGTCGGTTTCCCGTCATTTTTAAAGCCGGTTGACGGCGGAGGATGGCGCGACGTGCACCATGTCCACAATCGCGAAGAGTTCTTCCACGCCTATGACCAGAGCCGCGATCTGTGTATGACCTTGCAAGGCGCTGTAAAGTTCAATGAGTATTTCCGCTGCTATGTTGTGGGCCAGGAAAAGGTTCACATCATGCCGTACGACCCGCGCCTCCCACACCACGAACGCTACGTGCTCAATCCGCCTGAGTACGACAAGAAATTGCTGAAGCGGGTGGAGAAGGACGCGCTGACGCTATGCAAAGCGCTCGGATATGACCTGAATACCGTCGAATTTGCCGTCGAAGATGGCATACCGTATGCGATTGACTTCATGAATCCTGCGCCCGATGCCGACCTGCACTCTGTAGGGCAGAAGAATTTCGATTGGATCGTGGATGCTGTAGCCGACCTGGCGATCAAAAAAGCGAAGTCTGCGCCCAAACCATCCGAGTTGCGTTGGAGCGCGTTCCTGAATGCCGATGCCGAGCCGGCAAAGAAAGCAGCTGCGAAGAAGAGCACGCCAAAGAAAAAAGCCGCAGAAGTTTCCCAGGCTTGAGTGACGTAAAGAATATAAGGCCGTTTTCAGGAAAACGGTCTACACTTTCCACCAGCAATCGAATAGAAACCAAGCGCGGAGCGCATAGTCTATGAGGCCCTCATTCACGATCGGCATTGAAGAGGAGTACCAGACCGTTGATCCGGTCACGCGGGACCTGCGTTCGCATATCGCGACTGAGATGCTGGCGAAGGGCAAGCGCCGTCTCGCCGAGCGGGTCAAGGCGGAGATGCACCAGTCGGTCGTCGAAGTGGGCACCACGATTTGCAAGACCGTCAAAGAAGCCCGGGAAGACCTCTTCGATCTGCGCAGACAGATGATCTATCTGGCGCGCGAGCACGATTTGGTGCTGGTGGCGGGAGCCACGCATCCGTTCGCAGATTGGCGCGCGCAGGAAATTTATCCCGATGATCGTTATAAGCGCGTCGTGGAAGATTTGCAGCTGGTTGCGCGCGCAAATCTTATCTTCGGGCTGCATGTTCATGTCGGTGTTGAAGACCGTGAAGCGGCAATCCGGCTGATGAATTCGATGCGGTACTTTCTGCCGCATATTCTTGCGCTCTCGACAAATTCGCCCTTCTGGCGCGGCATAAAGACCGGCCTGAAGAGCTATCGCGCGAAGGTCTTCGACAAATTTCCCCGCACCAACATCCCCGACTTATTTTCCAGCTACGCTGAGTATGAAGGCTTCGTAAACCTGCTTATCAAGACCAACTGCCTGGACAACGCCAAGAAGATCTGGTGGGATATCCGTCCGCATCCGTTCTTCAATACCGTCGAAGTACGTATCTGCGACCTGCCCATGCGGGCAGAAGAAACGCTGGCCATTGCAGCACTGATTCAAGCCACAGCGGCGAAGCTATACATCCTTCATGCGCGGAATCAGGATTACCGGCAGTATTCGCGGGCGCTCGTCATGGAAAATAAGTGGCGCGCTGTGCGCTACGGACTTGACGGAAAGCTCATCGATTTCGGAAAAGAGACCGAAGTTCCGGAACGCGAGCTGATCCTCGAATACCTCGACTTCGTCAGCGAAGTCGCGGAAGAACTGAACAGCCGTGAAGAGTTAGACTACATCCGCACAATTCTGGAAATGGGTACGGGCGCAGACCGCCAGCTTCGCAAATTCGAAGAGACGAATGATCTGAAAGCGGTGGTTGATTACATGGCGGAAGAGACGCAGGTAGGTTTGTTCTAGAGCCGATCTCGTAGAAGGATCTGTAATTCTGCTCCTGGTGCTCGAGCAGGGAGATCCTTCGGTCTGGACCGCTCTGCCAAGCCACAGCTCGAAGCGATTTTTACTTGTCAGGCTGTTTGCGTTTCTGCGAGGCTAGCCACGATGCGAAATCCTCTGATTCTGCTTCTGTCTGCTGCCTTCTCTTGTTCAACTCTTGCCTGGGGCGCCGATTCAGGTTCAGGTGCTCCCACGCAGAAATGCGCCGATCTCAAACAAGTGGCGTTGCCTAATGTCAGCATCACTCTGGCTGAAAGCGTAAACGCAGGTGCATTTTCGCCGCCTGATCTGAAGGCAGGTGAGAAAGTACCGCATCTGTACAAGGTCGCGCCTGCCTTCTGCCGCGTCGTCGCTACGCTCAGGCCCACCCCCGACTCCGATATCAAAGTCGAAATCTGGATGCCGATGAGCGGCTGGAATGGCAAGTTTCGGGGGCAGGGGAACGGCGGCTTCGCTGGATATATAGCTTACGCGGGTCTCGCCGCGTCGGTGAGCCAGGGCTATGCGGCGGCCAGCACGGATACGGGGCACTCGACACAGGGCGCTGACTGGGCACTCAACCATCCCGAGAAGATCGTCGATTATGGTTATCGGGCCGTGCATGAGATGACGGTCGATGCGAAAGCCATCGCAAAGATGTTTTACGGCAGTGACGCGACGCGCTCATACTTCGCGAGTTGCTCCAATGGCGGGCGTCAGGCTCTGATGGAAGCACAGCGCTTCCCTGATGACTACGACGGTATTATCGCGGGGGCGCCGGCGAACAATTGGGTCCCGATGCTGACAGGCGGACTCAAATTCCTGCAGGCTACCAGTCAGGCCGGCTATATTCCGCCTGCCAAAATTCCTGCCATTGACAAGGCTGTGCTGGCAAGATGCGATGCTCGGGACGGAGTATCGGACGGCGTTCTCAATGACCCGAGACAATGCCATTTTGACCCCTCCGCGCTGCTTTGCAAGGGCGCAAACGCCGATACCTGCCTGACTGCTCCGCAGGTCGATTCACTGAAGACAATCTATGCTGGCGCGCATGACGCCTCCGGAAAACAGATCTTTCCCGGTCTGCTCCCAGGCGCCGAGGAGGGCCGCGGAGGCTGGGCAACGTGGGTTACGGGCTCTGAGCAGGGAAAGAGCTCCGGGGCATTTTACGTAGGCGGATACTTTGCCAATATGGTCTACAGCAAAGCCGATTGGGATTACAAGACTGCGGACCTCGATGATGCTCTCAAACTTGCTTATGAAAAGACAGGCGATTCTCTCGACGCCACGAATCCAGACCTGAAGCCATTTCTGTCACATGGCAAGCTGATCATGTACCACGGCTGGAATGATCCCGGCATCTCGTCGCTCAATACGATCAATTACTACAACAGCGTCGTTGGCGCGGCGGGCAGCAACAATGTAGATCAATCCGTGCGTCTCTACATGGTGCCGGGAATGCAGCATTGCGGTGGAGGTCCAGGAGCGACCTCGTTCGGGCAGGATGAAGCTGCGCCGAGAAGCGATCCCAGCCACGACATCTTCTCCGCGCTCATTCAGTGGGTTGAGGATGGCACAGCTCCCTCCTCCATCATTGCGACAAAATTCAGTGAGAGTGATCCCGCAAAGGATGCGAAGCCGCAGCTGGAAATGACCCGTCCGTTGTGTCCTTATCCGCAGGCCGCGAAGTACAACGGCACTGGTGACAAGAGCGTAGCTGCGTCGTTTTCCTGTGCAACGGAGAGCAGGTGATTTGCACAAGTAAATGCAGGCGGCTGCTAGGAGTGTTCAGCGAATCGAGTTTGGGGGTAACTGTGCACGGTTACTACTGTGCAAGGACACGGACTGTGAATCGTATTGTCACAATGTGCCGATTCCGTAAATTTCCGGTAGGCTAGTTGGAAGCCCTGAAAGAGGCAGATTTTTAGCGAATGATGTATTCCGTAACACCGCAAGCCCAGGCGCTGCTCGATACGCCTTTCCCAGAAGAATTCACGCTGGGAGCGCATGCTGCTGTTTCTACCTGTCTTCGGATCGAAGCTCACGAAAAAATCACCCTGATTACTGACCGCGAGACGACGCCGATGTGCCCCGCCTTGTGGATGTGTCCCGGCATGATGCCGATCTTGCAGGCCCCCGGCGTGATGATCCCCGGGCAATTCGGCCCGATGAGGCGCGTCTTGCCCGCGAGCCCCTCG
>Ga0209139_10000407_pt1 | contig 14697 bp, 12 predicted proteins | sample BogFormECP14_OM3_FD_188246 | JGI IMG/M metagenome (GOLD analysis project Ga0209139, IMG submission 188246) | Bog forest soil microbial communities from Calvert Island, British Columbia, Canada - ECP14_OM3 (SPAdes) (version 2) | ecosystem: Environmental > Aquatic > Freshwater > Wetlands > Bog ...
TGTACTTGAGCCCATGTACTTGAGGATAGTTACGCGTGAAGGGGTGGTTGTACGCGAATCGCTGTATGGCCAGCGGCTGGGCGGCACGCTATCTTTCCGAGGCGCTGCGAAGGAGGCGCCAATCCATATGAAAACCCAAGGGAATTTGACCAGGTTTGCCAAGGCTGCGATGGCTGCGGCCACGTTGAGCGGCTTCCTGCTGTTTGCGGGGACGCCCGCTGTTCGTGCGAATGAGGAGGATGCATGCCGGGACCGTACCGCGAGGGCCGATCACCGCTTGCACGAGGCGGCGGAAAGGCACGGATGGGATAGTCCGCAGGCGGCTTCGGCGCGCAGAGATCTTGCGTCGGCGCGGCAGTGGTGCTATGGCCACGCGCATCGCTGGTGGGATGAAGATGGACAGCGGTGGCATACGGATCGGGATTGGGATGATCACGACCACGATCATCGGTAGAGTGCGGCGAGTGCGAAGAGGAGTTCTTGAGGGCGCGGCCTTTGTGGGCTGTGCCCTTTTTTTTGAGCAACGGAAAAACAATTAGGAAAGGAACGATGACGCAGAGATAGAGAGCAACGCAGCGAAACGGAAAGACCGTCGTTTGTGGCGAACGGATTGGTGGGCCGAACGAAAGTTCGGCGCCTACACCCCGCCTATTCGGGCGTGATGGGCGCGACATTTTGGGTGGGGAGGGGTTTAGATTAGCAGGACGCCAACCCCAGACAGGTTCCCGGGCGCGCTCCTCGTGGAGGATGTCATGCGACTGCATATGAATTCATTGAAGTCTTTGGTTGGTAAAGTAGTTTTGGGCGCGGTGGCGCTTGGCGGATTTATGGTGTTCGCGGGAGCGCCCGCGGCGCAAGCGCAAGACTGGCGACGTCCGCCGGTGGTGCGTTACGAACACCGAGGAGGATATTACGGTGGATATTACGGCTGGCACGATGGCTCTTATTGGCACCACGAAGCGTTTCGTCACGGCTGGCGCGACCGCTTCGGCTATTGGCACTACTAGGTAGCGGCTGCTGAAAGATTCGAGCGGAGCCGAGATCAGCGATGCCACACAAGAATAAAAAAGGGGCGCAAAGTGCAGCGCCCCTTTCTCATTACTGGATTGGGAAGATTAGTGCGTCGCTACGAGCGACGGTGTGGCATCCGGCGAAGCTTCGTGCGACGAATCGGCTTCCGGATCCGCCGCGGTCGATTGATCGGCAAACACCGCTTCAAAGCGGCGCGCCTCGCCTTGATCGTGCAAAAGAACCACGGGCACCACGCGCACGGACTGCTTGCACGAGTGGCACAGCGTTACCTCGCCCTGGAGATCCTGCAAAAAACCGTCAGTAAAATGATAGAGCGAGCGCTCGCGCCGGGCGTTCTTCTGATCCCGGGCGCCGCAGTGCGGACAGATGAATTCCACCTTGTCCTGCTGCGGATCGCGGTCCAGAGCGGCCCAACCCGTGCGGCGTACGCCAACTACTTCAATAGTTCGCCGTTGCATGGGATTTACCCCCCTCTAGTTCCACTTCCACGGGAATGAGATGCGTTAGGTATGGCGCGCGATACATTTTTCTACTGTCGGCACCGGGATATAGCTAATCCTGGCAAGCTGCTGAAAGGTGGATTCCGAGCAAGTTGCGTTGAAAAAGCTCGGGAACCAGTGCTGAATCCATTGCCTTTATCTTCAGCGCACAGCCACGATTGGCTGTGCCACAGGGTTGGTTGGCCACGTGGGCGGGAACTTGGGCGGCAGGGCGGTGTCCAAGCTAGTGAGGACGCGCGCACCCTCACATCCCTGCGAGCGCGGCGTTAGGCTGCTGAGCTTTGCAAGTGCAACTGTTCAGCGACTGACGCCGCGGAATTCTTCGCAAAGTGAATCGCTAAATTTCGAGTGGAGGTGTGTCATGTCCAGCGATGACCGTGGTGTGTCTGAACGGGCGGTGAAGGGTGCCGCGGCGCGGGGTCCGGAAGGGTTTGCGGTTTTGCAGGAGTGTTTGATCGGCGGTGACGCGGAGCAATTACGCCGCGAACGGCGGTTGCGGCGGCGATCGCTGGTGATTTCGATGTTGCTGCAAGCGCTGGGAGTGCTGGCGATTGTGGCGATTCCGTTCTTCGGAAACGTGGAGCGCATCGCGATGGCCAACGTGACGCCGCTACCTCCCTATCATCCTCGCGGAATGGCGCGCGAGCATACCGTGGTGACGGCGCCAAGCGTTGGTCAAAGAGCGACGTTCTGCTTTCTGTGTCCGACGACAGCGCGCCCGAATCGTCCTGCCACAGGCGGAGACCAGCGAATGACTGGCGAGAACCTGGCGGGCGATATAAGCGGATTCCCCGAGGGTCCTGGAAGCGCTTGCAGCGGATGCATTGAGATTGGAAAGACGACGGGGCCGCAACCGCCACCTCCGCCGAGGCCTTCGGTGGTACACCTCACGCACATTGATCCGGCGCTGCTTATAAAGCGTATCGAGCCGGTTTATCCCGTGCTGGCGCAGCAGACTCGCCGCAACGGGCGAGTGGAATTGCACGCGATCATTTCGGCGGACGGGAGAATCGAGTCTTTGGAAGTGGTGAGTGGGGACGTGTTGTTTTATCAGTCGGCGATGGAGGCGGTGCAACGATGGATTTACCGGCCGACGTTTTTGAATGGCCAGGCGGTGAAAGTGGATACGTACATCACGGTGGTGTACACCATGCAGCAGAATTAGTTCGAGGGCTGATTAAGGTGTGCGAACGCGAGAGGAAAGGGCAAGGAAAAGGCCAAAGAAAAAACGACCGCCTCCCCGCAAGCTCGGGTAAACAGAATGCGGCCGCTACAAATGCAAAAAGCGCAAAGGGCCGGTTCTGCCTTAATCCGGCCCTTCTGCCTGCGCTGCACCAATTCATATGCTTTGTGAAGTTGCGGCCTCCTTTCTAAATCCGGTTAAAAATGGAAAACGATGCCGGCGGAAGCGCGCAGATTGTTTTGGGTCTGGCGTCCAGCGGCGATTTCCGGGAAGCGCGTCGGCAAGTACTCGACGTCCAGAGGACGCAGGCTGAAACGGTGGCTGATGCGATAGTCGAAGCCGCCGCCCAAACCCACGGCAAACGCGTTGTGTGAGTTTACGGTGTCAAACAAATTGGAGCTGCCGTGCGCCGTGCCAAAAAGCGCTTCGGCGAACGGATGGATGCGCCAAATGTGGTGAAGATAAACGCGCGGGCCAAACAGATAGGTTGAAGCCGTGCCACTGTTGCCGACGTTGAAGAGGTTCAAATTGGTGTAGCCGCCGAAATCGGCAACGGCGCTCAGCCAAGGCTTGACGTTGTAGGCGATGGAGGCGCTGCCACCGTTGAGGCTGAAGCCGCCAATGCCGGGCGTGCTGGGATTGGCGCGCAAATAGGAATAACCGGCGAAGACATCGATTTTGTTTTCATCCTGCGCTTTTGCTGAACCGGCAAAGAACGCCGCGAATGCGAGTAAAGACACCAATAGCTTCCATTTCATAATGGCTCCTTGAGATTTAGTTTTTGCGCACGCTGCGTGACCATGTCACTCAACCACGTCACGGCTGCGCGTCTTGCGGGTTGCCTCAGGCAGGGAGGCAGCTTTCCGCGCTTTTATTTTTCGCTGTAATAGAGATGCTGGGGCTGGCGGAGAAGTTGTAACGATCAGGTAAAAACCCTAGATCTTTTGCTCACAAGTTCTTGAAGGGAAAGACGGTTCCTTAGAGCAACGGCTCGCCGGAATGGCTGGCAATGGCCGCGCGAGCGGCGTCGCGGAGCTGAATAAGCTGATGCCAATCGGCGGAATCTTTTGCATTGGAGGAATGATTGTCCACGATGGGCTGCGGATAGATTGGCGGTGAAAGCGTGATGGTGATATTGCCGGGGCGCGGCAGCCAGGTGCCTTCGCGCAAAATTTTGCGCGCACCCGCGAGAGCTACGGGAATCACCGGTGAGCCGGTGGCGACCGCGGCTTTGAAGGCGCCGAGTTGGAAGGGGCGCACGCCGTCTTCGGGAGCAAACGTGCCTTCGGGAAAAACGAATACGGATTCGCCGCGCTGCAGCAGATCTTCGATTTCTTTGGACTGGTTCAGGCGCGAATCGCTGTCAGCGCGATCGAAGGTCAGGTGGCCCATTTGACGAAGGAAGGTACCCACGAAAGGCATGTGGCCGACTTCCATCTTGGAGACGAAACGGTAGGGAACGCCGAGGCCGAGCATCAAGGGCAGCACGTCAAAATAACTGGTGTGATTGCCGGCGTAAACTTTTGCGCCGGGTGTATCCATATATTCTTTGCCAACGACGTGCACGCGATTGCGCGTGAGCGCGAATAAGACTTTTAGTGCGCTGGTGGTAAAACGGCCGGCAGCGCGATGATCCCGGATGCACAGCACGATCAGCCAAGACGGCACGATCCACAGAAAAAACACTACCGCGAAATAAGCGCCGTAAAGAAGTTGCCCCACGCGGCGCGCTGCAGAACCGATGGAACGGCCGATATTGCTCCACAGGCTGGCGGCGCCGAGACGCGCGATTTGCAGCCAGGCAGGGGCCTTGGAGCGACTGAGCGTGCCGAGCAAATACAACTGCTTGGTTTCTTCGCGGCGCAATTTTCCGCTGGAGGTTTTTGGAATGCTTCCCGGCGGCAGCAGTTCGACGCGGTCCGGTGGCAGGCCGAGACCTTTGGAGACTTGCTCGGTGATCGCAGCAACGATGGCGGCGCGGCGGCCGGCGTTGGCTTCGCGCGCTTCGGCTACGACCATCAGGCGTTCGGTGCCGCTGGCTTCGTCTTTCAAGCCGAAAGCGACGATGCAGCCTTTGCGAATGCCTTCGACGCGCGCGGCGAGTTCTTCGACTTCGTGCGGGTAGAGGTTGCGGCCGCCTTTGATGATGATGTCTTTCACGCGGCCGGTGACGTAGATTTCGCCGTCGGCGCGATAGGCACGGTCGCCGGAATTTACCCAGGCGTATTCGCCTTCTTGCGTGGCGGCGCCTCGGGGGAGCAGCTTTGCAGTGGCGGCGGGGTTGCGAAAAAACCCTTCGGTGGCGGACGGCCCGCGGAACCACAAAAATCCTTCGGTGCGATCCGCGACTTCGTTGCCTTCCTGGTCTACGATGCAAACATCAATACGGTTCACGGCGTTGCCGGCCGAAACAAACGAGATGGCGTTGGCGTCGCCGGGCGCGACCGGGATAGCTTGGCCGTGAGTCGTAAACGCCTCGCGAGCAACGCGATCGATTAGCGGAACGCGGTTGAGCGGCGGAAAAGTTACGCACAGCGAAGCCTCGGCTAAACCGTAGACCGGAGCCATGGAGGCGTTGCGAAAGCCGTAGGGCGCGAAACGCTTCGCGAAACGCTCGAGCGTATCTGGATTTACGGGTTCTGCGCCATTTAGCGCAATGCGCCAGGAGCTGAGATTGATTCCCGCGATGTCCTTATCGGCAATTTTTCTGACGCAGAGTTCGTACGCAAAATTTGGCGCCGCAGCGATGGTGCCGCGGTGCTTGTGAAAGGCCTGCAGCCAGCGCTCGGGACGCGTGAGAAATGCGAGCGGGGACATCACTACGAGCGGCGTGCCAAAGTGCAAGAGCGCAAGCCACGCGCCGATCAATCCCATATCGTGATAGAGCGGAAGCCAGCTGATGCCTACGTCGTTCGGGCCGAGCTGCATGGCTTCGCCGATGGAGCGCATGTTGGCGAGCAGATTGGCGTGCGTGAGCATCACGCCTTTGGGATCGCCCGTGGAACCGGAAGTGTATTGCAGCAGCGCGAGGTCCGTGGATTTGCGATTGCGGCCGCCCGAGAGGTGCAACGGCAGCGCGCCTGGAATAGCTTCGGCGGGCTTGTCGGCGTTGGCGATGAGTTGTTCGGCGTCAAGAACGGCGGTGAGCGAGCGAACGCGCGGCTTTAAAAGTTTGGCGACCGCTTCGGCGCGATGAAAGGTGAGCAGCACGCACACTTCCGCGTTGTTGAGGATGGCGGATTGCCGCGCGGCGTATTCTTCAATGCGATCGGCGCGGAACGGCGGATAGATGGGCACAGGCACGGCGCCGGCGAGTAAAATTCCGGCGTAAGAAACGAAGAAGGCGCGTCCACTGGGGAGCATGAGGGCCACGCGCGCGCCCGCGGCCACGCCTTGGCGGGCCAGCTCCGCCGCACAGCGCTGACCTGCGGCATACAGTTCGCCAAAGGTCAGGGTCACTTCGCGTTCGCCGCCATCTTCGGCGTCTTCGGTGATCAAGAGATGCGTGCGCTCGGCGTCGTGCGTGGCGCGGTACCGCAGCAGCTCAAGCAGCGTTTGCGTTTCGTATGCGCCGGCGGCCACGGCTTCGCGATGCAATTTGTTGGCGGTGACGGAAGCGCGCACGGCGGAACTACCGGAATCGTCCGGCGCTTCCAGCTCGCCAGCGCCGAGAATGGCGAGAGCTAAATCATCGGGGGTGTTGGCTTCCGCTACAACGCGGTCGGCGAGCCGCACACCAAATGCCGTCTCGATGCGCGCGAGCAATTCCACGCGTTCGAGGCTGCCCATGCCGAGGTCGGCATCGAGCTGCGAATGTTCGTCAAGCCGTGTAATCGCACCAGCGCTGCCCAATTCCACGAGCAGCTCGCGCAACACTTCCAGCACGCGCTGGCGCACGGCGGTGCGGTCGAGTTGGGTAGTCGGTGTGGCCACGGTCAGCAGGGAGGGGACGGTTCGACTATCTCACGATGAGGCTACCATGCGCCTCTGTCGCTTGTCATGATGCATGCCAGCGCGTCTCCCACCGCGGCGCAACGAACCGATGCGCAGCAGTTCGCTCGGCTTGGTCCAATTCAGAGACCTTGCTTGCTGACGTTACAGAGCCCAATTTATTTGGCCGATTGCGCAATGGCGTAGCCCTTTGGCAGCAATGCGGTGCTGAGGTCCACGCCGGAGAGATCCGCCCCGGTAAGATCCGTTTCGCGCAGAATCGCGATGCCCATGTCCGCGCCGGTGAAACGTGCGCCGTACACATTGGCCTGACGCAGATTGATGTTGCGCAATTGCGCGCGCTCGAAATTTACGTTGGAAAGATCGCAGCGGAAAAATTCCACGCCGCTGGCCTGCGCTTCGGACAAATTGGCGCCGGGAAGAATCGCTTCGGTCATATCCGTGTTGCGTAGTTCGGCTTTGTGGAGATTGGCGCCGGACAAATCCGCGGAAGCGAGTTTGGCTTTGCGAAGATTGGCGCCTTGCAGATTGGCATTGCGCAGGATCGCGCCGCTGAGGTTGACGGCTTCCAGATCCGCGGCGGAAAGATCCGCGCCGGTTAGGTCCGCGCGCACGCCGCCATCTTTGCCGCGGAAGAAAAGGTCGTGGGCCGCTAGAATCTCGCTGACCGACTTCCCGTTGTGCTTGATGCTCTTTGCTTTTCTCATGATGGTAATTCCATTCGAACGTCGTTTTTCCCTTTCACTCGTTGCCGCGTGGAGCGCACGAACAGAAACGCGGCTCTACCGCTGGGCACACCTACCAGTTTACTTAAAGTGGCCGCGTGCGCCTAGAATAAGGCGAGGCACGCGGTGTGCTCGGGGAGCAATGTGGAACACCGCCGAAACGATGAGTAGATTACTAGCCATCCGCGCGTACAGATATCTGTCCGCGGCCCTGCTGGCGATTGCTGCCGCTATGATGCTGGCGGCATCGCCGTGCCGCGCACAGGGGCAGCACGAAGACGAGATCGTGGCGAATCTGGCGGGCGGGCGCGTGATCGTCCATGTTTCGCAGGAACTGATTTCCTTTGCGGTAATCGACAAGCCGATTGAAGCGAACTCCCATCCGCCGCGCGTGCTGAGCGTGGACTCGACGCACGTGGGCGTCTTGTTTGGCGCGGCGGAATGGCAACTCGCCGCCGACCCAAAGCCTACGCGGCTAGACAAAAACTTTCAGCGCATTACAAAACAGGATCCGCGCTATCACGCGTATCCGGACGAAACGGCGCCAGACCTTGAAAGTATCGGCGTCGGTTTTCTGGAGAGGCTGCGGCCGTTGGTGGCGCAGCTGCACACCAAGCTGACGTTCGCTCCGGAAGAGCCCATCTTTGAAGTGGTGCTGATCGGCTATGCGCGGGACTATGGGCCGGAAGTTTGGCAATTGGACTATCGCATCGAGCAGGAGGAAGTAGGCGCGCGCGGAAATGACTACTGGCAGACGCGCGTGCTACGGCCGCACTTCACGCAACTGTATCCGCCGGAAGGGAAAAAATCGCCGCGCATGCTGGTGGACATACACTATCCCGATGATCCGGACGCGTCGTCGGTGAACGCCATCATCCTGCGGGACGATGCGCGAATCGCCCGGCTGCGCAGTGCCGATCCGCGATTTGCGAAAGTGCTTGAGAATATTGGCAAAGGACAGGCACAAAAAGCCGTGGATGCGGACGCAACGAATTTTCTGCGGGCGCTCGTGCCGATCGTCGCTGAAGATGCACACTTTGTGTTGGGCACGGTCGGCGAGTCCGAAGGGTTTGTGTGGATCGTTGCGCCGGAGGAGCCGATCGAGAGCGCCGTGCCGGACAAAGATCAGCCGCCGGAAGCGCCTTCGCTGCGGCGTAGACCGAGGCCGCCGCAATAAAAGGGGTTGCGATGCGAATGAATGGGATCGCTACTGCGCACTGGAACACCGGCAGCCGTGTTAACCGATAGATAAATTAGTTACATTAGGGCTACAGGCGAGTCTAGCCTTTTTGCGGCGCCGCGCTGGCCACCGAAGTAGCGAACGATGGCGCTGCGTGAGCGCCAATGTCTTTGCGATAGTGCATGTCGTCAAAGTGAATTTTTGCGGCGGCACGGTAGGCGGAGTCTAGCGCCGCAGACAAATTGCGGCCCTTAGAGGTAACCCCAAGCACGCGCCCACCGCTGGTGACGATTTCGGCGCTGCCGCTCGTCAAAGAATGAAGCGTGGTGCCCGCGTGCAGCACCTTTACATCAGAAACCTGATTCGCAGCCGCCAGCCCGTCAATGCGCTTGCCGGTTGCAAATCTTCCCGGATACCCGCCGGAAGCCAACACCAGGCACGCGCTGGCGCCGGGATGCCACTGCAGCTTTTCTGGGACCAGCCGGCCGTCGGCGGCATCCGCCAAGACCTCCGCGAGATCGAAATTCATGCGTGCTGCAATGGCTTGCGCTTCGGGATCGCCCAGGCGGCAATTAAACTCCAGGATCTTTGGGCCCGACGCTGTGAGCATTAAACCGATGTAGAGAAAGCCTTGATAGCGAATGCCGTCGGCGGCCAAGCCGTGCATGGTCGGCTCGACGATGGACGCGAGAATGGATTCGCGCAATGCCTGCGGGAGCAAATCGTCGGTGGAATAGGCGCCCATGCCGCCGGTGTTCGGGCCTTGGTTGCCGTCGTAAGCGCGCTTGTGATCCCGTGTGGGGACGAGCGGAGCGTAGCGCGCGCCATCGGTCAATAGGATGAACGAAAGCTCTTCGCCCTCCAGCGTTTCTTCCAGCAAAATGCGCTTTCCGCCCGCGCCCAGCTCACTGTTTTCCATGGCGCGCTGGATAAAATCGCGGGCTTCGTGCTTATCGCGCGCGACTAGCACGCCCTTGCCTGCGCAGAGGCCATCCGCTTTGATTACCAGCGGCCAATGGACGTTATCGAGCGCGGCATAGGCTTCGCTGGCTTGGTCGTACGTGCCGTAGCGGCGTGCGGTGGGCAGTTTGTGGCGCTCCATGAATTCCTTGGAGAAAATCTTGCTGCCTTCGAGCTGCGCCGCTTGCGCCGAGGGCGCGACAATCGCCCATTTGCGTGAGCGAAATGCATCGCCGATGCCGTTTACGAGGGCCAGTTCCGGCCCGACGACGGTTAGATCCGGTTGCAGTTTTTCTGCAAGGCTTACCAAGGCCTCGACATCGCCCGCGTCGGTCGCGATGCACTCCGCTTCGGCAGCGATGCCGCCGTTCCCCGGGGCGCACCAAATCTTCTCTACGCTCGAGCTCTGGCCCAATTGCCAGACCAGTGCATGCTCTCGTCCCCCGCCCCCTATTACCAAGACCTTCATTCGCGACTCCCACGCTCAACGAGCATTTCGAACGATAGATGCCACTCTCGGTCGTGTCAACTCGTGTCAACCCGATGCGCTTCCAGCAGGCGAAATCCGAAGCGGTGTGCCATCCGAGCGTCCAAGAACAAACAGTACGTTGACCAGTTCGTCATCGACTGTTCTCTCGGCCAGTTATATCCGCGCGAATCTCCGCGCTACCCTCGGTGCAGCTATCCCTCTCAATTGTCTTTATCGGAAGAGGTTTGCATGCTAATTCCGCTGCGTCATGAAAACATGGAAGGCCGCCGCTGGCCGGTCATCACGTTTGGCTTGATCGCGCTGAACGTACTGATCTTTCTGGGGACGCACTGGAAAATTGAGGAACAAGAGCCGCAGCGCGTGGAGGTCCGAACCCACGTCATTCTCCTGGCGGCCATGCACCCTGAATTGAGGACGCCCGAGGACGTTGCGAAGTTCGTTGACGAGGTAAAGAGCAAGACGACAACGTACGTTTGGAACCAGGTAGCGTTGAACAGCCGCAAATCTTCAGATGCCTGGGCCGCACATGTTCGATCCATTGAAGATGACCCAGAGCAGCTGCAGGCCGAAATGGATGCGCTTGCGCAGAACTTCGAAGAGGTGCAGAGAACCTCAATTCTTGATAATTATGCGTTCGTGCCGGCTCGCCCGACCGCAGCGTCCTACCTAACCTGTATGTTTCTGCATACCGGTTGGATCCATCTCATCGGCAATATGTGGTTCTTATGGCTAGCCGGATTCATCCTCGAGGATCGCTGGGGCCGGGTGATCTATCCGATCTTCTATCTGGTCTCGGGAATTGCCGCTACGCTCTTCTATGCGATGCTCTCTCCCTCTAGTCTCGCTCCGATGCTGGGAGCATCCGGCGCCATCGCCGCACTCATGGGCGCGTTCCTGGTGCGGTTCCCCAAACTGAAGATTGAGATGCTTTGGTTCGCGCTGGTCGTCCGGAGGCGTTTTAAGGTAGAGGCGTACTGGCTGCTTCCGATATGGCTCTTCCTGGAAATCTTCGGCGGCACGTTTTCCGGCGGGGGTGATGGAGTCGCACACTGGGCGCACGTCGGAGGATTCATTTTTGGCGCGCTGGGCGCGTTAGTGATCTCACGCAGTGGCTGGGAGCAAAAGGCGAACGCGGTGATCGAGGAAAAGATCGGTTGGACTGCCGACCCAGCCGTGATGCAAGCAAGCGAAATGCTAGAGAGTGGGCGATTTGACGAAGGCATCACCGTCTTGCAGAAATATCTCACAACCAAGCCGGAGGCGATCGACGCCTACGCCGTGCTGCGGCAGCTCTATTGGCGGAAGAATGATCTTCCGGCGCACCTCGAGACCACCGCCAAGCTTTGCCGACTAAACTTGAAAGCTCAGGACGTGGAAGCTGCCTGGCAGGATTTCGAGGAATATACCAATGCCGGCGGGGATCACCTGTCGGCAGCAACATGGCTAGAACTTTGCCGCATTGCCGAGGGTCGGCAGAACTACGAGCGTGCCGCTACGGAGTACCAAGCGCTGGCTAAGGCGCATCCGGGCGAGCGCCAGTCAATTCTGGCATTGCTCGCAGCGGGGCGCCTTACCTTGAAGCAGCTGGGGCGTCCTGCAGACGCTCTGCGGTGCTATCAGGCGGCGGCGCAATCAAAGGTGCCGCATCTTGACTGGGAATCGAATATTCAGGCGGGGATCAAAGCGGCCGAACTGGCTGCCGGAGTAACCGTCGCTTCCGTGCAGTCGTAGACCGCCTTTGCCTTTGTAGTGGCACAGCGTGCTGCGCGCCATCCGTGCAGCGTCGCCGAACAAGAGAGAGCGAAAATAAACTGCCTAAGCGCTGCTGGCCGCACGAATCGGAATCGTAACCGGCGACGATGCTGAGTCCGAAGAGCCGAGCATGTGACAGCGGCCATCGAAAATACCGCCCGGATCGATCACCATGCAGGGCGAATGAACTTCTCCCGTAACTACGCCTTTGGCTTGAATCTCCACCCGGCCTTTCGCGAAAATCACGCCGTCGAAGCGGCCCGCGATCACCACGTGGTTGCCCTCGATCTGACCTTCGACTTTCGCGCCTTCACCCAGAATTACCGTCTGCTCCGAAATGATGTTGCCCTTCACATTTCCGTCGATGCGGAAGGTGCCTTTGACCTGCAGCGTCCCTTCCATGGTAACGCCCTGATCGATGAATCCTGTCCAGTCGTCGTCGGCACCGTTCTTAGAACCGCCAGGCCATCGCCATGCCATAAACCGCCCCCTGAGATTACTCTCTTACTTTAGCGGCCTGCTTCGCGAAGTCAACGAAGCAAAACGTACTCGTTGCCCAATGATTACAATTTGGATGATTCTTGGCGGGTGTGCGGAGATTGAAAATTCATTGTCGGCAAAATGGCGCAAACGAATTCTTCGTTGCAGCGCAGAACTTGCGCGACTATTTCATGAGGCGGTCGTAAATGCCCATGAGTTGCGCGTCATCGTAATATTCGAGAACCAATTGCCCGGGCCGGAGCTTGGTTTTTTGCCGCAGCAAGACTTTGGTTCCCAGTTGGCGTTGCAGGTCTTCCAATGCGGCGCGGATGTTCGCATCCGCATGAACCTCGGTGGATGCGGATGCGCCTCCGCGTGATCGCCGGGAGGCCAAGCGCTCAATCTGGCGCACGGTGAGGCCGCCGCGGGCCGCTCGCTGCGCGTACCGCATGCGCAATTGTGAGTCTGGCACCGCGAGCAGGGCACGGCCGTGCCCTGCGCTTAATTTGCCCTCTTCAATCCAATCCTGAATGGTGGGTTCGAGTTTCAGCAGACGAATGGAGTTAGCCACCGTGGTGCGATCTTTGCCGGTTCGCTCCGCTACCGTCTCCTGAGTTAGCTGAAATTCATCCATTAATCTCTCGAATGCACGGGCAGCCTCGATGGCATTGAGATCCTCGCGCTGGATGTTTTCCACCAGCGTCATTTCCAGAGCCAACGCGTCTGGCACATTGCGCACGATTGCGGATGCTTTAGTTAGGCCGGCTCGTTGTGCTGCGCGCCAGCGGCGCTCACCAGCGATTAGCTGAAAACGCTTGCCGAGGGGCCGAACGACCAAGGGTTGAATGATGCCGCTGGATTGAATCGAGCGAGCCAGCTCGTCGAGGGCTTCCTCACGAAATCGTGTCCGCGGCTGATAAGGACTCGGATCGATTAGATCGATGTCAATTTGGTGCGGGCCAGCAGAAGACCAATCTGGCGCTGGCGCGGCTGCTGCAGCGCCTGTGGAAACCGGCTGCGGATGTGAAGGAGTTGGCTCTGCGGTAACCGGTTGCTCAGGCTCCCGAATGAGCGCTCCGAGCCCCCGTCCCAGCGCGTTTCTCAGCATTTGCGATTACCTCCTGGGCCAGCTGGGTGTATCCCTCAGCGCCCTTGCTATGAATGTCGTAGAAAATAATAGGCTTACCAAAACTTGGAGCTTCCGCCAGGCGCACGTTGCGCGGAATGACGCTCTGAAATACCTGGGTGCCAAAGAAGCTGCGAAGGTCCGTGGCTACCTGCCGCGAGAGCGACGTGCGCTCATCGTACATCGTCAGCAGAATGCCTTCAATTTCCAGCGTGGGATTTAGCGTGCGCCGAATACGCATCAGCGTGTCCAGTAGCTCTGAAACGCCCTCGAGGGCGAGATATTCGCACTGTATGGGTACGAGGACAGCACTTGCGGATACCAGTGCGTTCAAAGTAAGCAGATCGAGCGCGGGAGGGCAATCCAGTACGATGAATTTGTATTTTTCTTGAAAGGTTCTTAGGGCGGTTTGCAGCTTATATTCGCGATTCTCTGAAGTAACCAGTTCTACAGCCGCGCCAGCGAGGTTTTTGTCGGCGGGGACGACATCCAAGCCCTCAACTTGTGACTTTTGGACGAGTTTGTCGAGAGTCTCGCCCATGATGAGGGCGTGATAGAGGGTCCGACGAGAAGGATCTTTCGGGAAACCAATGGCCGATGTGGCGTTGGCTTGAGAATCGCAATCAACGAGGAGGGTAGGCTGTTCAGCGGCAGCAAGGCAAGCTGCTAAATTCACGGCGGTAGTGGTCTTTCCCACCCCACCTTTTTGATTTGCAACGGCAATGATACGAGCCAATCCACTCTCCAGACAGAGCGCAAGTTAGCAAAGGCAGCGCCCGGATGCAAGATGTTTCACGTGGAACACCGCGAGCCTGTGGATATTATTAGAGATGTTCCACGTGGAACACTCAATCGAAGCTTCGCGCAGATGATCTGGCACGGCAACTACCACTTGATTGTTTCACGTGGAACCATTTAGTTCCCATTGGCGGAGCTGCGAGCGCAATTCAGCGGCCGCCTTCGCATGGACAATCTCACGCCGCCCAGCCATATTTGTTCCACGTGGAACGTCTGCGGACTCACGCTCAGCTATTGTCTTAAATCGGCGGCTTTGTTTCGCGTGGAACACTTAGAGCATCGGTGGGCGAACGTAACTTGTTTCACGTGGAACGATTGGACTCTTGGCGGATACAAGAAGTAGCGACAGCGAATGTTCCACGTGAAACGGTTCAGCTAGAGTATCTCAGGAAAGCTAACTCGATTTGAGGGTTGTGGCCAGGGCTCAGCGCGTATCAGCGTTTCGCTTCGACGTATCGGATAAAGGTACACAATTGCATTGAAAACTTGCCGATAAGTCGTTCTTTTTTATGTCGTTACG
>Ga0209139_10000408_pt1 | contig 14696 bp, 10 predicted proteins | sample BogFormECP14_OM3_FD_188246 | JGI IMG/M metagenome (GOLD analysis project Ga0209139, IMG submission 188246) | Bog forest soil microbial communities from Calvert Island, British Columbia, Canada - ECP14_OM3 (SPAdes) (version 2) | ecosystem: Environmental > Aquatic > Freshwater > Wetlands > Bog ...
TGTTCAACGCGTCGATCGACGTCGCGGCCGCCAAGGACCGCGGTATCTACGTCAGCACGACCGGCGGCTACGTCGAGTCGACGGTCGAACTGACCTGGGCGCTGATCCTTGCCGCCGCTCGCCGGATCGTCGAGGAAATCCTGTCGGTGCGTGGCGGCGGTTGGCAGACATCAGTCGGCTACCAACTGGGCGGGACAGTGCTGGGTGTGCTCGGACTGGGCCGGATCGGCAGCCGGGTAGCGCGGGTCGGGACGGCGTTCGGCATGGACGTCATCGCGTGGAGCACGAACTTGACCGCGGAGGCCGCCGAACAATCCGGCGCGACCTATGTGCCCAAGGACGAGTTCTTCAGTCGCGCCGACGTTCTGACCATCCATCTGGTGCTTAGCGAGCGCACCCGCGGTCTGGTCGGCGCCGCCGAGTTGGGACTGATGAAACCGACTGCGTTGCTAGTCAACACATCCCGCGGCCCGATCGTCGACGAGAGAGCTCTCGTCGACGCTCTGCGGTCTGGCCGGCTCGCCGGGGCCGGTCTCGACGTCTTCGATACCGAGCCGTTGCCGACCGGGCACCCACTGCGTTCGCTGGACACCGTGGTCGCCACCCCGCACATCGGGTACGTTGCCGAGCGCGTCTACCGCACCTTTTACGGCGAGGCCGCCACCAAGATCGCCGGCTGGCTGGGCCAGGTCGGCAGCGACTGATCTCGACGCTCGACGCCGCGACCACCAAGAATCGAGGAGATCGAACGTCAACGAGATGATCGCGGCGAGCGCCCAGCCCAGCAGGATGTCGACCACGAAGTGCTCGGCGGAATACACCAGCACGAAAGCCATCGCCAACGGGTAGGCCACCAGTAGCGGCCGCCACCTCGCCTTCACACGGCGCCACAGGAATATCGAGATCATCGCGGTCACTGCGGCATGCAGCGAGGGAATCGCGGCGACCAGATTCACGCTGGCCTGTCCGGAGTTGAGCAGTGCTCCGGCCGATTGCAGATGCAGCGTTCCCCAGCCGCGGGTCGAGACCCGCTCGACGAAGAGATGGGCGCCGGGCTGGCTTCTGTGCATGGCGCCCAGCAGCCCGCCGTTGGGGACACCGGCGGGACTTCTGAACATGCAATGCGGGCTGGACGGGCCGCTGGCGATGTCGGACGCGGTGCAACGGGCGGCCGCCCACGGCGGTGCTGCCGGCAAAACGATGTAGACGACGAGAGCGACGAACGACAACGCGACGAATCGTCGGACAAATGCCGCCCAGTCGCTTCGGTTGCGCAGCCAGAGCACTCCGGCGACGACATAGGGCAGGACAAAAAACGACATGTAGATGCCGCTGATGATCACTTCCCACCACGGCGGCTGCGGCATTTTGATGCGCTCCTGCAACCACACCGTCGGGACGGTGCCGAAGAACAACCAGCGGTCCGCCTGGGGCTGGAAATGCCAAAGGGTGGGCGCGCCGAGCAGCGTCGCCGCCCCTCGGCTGAGGTCATACACCACCAGTATCAGAGCGAACGGCAGCCAATCGCACACCACCGCGAACGCCTTTTGCCCGCGACCGATGCTGGCGGCGACGAGCCCGGTGGCGATGTAGAGCAGCAGCAGTTCGCGGTTGAAAGCCAGCCCGTCGGTCAGGGTCCGGTAGACCACGACAAGGGCCCAGACAGTGATCGCCGCCCGGCGGGTCAGCGTCAGCCGACGCTGGTGCGTTGTCGGCGCAGCAGCCTCTTTGACGCCCCCGACCCGCTCGATCGGCACGGCAGGGAGCTCCCTGGCGATATGCGGCTGTCGGCGCGCTGACCGTGGTTCGCGCGCCAACACCTGGATCTTTCGACCGGTCGTAACTGGCACCAAAGCGGACTCCCGCCGACGACAGAATGCATTCCCCCGTACATCTTGCCGTAACCTTCGTTAGCCGAGGTTCAACCTCAGGAAAGACGCGCGGTGTCGCCGCACGTCAGCAGTGCGCTTTCTTCTCAGCAGCACCGCGCGCCGGGCTCGGCGCGGTATCGCTCCCGCCAGTAATCCCGCTCGGAGAGCACAGGTTCGCCTGGATGCGCGCGTCGGCGATATTCGAGATAACGCCGGTAGTGGGTGTCACCCATCAAGGTGCCCCAATACCAGGAGATTCCGCGGACGATACGGCTCAACCGGATTGCCCTGACGGTGCCAGGCGCAACGCGTCCCATTGGCTTTGCACCTCCCGCTCTACCACTGTGGCGATGATGCCCGACGGTGCGAACATTCTTGACGGCACTGGGTCGTCTTCGGTCAACGGCAAGCCGTCACCACGAATTGTCTTGAACACCGATGTAATTGCGGCGACAAGCACGATTATCACGGCGCTGGCAAAGATGACCGACAGCGTGCCTTGGACAAAGGTGTTCCTAATAACGTCTGTCATCTGGTCAGGCGTCTTCGCCGAACCGAATGCCGTCTTACCCGATGCTTTGGCGGCGGCGTACCGGAAATGCTGAGTCCAGTAGCCCACGTTGGGATCTGGCGAAAAGATCTTCTGCCACGACGCCGTCAACGTGACAGTTAGCACCCACAGCAGTGGAACGCCCGGTACCCACGCCCACTTCAACAGACCCTTCTTGATGACGACGACGGTGATCACCGTCAACGCGATCCCGGCCAGCAGCTGGTTGGCGATGCCGAACAGCGGAAACAGCGAGTTGATGCCGCCAAGCGGATCGGTCACGCCGCTCAGCAGCATGCTGCCCCAAGCCGCGACGACGGCCAGGCTGCAACCCCAGGCGCCCGGACGCCAGCTCGGGTTGCGCAGCTTAGCCAGCGGAGCGCCCAGATTGCCCAGCCCGTCGGAGAGCATGAACCGCGCGACCCGGGTCCCGGCATCGACGGTGGTCAGGATGAACAAAGCCTCGAACATGATCGCGAAGTGATACCAAAACGCTTTGAGGCCCGCACCGCCGAACACCTGGTGGAGCACCTGTGACATACCGAATGCCAGTGTCGGTGCACCCCCGGTGCGTGACACGATCGAGTGCTCGCCAACGCCGGTGGCAGCGCCGCGGATCTGTTCGTCAGTGACCGGCGCGCCGGACAGGCCGAGGCCGTTGACGTAGTGCGCGGCTGTCGTTGGGGTGCCGCCAGTCTGGGCGGCCGGCGCGTTGAGGGCGAAGTACAGGTGCTGGTCGAGGATCGACGCCGTGATCAATGCCATGACAGCGACGAACGACTCGGTGATCATGCCGCCGTAGCCGATCAGCCGCATCTGGCTTTCCTTCTCGAGCAGCTTCGGCGTCGTCCCGGAAGAGATCAACGCGTGAAACCCCGACAGCGCGCCGCACGCGATGGTGATGAATAGGAAGGGGAACAGGGAGCCGGCGAACACGGGGCCATTGCCGCGGCCGGCGAAACTCGAAATCGACGGCGCCTGCATGGTCGGGTGGGCGATCAGGATGCCGATGGCCAGCAGGATGATGGTGCCGACCTTCATGAAGGTCGACAGGTAGTCGCGCGGTGCGAGCAACAACCAGACCGGTAGCACCGACGCCACGAACCCGTAGACGATGACGAACCACGACAACGCAACCGGTGACAGGTTGAACCACGCTGCGCCCCAATGGGTTTCGGAGACCCAGTCTCCGCCCGCGACCGCGAGCAGCAGCAGCACGGCTCCGATCAGCGACACCTCCGATATCCGCCCAGGGCGGATGAACCGCAGGTAGCAGCCCATGAAAATCGCGATCGGGATCGTCATCGCGATCGAGAACACACCCCACGGGCTTTGCTGCAGCGCCCGGACCACCACCAGGGCCAGCACGGCGATGATGATCACCATGATCATGAAGACCCCGATGAGGGCAGCGGCCCCGCCAGTGGCGCCCAACTCGTCCCGGGCAATCTGGCCCAGGGTGCGGCCGCGGCGCCGGGTCGACATCCATAACACCAGGTAGTCCTGCACGCAGCCGGCGAGCACGGCACCGATGACAATCCAAATCGCGCAGGGCAAATAGCCCATCTGGGTGGCCAGTACCGGGCCGACCAGCGGGCCCGCCCCGGCGATGGCGGCGAAGTGGTGACCGAACAGCACCCGCCGGTCGGTGGGCACGTAGTCAGTGCCGTTTTCCAGGATTTCGGCCGGGGTGGCGTGGTCATCGCGCGGCTGGACGATCTTCGTCTCGATGAGCCGCGCATAGAACCGGTACCCGATGATGTAGGTGCAGATGGCCGCGACAACGAACCAGACCGCGTTGACCGTCTCGCCGCGGACGAAGGCGATGACCGCCCAGGCCACCGCACCGAACAGGGCGATCAGCCCGAAGACGATCTTGTGGCTGGTGCGGATCGGTGAGTGGTCGATGACCGCGACGGGCGGCAGATCGGCATCAGTCCGGATGTAGCTGACCTGCCCGTTACGCCCTTCCACGGCCGGGACGCTACGCGATGAGTGAATGCGCCGACGCGCGCATTGGTGCGTCGCGTCGCGACGTTCACAGTCGCGCAACCGCTGGTTCAACTCCGGTGCAGGGCACGCACGGTGTCGATGCTGTCTGCCTGGTCGGGGCCCTTGTCGTCGCGGTACCGCAGTACCCGGGCGAATCGCAGCGCCAAACCGCCGGGGTAGCGCGAGGACTGCTGCACGCCGTCGAATGCCACCTCGACCACCTGCTCGGGTCGTAGCTGGACTACGTACCCATCGTCGGTCGGACCGACGGCCAGTTCGGTAAACCGGGCGGTTTGCCAGTCCAGCATGGCGTCGGTCATCCCTTTGAAGGTTTTGCCCAGCATGATGAAGCCGCCGGTGGCCGGGTCGCGGGCGCCCAGATGGATATTGGACAGCTTCCCGCGGCGCCGGCCCGAGCCCCATTCGACGGCCAGCACCACCAGGTCAAGGGTGTGCACCGGTTTGACTTTCAGCCAGCCGGCCCCGCGGCGGCCCGCCTCGTAGCGGGCGGTCAACGACTTGGCCATTACCCCCTCGTGGCCCGCGGCCAGCGTCGCCGCCAGGAAGTCGGCGGCGGCGACCGGATCCGAGGTGACTAGTCGATCGACCCGGTTCTGCGCCGACGTGATCTGGTCGAGCACCGCCATCCGCTCGGTGGTCGCCGCGTCGAGGAGGTCGAGGCCGTCGCAGTGCAGGATGTCGAAGAAGAACACCGACAGTGGCTGGGTGGCGCGGGCGGCCGGGACGTCGACGGATCGGCCAAACCGCGACCCGGTGACCTGGAAGGGCTGGGGCCGGCCGTCTGGGCGTAACGCGATCGCCTCCCCGTCGGCGATCAAGTCGGTGACGGGCAACGCCAGTGTCGCCTCGACCACCTCGGGCAGCCGGGTGGTGACGTCGTCGAGGCTGCGGGTGTAGACCGTCACCTGATCGCCCGCCCGGTGCACTTGCACCCGCGCGCCGTCCAGTTTGGCCTCGAAAGCCGCTGTGCCGTCGAGCTTTTCGAGCGCCTCGGTGACACTTGCCGCAGTCTGCGCCAGCATCGGGCCGACTGGTCGGCCCACCCGCAGGGTGAACGCTTCCAGCGCCACCGTTCCGCCGGTCAGGCCGGCGGCGGCGACCGCGGGCAGGTCCCCACCCAGCATCGCCGCGCGCCGTACGACCGCGGCGGGGATCTGCGCGCCGGCGGCGACCGCGTCGGCCATCACGCCGGCCAGCGCGCCCTGACGCAACTCACCGGTCAGTAGCCGCCGCAGAAATGTCTGCTCGACTTCTGTTGCGGACGCGAACAATCCGGAGACAAGCTCGGCGCGCCGCGCCTGCGAGCCCTTGCCCGAGACGGCGCCAATCGTCGAGAAGGTGGCGTCGACGCCCGACACGGTCAAGCTCGGCTCAGCGGCGGCCGGCGGTAACGACCTCAAAGCCGCCCAGCCAACGCCGATTTGGCGTTGCGGCAGCTCGCCGGAGAGCCAGGAGACGATGATCGCGACCAGCTGGGGATCGGGTTTGGCCCGGCTGAGTAGGTCAGCGATCCGCGCGATTTTAGCCAGCCGCGAAGCGGAGCCACCCACTTCGGCCGAGGTCGTCGCCACGTCGATCAGCAGCACAGCCCACCTTTACACGCCTGACCGACAACGTCACGCACGGCCGCGATAGCGTGCATGGCTAACGCCCGGTGACGATGCAGAGCGCGCAGCGCGATGAGGAGGAACCGGGCAATCGGTAGATACAAACAAGGAGGTTTGCATGGAGATCAACGGCAAGAAGGTGGTCGTCATCGGCGGCGCCTCCGGGATGGGCCGCGCCAGCGCCGAACTGCTGGCCGCCCGCGGGGCAAGCGTCGCGGTGCTGGATCGCGAAGGCTCCGACGGTAAGGACGTCGCCGCTGGTATCGGTGGCTCGTTTTACCCGGTAGACGTCACCGATTTCGCCGGTACCGAGGAGACCCTGCAGGCCGCGGTCGACAAGCTTGGTGGCCTGCACGTCACGGTGACGACGGCCGGCGGCGGCATCGCCAAGCGAACGATGTCGAAATCCGGTCCGCATGACCTCGAGTCCTTCCAGTCGGTGATCGATCTCAACCTCATCGCCACGTTCAACATCAGCCGGTTGGCGGCCGACCACATGAGCAAAAACGACCCGGAGGACGAGGAGCGCGGCGTCATCATCAACACCGCGTCGATCGCGGCGTTCGAGGGCCAGATCGGACAGGTCGCCTACACCGCGGCCAAAGCAGGCATCGCCGGCATGTGCCTGACCATGGCCCGCGATCTCGGATCGCTCGGCATCCGCGTATTGGCCATCGCGCCAAGCCTGTTCGCGACCGGGTTGACCAAGGGCATTCCGGACGAGTACGCCACCGCGCTGACCAAGGACGCGGCGTTCCCGAAGCGGCTGGGCCGCCCGGAGGAGTACGCCAAGCTGGTTGCGGCCATCGTGGACAACCCGATGCTCAACGGCCAGTGCCTGCGGCTAGACGCCGGACAGCGATTCGCCCCCAAGTGACGCGCTAGCCGGCCGACGGCGGCGCTCCCCGCGTCCCAACCGACCACTCGGTTGGGAGACAACCGCATTTAAGTACACTCTTTCCCACCGGCCTATGGCGTCCAAGAGGAAGGCCCTCGAATGGGTATCGCACTGACTGATGACCATCGCGAACTCGCCGAGGTCGCCCGCGGCTTTTTGACTTCGCAGAAGGCGCGTTCGGCGGCGCGTTCCCTGCTCGACGCGCCCGAGGAGGCCCGACCACCGTTCTGGCAGGGCATCGTCGAACTCGGCTGGCTCGGCCTGCACATCGACGAGGAACACGGCGGCTCGGGATACGGGCTGCCCGAACTCGTGGTCGTCATCGACGAACTCGGTCGTGCGGTGGCGCCGGGGCCGTTCGTGCCGACGGTCATCGCGTCGGCGGTGATCGCCAAAGACGGTACCGCCGAGCAGAAGTCGCGGCTGTTGCCGGGGCTGATCGACGGAACCGTCACAGCCGGCATCGGCCTGGATGGCCAGGTACGGATCGACGATGGCGCGGCCGACGGCGAGGCCGGCGTCGTGTTCGGCGCGGGTCTGGGCGATCTGCTGCTGATCGCGGCGGGCGACGACGTGCTGGTGGTCGAACGCGGCCGTGCCGGCGTGTCGGTCGAGGTGCCGGAGAACTTGGATCCGACTCGGCGCTCCGGACGGGTCCGGCTGCAGAACGTCAGCGTCAGCGACGACGACATTCTGCCGGGAGCGCGGGAATCGGCACTGGCCCGCGCCCGGACGCTGCTGGCCGCCGAAGCGGTCGGCGGGGCGGTCGACTGCGTCGAGGCCGCAGTCGACTACGCGAAGGTGCGCCAGCAGTTTGGCCGCACCATCGCCACGTTCCAGGCGGTCAAGCATCATTGCGCGAACATGGCGGTCGGCGCGGAGTCAGCGATCGCAGCGGTATGGGATGCCTCTCGCGCGGCATCCGAGGACGAGGACCAGTTCCGCCTGGCGGCCGCTTCGGCAGCGGCGCTGGCGTTTCCGGCGTACGCGCGCAATTCGGAACTGAACATCCAGGTGCATGGCGGTATCGGTTTCACCTGGGAGCACGACGCGCATCTGCACCTGCGCCGAGCGTTGGTGACGACGGCACTGTTCGGTGGTGACGCGCCGGCCGGCGACGTGTTCGACCGCACGGCCGCCGGTGTCGCTCGGGAGAACAGCCTGGACCTGCCGCCAGAGGCCGAGGAGTTGCGCACCAGGATTCGTGCTGACGTCGCCGAGCTCGCCGCGCTGGACAAGCAGGCGCAGCGCGACAAGCTGATCGAGACGGGCTACGTGATGCCGCACTGGCCCAAGCCGTGGGGGCTGGCCGCCGACGCGGTGGAGCAGTTGGTCATCGAGGAGGAGTTCCGTGACGCGGGCATCAAGCGCCCGGACTACGGAATCACCAGCTGGGTGATTTTGACCCTGATCCAGCACGGAACGCCTTGGCAGATAGAACGATTCGTCGAGAAGGCGCTCCGCAAGGACGAGGTCTGGTGCCAGCTGTTCTCCGAGCCCGAAGCCGGCTCGGACGCGGCGTCCATCAAGACCCGGGCCACCCGGGTGGACGGCGGCTGGAAGATCAACGGGCAGAAGGTGTGGACCAGTGGGGCGCACTACTGCGCACGCGGCCTGGCCACCGTGCGTACCGACCCACAGGCGCCCAAGCACGCCGGCATCACCACGGTGATCGTCGACATGAAGGCCCCCGAGGTCGAGGTGCGGCCACTGCGGCAGATCACCGGTGGCTCGGATTTCAACGAGGTGTTCTTCAACGACTTGTTCGTGCCCGACGAGGACGTGGTTGGCGAGCCCAACACCGGCTGGACGGTCGCAAGGGCAACGCTGGGCAACGAGCGGGTCAGCATCGGCGGCAGCGGGTCGTTCTACGAGGGGTTGGCGACGCAGCTGGTTGAGCTGGTCCGCGACAACCCGGATCGGTTGGCGGGCGGGCGAATTCGGGTCGGGTCATACCTTGCCGAGGAGAATGCCCTGCGCTTGCTGAATCTGCGCCGAGTCGCACGCAGCGTCGAAGGAGCGGGCCCGGGTCCGGAAGGCAACATTACCAAGCTGAAGTTGGCCGAGCACATGGTCGAGGGTGCGGCGATCATGGCTGCGCTGACGGGGCCTGAGGTCGCGCTGCTCGACGGGCCCGGTGTGCTGTCGGGCCGCTTGATCATGGGCGCCCGGGGCATGGCGATAGCCGGCGGTACCTCCGAGGTGACTCGCAATCAGATCGCCGAGCGGATACTGGGTATGCCGCGCGACCCGCTGATCAACTAGCGCCGACCTCAGGCCGGGCGGGGGACCGCGGCCGCGAGCGACTGGCCGAGCCAGCCCGGCACTGCCCGGCGAACATCAGCGGCTCCGTGGATGGTGACGTTGCCGTTGAGCATCGCGCGCGACCATGACAGGTCGCCGCGCCAGATCTGGGTCAGAGTGAGCAGGCTGGTCTCGACGGTGGCGGCCACCTCGTAGCCGGGGTCGAAATCGCACACGTCGGCCACTCCCTCCGACACCATCAGCCACCACTGAGCGGCCTTGCGGGCCACTCCGGCCAAGCGAAGCGCCAATACGGTACGCGCTCGCGGCCACGCATCAACGGAAATCGTGCGACGGATATCCCACATCAACAGGTGCGGATCCAGGTCGTCGTCGCCGAGCTCACCTATCCAGCGAATTCCCCACTCGCCGAGCGCATCCACGACTCCAGCGAGTTCCTGACCGCACGGCGTCAGCGAATATGAGGTGCGACCGTCGATCTCGGTGCGTTCGACCACACCTGCACGGGACAGTGACTTGAGCCGTTTGGATAACAGCGCTGGTGACATCTTCGGCAATCCCCGCCGCAGGTCGTTGAAATGCACACTGCCCCGCAGCAATTCACTCACAACGAGCAGCGTCCACCGTTCATCGAGTAACTCCATCGCCTTGGCGATCGGGCAGAACTGGCCATATGTCGACATTTTCCAAAACCCTTCGCTCCCGTATGTCCAGTAGACCGTCTGGCAGCGGAATTAACTAGTACAGATTGTGAACCACGGTGGGTTCAGATCTGACACTGGAAACGGTTCAGCGACAAGCACGACGATTGTGCTCGATTCTCGAGGAAGGGCGAGTGAAATGACTACCAGAATTGACGCAGGCATGATGACCGCCGATCACGGACTCGAAAGCAAGCACCGCGCGCTGTGGGCGCTGGGCGACTACACCACGGTGGCGACCGAACTGGTGTCACCGCTGGGTCCGGTACTGGTAGAGGCAAGCGGGATCGGTGCGGGTGATCGGGTGCTCGACGTCGCCGCAGGCGCAGGCAACGCGGCGATCCCCGCCGCGCTCGCCGGCGCAAATGTGATTGCCAGCGACCTGGTCCCGGAACTGCTGGAGCGCGGGGGCGCGCTCGCCGAGGCCCGGGGCGTCGACCTGCAATGGCTTGAAGCCAATGCCGAAGCGCTGCCATTCGACGGCGATGAGTTCGACGCGGTGCTCTCTTGCGTCGGAGTGATGTTCGCCCCCCATCATCAGCGCGCGGCCGACGAATTGGTCCGGGTCTGCCGGCCCGGCGGGACGATCGGGCTGATCAGCTGGACGCCAGACGGCTTCATCGGCCAGATGTTTGCGACGATGAAGCCCTACGTGGCGGCGCCGCCGCCGGGTCTGCAGCCGCCGCCGAAGTGGGGCAGCGCACGTTACGTGCACGGTCTGCTGGGCGATCGCATCACCGACTTCAGCGCGCAACACCGTGCGCTGAGGGTGGACCGGTTCGCCGACGGGGTGTCGTTCCGCGACTTTTTCAAAGCCCATTACGGGCCGACGATCTCGGCGTACCGGGGGATCGCGGGCGAGCCGGACCGGACCGCAGCGCTGGACGCCGCGCTGGCTGAACTGGGCGACCGATACTTGGCTGGTTCGTCGACGATGGAGTGGGAGTACCTGCTCGTCACCGCGCGCAAGCGCTAATCGAGTAGCCCGCTCAGGCCGGCGCGAAACGTGGTGCGCCGCCGGGGCCAGGCTCCGGCAGTGCCTCGACGCGCATCCCGCACGCCACTGAATCAGGTTCACAGTCAACGATATTCGCCGCTACGCGGAGGCCGCTCTGCTCGACAAGCTCCACGAGAGCGATGACGTAGGGCGTCGCAAGCTCCGGGTTGAAGGCGTGATAGTTGACCGTGTAGGTGAATACGCTGCCCTGACCCGATACCGGCCGCGCGATTAGCGGACCGCCGCAGTCACGGCATTCGCCGGCGGCGGGATGCACCCAGTGCGCGCAATTCTCGCAGTGCTCGATAAGCAACTGGTTCGACACGGGCAATACAGTACACTCAATTGCCTTGGGTTGGTCTAACGGACGGCGCTGATGAGCTACTTCGAAAAAGACGCGATCATCTCCGGTATCGGCATCTCGCGAATCGGCCGTCGCACCGGCATTCCCGGGCTGGAGCTCACGATGGAAGCGGTCCGCGCCGCCATCGACGACGCCGGCCTGGCCGCCTCCGACATAGACGGCATTGCCACCCTGGGTGACACGCCCGCCGCCGAAGTCCTCACCGGACTGGGCATCGAGGCGCCCGACTGCGGGACGGGGTTCGCCACCGGCGGTTTGCTGAATCCGGTGATATCGGCATGCCGTGCGGCGTCCGAGGGTCATGCGCGGCACGTGATCATCTACCGGACGATCCAAATGCTGGGTGGCACAGTCCCGGTGAAGCAGGACGAGAATGCTCCCGCTCCGCCGCTTGCCCGGATGTTCGAGACACCCGAGGGCGCCGAGCCACCGGTGGTCGGCCCGATGGACGATGTCGGCGATCTGGTTGCCGCGCAAGCGTATTCCGCCGCGAACTGGCTGGCGCTGACCTGCCGCCGGCACATGGAGCTGTACGGAACTACCAAGGAGCAGCTGGGCTGGCTGGCGATCAACAGCAGGCGTAATGCGGCGCTGAATCCCCGTGCGGTGTACCGGGATCCGATGACCATGGATGACTATCTGTCCGCACGGCCGGTGTCCACACCGTTAGGGCTGCTGGATTGCGACGTCCCGATCGACGGGTCGATCGCGCTGGTGGTGTCGGCCGGCGACTACGCCAAAGACTGTCCGCATCGGGCGGTGCAGGTGGAGGCGGTCGGGGGCACGGATGGCGCGGGCGGTTGGTTTCACCGCGCGGACTATCCGAAGATGGCGTCGGCGGATGCGGCGGCACAGATGTGGTCGCGGACCGATCTGACTCCCGCCGATCTCAATCTCGCAGAACTCTATGACGGGTTTACCTTCCTCACCTTCGCCTGGCTGGAAGCTCTGGGCATCTGCGGTGACGGCGAGGCCGGTCCGTTCGTCGAGGGGGCCAAGCGGATCGCCCTAGACGGTGCGCTCCCGCTGAACACCTATGGCGGACAGCTTTCGGCGGGCCGCATGCACGGCTACTGGTTGCTGCATGAGACCTGCCTGCAGTTGCGCGGCGAGGCGGGGGAGCTGCAGGTGCCCCGCCGGCCCGAAGTCGCGGTGGCCGCGGTGGGCGGCGGTCCGATCGCCGGATGCATGCTACTGACATGTTGAGTAGCTCTGTGCGAGTGTGCAATTGAGCGTGCAAGCTCGTCCACATCTCGAAGCCGGTCAGGATACCGAGCAGCGGTCCGGCAAGCGAGCTTCGCAGATCGCCCGTCGCATCGAGGCTGACATCATTCGTCGCGGCTGGCCGATCGGCCAATCACTAGGTTCCGAGCAGGCGCTGCAAGAGCGTTATCGGGTGAGCAGATCAGTGCTGCGGGAAGCCGTTCGGCTCGTCGAGCACCACCAAGTCGCGCGCATGCGTCGGGGGCCCAACGGTGGTCTGCTCGTCTGCGAACCCGACGCCGCCCCGGCAACTCACGCCATCATCATCTATTTGGAGTACTTGGGCACCACGATCCGTGATCTGCTCGACGCCCGGTTGCTGCTCGAGCCGTTGGCGGCATCGCTTGCCGCCGAACAGATCGATGAAGCCGGCATCGAACGGCTGCGCGCCGTGCTGCGGGCCAAGGGCCCGCGCGACGAGTTCCACGCAGCACTGGCGGAGCAATCTAAAAATCCTGTGCTGCAGCTATTTATCGACATCCTGATCCGATTGACCGTTCGGTATGCCGAACATTCGCGGCTGGATTCCGCCAGTGATGCTCTCGCGGCCATCGACCGCAGGCACCGCGAACACGCGGGTATCGTCGCTGCGGTTACCGCGGGCGATTCGGCGCAGGCCAAGACGCTGAGCGAGCGGCACGTGGAATCGGTGACGTCGTGGCTGCAAGACCACCAGCCGCCCCGCCGGGCCCGCAAGCGGAGCGGACTGCACCGCGAGGCGCCGCAGGGCAAGCTCGCCGAGGTGTTGGCGAATGCCATCCGGGACGATATCGCTACCAGCGGCCGTCGGATAGGGGAGGTGTTCGGGACCGAAGTCGGGCTGCTGGAACGTTATCGAGTCAGTCGGTCGGTGCTTCGAGAGGCGGTGCGGCTGCTGGAATATCACGCTGTGGCGAAGATGCGTCGCGGGCCCGGCGGCGGGCTGGTGGTCGCAGAACCGCAGGCACAGGCCAGCATTGACACCATCGCGCTGTACCTGCAATACCGCAAGCCGCGTGGTGAAGACCTGCGGTTGGTGCGCGACGCGATCGAGATCGACAACGTCGCAAAGGTCGTCAAACGCCATGACGCGCCGGAGGTGCGCGCCTTTCTCGACACCCATCGGCTGATCATCGAGGAAGCAAGCGACGATCCGCGCGCGGCCGGTATGGCGGAGTTTCTGTTCCACACCGGGCTGGCCGAGCTGGCTGGTAATGCCGTGCTGGACTTGTTCTTACGGATCATCGTCGAGGTGTTTCGCCGACATTGGGCCAGTACCGAGCAACCGATCCCGAGCCACAGCGATATCGCTGACGTGCAACGCGCTCACCTGCGAATCATCGAGGCAATCGCGGACGGCGACGACAGCCTGGCGCGTTACCGCACCCGTCGACATCTGGATGCGGCCGCGTCGTGGTGGTTGTAACGCGGCGTTACCGCCCGATGCGTCGCGCCCAGTCCCTGGCCGACATCATCCGGACCATGGCGCCCAGCAGCTTGCCCTTCTTTGGGCCGTACGGATACCACAGCGGCTCTTTCTTCATCGTAACCCGTTCGGCCACAATACTTTTGGTGCGGCAGAATTTTCGGATACCGGCTGCCCCGCCGGACCGGGAACCGACTCCCGAGTCGTTCCAGCCTTCCATCGGTACCGGGAACTGAAAGACGTTGGCGATGACGTTGTTGATGTTCACCGTTCCGGTGTTCATCTTGCGCGCCAACGCCATCCCCTTGTTCTTGTCTCGCGTCCACACGCTGCCGGACAACCCCAACTCGGAGTCGTTCGCCTTCTCGATCGCTTCGGCAACGTTGTGCACCTTCATCACCGGCAAGGTCGGGCCGAAGGTCTCCTCTCGCATGCACTTCATGTCGTGGTCGACGTCGACCAGCACTGTGGGCTCGTAGAACAACCCGGCGGGATCACCCGACTTGCCGCCGACCAGCACCCGCGCGCCCTTGCTGACGGCGTCGTCGACGTGGTCGGACACAATGGCGAGTTGCTGCGCGGTCGTCATCGATCCGACCTCGCGGGAGAAGTCGTGTCCGGAGTCCATGCCTTGGCGCAGCTGGGCCGTCTTAGCCACTACCTTGCTGACGAACTCGTCGTACACCGGTTCCTCGACGTAGCACCGCTCTACGGATATGCAGACTTGGCCGGTGTAGGCGAACGCGCCCCACACGGCACCGT
>Ga0209139_10000409_pt1 | contig 14695 bp, 9 predicted proteins | sample BogFormECP14_OM3_FD_188246 | JGI IMG/M metagenome (GOLD analysis project Ga0209139, IMG submission 188246) | Bog forest soil microbial communities from Calvert Island, British Columbia, Canada - ECP14_OM3 (SPAdes) (version 2) | ecosystem: Environmental > Aquatic > Freshwater > Wetlands > Bog ...
CACAGCGGCGGGGCGTGGCTGATCCTGTTCATGATCTTCAACGTCATCTGGACCTACGTGCTGGTTCGCGGGTCCGCGGTCAACAACGGCACGCTTCCCTACGGCAAGGGCGCGTTCCTGTCCCAGCTATTCGGCGCGATCCTCAAGCCGCTGGGCCATACCGGTAACGAAGTTCTGGAGACAGTGGCCCTGCTTTTACACATCGGCGTCATGCTCGCGTTCCTGATCATCGTGCTGCACTCCAAGCACCTGCACATCTTCCTGGCGCCGATCAACGTCACGTTCAAGCGGCTACCTGACGGGTTGGGTCCGCTGCTGCCGGTCGAGGCCGACGGCAAGCCAATCGACTTCGAAAACCCGCCCGACGACGCCGAATTCGGCCGCGGCAAGATCGAAGACTTCACCTGGAAGGGCATGCTCGACTTCGCCACCTGTACCGAATGTGGGCGCTGCCAGTCGCAATGCCCGGCCTGGAACACCGGCAAGCCGCTTTCGCCCAAGCTCGTCATCATGGACCTGCGCGACCACTGGATGGCCAAGGCGCCCTACCTACTCGGCGAGAAGACCGCGGAGCCGTTCGAGGGGCTCGACATGGAAACGGTCCACGAAGAGGGCCATCACGTGCCCGAGTCCGGGTTCGGCCGGGTGCCCGGGCACGGGCCCGAGCAGGCGGCCCGTCCGCTGGTCGGTACCGCCGAGCAGGGCGGCGTGATCGACCCCGACGTGCTGTGGTCGTGTGTGAACTGCGGCGCCTGCGTCGAGCAGTGCCCGGTGGACATCGAGCACATCGACCACATCGTTGACCTGCGCCGCTACCAGGTCATGATGAAGTCGGAGTTTCCCTCCGAGCTGTCGGTGCTGTTCAAAAACCTTGAGAACAAAGGCAATCCGTGGGGCCAGAACGCCTCCGACCGCACCAACTGGATCGACGAGGTCGACTTCGACGTCCCGGTTTACGGCGAGGACGTGGACAGCTTCGACGGCTACGAATACCTGTTCTGGGTGGGCTGCGCCGGCGCCTACGACGACAAGGCCAAGAAGACCACCAAGGCGGTCGCCGAGCTGTTGGCGATCGCCGGGGTCAAGTATTTGGTGCTCGGCACCGGCGAAACCTGCAACGGCGACTCGGCGCGCCGCTCGGGTAACGAGTTTCTGTTCCAGCAGCTGGCCCAGCAGGCCGTCGGAACGCTGGACGACCTGTTCGAGGGCGTGGAGACCGTCGACCGCAAGATCGTGGTCACCTGCCCGCATTGTTTCAACACGCTGGGCCGCGAATACCGCCAGTTGGGCGCCAATTACACTGTGCTGCACCACACCCAGCTGCTCAACCGGCTGGTGCGCGACAAGAAGCTGGTCCCGGTGAGCCCCGTCTCCGAAGACATCACCTATCACGACCCGTGCTTCCTGGGCCGGCACAACAAGGTCTACGAGGCGCCGCGCGAGCTGATCGGCGCGGCCGGCGCGAAGCTCACGGAGATGCCGAGGCACGCCGACCGCAGCTTCTGCTGCGGCGCCGGGGGTGCGCGGATGTGGATGGAAGAGCACATCGGCAAGCGGATCAACCACGAGCGCGTCGACGAGGCGCTGGCCACCGGTGCCAGCACGGTCGCCACCGCATGCCCGTTCTGCCGGGTGATGGTCACCGACGGTGTCAACGACCGGCAGGAGGCCGCCGGACGAGAAGGCGTCGACGTACGCGACGTCGCGCAGCTGCTACTCGAATCGCTCGAGTACGACAAGGCGACGCTGTCGGAGAAGGGCACAGCCGCCAAGGAAGCGGCAGAGCGGGCCCCCAAGCCTGCGCCGAAGGCCGCCGCACCGGCCGCACCGGCCGACCCTCCTGCTGAGGCTCCTAAGAAACCCGCCGAGCAGCCCGCCGAAGCCAAGGCTGCGCCGGCATCCGCCAAGGGGCTGGGTATCGCCGGCGGCGCCAAGCGACCTGGCGCCAAGAAGGCAGCGCCGCAAGCCCAAGCGCCCGCGACACCAGCCCAACCGGTCCCAGACGCACCGGCAGCCCCCGAGGCCAAGGCTCTTGCAACGCCAGCCGCTTCCGTTAAGGGGCTAGGTATCGCGGCCGGCGCCAAGCGACCTGGCGCCAAGAAGGCGGCGGCCCAAACGGCGGCGGCCGAAGCTCCCGCACAGCCCACACCAGCCAAGCAGCAAATTGAAACGAAGACGGAAGCTGAACCGAAACCGGAGCCCTCAGAGCAAGCCGACGGCGCCGCGGCACCGCCGGCAGCACCTGTTAAAGGGCTGGGCATCGCACGTGGCGCCCGTCCGCCCGGCAAGCGCGGATAACGGTTTGACGCGGACCAGCAAATTTCAGTGGACAGCAATGGCACCATAGGTGAGGTGACTGCTCACCAGCTGCCCGTGCACGCCTCCGGTCATCACCGGCAGCGAGCCTTCGGGCAGTCGTCCAAGCTTCAGGACGTTTCGTACGAGATCCGCGGCCTAGTGCACCAGCATGCCGCGCGGCTGGAAGCCGAAGGGCACCGCATCCTTAAGCTCAATATCGGCACCCGGCGCCGTTCGGCTTCGAGGCCCCCGACGTCATCATGCGCGACATGATCCAGGCGCTGCCCTACGCCCAGGGCACTCGGACTCGAAGGGCATCCTGCCGGCCCGGCGTGCGATTTGAGCACGTCAGCATGCCGATATTTGCCTCAACATCATCGATCTGTGGCTAACATAGATAACCAAGCCGGAACCCGATATGGCGTACGCTGTGGGCGTGACCGGCGTCGACGCGAGTGCGGCCACCCGCACCGAAGAGGTCTACCAATTCCTGCGCAGGGACCTGCTGAACGGGCGCATCGCACCAGGGGAACGGCTCAAACTTGTCGAACTGTCCAACCGGTTCGAGCTAAGCCAGTCGGTGATCCGCGAGGCGCTGGCCCGCCTGGCAGAGATGGGCCTCGTAGTCGCCACCCCCCAACGCGGATTCCGTGTCCGCGATTTGTCGGTCCAAGACGTCCAGGCGTTGACCGAAGCACGCGTTGAGATCGAATCAGCGACCTTGCGCCTTGCGATCGAACGCGGAGACATTCACTGGGAGACCGGCGTACTCGCCAGCCACCACCTCCTCGAGAACACACCAGTATTGGATGACGGTCAGTTCAACGAGGACTGGCTCGCCCGCCATCACGCTTTTCATCGAGCACTACTTGCCGGCTCCGGCAATCCGCACCTCGAAGCGACGTCGGTCCAGATGCGCGACTGTTCCGAACTCTATCGACGTTGGTATTGCGCGTTCATTGACGACGGCGATCGCGATATTGCGACCGAGCACCGCCTGCTCAAGGAACTTACGCTGGCCCGCCAGACTGACGCCGCCGTCGCCTTGCTGCGGACTCATATCGAGCGTGCGCCATTGAAGCTAGTTGCGTACGCCGCTGAGCACGGCACACCCGCGCTGGACCGCCTCGCGCGGTGACTGAAGGACATCGAACGGCGAAAACACCGATACGCCACGGCGACTCGTGCGCATCGCCTGATTCGAGGGTATCGTGTCCTCGATTGTAAAAGACCACGGCTATTCATCGCAGCCGGTCTCATTCACCCCCAACATCGGTGCGACGCAAGCCAACTCGCGAGCGCTACAACTTCCACGCACGCCAGGCCGCATCAGTTGGTGTCAGGAAGACATATTTGAGCAATCTCGCTGGCGCCACCCGACTTCTAACCCACCGCTGGAGAGTTCCTCCGAAAACGTCCGCAGCACCCGGCCCAGTCGTGTGGGAATTGCAGCAACGTGAGGGCTTGAGATCGAATAGGGCGTGCACGGTTACCGTCGTGGATGCGCTCGACTCCCGGCGCGGTGGGGTACGTTGACGCCGTGGCAGCAAACCCGAACGACCGGGAGGCCAGCACAGTGCGGGTGACCGAGTCCGCGCGCGAGGCGATCGGCGACCCCGCCGGCATCGAATGGTCGGCCCCAGAAGCACGGAAGCTCAAAGGGATACGCGCTGAGGTGCGGCTATATGGCGCTCGCCGACGTTCCGCCGCGGGGCGCCGTAAAGTCATCGGCCCTGCGGGCAGCGCGTAACCCCAACGAAAGAGACGGATACCACCATCGGTCCAAACCCACGACACCGCGCAGTTAGTAGGGTGTTCTAGTACTTAGAAAAGTGGCTCTGTCCCTGCGGTCGAGCGAAATGGCATTAGTGCAGTGAGATTTCGAAGCCGACGGCCTCGGTGAATGTGAAATCGCGCCAGGTCGACCAACACCGGTGAATCGAGGCGGCCTCATCGGGCCCCGCGTACTGCGCGAAGGCGGACCGCATGGCCTTAGTTGTCAAGTCCCCAGCGACAGTGACGACAGATCCTCGTCAAGTTTGGATTGGCCGATTAGCCTGAAGCCGTGAACAAGCAACGGCCACGAACCGTGTTGGGCGCCCTCATTCGCCAGCAGCGCGAATTGGCGCAGCTGCCGATGCGGGAACTTGCCAAGATGGTGGGAATATCGAATCCGTACCTGTCCCAGATCGAGCGCGGGTTGCGGGCACCGTCGGACGCCGTGCTGAAATCGATCGCTGAAACGCTCGAAATCTCCGCTGATGACCTGTACAGCAGAGCTGGCTTCGTCGAGCGACCGCAGTTGTCCGATGGCCAGTCCGCCGACCTCGGCGTGGCGATTGAGGCCGCAACCGAATTGACCGCAGCGCAGCGACGGGCGCTGCTGGAGATCTATCGAAGTTTCCTTGACGCCAACCTCGTTCGCCGTGCGCACACCGATTGACACCTCGCCTTCGGCGCGCGAGACAAAACCCCCGCCGCTCAGGGCAGGGGTTCGGTCTGAGGGCTTCGTCACTTCAGCGCATCGCGAGCAATTTTGACGTATGGGCTGGTGAAGCTCTCGACGAACTGTGTATGAATGTTCGTCAGCGCGGTCACCCAATTGAGCCGGCTGCGGCTGGCCGCGGCCCGTTCGAAGTCCAGCACCCTCTGCAACGCCTTCTCGTAGGAATCGACGTAGAACTGCCCGGATTTCTTGGCCAGCTGAACCGGCGTCTGGTTCAACGCGCGGATCCGGCTAACGGTCTCCTTGGACGTGGGCGTGTCCTTACCCTTAGGTGTGGTTGCACTCTTAAGTGTGGTTGCCATGCTCAACTCCTTGAATCTGATCGTGGATATCTGATAGTTAGCAGTTTAGCTGGTTGCGAGCTAACCTGCAAATCAGCACCGGACCTGTGATCAGCATTCACTTCGAAGCCGTGCCCTCACTGCATTCGACGGGCCGCGAGGCAGCCAGGATGAGGGAACGCTTCGCGGCGCCAGGACGGAATATGATCTTGGCCTTAACGAGAGAAACGATCGGTGCTGGAACGTCAATACCCTTGCGGCTGTTTCGAAGTCAGCCCCACCATCCATGAATACCGCCTGACTCGGTGAAGCGCGTTCAACAAGCATCTCGACGGCGAGCGCGTGCATGTGTCGACTTTCGACGCCATGTGGGAAGAACTGGCGTTATGCGACTCCGGGGTCGGAAGTCTGTGCCGGGGCGGCGAGTACGTCGTCGATCTTGTATTGACGTGCGGCCGCGACCGGCACCGACGGGTCGATGTCCCCGTCGCGTGCCAGTGCCTCCAGCACGGCGACGACCTGGGATTCGGCGTCGGTGTTGAAATAGCGCCGAGCGGCGGGCCGGGTGTCGGAGAAGCCGAATCCGTCGGTGCCGAGCGTGACGTAGGTGCCGGGCACCCAGGGCCGGATCTGCTCGGGAACCGCGCGCATCCAGTCCGACACGGCGATCACCGGCCCGGTGGCGCCGGCCAGCGCCTCGCTCACGTACGGGACACCGGCGGGCTGGTCGGGGTGGCGCAGCTTCTCCTTTTCGACGGCGATGCCGTCGCGGTTCAGCTCGCCCCAACTGGTCACCGAGCACACGTCGGCGGCGACATCCCATTCGGCGGCCAGCATCTCGGCGGCTTGCAGCGCCGAGGGCATTGCCACCCCGGAAGCCAGGATGTGCGCCGTGCTGGCGTGCGGCTCGGTGGACGTGTGGTACCGGTAGATGCCCCGCAGCAGGCCTTCAGGGTCGAAGTTCTCCGGCTCCGCTGGCTGCACATACGGCTCGTTGTAGATGGTGAGATAGAAGAAGACGTTCTCCGGGTTTTCCCCGAACATGCGGGCCAGCCCGCTTTCGATGATGTAGGCGATCTCGAAGGCGAAGGCGGGGTCGTAGGCGACCACCGCCGGATTGGTGGCCGCCAGCAGCAGTGACTGGCCGTCGGCGTGCTGCAGGCCTTCGCCGGTCAGCGTGGTGCGCCCGGCGGTGGCCCCGAGCAGGAAGCCGCGCGTCATCTGGTCGGCCGCGGCCCACAGGCCGTCGCCGGTGCGCTGGAACCCGAACATCGAATAGAAGATGTAGATCGGGATCATCGGCTCGTTGTGCGTCGCATACGACGTGCCGGCCGCGGTGAACGACGCCGTCGAGCCTGCTTCGTTGATGCCCTCGTGCAGGATCTGGCCGATTTCGCTTTCCTTGTACGCCAGCATCAGCTCGGCGTCGACGGCGGTGTACAGCTGGCCGTTGCGGTTGTAGATCTTCAGTGAAGGGAACCACGAGTCCATGCCGAACGTGCGCGCCTCGTCGGGAATGATCGGCACGATCCGCGGACCGATATCTTTGTCGCGCAACAGTTCTTTGAACGTGCGCACCGTCGCCATTGTGGTGGCGACTTCCTGGCTTCCCGATCCCTTCTTCAGCGGGGCGTAGATGTCGCGGCCAGGAAGCTGCAGCGCCTTGGCTTTGGTTCGGCGCTCGGGCAGAAAGCCCCCGAGGGTCCGGCGGCGGTCGAGCATGTATCGGATCTCCGGGGCATCTGGGCCGGGGTGGTAGTAGGGCGGCAGGTAGGGGTCTTCCTCCAGTTGAGCGTCGCTGATCGGAATGCGCTCGCGGTCGCGGAAATCTTTGAGGTCCTGCAGCGTGAGCTTTTTCATCTGGTGGGTGGCGTTGCGGCCCTCGAAGTGCTTGCCCAGCGTGTAGCCTTTGATGGTCTTGGCCAGGATCACCGTCGGTTGTCCTTTGTGGTCGACGGCGGCCCGGTAGGCGGCATACACCTTGCGGTAGTCGTGCCCGCCGCGCTTGAGGTTCCAGATCTCTTGATCGGTAAGGCTTTCCACCAGCGCCTTGGTGCGCGGGTCACGCCCGAAGAAGTGGTCGCGTACATAGGCCCCATCGTTGGCCTTATACGTCTGGTAGTCGCCGTCGGGTGTGACGTTCATCAAATTGACCAGCGCGCCGTCGCGGTCGGCGTGCAGCAGGGCGTCCCACTCGCGACCCCAGACCACTTTGATGACGTTCCAGCCGGCCCCGCGGAAGAACGACTCCAGTTCCTGGATGATCTTGCCGTTACCGCGCACCGGGCCATCAAGGCGCTGCAGGTTGCAGTTGATGACGAAGGTCAAGTTGTCCAACGCCTCCAGCGCGGCGACATGCGCCAGACCGCGGCTTTCCGGCTCGTCCATCTCGCCGTCGCCCAAAAAGCACCACACGTGCTGATCGGAGGTGTCTTTGATGCCCCGATCGTGCAGGTAGTGGTTGAACCGCGCCTGATAGATCGCGTTGAGCGGGCCCAGGCCCATCGACACGGTGGGGAATTCCCAGAAGTCGGGCATCGGCCGCGGGTGCGGATAAGACGGCAACCCGCCGCCGGGGTGACTGTGTTCCTGCCGGAACCCGTCGAGCCGGTCGGCGCTAAGCCGTCCCTCCAAGAACGCGCGCGCGTAAATGCCGGGGGAGGCGTGGCCCTGAATGAACACGTGGTCCCCGCCGCCGGGATGCGCCTTCCCCCGGAAGAAGTGGTTGAAGCCGACTTCATAGAGCGCCGCAGACGATGCGTAGGTGGAAATGTGGCCGCCCACGCCGACTCCCGGACGCTGGGCACGGTGCACCATGATGGCGGCGTTCCATCTGATCCACGCCCGGTAGCGGCGCTCGACGTCCTCGTCGCCGGGAAACCACGGCTCCAGTTCGGTCGGGATCGTGTTGACATAGTCGGTCGACGTCAGCGCCGGGATGGCCACCCGTTGTTCGCCGGCGCGCTCCAGCAGGCGCAGCATCAGGTAACGCGCACGGGCGGGCCCCGAGCGCTCCAGCAGCTCGTCGAAGGACTCCAGCCACTCGGAGGTCTCCTCGGGGTCAATGTCGGGCAGGTAGGACGCCACACCTTCGCGGATCACCCGCACCCGATCGGGTTCGCTTGCACCGGTTGGGTTTTGCGCCAGATCGTGACGTATGAACTCGGTGGTCAACTTACGCTCCTGTAGTACGGGATCGGCTGCCGGTCAGGGCATCGCGGCAGCGGTCAGAGGGCCCGGAGAATGTCCTCGACCCGGTCTTTGGCGTCGCCAAAGAGCATCGCGGAGTTCTGTCGGAAGAACAGCGGATTCTGCACACCCGCGTAGCCCGACGCCATGGATCGTTTGAACACGACGACGTTGTCGGCGTCCCAGACGGTCAGGACCGGCATGCCCGCGATGGGGCTGCCGGGATCCTCGGCCGCGGCGGGATTGACGGTGTCGTTGGCACCGATGACCAGCACGACGTCGGTGTCGTCGAAATCGTCGTTGATTTCGTCCATTTCGAGCACGATGTCGTACGGAACCCTGGCTTCGGCCAACAGCACGTTCATGTGGCCGGGAAGCCGGCCAGCGACGGGGTGGATGCCGAAGCGGACGTTGACGCCGCGCTCACGCAGCCTTCCGGTGAGTTCGGCGACGCCGTACTGTGCCTGCGCGACGGCCATGCCGTAGCCCGGTGTGATGACCACGGAGTCGGCCGAGGCCAGCAGTTCTGCAACGCCCTCAGCCGAGATCTCGCGGTGCTCACCGTAGTCTTTGTCATCCGAGGGCCCGGCTTCGATGCCGAAACCGCCCGCGATGACGGAGATGAAGGACCGGTTCATCGCCTTGCACATGATGTAGGACAGGTACGCACCCGACGATCCGACCAGGGCGCCGGTGATGATCAGAAGGTCATTTGCGAGCAAGAAGCCCGAGGCGGCCGCCGCCCAGCCCGAGTAGCTGTTGAGCATCGACACGACGACCGGCATGTCGCCGCCCCCGATGGAGGCGACCAGGTGCCAGCCCAGCAGCAAGGCGAGCGCGGTGACGGCCCCGAGCAGCCAAAGCTGGGGGTCGGCCTCGAACCACCCCGTGAGCACAAAATAGAGAACCAGCGCGCTGACATTGAGAATGTTCTTGCCCGGCAGCATCATTGGTTTGGACTTGATCCGCGCCGACAGCTTGAGGTTGGCCACGATCGATCCGGTGAACGTGACCGCGCCGATGAACACTCCGATGATGACCTCGGCCGAGTGAATTCCGAGCATGCCGTCCGTGCGGAGCGTAGCCGCCTCGTGGGCGTCGTGATGTCCCTCGATGAGCAGGAACCCGTTCCAGCCGACCAGGACTGCGGCTAGACCCACGAAGGAGTGCAGCAGCGCGATCAGTTCGGGCATGCCGGTCATCTCAACCACACGGGCGCGCCACAGGCCGATCGCGGCGCCGACGCTCATCGCGCCTATCAGCAGTGCCAGGCCCAGCGGTGAGATGTGTCGGTCCAGCGTCATGGCGATGGTCGCGACCAGTGCCACGGCCATGCCGGAAATCCCGAAGGTGTTGCCGACCTTGGATGTTTCGTGCTTCGACAGCCCAGCCAATGCCAGGATGAACAGCAGCGCCGCGACGATGTACGCCGCGGAGGCGGCGGTCTCGACCGTGAACATGGATTTCGCTCCGATTAGCTACGGCAGGGTTCAGCTGCGGGAGAACATGGCGAGCATGCGGCGCGTCACCGCGAAGCCACCGAAAACGTTGATGCTGGCTAAGAGGATGGCGACGCAGGAGATCACGATGATCGCGAGATCGGCGTGGGCGATCTGAAGCAGCGCACCGACCACGATGATTCCCGAGATCGCATTGGTCACCGACATCAGCGGGGTGTGCAGCGCGTGGTGCACGTGCCCGATGACGTAGGAGCCGATCACGATCGCCAACGCGAAGACCGTCAGATGCACCTGCAGCGCGGCCGGCGAAATTGCGACCACACCGAACAGCAAGGCCGCGGCCACGAGCACCAGGCCGAGCCGGCGTCCGGCCGACATCGGCTGTTTCACCGGCGACTCAATCACCGGCGCCGCGGCCGGAGCGATCGCCGGTGCGGCGGAGACGTGTACAGGTGGTGGGGGCCAGGTGCATTCACCGTCGCGGGCGACGGTAACAGACCGCTGAACCGGGTCCTCGAAATCCAGTACGAGCTGCCCATCTTTCTCGGGGGTCATCAGCTTCAGCAGATTCACCACGTTCGTGCCATACAACTGCGATGCCTGGGCGGGCAGGCGTCCCGCGAGGTCGGTGTAGCCGATGATCGTGACACCGTGGTCGGTTACCACCGCCCGATCCTTGACCGTGCCCTCGACGTTGCCGCCGTTTTGGGCGGCCATGTCGACGATCACGCTGCCCGGCTTCATCGACGCGACCATCTCCGCGGTGATGATCCGCGGAGCCGCACGGCCGGGGATCAGCGCGGTGGTGACGATGATATCGACGTCCTTGCATTGCTCGGCGTACAGCTGCGCCTCGCGGATCTTGTAGTCGTCGCTCATCTCCTTGGCGTAGCCGGTGCTCGATACCTCCGCCTCGGGCGATTCGATCGACAGATACTCGCCGCCAAGCGATTTGACCTGATCAGCTACCTCCGGTCGAGGGTCGGTCGCGAACACGACGGCGCCCAGGCTGCCTGCCGCACCGATCGCCGCCAGACCGGCGACACCCGCGCCGATGACGAGGACCTTGGCCGGCGGAACCTTCCCTGCGGCGGTCACCTGACCGGTGAAGAACCTGCCGAAGACGTGGGCGGCCTCGATGACCGCGCGATAGCCCGCGATGTTGGCCATCGAGGACAACACATCCAGCGACTGCGCCCGCGAGATCCGGGGCGCCGCATCCATCGCCAGCGCCGTGAGCCGGCGCTCGGTGAGGTCTGCCAACAAATCCGGATCGAGGGCCGGCGACAATATGCCGACCAGCGTTGCGCCAGGCCGCATCCCGTCGCGCTGAGGGATCGACAGCGCGTTTACACCCAAAACGATGTCGGTTCTGCGGGCGTCCCCGATCGTGGCCCCCGCCTCGACGTACATCTCGTCGGAGAACGACGACGCGGATCCGGCACCCGCGTCGACGACGACGTCGTACCCGAGCTTGATCAGCTGGGTGACTGTTGTCGGCGTCGCCGCCACCCGTGTTTCGCCGGGTCGCGCCTCCAGAACAACACCGATGATCATCACGTCGCCGGAAGGTTCACCAACTCGGCAAGCCGAGCCCGGTGCGGCCCCCCGAGCTCAGTCCCGCCACCCCTGCGCCCACGATAACCACAGGGATCTCGATGTCAGCGCCGTTCGCGATGGGACCGACCATGACGGGCCTCCGGAGTCTGAACCGAGTCGATTTGGTCCACCACCACCCCGTTGGGGGGGTTGCGAACCCATCGAGGTAGTGGTGTGTCTCACACTCAAACATCGCACCGACGCTACGTCAATATTTTAACGATATTTAGTCCAAGTCTCGTCATGATCGGCGGGCTTGTAGCGGTGTGTGGGCACGGGATGCACGGTGGCCGACCCCGGTCCCGACCACGTGACCGGTTTCTTCGCAGTCAGCCTCGCCAGACCACAAACTGGGATCGCAACCGCGCCCGACCGGCTACTTCGGTGGTTAACGCGCCAGGCCCGGATCGCATCGACGGGCCGGTGTGGGGCTCACGGGTCCGCGCGGACACCGACTGCCAGCAAGAATATAGTTATCTGATTTCTATATCGAGATACCGGTTGTAGGCTTTGGCCTTAGCCGCCTACTCGTTTCGGCGCAGCGCCTTCGCCCAGCGGGCTGGCCTGCGACTGCAGGTCTGTCGAGTCGGCGATCGTCCCTTTCCGTCGGGCGAGTGGAGCGGCAGGTTGTGCCGAGGAGGTTTGAATGACCGGCACCGTCACCGGCGTCCCGGGGTACCCGTGGTACACGGGCGGCCAGTGGCGCGTGATGTCCCCAAATTGTTCGACGATTTGGAGCCCTAGACCGGTGCGCACCCGGGGTGGGGTGGACCGGGTCCAAATTGTCTGGCCGATTTCAGCGTCATCGCCTGGATCAACGCACGAGCCGCGAACGGCAGTTCCGATTCGGAGCCATGGGACAACAGACAGCTCGCGTAGTCGGTTATCGAGTAAGAGGAGTCGACGGTGAGCCTGCATGGTTTGACCTCAATTACATTGGGCGTGCCCGATGTTGAGGCCGTAAGTCGCTTCTACGAGGCGTTCGGTCGGCGGGCCGCTCGCAGCGCGGCGGCCAACGACGTAAGGGGACACCTATTGTGAGCAGCACGCAAAATCGACAGGTGTGGCTGCGCTCGCGTCCCACGGGCATCCCGCGAGCCAGCGATTTCGGGTTGCGAGAGGTCGCGGTGCCAACGATCCAGGACGGCGCGTTTCTGGTCCGAAATGAGTTTCTGTCGGCTGATCCGGCGATGCGAGGCTGGATCAATGACAGCTACAATTACGACGCACGCATCGAGATCGGCGACACGATGCGCGCCTTCGCCGCCGGGGTGATTATCGAGTCACGCAATGACGCCTACGCGATCGGCGATCAGGTCATGGGCCTGTTTGGGTGGCAGGAATATGCTGCGGCGACTCCGGCACAGGTATGGCGCAAGGTTGGCGAGCGGGACCTGCCGCTCTCGCTATCGCTGGGTGTGCTGGGACTGAACGGGCTCACCGCGTACTTTGGGTTGCTTGACGTGCTGCATCCGGTGGCGGGGGAGACCGTCGTTGTGTCGACCGCCGCCGGTTCGGTGGGATCGGCGGTCGGCCAGATCGCCAAGATCAAGGGTTGTCGCGCAGTCGGAGTGGCCGGCGGACCGGACAAGGTTCGTCAGTGCGTTGAGGAATTCGGCTACGACGCCGCCATTGACTACAAGCACTCCGATGATTTGGAAGCTTCTCTGGTCGCGCACTGTGCCGATGGCATCGACGCGTTCTTTGACAACACCTCGGGAGCTATCCACGACGCGGTGTTAGGACACATCAATCTGCATGCACGCATCGCGATTTGTGGGACGGCGTCGTATGCGACTTGGGAGCCCTGGCATCAGGGACCGAGGCCCGAGCGGCACTTGCTGGTCAAGCGCGCCACCATGCAGGGTTTTTTGACCACTGACTATTTGGCGCGGTTCGACGAGGCGATAGGCGACCTTGCCGGCTGGATACGAGATGGACGCCTCACATACCGCGAGGACATCCATCACGGCATCGAGAAGGCACCCGGATCCATCGAAGAGCTGTACTCAGGTCACAACGCGGGCAAGTTGATCATCCGCGTCTGAAAGACAATGCGATCCAGCACGCGCTTCGCGAACAGTCTCGCCTGGTCTCGGATCTTCACCGTCTCAAGTGGCAGCGATAGCTGCCGGGTTGGGCTGGCGGGTGCAGCGCTCGGTTGGTACGTCGAACTCTATGTGGGTCGCGGTCGTCGACGTGTAACGGTTCATCGAATGCCGCGCTAAGGCTGGCGACTTCGTCGTCCTGCAACGAAACCGACCCGGCGGCAAGGTTTTCGGCGAGGTGGCTGCGACTGCTGGTCCCAGGGATCAGCAGGACGTTATCGGCGATGGCCAACAGCCAAGCAAGAGCGATCTGCGCCGGTGTGGCGTCGTGGCGGCGGGCGATCCCAGTGACGACCGGATTGGTGCGGATCGCATCGCGTACCTTCGTGGGCCAGCCCAGCGGACAAAACGGAACGAACGCGATGGCACGGGCGGCGCATTCGTTTAGCACCGGATCCGGGGACCGATGCGCGAGGTCGTAAGCGTTTTGCACGCAGACAATGTCGGTGACCTCGAGTGCTGTCAGGAGCTGCCGGTGGGTTACGTTGCTGATCCCGATTCCGTTGATCAAGCCTTCGTCCCGCGCAGTTACCAACGCGCCGAGTTGGTCGACGAACCGTTGATCAGGTACCGCGTTGTCCAGCACGCGCAGATTTACTGCGGTGAGCTGCTCGACACCAAGCGTGGCGAGATTATCTTCGATACCCGCGCGGAGCTGATCGGGGTCGTCGTAGGGCAGTACCGCACCGAATTCGTCTCGGCGCACGCCAACCTTACTGATCAACGCCAATCCATCTGGGTAGGGAGACAGTGCTTCCCAGATCAAGTCATTCACCACAGCGGGTCCGTAATACTGCGCGGTGTCAATGTGATCGACACCGGCATCGACGGCCGCGCGCAACACTGCGATTGCCTCGTCACGATCCCTGGGAGGACCGAAGACGCCCTCGCCGGCCAATTGCATCGCGCCATACCCGACGCGCCAGACCACCTTATCTGCCAGGCGGTAGCGGCCATTCGTCGATGAGTTCATCTTGATCATCCCCTACAGGTGCCGACGATGTCGTAGCGCACACCCGGCCGTCCGGCGGCCTGCCGAAGCCCCCAGCCCGCAACCGCCCCGGCGTTTCGGCCGGGACGTGTGCCGCCGACGGTGATCGCAATCTTTTGGTCAGTCATGACAACCTCCGCCGCACCTGGCCTGTCCTTGTTTGGGTGCGGGCGATGCGGTGCGTTGTGTTTGGGGTTTCGGTTCTGTGGGTGGAGTGGGTGGGTTAGAGGTCGGCGCGTGCCACGATGGGTGTGCGTATCTTG
>Ga0209139_10000411_pt1 | contig 14640 bp, 13 predicted proteins | sample BogFormECP14_OM3_FD_188246 | JGI IMG/M metagenome (GOLD analysis project Ga0209139, IMG submission 188246) | Bog forest soil microbial communities from Calvert Island, British Columbia, Canada - ECP14_OM3 (SPAdes) (version 2) | ecosystem: Environmental > Aquatic > Freshwater > Wetlands > Bog ...
ACGGCGGGCTCCGGCACTGTCGGGCTGTCGTCCGCCCCGACGGCAGTGGGCCACGCCTGCGCTTCGTCGTCGGCGTAGGCCGATGGGTCGTCGTAATAACCGTCGGAAAAGTCCTCGCCCGCACTATTTTCCATGGCGGGGTCGGCGTCGTAGGCGTCGCTCTCGGGTTCGCGGTAATCGAACATCCGGGTGCCGAACAGCGATCGCAGCGTGTCGGGCACCTCACGGATCGTGGTGCCGCTCAACAACAGCACTCCGAACAGCGCACCGATGAACAGCAGCGGTGCGCAAATCCACGCGGTCAACCCCTCCGAAAGCGGTCCCCCGATCGCGAATCCGATGAATCCCGCCGCGTTCGCGCGCCCGACCGGACTGCCCGGCGTGCCGGCCCACAAATGCCAAAGGCCCAGCACCGGCAGCGCGACCATCGCCGCACCCAAAACGAGCCGCGGCCGCGCCTCCGGATTGGGCTCGGTGCGCATCAACAGCACCGCTATGGCCGCGGTGACCAGCGGCAGCAGAACGACCGACGAGCCGACGAAGATCCGCAGCACCGAGTCGACCCAGGCGCCGATCGGGCGGGCGGCGTCAAACCACGAACTGGCGGCGACAACGACGGCAAGGCCCAACAGAGCCAGGGCAATCCCGTCCCGGCGGTGGCCCGGGTCGATGTCGCGGGCCCGGCCGACCGACCGCGCCGTGCTGCCGGTCCCCTTGGCCAGCAGCAGCCAGGTCGCGCGGACGGCCCGCCCGCAGGTCAGCCCGGCGCTGGTGACCACCGAGTGATTGCGGCGCCTGGCGGGCCTGCGCGGCGGCTTGACGGGCCTTCTACCATGCCTCGGCCGGGACTGCGCCGACCCGGATCCTCCTCGCGAACCAGCCTTTGACCTGCTCGTTCGAGCGCCGGACCGTGCGACAGTCTTGCTAGCCATGCAGGCAAGCCTAATCGCAAATGCACCATCTGCACCATCCGCCACACTGGTTAGCGCGATGTCGCGGCTTGGTCACGAAAACAGCTGGGTAGGGTGACAGCCGTCACCCCAAAGCTCCCAGGAGGCCAGCATGCCCGTCGTCGTTGTCGCCACCTTGACCGTCAAACCCGAATCGGTCGACACCGTCCGCGACATCCTCACCAGCGCGGCCGAGGAGGTGCACCACGAACCGGGCTGCCAGTTGTATTCGGTGCACGAGTCGGGCGAAACCTTCGTCTTCGTCGAGCAGTGGGCCGACGAAGAGGCGCTCAAGACCCACAGCACCGCGCCGGCGGTCGGCAAGATGTTCAGCGCCGCCGGCGAGCACCTGGTTGGGGCGCCGGACATCAAGATGCTGAAGCCCGTCCCGGCGGGCGATCCCGACAAGGGCCAGTTACGCGCCTGATGGACGGCCCTCTGAACGGGAAGGTTGCCTTCATCACCGGCGCGGCGCGCGGCCAGGGGCGCGCGCACGCCGTGCGGCTGGCCACCGACGGCGCGGACATCATCGCCGTCGACCTGTGCGACCAGATCGCCAGCGTCCCGTATCCATTGGCCACCCCGGACGACCTGGCGGCCACGGTCAAATTGGTCGAGGACACCGGATCTCGCATCGTGGCTGCTCGCGGCGACGTCCGCGACCGGGCATCGCTGTCTTCTGCCCTGCAGGCGGGCCTGGACGAGTTCGGCCGCCTCGACATCGTCGTGGCCAACGCCGGCATCGCACCCATGCAGTCCGGTGATGACGGCTGGCACGACGTCATCGACGTCAACCTCACCGGCGTTTACAACACCATCAAGGTCGCGATACCGACCCTGGTCAAGCAAGACACCGGCGGATCGATCGTGCTGATCAGCTCAGCCGCCGGCCTCGCCGGCGTCGGCAGCCCGGACGCCGGTTCGGTCGGCTACGCCGCCGCCAAACACGGCGTGGTCGGGCTGATGCGGGTATACGCGAATCTGCTTGCCAGACAGAATATCCGGGTCAACTCCATCCACCCGACGGGCGTCGAAACCCCGATGATCGACAACGACTTCACCCGGGGATGGCTGGCCCAGATGGCCGCCGCGGTCGACAACCCGGGCACGCTGGGCAATGCTTTGCCGGTGGAGGTCCTACAACCCGAGGACATCGCCAACGCCGTGGCGTGGCTGGTGTCCGACCAGGCTCGCTACATCACCGGCGTCACCCTGCCTGTCGACGCAGGCTTTCTCAACAAGTAACTCGTGCCTCGAAACCCGACGGCGCAGACCGCTTTTGGCCCGATGATGCTGGCCGCCCTGGAACAAAGCGAGCCACCGGGGCGGCGGCTGGTGGACGACGACTTGGCGGCTCGGTTCCTGCCGGCGCCGACCCGGTGGCTGGTCACCGCGACACCCCCAAAGCTGATGCGACGGCTGATGATGGCCGCAATGGACCGCGACGGCCCCGGGCTATGGGCCACCATGACCTGCCGCAAGCGCTATGTCACCGACAAGGTCATCGAAGCTCTCGGCGACATCGACGCAGTGGTGGTCCTGGGCGCCGGATTGGACACTCTCGCTTACCGATTGGCGCGACAAACCCGCATCCCTATCTTCGAAGTCGACCAACCAGTGAACGTCGAACGCAAAGCCAAAGCCGTGCGACGCGTGCTGGGCGAGCTGCCGGCCTCGGTTCGGTTGGTGCCGTTGGACTTTGAGCGCGACGACGTGCTCGCTACTTTGACCGGCCTGGGTTACCGCGCCGACTACCGCACCTTCTTCGTCTGGGAAGCAGTGACCCAGTACCTGACCGCCGACGCCGTGCACGCGACACTCGAAAGCCTGCGGCCGGCAGCGACCGGCAGCCGTCTGGTGTTCACCTATGTCCGGCGCGATTTCATCGACGGCGTCAACTTCTACGGCGCCGAGCAGCTGTATCGGAGGTTTCGGCAGCGGCAACAGCTGTGGCGCTTCGGGTTTGCAGCCCGAGGAGGTTGCGGCGTTCCTGGACGGATACGGCTGGCGGCTGGCGGAGCAGCTTGGGCCCGAGGAGATCGTGCAGCGTTACGTCGAGCCGACCGGTCGCGACCTGACCGCATCACAGGTGGAGTGGTCGGCCTACGCCGAAAAGGCTTAGCTACCGCGAACCCGGATCGGCCTGATTCCGACACGCCGCCGCGGGCGCATCCCCAGGTCAGCCCTATAACAGCGTCATACTCAACACGTGGCCAGCAATGAGGCTGCCCGGTCTGACGGCCCATTGGCGCCGATGTCCCGGCGCCAGGTGCCCGTTGTTCACCGATTCCTGTCGCCACACCAAGCCGCGGTGCTCGACGACGCGATCCGTCGCTTGGTTCCCGAGCCGCCGGTTCACGTGGTCGCTTACATCGATCGGCTGCTGTCGCAGTTCGACGCCCAGACCTCCGCGCGCCGGGTGCGCGTTGCCGATCTTCGCGACCAGTACGCGAATGGCATCGCGCTGCTCGACCAGCTGGCCGGCGGCGACTTCACCGCGGTGCCGCGACTGTCTCAGCACCTCGTCCTGTCCCACGCTCGGCTCGCGCCTTTCGCCAGTGCGCTGTTCGGTCACATCGTTGAGGCGATCTACGTTCCGCCGGAAGATCTTCGGTGCAACGCCGCGGACCGCTACCACGAAACTGGATAGTGGATCCGACACGCCGGACACAGGCATTCCCCAGGTCGGCGCCGACTTCACGTCATACTCTGGCCGTGGCCAGCGACGGGCCAGCCCGCAAATACGGTCTGTCGGCGCCGGTGTCCCGGCGCACGGTGCTTGGCGGGCTAAGCCTGCTGCCGCTGGTCGCCGTAAACGGCGTCCCCCTGGCCGCTTCCGCCGATCCCCCCGTTGTTGCCGATGCCGCCGACACGCCGTACCTGTACCTCTCTCCACACCAGGCCGCCGTGCTCGACGCCGCCACCCGCCGCCTGGTCCCCGGGCCAGAAGACAGCTCGCAGGAAACCACCCCGGGGGCGCACGAAGCAAACGTGGTCCGCTACCTGGACATCATGCTGTCGGCGTTCGCATTCTCGCCGGCCAAGGTGCACGCGGGCGGGCCGTGGAGCAACCGCGCGGGTGGCTCCGAGGACTTCATGGCCAACTTCGTTCCGCTCGATCGCGCCCAGAACTACGCGTGGCAACAGCGGATCGGCAACCTTCGCAGCCAATACACCACCGGCATCGCGCTACTGGACCAGCTGGCCGGCGGCGACTTCACCTCGGTGTCGACGGCGAAACAGGACAGCATCTTGACAACCGGTCAGGCAGTGACCTTCACCCAGTTGCTGTTCGGTCACACCATCGAGGGGATGTACTCCGTGCCGGAGTACGGGGGCAACGCGAATCTCGTCGGCTGGCAGGACATCAAGTGGCCAGGGGACATCCAGCCGCGGGGCTACACCGACGCCGAGGTCGAGGGGTCCGCAGGCGACATGGCGGCGATGAGCGGAATCATCGGTTTGCTGGTCCGCGGAGGGTGGACGCAGGCCGTCGCCAAGATGGGCGGAAAAGGCGGCGTCAATGCCTAAAGCGATCATCGTCGGCTCGGGACCGGGGGGGTCGGTGATGGCGATGGAACTCGCCGAGGCCGGCTGGGACGTCGTGATCTTCGAGATGGGGCCGAGCTACTACACCAACATCGAAGGCCAAGGGCCGTTCGGCACGGTGTTCTCCAACGACGAGCTCAAGTCGCAGTACCGCTACTTCGAGCAGCCCGACCCGCTGGCCTACCCGCGCACGTTTCGGCAAACCGCCAGCCAAAACGCGGCGAACACCTACGTCGGCGACGTCAACGACCTGCCCAACCAGGTCGGTGGCGCGTTCCCGCACTCGGACGTGAAGGTCACCCGGATGTGGGACATCGACTTCAAGGGACTGTCGCTACTCGGCCCGGTGCCCGGTGCGGACATGGCGGATTGGCCGTTCGAGTACAGCGAGCTCACGCCGTACTACGACGAGGTGGAGACGGTGATCGGGGTGCAAGGCGATGTCGCGTCGATACCCGCATTCGTCCAGAAGCACCAGCCGCAATCCAAGCCCTTCCCGATGCCCCCAGGGGCACAAATGCGCTCGTCGATGCTGCTTGCCGCGGGGGCGAAGCGCGTTGGGCTGCATCCCTTTCCGTTCCCGATGGCGGCCAATTCGGTCGAATACAACGGCTCCCCGGCTTGCAACAACTGCGGATTCTGCTCCGGGTATGGGTGCCCGATCTCCGCCAAGCCGGTCAACCTCATCATGCTGCGGCGCGCGCTGCACACCGGGCGGGCGCACTTACGGCCACAGACGACCGTCACCGCGGTCAACTACACCGGCCGGCGGGCCACCGGCGTCTCCTATCTCGACCCGCAGGGCAATCCCGGCGGGGAAAGCGCCGACGTGGTTGTGCTGGCCTGCTCCGCGGTTCTGACGCCGCGTCTGGCGCTGCTGTCCAACCTGCCGGATCCCTACGGCCGCATCGGCAAACGGATCATGTTTCAAAACTTCTACGACGGCTTCGCCATCTTCCTCAACCAGCGAGTGCACGCCTACCGCGGTCGCTCGAACACGCAGGTCATGTTCGACTTCAACGATCCCAACTTCCCCGGAGCGCGACTCTTCGCCCGGCTGGCCGGGCTGCCCTACATCCGTGCCGGCCTGTGCGAGCTCGGCGGGAGCCAGAACCCGATCGCGGAAGGCAAGTTCTACCAGGAGATCCTGGGGCTTATACCGGGTGTGCAGTTTTTTGGCAGCACGTTCAAGGAGCTGATGCGCGAATCGCTGCTGCGCGACCGGCTCGCCGGCGTCGACTGTTTCGGCACCGACATGCCCTACCTGACCAACAACGTCACTCTCGACCCGACGATCAAAGACCTCAACGGGCAGCCGGCACCCCGGGTCACCTACAAGATCGGAAAGTTCGAGCAGGTCTCGCAAGACTTCTTCGTGCCGCTGCTGTCCACGATGTGCGGGGCATCCGGCGCACAGCTCTACGCCGCCGTACCGCAGAGCACCGCAAATTCTCTCAACGGCACTGCACCACCGACCGGCCTGCACACCATGGGCGGGATGCAGATGGGCGTGAACCCGATGACGAGCGTCGTCGACGGGAATGGACGAATGCACCAGATGGACAACGTGTTCTGTGCCGACGGCAGCGTGTTCGCGACCTCCGGCGGGTCCAACCCCACCAACACGATCATGGCGGTCGCGCTGCGCACCGCGCGCGGGCTCACCGGCAGGCGGTACCCCGCGGCGGCCCCCATGGCTAACCCGGCATTTGGCTGAAGTAGCCGACCGCGTGCCGCGACAATTAAATTACTGAGACGACACGCCGAGGTGCGTCGCAACGGTTTAAGTCGCGACGCTTCGATCATGTCGTCAGCTGCCGAAGGAGGGACCGATGTCGAATGGTCAAGCGTTAGAACAACTCCGTACTGACGGCTACGTCATCCTCCGCGACGTCCTTCCGGGTCCGGTCCTCGAGGAAGTCTGCGGCGCTCTTCGTCCGCTCTTGGATCAACAAGCCTGGGGAAAGGGCGAGTTTTTCGGCAATCGGACGCGGCGCGTCCACAACATTCTTGCCAAGACTCGCGCCGTCGACCCCCTTGTCGCCCACCCAGCGGTCCTAGAGCTCCTCCGGGGCACGCTCATCCAGCCTCAGGTTTCGATTGTGAACGCGATCGAGATCCACCCTGGCGAGACGGCTCAGTTTCTTCACCAGGACGACGTGGTGTTTCCGATCGCTCGTCCCCACCCGCCTCTGATCGTGAACACCATGTGGGCCCTAACCGAGTTCACAGCCGAGAATGGCGCGACTCGCCTGGTGCCACGCAGCCAGGACGCGACCGAGTTGGACGAGAATCCTTCGATCGTGACAGCGGAGATGGAACCAGGGTCGGTCCTCGTGTGGAATGGAGGGCTCTTCCACGGCGGGGGTGCCAACCGCGCGCAACAACCGCGCCTCGGGTTGAACGTGAACTACAACTGCCCCTGGCTTCGCCAGCAAGAGAACCAATATCTCGCAATCCCGAAAGAGGTCGCCGCGACCCTTTCCGATGAGTTTCTTCGCCTTCTGGGGTATGACACCCATATCGACATCTACGGCCTGGTTGACCACCGTCACCCGCTCAGCGTGCTCGGTCGTAACGTGCCGACGATCGCGTCCGCCGGAGGCGAAATTCTCTCCGGCGTCACGGGTTCGGGCGAAGCAGAAATCTCGTCGACCTGACGATCGCGGCGCAACCCCTGAGCGTATGCGCGCCTGGGGAATTCGCGCATTTCCATCACCGCGCGTGCACTCATTCTGCTACGCTACGGTCTTTCAGTGTGGCGGGTCACACTGGATCGGAGTAATGCCATGGGTTGTCGTCGTATCACACTCACCCGCGGTGCGGTTACCGGCGGTCTGCTGGCCGCCGCGTTCCTTCCGATGGCCGTCGCGTTTGCCGACGACGCCTCCGACGCATCCGTTTTCGACCAGTTCTTCCAGGACTTCTTTGGGTTCGAACGCGATTCGTCGCAAGCAGCAACGGTTTATTCGATATCCGGCGAACCGCCGATATTTCAGAGTATTCACGAAACCGAAATTCTCGAAACCGGCTCCGCTGGCACGCTTCCGGCCGGGTCATTCCAGGCCGACGACGAAGTCATTACAAGTGCGTTCGGACCTGCCAGCGCCGAGCTCCTCGTCACCAGCTCCGACGAAGCGACCAGCGCCCCGCCGGTCGGATCGGTCTATGACGTCATCAACATCGGCGGCGGCTTCGAGAATGTCTACGCCGACATCCCGACAACGCCCGGCGGCACAGACACGCTCTCAGATACCTTGGTAACGCCCTTCGGGGACATCCCCCTCATGACCAACTTGCACGCGTTCGTAGACCCCACGGATTCGTTCTTCCTCTACGGCGCTACTGATCCGTCGACTGACCTTACCGATCCGTCGGCCTCGACCGACGCCACCACCGAGGCCTCCTCCTTTTTCAACCCATTCTTCCAGGAGTTTTTTGGGTTCGAGCCCACTGAATCGCAACCGACGGTCACCGATATAGCTGCGATCCCGCCTCTTTATCAGAGCGTTCACCAGACCGTATCCTTCGACACCGCGGCCGGGTCGTTCCAGGCGGACGACAACGTTCTAGCGCATATGTCGGGCCCTGGCTTCGCCGAACTCGCCGTCACCAGCTCCGAGGGGAGCGCGCCGCCGGTCGGATCGGTGTACGAGATCAACAACATCGGTGACGGATTTGAGAATGTCTACTCCGACGTCGCGCCGCTGACGCCCGGCGGCACGGATGTACTCTCAGATACCTTGGTAACGCCCTTCGGGAACATTCCCATCATGGTCGACTTCCACGCGTACTTCGACTCCACGTATTCATTCTTTCCCTACGACCCCGCGGACCCGTCACCAGTTGCCCCCGCCGGTGACACCATCGGATTCGATCCCACTCAACCCTTTGCGTTCTTCGGGTTCTCCCACGATGTGTCGCAGCCTTCAACAGTCACCGCGGTATCTGGGCTCAGTGGCGTAAATGGATCCCTGCCAGATACCAGTAGCCTTTTCAACAGCGTGCACCTGAACGAATTCTTCAACACCGACCCCACCAACACGTTCCCGGCCGGGTCGTTTCAGGCTGACAGCAACGTGATAACGAATGCGACGGGCTTCGCGAACCAGGAAATCCTCGTCACCAGCCCTGTGGAAGGCACCAGCGCACCGCCGGTCGGATCGGTATACGACGTGCTCAACCTCGGCAGCGGCTTTGAGAACTTCTACTCCGACATCGCACCGACGACGGCCGGCGGCCCGGATACGCTTGCAGATACTCTGGTGACGCCGTTCGGAGACATTCCGCTGATGATCGACTTTCACTCGTTTTTGAACCCCATGGACTTGTTCTTCCCTTACTGAGTCCACGGGCGCTGCACCTACGTCGAGATTGCGTTCATGGTCGTGGTCGAGGCGAAATCCACGACCGTGCAAGCAGTCTCAACTGCGATGCTTAGACTTCGATGACCGTCGGCACGATCATCGGCTGGCGGCGATAGGTCTCCCCCACCCACTTGCCGACCGTGCGGCGGACCGCCTGCGCGATCCGGATCGGGTCGGTGACGTTCTCGGCCGCCAACGATTCCAGCTCTGCTTCGATCTTGCGGACGGCCGGCTCCAACGCCTTCGGATCTTCGGAAAAGCCGCGCGAGTACAGATGCGGCGCAGCCGCTGGACGCCCGGTTCCCCGCCGCAATACCAAAGTCACCGCGACGAAACCCGACGAGAGGATGAGCCGCTCGCCCAAGGTGATATCGCCGACGTCGCCGGTGATGAGCCCGTCGACGAACATCTTGCCGACCGGCACCGCACCGGAAATACCGACCTTTCCGGCAACCAGGTCGACGCTAACCCCATTCTCCGCCAAGACAATCGACGATTCGGGCACGCCCGTGCTGGCGGCGAGCTTGGCGTTCGCGCGAAGCATCCGCCACGTGCCGTGCACCGGCATGACGTTGCGCGGCCGTATCCCGTTGTACAGGAACAACAGTTCGCCCGCATAGGCGTGGCCCGAAACATGCACGCGGACTTGCTGATTGGTGACGATCCGGGCTCCGATTTTAGCCAACGAGTCGATGACGCCGTAGACAGCTTCCTCGTTGCCCGGTATCAGCGACGACGACAGGATGATGAGGTCCTCGGCGGTCAGCGTGATGCTGCGATGTTCGCCGCGGGACATCCGCGACAGCGCCGACATCGGCTCACCCTGAGTCCCAGTGGTGATCAGCACAATCTGTTCGGGCGGCATCATCTCCGCAACGCCGATGTCGATCAGGTCGGAATCCGCGACCTGCAGAAAACCCAACTCCCGGGCGATGCCCATGTTGCGCACCATCGACCGCCCGACGAACGACACTCGGCGGCCCAACCCTACCGCCGCATCGATGATCTGTTGCACCCGATCGACATTGGACGCGAAACACGCCACGAGGACGCGGCCGTGAGCTCCCCGGATCAGCCGGTGCAGCGTCGGGCCGACCTCACTTTCCGACGGCCCGACGCCGGGAATCTCGGCGTTGGTCGAGTCGCACAAGAACAGGTCGACGCCCGCGTCGCCCAGCCGGGACATCCCCGGCAAGTCGGTGGGACGCCCGTCCAACGGCGTTTGGTCGAGCTTGATGTCGCCGGTATGCAAGACAGTTCCGGCAGCGGTGCGCACCGCGATGGCCAGCGCGTCGGGAATCGAATGGTTGACGGCGAAGTACTCGCATTCGAAGACCCCGTGCGTGCTGAGCTGTCCCTCCGCCACTTCCACGAACACCGGTTTGAGCCGGTGCTCACGACATTTCGCGGAGACCAAGGCCAGGGTGAACTTCGAACCGACGACGGGAATATCGGGACGCAGCTTGAGCAGGAACGGAATCGCCCCGATGTGGTCCTCGTGCGCATGGGTCAGCACCAGCGCCTCGACATCGTCGAGCCGGTCCTCGATATGCCGCAGATCGGGCAGAATCAGGTCGACGCCGGGCTCGTCGTGGGTGGGAAACATCACCCCGCAGTCGATGATCAGCAACCGGCCCAGATGCTCGAAAACCGTCATGTTGCGGCCGATTTCGCTGATCCCGCCCAACGCGGTGATCCGCAGACCGCCAGTGGCCAGCGGACCCGGTGGCTTGAGGTCTACATCCACGTGCGAGCCACCGTCAGGCTCATCGCAGCACCGAGGCCGCGCGCATGTCGGTGGCCAGTGCGTCGATCTGCTCAGGGGTAGCGGTCACCTGGGGCAGCCGCGGGTCGCCCACCTCGATGCCCTGGAGCCGCAATCCCGCCTTGGACATCGTCACCCCGCCGAGGCGGCTCATCGCATTGCACAGCGGGCTGATCGCGACGTTGATCTTGCGGGCAGTACTGACATCACCGGAGGCGAAGGCCGACAGCAAGTCCCGGAGCTGACCGGCCGCCAGGTGGGAGGTCACGCTGATGAACCCGGTGGCGCCCATTGCCAGCCAGGGCAGATTCAGCGCGTCGTCGCCGGAGTAGTACACCAGGCCGGCTTCGGCGATCAACTGCGCGCCGGCGTGCAGATCACCCTTGGCGTCTTTGACCCCGACAATGTTCGGGTGCGCGGCCAGTTCGCGCAGCGTCTCGAACTCGATCGGTACCACCGAGCGGGGCGGGATGTCGTAGAGCAGCACCGGCAACGGGGTTGCGTCGGCCACCGCGGTGAAGTGGGCGATCAGCCCGGCTTGCGGCGGTCTCGAGTAGTACGGAGTCACGACCAGCAGTCCGTGCGCCCCCTCGGCCGCGCACGCCTTGGCCAATTGGACGCTGTGGGCGGTGTCATAAGTGCCCGCCCCGGCGATGACCCGGGCCCGGTCTCCCACCGCCTCCAGCACGGCCCGCAGCAGGGCGAGCTTCTCGACATCGGTCGTGGTCGGCGACTCGCCGGTGGTGCCCGATATCACCAGCCCGTCGCAGCCGGCGTCGACGAGATGATTCGCCAAGCGGGCGGCGGCGGGGAGATCCAGGGAGCCGTCGGGTCCGAACGGCGTCACCATGGCGGTCAACAGCGTGCCCAGGCGTGCAAAGGCGTCGAATCCGCTGGTGCTCACGCTCCCAGATTACCCGGCGACGCCAGCCTTTTTAGTTAGCGGCGGCGACGGTGCCGGCTCAGGCCTCGGTGGCTAGCGGACTTGTCGCCACCTCGGTGCCGTCGGACAGCGTGGCGATCTGGAAATCGCTGAACACCGCGGGCGCGACGTCGACGAGCTGGCGCAGACACACGATCGCCAGCCGCCGGATTTCCACGTCGGCGTGCTCGCTGGCCCGCATCGCGATGAAGTGCCGCCAGGCGCGGTAGTTACCGGTGACCACGATGCGGGTCTCGGTGGCGTTAGGCAGCACCGCGCGGGCAGCTTGGCGGGCCTGTTTGCGGCGCAAAACCGCATTTGGCTGATCGGCGAATTTGGCTTCCAGCCTGCTCAGTAGCTCGGTATAGGTGGCGCGGCTGGCGTCGGCGGCCTCGGCGAGGATCTTCTGCAATTCGGCATCGTCGTCGATGCCCGGCGGCACGACCACCCGGGACTCTTTTTCCGGTACGTAACGCTGCGAAAGCTGCGAGTAAGAGAAGTGCCGGTGCCGGATCAGCTCGTGGGTACATGACCGCGAGATTCCGGTGATGTAGAACGACACGCTTGCGTGCTCGAGCACTGAGAAATGCCCGACGTCGATGATGTGCCGCAGATAGCCGGCGTTTGTCGCGGTCTTGGGATTGGGCTTGGACCAGCTCTGATAGCAAGCCCGCCCGGCGAATTCGACCAGCGCTTCGCCGCCGTCGACGTCGGTGCTCCAGGGCACGTCCGGCGGCGCGAAGAACTCGGTCTTGGCGATCATTTGCACGTGCAACGGCGCGGTCTCGGCCACGGCGAAACCATATCGCGGCAGGCGTCAGCGCCAGCGCGCCCACACGTAGGGCACCAGGGCTCGGAGGAAGTCGAGGTCGGCGCCGGGTTCGGCACCGGCGAAGGCGTGTTCGAAGTACTCTTCAGCGACCAGCAGGATGCCTACGGCGTATTCACTGGTGAACGCGATGCTGCCGTAGTCGTCCATCAACGCGCGCACTCGCTGCACCAGCTCGGCCGACCGCTGCGATCTCGTCAGGTGCAGGTATTCGCGGACCAGCGCGTGGTCGGCGCCTTGAGCGACGCTGAGCAGGTGCATGAGCGGCAGCGTGCGTTTGCCTTCGTAAAGATCACCAAGGATTTCCTTGCCGTACATTCGCTCGTCACCGACCAGATTGAGCAAGTCGTCGCGGATCTGAAACGCCGCGCCGAAGTGAAAACCGAACCGCACCAACGGACCCAGCTCCACCTCGCCGCGTGAACCGACGATCGCGCCGACTCGCAGCGGGTGGATGGTGGTGTACCAGCATGTCTTGTGCATGATGAGGTGCAGGTAGTCCTCTGGGCTCAGATCCTCCACTTCGTCGAGCTGCCAACCGATCTCGGTCGCCTGCCCCTCGAGGGTGCGCATTGCCATGGTGTCGAACTCGGCCCACACCAGATCGGCCAGATCGCGGTCGAGGCGGCGGGTGGCCTGGCGCAGCACTTGGCTGGCCACGATCGCCAAGCCGTCACCGGCATTGAGCGCCGCAGCAGTTCCGTACGTCGTCGCCAACGTTGGTCGGCCACGGCGCATTTCGCTACCGTCCGCGATGTCGTCGTGGACGAGGAAAGCGTTGTGCATCAGCTCGATTGCCACGGCAATGCCGAGCAGGTCGTGCGGGTTGGCGCCGAAAGCGCGGCCTGCGGACAGGCACAGCGCCGGCCGTAACGCCTTGCCCGGCCGCGATGGGTATTCCCGCATCGGCGCGTAAAGCCACTGCGTTGGTTCCCCGTCGGGCAACGCGTCCAGCATCGAGCGGCGCACCACTTTGCCGACCTGCCGCAGCCGGTCTTCGACGGTGGAAATGAGTTCGGCTTGGTCGGCCGTGCTGGTCATGAGCTTCGTGGCCGCACGCTCAACACGACCGGCAACCAGATGTCGGGATAACCATCGGCAAGCATGGTGCCGCGGTAGTTGCCGGCAGCGGTGTCGTCGGGCACGTCGATCTCCACCGTGACACCACGGCTGCATCGGGCCACCATCGGCACGGTGTCCGGCTCGAAGCGCACCAACGCCGACTCGATCAGGGCGCCGTCGTGGGCCAACAAATCGCTACAGCGCAATCGCACCTTACCAAGATCGTCGGCGCCACGGTTGTGCAGCCAGACTTCGGTCGACACCGCGCCGGGCTCGCTGGCCACCAAAGAAACAGCTCCGCTCGACGTGGCCTGTTGAATATCGACCGAGGCAACCTCACCGCGCGGTTGCGCTGCTCCGCGCAGCGATTCGACCGCTTGGGTGGCCAACCGCTGCCATACCTGCAACACTCGGTCGACATCCGGCGGCGGCGCGGCCTGGTCGCCCGGCGTTGGCGGGGCTTGGTCGTCGGGCTCCTGCGTGCTATTGACTGACTCGGTAACGGATTTGGTGTCGGCCGGTCGAATGAACCGATTGACGACCTCGGTAGCGGCCCGAAACCCACGAGCCTGAATCTCACCCAGTGCCCGTATGTTCAAGGCCGGGTCAAAGACCGCCGCCCACGGAATATCGGAGACACTGGCGTCATTGTCCCGCTCGGTCACATTTCGCTCCCGTGAATTCTCCGGTGGATAACCAAACATTCGGCTTGCTCATCGGTATGCTAACGGCGTTAACAGCCGGGAGGTCGGGCCTTGCTGAATCTCTTGCAGTCCCAATTGTCGTTTTTCGGCGCAATCGACGAGGCGGTCGTCTACGCGAAGCAAGGCAAAGGGAAGAACCGGGATCAGGTGCTGCGCACCGTGGAGGCCATGCTGCCCGGCAGTACCGGTTTCGGGCAGACCGGCTGGTACCGCGAACTCGAACAATTTGCCAATCGGCCCGGAGTGCGCACTTCGGCGGTACCCGTAACGTTTCCCAGTTTCACGGACGCGCTTAACTATCTGCACGAGCCGACGCCCACCAGGCGGCAAGAGGTCGCCGTCGCTGCGTTTCAGCGTGTACAGGGCGAGAACCAACCGACCCCTGATCCATTGGCGGAACACGTTGAGGGCTCCTATTACCCGGGCGAGGATCCGGTACTGGCCCGTTGCGCGTACGCGGCACTGGTGCTGCAGCAGATCACCAACCTCAGC
>Ga0209139_10000412_pt1 | contig 14631 bp, 14 predicted proteins | sample BogFormECP14_OM3_FD_188246 | JGI IMG/M metagenome (GOLD analysis project Ga0209139, IMG submission 188246) | Bog forest soil microbial communities from Calvert Island, British Columbia, Canada - ECP14_OM3 (SPAdes) (version 2) | ecosystem: Environmental > Aquatic > Freshwater > Wetlands > Bog ...
CATCCCGCGCGGCGCGCGCGACGTCCTTTGCCTCCTCGACGGGCGTCATCGGTCCATGAAAGCGGGTGTAATGGGCCATCACCGAACCTGCACCGGTGCGCGCCGCGCGTCCGAAGGCGGCGAGCGCACCGAGGTAGGGGTCGATGGCGGGCATTGCGCCGAGCCGCAGCAGCCAGGCCTCGAGCGGTTTCCCAGCCGCGCCGAACGACGTCGGCGAGAGCGGGCGGGCGTGATCGTGCGCATTCACCAGCGCCGGCATAGCCAAGAGGCGACACGTGGGCGGGTCAGCGGCGGCAGTAATCTCAGCGATGCGTCCGTCCCTGATCGACAGATCGACCGGCGGCCCTGCGGAGGCGCCGTCGGTCGGCAGCAGGACAACGCCAGAAAGCCGGTCGGTCATTGCGAAGCGCCGCCGATGAAGCTCACTTCGTCCGTCTCCTTCGGTCGATCGTGTGCCGCAGCGCGCTCAGGAAGGGAATGTCCGTGAACTGGTCCGGGCGGACCTTGTCCCAGTCCACGCCTTCCGGTTGCGGGTGCGGTGTTCGAGTCGCGATCAGCTCGAGCTCGGTGGCGATGAAGTGCAATGCCGAATCATGGCTCTCCATGACGACTTCGGAGTCGGCGACGACTTGAGACGAATGCACCGTGGTCGCGATCGGGGTTGCGGGACTGACGAGCCCGAGTTCGCGGAAGATCCCCTGTTCGAGATCGGCGAACCCGGCGCCCTTTCCGGTGCGTCCGCCGAGCCTCGTCACGGCGACGCAGCCGACGACACAGAAATCGAGCCTGGGCATGTCCTCGAAGCCGATCGCTTCGCCATGCTCCATGAAACCTTGCGCCGTGGCTGCAGTTTCGAAATCGACGCCCTTTGCGGCAAGTTTGTCGGGGTCGATGCGCAAATAGGGAAAGCCCTTGGTCAGATAAGGAACCGGCGAGAACAAGAGCTTGCCGTCGTAAAGCGCGCGCAGGCGGACAGGAATTTGCGGCGGGTCAGGATTGCACTTGATGACGCGCGCGCGCCGCCACTCGTCGAGTTCGCTCAGCCGCTTGGCGGCGAGGTCGGCGCCGACGAAATTCGGAATGCGTTCGTAAGCAGGACCGATGTTGACCTGAGCTTCGACCAGTCCGCTCCATACCCGATCGCGAATGGCGGCCTTGGCCCCATTGCGCCCAGCCCATCGAGAATCGCCACGCTCGGCCATTTTCGCCTCGTTACGACAGTCTTGCGACCGGCGCCCGAACAACGCCGTCTTGCTCCAGCGCCCGGGCGACGCGGAGCGCGAGATCTTCGCGCCACGGTGCGGCGATGATCTGCACCCCGATCGGCAGCCTTTCGCCTTCGGTCCACACCGGCGCCACGACCACCGGCAGACCGATGAAGGAAATCGGCTGGGTGAACAGTCCAAGGTGCGCGCGCACCAGCATTTCCCGGCCATCGAGCACGAACGTCTTCTGCCCCAGCCTCGGCGCCCGGCACGGGGTTGCCGGCGCTAGCAGGATATCGACGTTACGAAAAAGCGCCAGGGCCTCGGTCCTGAACCGGCGGCGGAATTTTTGCGCCTGCGCGATCCAGGCGCCCGGAAGCATCGCCCCGGCGATCAGCCGGTCGCCAACGTCAGGATCGAAGTCGCGAAGTCGCGTGCGCAACCGCTCGAGATGAAGCGCGGCGCCTTCGACCATGGTGATCAGATAGGCGGCCGAGCGCGCCTGTTCCGAGCCGGCGAGCTCGACCACCCGGTCCGCCTTCAATGCGCGGGCGACCACATCGACGGCGGCGATCGCGCTCGATTCGGCGGAGCGGGCGAAATAGCCGCCGAGTCTGGCGATGCGAAGCCCTTTCACGCCGTCACTGAGCGTTGGCGAAGCGGGCGCGGCGGGCATGTCGGCTTGCGCCGGGTCGGCCTCGTCTCGCCCGAGCATCGCGTCGTAGGCGAGCGCCAGATCGCCAACCGATCGCGCGATCGGCCCCACATGATCGAGACTGGCGACGAACGGGAATGCCCCGGCGCGCGAGAGCCGGCCGTAGGTCGGCTTGAGGCCGAACAGCCCGCAGAGCGAGCTCGGGACGCGAATCGATCCGTTGGTATCCGATCCCAGCGCGATCGGAACCAGGCCGCCGGCCACCGCCGCGCCCGACCCGCCTGACGATCCGCCGGCCATGTGCTCGAGGTCGTGGGGATTGCGCGACGGGCCGTCGTGGGCATTCTGGCCGGTGAAGTCGTAGGCGTACTCGCCCATGTTGAGCGAGCCGATCAGGACGCCCCCGGCCGCTTCCAGGCGCGCGAGCGCGGTCGCATCGGCCCTGGCCGGCGGGTGATCGCGATTGATCTTGGAGCCGGCGCGCGTCGGCAAGCCTTCGATGTCGAACAGGTTCTTGACCGCGAACGGCGCCCCCGCGAGTGGCCCCAGGCTCTCCCCGCGCGCCCGGGCCGCGTCGATCGCGTCGGCCTTGGCGAGCGCGCGGACCGCCGTGACGTCAGTGAAGGCGCCAAGCGCTGTGTTCTGGGCTTTGATGCGGCTCAGGGTTTCCTGTGCGATCTCGCGCGCGCTCGCGACGCCGGTTCGGACCGCCTCGGCGATGGCTTGAGCGGATCCATCCAGGAGCGCCGCCGTCACGGCGTGAACACCGGCGCGGGCTCCTCCTGATCGTCGAGCGAGATCGAAAGAAGCTTCTCCGCCTGCTCGGCCGCGATGCGCAAATGAACGATCGTCTGGGCGCGCGATTCCGGCGTCTGGGTCAGCCCGAGCAGCTGGGCCATCGCGTCCGCCAAAGCTTCGGGGTCAAACGAGTCCGGCGTCACGCGACCGCCTGTGTCAACGCGGTGAGAAGCTCGATCGTGTCGAGCGTCATCGCATTGAGAAATGGAAAATAGCGCGCCATCGTCACGTCCTCGATCAGCGGGCGCTCATAGCCGCGTTCGACGTCGTTGTCGAGCGGCCGGCCAACTCGCAACGCCTTCATGCTGCGAGTCGATGACGACAACGGCCGGATGCGGGGGAACGAAGCAAGCGACGGGCGAACCGCTTGGCGGCGGCCTCGATCATTTCGTCAGTGACCCGCCATATAGCGGCCGATCGTCGTCCGGTCGGCGCCCGCTCCCGGCGTCAGATAAGCGACCTTGCCGCCCGACATGACGGCGATGCGATCGGAGAGCTCGAGAATTTCGTCGAGATCCTCCGACACCAGCAGCACCGCCGCGCCTCGATTGCGCTGCTCCATGATCTGGGCGCGAATGTCGGCGACCGACGCGAAGTCGAGGCCGAAGCAGGGGTTGGCGACGATCAGAACGTCGACGTCTTCAGAGAGCTCGCGCGCCAGCACTGCGCGCTGCACGTTGCCGCCCGAAAGGTCGCGGATTTGCGTTTCCGTCGAGGGCGTTTTCACATTGTAGCGGCCGATGAGATCGCGCGCCTTGGCTCGCATCGGCTCGCCCGAAAGCCAGAATCCGAGGCGCGTCATCGGCGCCTTGTCGAAGCGCCGAAACGCCATGTTCTCGGCGACCGACATGGTCGGCACCGTCGCATTCTTCAACGGCTCCTCCGGCAGCCCGAAAATCTTGAACTTGTCAAAATGGTCCCGGACCGGCTCGAAGTCCTGGTCGTGGACCAGGATCTGCCCAAGTTTGATCGGCCGCTGCCCGGACAAAGCCTCCACCAGCTCGCTCTGGCCGTTCCCCGAGACTCCGGCGATGCCGACGATCTCGCCCGCCTGGACCTTGAGATCGAATCCGGACACGGCGTCGCGCCCCTCGTCGTTCTCGGCGAAGAGACCGGCGATCTCCAGCGTCGTCCCGCTCTTCGGCGCGACCGTGCGCGCCGCCGAAGGCCGCACGACCGCGTCGCCGATCATCATCGCCGCCATCTCGCGCGTCGAAACGGCGCCGACCTTGCCGCCGCCGACCCGAGCGCCGCGCCTGAGCACCGTGAAGTCGTCGCAGAACGCCTCGACCTCGCGGAATTTGTGGCTGATCATCGCCACGGTGATTTCGCCGCGGTGCGCCATGTCGCGCAGGAGCCCGAGAATTTCGTCCGCCTCGCCTGGCGTCAAAACCGACGTCGGCTCATCGAGAATGAGAAAGCGCTGATCGAGATAGAGCAGTTTGAGGATCTCGAGTTTCTGCTTTTCTCCCGCCGCCATGCCCGAGACGGGTTTGTCGAGCGGCACCCGGAACGGCATCCGGTCGAGGAAGCTTTCCAGCCCCTTCCGCTCCTTGCGCCAGTCGATGAACGAGGGGGCGTCGGCGCGGCTGACGACAAGATTTTCCGCCGCGGTCAGCGCCGGCACCAGCGTGAAATGCTGATAGACCATGCCCACGCCCAGCGCCTGGGCGTCCTTGGGATTGCGGACGGCGGCCTCGGTCCCGTCGAGCTTGAGCTCGCCCTTGTCGGGAATGTAGAAGCCCATGATGCATTTGACGAGCGTCGACTTTCCGGCCCCGTTCTCGCCGAGGAGCGCGTGAAACGAACCGGCCGGAACGTGGATCGACACGTCCTGCAGGGCGCGCAAGGCGCCGAAGGACTTGCTCATGCCGATCGTTTCGAGCGACGGCGCACGCGTCTGGGCGGTCGCGGCTGGAGCGGTCATGGCATTGCCTCGATGAAGGCCGTCGAGCGGCCGACGGCGCCGAACACGCCGCCCTGCATCTTGACCATCTTGAGAGCAGCGAGGTGATTGCCGTAATCGGTCGCGGCGCAGCAGTCCTCGAGCAGCACGCACTCGAATCCGCGATCGTTCGCTTCGCGCATCGTCGTATGAACGCAGACGTCGGTCGTGATGCCGGTGAGCGCGATGTTGTCGATGCCGCGGGTGCGCAGCATCAGCTCGAGATCGGTGGCGCAGAACGATCCCTTGCCCGGCTTGTCGATGACCGGCTCGCCCGGGAGCGGCTGAAGCTCGTCGATGATTTCCCAGCCTCGCTCGCCGCGAACGAGCACCTTGCCGCAAGGTCCCGGGTCGCCGATACCGGCGCCGATCCGCTGCGACCGCCAGCGCTTGTTGGCGGGCAAATCTGCAAGATCGGGACGATGCCCCTCGCGCGTGTGAATGACGAGGTATCCCTTCGACCGCGCCGCTTCGAGCAGCGCCCGGATCGGCTCGATCGGCGCGCGGGTCAGCGAAATGTCGTAACCCATCGCCTCGACATACCCGCCCTTGCCGCAGAAGTCGGTCTGCATGTCGATGACGATGATCGCGGTGTTCTGCGGCCGCCAATCGCCGTTATACGGCCAGGGATAAGGCTCGGCGTCAAAGGTCGGCAAAGGCTCGTCCTCACTTGGCCATCGACAACTCGCCCGGCATGTCGCGCGCCGAATGCTTGGCGCTCGACGTTGCAATCATGATGCCGAGGGTGAGGATGTAGGGCGCGGCGTTGAAAAAATAATAGCCCTGGGTGATGCCGACCGACTGCAGCGACGGCCCGATCGCTCCCGCGGCCCCGAAGAGCAGCGCTGCCGCGATGCAGCGCAGCGGGTCCCAGCGGGCGAAAATGACCAGCGCCACGGCCATGAGGCCTTGTCCGGAGGACAGGCCCTGGTTCCAGGAGCCCGGATAGGAGAGCGACAGGAACGCGCCGCCGACGCCGGCGAGGAAGCCGCCGACCGTCGTCGTCATGAGGCGCACGAAGTTGACGGAAATGCCCATCGCGCGCGCGGCGGCGGCGCTGTCGCCCACCGTTCTGACGACGAGTCCCCAGCGGGTGTTGCGCAGCGACCAGGCGAGCAGAATCGCCAGCGCGATGCCGATGAAAAACAGCGGATTGACCTGCAGCGCGCTTTTCAGGTTGGCGTCGTCGGTCCAGAATCCCAAGGGGATCGAGCCGAGCCGAGGCGCGGTCGGCTGGATATAGGGCTTGCCGAAGAAGAACGCGACGCCGACGCCGAACAGCATCATGGCGATGCCGACGGCGACATCGTTGACGCGCGGCAGCCCGCAGATCGAGCCGTGCATGGCGCCGAGACACGAGCCGGCGACGCCAGCGGCGACAACGCCGATCCAGGGCGAGCCGGTGTGATAAGACGCGGCGTAGCCGACCATCGCACCGAGCACCAGCGTGCCCTCGAGGCCGAGGTTCACACGGCCGGATTTTTCGGTGAGACATTCGCCAAGCGCCACAAACATGAAGGGCGTCGACACCCGGATCGCCCCGCCGAGCATCGCGATGAGGACTGTGATGACGGCGTCGTTCATTTGCGGTCCTGTCCGCTTCCAGGCCGGAAGATGGCAAAACGCCCGTAGAGAGTTTCCGAGGTCAAAAGGACCACGAAAATCAATCCCTGCAGCACCAGCACCGTTGCGTCGGGCAGATCCATGCGCCGCTGAATGAGGCCGCCCGAGGCGACGAGCCCGCCGAGCAGAATGGCGACCGCGGGGATGACGAGCGGATTGTGGCGGGCGAGGAACGAAACCAGGATGCCGGTAAAGCCATAGCCGGCCGCCAGCGAAGCGTTGGCGCGGCCCTGGATCGCCGCGACTTCGAAGAAGCCCGCAAGTCCCGCGCAGGCGCCGGCGATCGCCGTGCAGGCGACGATGAGCCGCCCGACGGGCAGCCCCTGCGCAAGCGCAGCGCGAAAATTGCCCCCCGTCACTCGCGCCGCAAACCCGAAGGTCGTGCGCGCCATGAGAAAATAGAGCGCGACGCACAGCATGATGCCGTAGGCGAATCCCCAGTGCACCTGGGTGCCCGGAATCTTGCCGATCATATAGGCGTCGCCGATCGGCATGGTCGACGGCTTGTTGGGATTCGAAAGGTCGCGCAGAGCCCCCTCGACGAAGAAGTTCATGATCGCGATTCCGATATAGGTCAAGAGAAGCGATGAAATCGTCTCGTTGACGCCGCGCGCGTAGCGCAGGAATCCGCTGATGCCCACCCAGAAGGCGCCGACGATCATCGCAAAGACCGCCATGAGGAAGAGCGCGACGATCGGGGGGGCGTGGCCGACCAGCGGAATGGCGAGCGCGCCGGCCGCGAATCCGCCGAGCACCAGGGCGCCCTCGCCGCCGATCATGATGAGGCCGATGCGGGCCGGAATAGCGACCGCCAGCGCGGTCAGGATCAAGGGCGCCGAGCGCTGCAGCGTATTCTGGAACGAGAACGCAGTGCCGAACCCGCCGCGCCAGACGTAAGCGACGAAATCAGCCGGCGACTTGCCGATCGCCAACAGAAAGACGGCGAACAGCGCCGCCGCGACAAGGAGCGCAAACAGCGGAATGACGACATATTCCGAATTGACGCGCAGCCGATCGGCAAAGTCCGACCCGGCCGCGCGCGACGCGACCGGATCGACCATGGCGCGCGGCGCGCCGGTTGCGACAGGCGGATTCGACACCGGCTCGTTCCCTTCGAGCTTAGGTCGTCGAGCCGACGACGCCCTCCAGCAGGTAATCCATCTTGTCGAGGAACGGATCGAGGTTGTCGTAGGTCTTGTCGATCACGACCTTGCCTTTATTGTCCTTGAGCGGCCCGACGTAGATCGGCTTTTTGGCCTTGAGACCCTCGATGGCCGCCAGCGCGGCTTTCTGCGCCTCGGGCGTAGCGCCGGCGCCGAATGGCGTGTTCTGTACGAAATCGACCTCGTATCCGCCGGCGGTGAAGTTTGGCAGCGTCTTGCCCGCGGCGAGATCGGTGGCGTAGCCCTTGTAGATCGTGATCCACTTGTATTCGGCGCCGGTGATGAAGCCCTTCGGCGCCAGCGGCGCCTGGCTCGCATTGTGGCCGCAAGTCATCGCGCCGCGTTTTTCCGCCGTCTCGATGACGACCTTCGGGCCGTCGACGTGGCAGGTGATGACGTCGCAGCCCGCGTCGACCAGAGCATTCGCGGCCTCGGCTTCGCGGACCGGCAGCGACCAGTCGCCGGTGAAGATCACCTGCACTGTCGCATTGGGATTGACCGAACGCGCGCCGAGCAGGACCGAATTGATGTTGCTCAGCACGCTGGCGATCGGCTTCGCCGCGACGAATCCGATCTTGTTGGACTTGGTCGAAAGGCCGGCGGCGACGCCGTTGACGTAATGCGCCTGATTGAGATAGCCGAAATAAGAGCCGGCGTTCTTCGGATCCTTGTCCTTGTTCCAGAGCGGCGCCGCGTGCCGGAACTGGACGTCCGGATACTTCTTCGCCAGGTCGACGACGAACGGTGTGTAGTAGCCGAAGGATGTCGCCAGAATGAGGCCGGCGCCGTCGAGGTTGATCATCGACTCCATCGATTTCGAAACCGCGTCGGTTTCCGGCACGTTTTCTTCCTCGACCACCTTGACCCCTGGCACTTCCTTCAGCGACTTGATCGCGACCGCGTGGGCTTGGTTCCAGCCGAAATCGTCGCGCGCGCCGACGTAAACGATGCCGACCGTCAGGTCGGCGGCCGCCAAAGCGCGATTGAGCGCGCCAAAATCAAACGCGGCGCCTGCGGCGCCCAGGGCTGCTGACTTGAGCAAAGTGCGGCGAGAAAATCCCGTTACTGACATTACTGACGTCCTCATTCTCGTAAGGCTCACGCGGGAGCCGCGCCAAAAAACCTTGAGCCTCGCTTTTTGCAAACTCCATGCCGCGCGGTCCCGCTTGACCTCATTGGGGTTTGCCGCCTCATCTTTCGGCGCCGCGCCCGAATGTTGAGCGCATACGCCTAGCTTTTCCGCCGACCCTGAGTTTGGCTCAGGCAATCGCCGCCGAGGCCGAATTTGCCCGGCGCTTGCTTTCGTTGGATGCTGACCGCTGCGCCGCCGGCAAGGGACTTGAACTTTATGACCGCCACTATCGCAACGCTTCTCGCCGCTCACGCCGCGGGCAAGCCGGTGACGGCGACGATCGAAGAGACTTACGATCGCATTGTGAGCCATGACGATCCGGCGCTATTCATCGCCATCCGCCCGAAAGCAGAGGCTTTGGCGATTGCGGAGCGCCTCGAAGCGTCAGGATCCGCGGGCAAGCCGCTCTACGGCGTCCCTTTCGTCGTCAAGGACAATATCGATGTCGCCGGCCTGCCGACGACGGCGGCCTGTCCGGCTTTCGCCTATCGCCCCGGCCGTTCGGCGTTCGTCGTCGAGCGGCTCGAGCGCGCTGGCGCAATCGTCATCGGCAAGACCAACCTCGATCAGTTCGCGACCGGGCTCGTCGGCGTACGCTCGCCCTACGGCGTTCCACGCAATGCGCTGCGCTCGGATCTCATTCCTGGCGGGTCGAGCTCCGGCTCGGCGACCGCGGTCGGCGCGGGCCTCGTTCCGTTCTCGCTTGGCACCGACACGGCAGGATCGGGGCGCGTGCCGGCGGCGCTCAACGGCATTGTCGGGCTGAAGCCGTCGCTCGGGGCTCTCTCGACCTCCGGCGTCGTCCCCGCCTGCCGCACGCTCGACACCGTCTCGATCTTCGCCCGCGATGTCGCCGACGCCTTCACCGTCTTTCGCGAGGCGATCGCGTTCGACGAACAGGACGCTTACAGCCGCTCGTTCCATGAGCCCTCCCTTTCGGCGTTCCCGAGCGGGATTCGGCTCGGGGTTCCCCGCCCGGATCAGCGGCAGTTCTTCGACGACAAGGTCGCATCAGCCGCGTTCTCGCAAGACCTTCGGCTCGCTCAATCGCTTGGCGCTCTCATCGTCGAGTTCGACTTCGAGCCCTTCGCCGAGGTCGCCCGCATGCTCTATGACGGTCCGTGGGTCGCCGAGCGCTACGCGGCGACCAAGCCGCTCATCGAGACCAACCCTGAAGCCCTCCATCCCGTCACCCGCGCGATCATCGAGAGCGCGCGGAAGTTCGACGCCGTTGCGGCCTTCGAGGCGTTCTATCGGCTCGCCGATCGCAAGCGGCGAACCAGCCGCGCGTGGTCGGAATTCGACGCGATGGTCGTTCCGACGATGCCGCGCTTCTACACGGTCGCCGAGGTCGAGGCCGATCCGGTCCGGCTCAATTCCCGGCTCGGGACCTACACCAACTTCGTCAACCTGCTTGATCTTTGCGCAATTGCAGTTCCTGCCGGCGTGCGTAGCGACGGGCTGCCGTCGAGCGTCACCCTGATCGGCCCCTCCGGCGCCGACGGCCTCCTCGCCGGCCTCGCCGCCGCGATCCAGGCCCGTTCCGGCGCGCCGACCAAGGCCGCCGCCCCGGCCGCTTCGCCTGCGCCGCAGGCGGCCTCGAGCGCGCCGGGCGAGCGGATCGAAATCGCGGTCTTGGGCGCGCATCTCTCGGGGCTGCCGCTTAATCGCGAGCTCGTCGACCTCGGCGCATCGTTTTCGCGTGAAGTCGAAACGACGCCTGACTACCGTCTGTTCGCGCTACCTGGCTCCGCTCCGGCCAAACCGGGACTGTTGCGGGTCGCTGAGGGCGCAGGCTCTGCGATCAAGGCCGAGATCTGGACGCTCGACCGCGGCGGCTTCGGCGACTTTGTCGCCAGGATCCCGGCTCCGCTCGGGATCGGGACGATCCGGCTCAAGGACGGCGGATCGGTGAAAGGATTTCTGGTTGAAGCCGAGGCGGTCAAAGTCGCGGAGGACATTTCGCGCTTCGGTGGCTGGCGCGCCTATCTGGCCTCTCGCTGATCGCATCGCCGGTGGACGTGGTCCGGAGACGGCTACGGACAGTGACCGCGCGCAAGCGGCCCGGGCTTCAGCCGCGCCAGATCGAACGCCAGCACATCTCGCAGCAGATCCAGAAACGCGTCTGCCCCGTGGTCGGCGCAAGCTTCGCCCTTGTCCGCGGTGGCGTTCGCCGCGTCGCCGGCCGCGCCGAGCTCGTTGAGGTCGCTCGACATCCAGCCGAAGCCGATCGGCTGGGTGACGCGAAGGTGGCGGAATTCCTTCTCGATCGCGATCGCCGAGCTGACGAAGTCCTGCGCTTCGCTCATCCGCACGCTGTCAGGCTTGAAGGCGAGCATCAGCGAGGTCTCCACGTCGCCGGCGTGAATGCCGTGGGCGCGCTCGACCGCGGAAAACATGTCCGCCGGATATCCCAGTCGCTGCCAGGCCGCATGGACCGCAAGCATCCGGTGGCGGACTCGCAACTCCCTGACCACCGCGTCGATGACCGGAACGTTTCCGCCATGCGAATTCATGAAGATGAGCTTGCGGCATCCGGTGCGGGCGACGCTGTCGCCGATCTCGGTCCACGCGCGGGTTACCGTCTCCACCGAAAAGGTCAGCGTGCCGGGATACTCGGTGTGCTCGTTCGACTTGCCGATCGCCTGCACCGGCAGGATCAGCACCGGCATGTCGTCGGGTATGCGGCCCACCGCCCCTGCGAGGTAGCCCTCGTTGATGAACATGTCGACCCCGACCGGCAGGTGGGGCCCATGCTGCTCGATCGCGGCCACCGGCAGAACCGCGACGACCTTGCTCATGTCGGCGGCGGCAAAATCTCGCCAGCTCATCTCGGCCCAGAATTTCGTTGGCAACATCCGGATCTCCAAAGCATTCAAGGCGCACGCGCGGCGACGGCCTCGATCTCGACCTTGAATTCGGGGCGGGCGAAACCCTGAACGACGATCAAAGTGGACGCCGGGGGCGGATTGCCCACAAATTCGTCACGCACCTTCATGTAGCCGCCCAAATATTGGGCCGAAACGACATAAGCATTGAGCCGGACCAGGTCGCCGAGCGACATCGCCGCTTCGCCAAGGACCGCTTGAATGGCGCGAAAGCAAAGACGCGCTTGCGCTTCCACGTCGTCGGGAATGACGCCGTCCCGGCCAATTCCCAATTGGCCCGAACAAAAGACGATCCGCGCGCCGGCTTCGACTTCCACGGAATGGGCGTATTTTGCGAACGGGGGATGGATCGTGTCCGGGTTGAATCTGCGCATCTTGCGTAAGGTCTCCAGCGGCGGGTCGCGATTTGGGCGGCTGGCGCCCCAGCTTCAATGGCGCCTAAGTTGCACGTGTCGTATTGCAACTCGAGACCGGAGTGAACAATGAAATTCCTTGGCGCTCGCCTAGCGGTTGGGCTCTGCCTCTGCGCGTCGTCCGCGTTCGCCGCCGACAAGGTCTCGTTCGGGACCAACTGGCTCGCCGAGGCCGAGCACGGCGGATACTACCAGGCGGTCGCGGACGGCACTTACGCCAAATACGGTCTCGACGTGGCGATCGTTCAGGGCGGCCCGCAGGCCAACAACGAGCTGCTGTTGGCTGCCGGAAGGCTGGACTTCTACATGGGCGGCAATCTTCTGCTCGCCTTCGACGCCGTCGCCCGCAACGTGCCGATCGTCGTCGTCGCCGCCCACTTCCAGAAGGACCCGCAGATGTTCATGTCGCATCCGGGAGAGGGCCTCGACAAGTGGGCCGACCTGCCAAACGCGTCACAGACGATCATCGGCAAGGAAGGGCTGGTCACGTTCTATCAATGGATGAAGACGGCCTACGGCTTCAAGGAAGAGAACGTCAGGCCCTACACATTCAATCCCGGGCCGTTCATCGCCGACCCGCACTCGATCCAGCAGGGCTACGTCACCTCGGAGCCGTTCGCAGTCGAACGCGAGGGCCACTTCAAGCCGAACATCTTCCTGTTCGCCGACTACGGCTATAAGACCTACGCGACCACCGTCGAAACGCGCGCCGACCTGATCGCCGGCAAACCGGACCTCGTTCAGCGGTTTGTCGACGCGTCAACGATCGGCTGGTACAATTATCTCTACGGCGACAATACAAAAGCGAATGCGCTGATCAAGAAAGACAATCCCGAAATGACGGACGAGCAGATCGCGTTCTCGATCGGCAAAATAAAGGAATATGGCCTCGTCGACTCCGGCGACACGCTCAAGCTCGGCGTCGGGGCGATGACCGACGAGCGGATCAAGGATTTCTTTGATTCGATGGTCCAGGCCGGCGTGGTCAAGCCGGATGTCGATTACAAGAAGGCTTACACGCTGCAATTCGTCGACAAGGGCGTCGGCCTCGATCTGCGTCCGAAGTGAGCCAAGGGGAACTCCTCCCATGAGCGTCGGCAGGAGACGCTTGCAGGCGCCCCGCCGCCGCGCCGGAGCGGAACCCGATCCGCGATGACTGCTCCGTTCGTCTATCCCAGCGTCAAACGCTATGCGCTGATGCAGGCGCGCGTGCTTGGCCGTTCGCTCCCGAAGCCCGAGGGGCCGCTCGACTTTGACGGCTTCGCGACCGTCGACATTCTTGTCGACGAGGGCGCAATCGCAAAGATCGCCCCGGCCGGCGCCGTCGACTTCGGCGACGCGCCGCAGGTCGCCTTGTCCGGGCGCATCGTGCTGCCGCTTTTCGTCGACGCCCACACCCATATCGACAAGGGTCACATCTGGCGGCGGAAACGCAATCCCGTCGGCGACTTCCCGAGCGCGCTCGCCGCCGCCATCGAAGACCGTTCGGCCAACTGGACCGCAGCCGACGTCGCCGCACGGATGGAATTCAGCCTGCGCTCAGCCTACGCCTACGGAACGACGGCGCTCCGCACCCACATCGACAGCGTCGGCGCCCAGACGCGCATCAGCTGGCCGGTTTTCGCCGAGGCGCGCGAGCGCTGGCGGGACAGGATCACGCTCCAGGCGGCGCCGATCTTCAGCGTCGATTTTGCCCGCGACCGCGCGCACATGGCCGACGTCGAGGCGATGCTCGACGCCCACGGAACCGGAATCCTCGGCGCAGTGACCTACATGGTCCCCCACCTGCGCGAGGGCCTCGTGACGCTGTTCGAACTCGCTGAGCGCAAAGGCTGGGAACTCGACTTCCATGTCGATGAAAGCGCCGATCCGGCGGCGCGCTCGCTCAAGATCGTCGCCGACATGGCGATCGAGCGCGGCTTTGCGCACCCGATCCTTGTCGGCCACTGCTGCTCGCTGGTGCTGCAGGAGGACGACGAACGGCGAAAGACGATCGACGCCGTCGCGCGCGCGGGGATCAGCGTCGTCTCCCTGCCGATGTGCAATCTTTTCCTGCAGGACCGCCATGCGGGCCGCACGCCGCGCTGGCGCGGCGTCACCGCGCTGCACGAGCTGAAGAGCGCCGGCGTCAACGTGATGATCGCCAGCGACAATACCCGCGATCCGTTCTACCCCTATGGCGATCTCGATATGATGGAGACCTGGCGTGAAGGCGTGCGTATCCTGCACCTCGACTATCCGTTCGCCGACTGGGCGCCGGCGGTCGCGGCCGCGCCAGCGCGGGCGATGGGATTGGACCTCGGAATTCTGCGCGCGGGCGGGTGCGCCGACATGATCCTCACGCGAGCGCGCGACTTTCCCGAGCTTCTCGCCCGTCCGCAGTCGGATCGGATCGTCGTCCGAAACGGCCAAGCGTCGACCGCTGAGGCGCCGGACTATGCCGAACTCGACGGCCTCAAGGGCCTCCGGCCATGAGCGGGGCTTATGACATCGCGGGCTTGAGGGCGCTAATCGGTCCGATCAAGTGGGAGGACAATCCCATTCTGGTGAAGCAGAAAAGCCGCGACTTCTACTGGTATTCGCCGGTGCTGAAGCGCGAGCTCGAAGCGGTGACCGCCGACGTCGTCGTCTCGCCGGCAAGCGAAGCGGAAGTCCGCGCCGTCCTTGGGGCCGCCTACCGGCTCGAGATCCCGGTCACCCCGCGCGGCGCCGGGACCGGCAACTACGGCCAGGCGATGCCGCTCATGGGCGGCGTGCTCATGAACCTGGCCGAGATGAACAAGATCCGCTCGATCGAGCGGGGGCGTGT
>Ga0209139_10000413_pt1 | contig 14614 bp, 12 predicted proteins | sample BogFormECP14_OM3_FD_188246 | JGI IMG/M metagenome (GOLD analysis project Ga0209139, IMG submission 188246) | Bog forest soil microbial communities from Calvert Island, British Columbia, Canada - ECP14_OM3 (SPAdes) (version 2) | ecosystem: Environmental > Aquatic > Freshwater > Wetlands > Bog ...
GTCGATCAGCGCCAAGACACAATTGTCCGGAGTCAAGAGTCCCTTCTCACTCAGTTTTGGACGATTACCGTTTGATGATTGTTGAGCCATACGATTTCAGTTCTCCCTTCAATTCGCGAAAGCGTCATTTTCATTCCTTCGGTCTTGTCGAATGAAAATCAAGTCCGCTCGACGGCACTTTGACTCTTTTTCAATTCGGCGGTAAATACATCTGGGTATTATTTCGCGGTTATTTTGTATTATCTATTTGTAGATGAATGAGTTAGAAGGTGGTATTGACCCGAACCGCCAGGGGAGTTTAGCCGCAGCACCGTGAATAACTCGACCAATCTCTCCGAGCTAGTCCGATTTGGAACATTTGAACTCAACGTCCAAACCGGTGAACTTGTCTCGATCGGAACGGCGGCCGTGGAAGCTGGGTCCGCAAAGGTCCTGCTCCGCGAGCAGCCCTTCCAGATTCTGCGAATCCTGGTGGAGCGCCAGGGCAACGTTGTTAGCCGCCAAGAAATACGCCAGATTCTTTGGCCGGACGATACCGTCGTGGAATTCGATCGAAGCATTAACGTTGCAATGGTGATCCTGCGCAAGGCGCTCGCAGACGATGCCGACCATCCCAAGTACATTGAAACCCTGGCGCGGCGCGGATACCGGCTGATCGCGCCAGTCGAATGGCAACAGAGTTCGACAGCCGCTCAGGACTTACTCGAGCCGCAAGCCGATACGCTGCGCCGGGCCGAAGGCCAAATAAGTGAGCGGGAACCAAGATCGGCAAAACCTTGGCGAAAAGCTGCCGTCATGGGTGGGTGTGCTGTGATCTTGGTCGTCGTCGGTTATATGTCTTGGCGTCACTTTCGGGACGCAACACCGCCAAGCTCGCAAAAAATCATGCTCGCCGTGCTGCCGTTCCAGAATCTCACTGGCGATCCCAACGAGGAATATTTAGCGGACGGTCTGACCGAGGAGATGATTTCACAGTTAGGCCGTCTTAACCCGGAACAGTTCGGTGTGATCGCCCGAACGTCCGTTATGGGTTACAAGCACAAGGACCTACGCCTGGACCAGATTGGACGCGATCTTTCCGTGCAGTACGTGCTGGAAAACAGCCTTCGCGAAAGCGGAGATCACCTACGCCTTACCGCTCAGCTTATTCAGGTGAGGGACCAAACTCACCTGTGGTCACAGGATTACGACTATCTGGCGAAAGACACTCTTAATGTCGAAGACGAGGTAGCCAAGGCTGTAGCCCGGGAGATTCGGCTAAGGTTGACTTCGCAGCAACAAGAAGACTTGGCGCGACCGCGCCCAGTCAATCCGGAAGCCTTCGATGCCTACTTGAGGGGATACTACTTCTTTGAGGAGAACACGGACCAAGCTGCGGAGATGGCTGCAAAGTATTTCGAACGAGCAACCCAACTTGATCCCTCCTATGCATTGGCTTGGGCATACCTGTCTCGGGCACGCAACTGGCAGGCCAACGAGGGTCTAATCCCTATGGAAGAGGGTCGCCGGCTTGCGCGCGAAGCAGTTGAACGCGCTTTATCATTGAACCCGAACTTGGCAGAGGCCCATACCCAAATGGGACGGCTTAAGATAACGGTCGACTACGATTGGGCTGGAGCGAATGCTTCCTACCAGCGTGCAGTTGAACTCGAACCCGGAAATCCCGAAGGTGTAAGATTGGCAGCTGTGTCGGCAGCCGAGCTCGGCCGCTTTGACGAAGCTGTTAAATTGGCCCGTCGAGCCGTTGATTTCGATCCGCTCAATGCAGATAGTTGGGAAAACCTTGGAGAGATCGAGTTTTACGCGGGGCAGCTAGACCAAGCTACAGCGGATGGCAAGAAGAGCCTTGAACTGAACCCCGATTTTTGGGGCGGCCCTATCGTGTTAACCCGAATCTATCTGCTGCAGGGGCGGCCGCAAGATGCTTTGCGTGAAATCGAGCACGTACACCTCGCTACCTACCGTGCGCATCTGTATGCGCTTACGTATTACGCGCTTGGTCGGAAAAAGGAGTCGGATGCCGCATTGCGGGAATTAATGATGAAATACCATGCAAGTAATGCGTTCGAGATCGCCACGATTTATGCTTTCCGGAACCAGACCGACGAGGCGTTCGAGTGGCTGGACCGAGCTTATGCTCAACGTGATCCCAGTCTGATGTCTACGAAAATGGACCCGCTACTGAAGAGCTTGCACAACGACCCGCGCTATGCGGCGTTCTTGAAGAAGCTGAACCTGCCGAATTGACACTCTGTTTCAGACAGACTTCGCGTATCCTGCCATCCCGGCCTAACGTCGAGCATTATTGACTGATATTCCTTCGACCATTTACTGGAAGCGATCGGGCAACTCGGAAGATATGAGTCGCCCATCGGATTAGTACTGAGAAACGCGCTTGTGTTGATTGAATTTGGTGGGGAATTCTACTGGATGGTTGGCCGGAAATAAATGCTGATGCTGCCCTGTCAAAATGAGGGAAAGGCGATAGTTTTTTTGCTGAACATTTGCTGAACAATAGACTGCAAATGAGAGCTTCCAGTGCAATTGGGAGGGTTGTAACGCTAACAAAAGAAATGAAAATCGGTCGATACGAACAGGTCAGGGTGAATTAGCAAACCGCCAAAACTGCAACTGAGATGTTCCCAGACACTTCACAACACCTGAGAACACCTCAAAACAGCCGCCTGCAACTTAGATGACCTGCGGTTTGGAAAACCGCTGGCTAGAATAGAGGTTCCGCGCGAAGATCGATTCGTGTCGATTACCTTCCCCGTTTCTGCGAATTCACAGCGCTTGGATTTAACGACATTAGAACGGCACGGCAGTCGATTATATATGCATCAATGCTACGTAAGACTTCGTGGTAAGGCCCAACACCCGGTGGACGCCGTGGACAGTGCCACTTCGCGACTGGTATCCATTTCAGTCGAATGCTAATGGACCGAGACTTTGTCGGCCTTTCCCGGCTCATTTCTTTTCAGCAGAAATGAACAGGCAAACATGATTGCCGACGTCATCGAAATCAGCCAATACATCTCGACGTAGGAGACCACTGCGGCCTGCGCTTGCACCAGTCCGTACATGCGAGCTAGTGCTTGTTGTCGCGCTGCGTGCACGCTCAGTCCCGCCTGCGTAAGGCGCGTCGCTAAACCGGTGATGGCTGCGTGGAAGCGAGCGGAACCGGTGTATTCCGCCAACACGGATTGATGATATTGGCTACGTCGAGCGATGAGTGTGGTGACGGCCGACGTACCTACGCTCTGACCGATGTTCCGCATGAAATTCATGAGACCAGCTGCAGCATTGGTTTTTTCTGGCGACAGACCGATGTATCCTGCAAGCGTGAGGGGCACGAATAGGAACGCGACGGGAATGTACTGCCACACGCGTAATAAGGTGGCTGACCTAAAGCTCATGAGTAGATCGATCTGTTTGCAGGACACGTACATGCTCACCGCCAGGGTGATCCAGCCAAAGGCAATCAGATGACGCGCTTGGAGTCGGGAAGTCAGCTTGCCCACCATCGGGAGCACCACCAGCACTACCAAGGCCCCCGCGGAAAGCACCATTCCTGCCTTTTGTGCGGTGTATCCCATAAGAGTCTGCAGGAGCTGCGGCATCAGTACGGTGGAGCTGAATAGCGCCATGCCCAACATCAAGAACATCAGGCTGCTAGTGGCAAAATTAAAGTTCTTGAATAAACGGACATCAACGACGGGCTCCTTTTGAAACCATTCCCAAATCACCAGGGAGACTAGGCCGACGACGGCGACCACCACCAGGGTCGTAATGAAATGCGATCCGAACCAGTCGTCTTCCTGTCCCTTGTCGAGGACGATTTGCAGCGCTCCCACCCCGAGCGTGAGCAGCGAAAATCCAATGAAGTCGAACCCCGAGAGGCGCTTCCTTAGGCGAGCTAGGTAAGGTGGGTCCTCAACGAGTTGATAGACCAGTCCGAGTGCGAGAGCTCCAACAGGAACGTTGATGTAAAACACCCACCGCCAAGAGAAGTTGTCTGTGATCCATCCTCCCAGAGTCGGACCAATCGCTGGAGCGCAGATGGCCGTGATTCCATACAACGCAAAGGCCAGACCGCGCTTCTCGGGCGGAAAGGTATCACCCAAAATCGCCTGCGCCATGGGCTGCAGGCCTCCGCCGAACGCACCTTGCATCACGCGAAACAGCAACAGAAACCCTAGGTTGGGTGCGATCCCGCAAAGGAAAGAACTAAGTGTGAAAAACACAATGCACGTCAAGAAAAATCGTTTTCGGCCAAGCCATGCAACGAGCCATCCACTGATCGGCAGAACGATTGCGTTCGAGACAAGATAGCTCGTCAATACCCATGTGCTCTCGTCATTGCTAGCGCCCAGATTGCCGGCGATGTGAGGCAACGCCACGTTAGCGATGCTGGTATCTAGCACCTCCATGAACGCGGCTAGCGAAACGGCAATCGCGATGATCCAGGGATTGCCCTTGGGACGCCAGATGCTTTCGGGCGAGGTTTCTGTTCCAGCCGGACTCATCGAACTCTCACGTCTGGTTCAACCGATAGGCCCGGTTTAAGCAGCCCTTCCGCATTGAACGTCTGGCCGGGAACGTGGTCAAAATCAACGCGCACCGGCACACGCTGCACTACCTTCACGAAATTTCCAGTGGCATTTTCAGGAGGTAGAAGGCTGAACACTGATCCAGTGCCGCCGCCTAAATTTGTTACGCGTCCCTTCCAGGCACGACTGTAGGCGTCAACCTTGATTTCGACCGGTTGCCCCGGACGCATGCGCGCGAGTTGGGTTTCCTTGAAGTTAGCTGTGACCCAAATGTCGTCGAGTGGTACAACGGTCAATAATTCCTGTCCGATACTTACGTTTTGGCCCACTTCCACAGACTTTTTTCCAATAATTCCGGTTACCGGAGAGCGAATGAGCGTATAGGTGAGGTTTAATTCTGCCTGATTCATCTGGGCGCGGCGTTGTTCCACCTGTGCGTCGGCTGCGAGTGCCCTGGCGTGCATCTGAGAAATCTGTTGCGGAGCGGTCTGTGCGCTCCGTAAATCGGCGTTCGCCTGCAGGAGCCTCCCTTCTGCCTGCCGGATCGCCTGTTCGGCCCCTTGCACGGCGGCCTTGGCCGATTCGACAGCGGCTCGATTTGCTGCGGCTGAGGCGACAGCTTGGTCGTACTGCTGACGCGAAACGTCTTCTTTTGCTACGAGCTTTTCATACCGCACGAGGTCGGAGTCACTCTTTGCGGCATTGGCTTCGGCTCGCGCGAGGTCTGCTTTCGCACCCTCGAAATTCTGTCCGGCGGCCTTAACTCCTGCCTCCGCGTTGCTGACCGCTGTTTTTGCAGAATCCAAATTGCTGTTAGCGGCGACGTAAGTAATTGGCACACCCCAGTGTGAACTCGAAGCGCTCGCCAGCGCGTCCGCGAGTGTTGCCTGGGCTTGTTGGACGGCGATTTTGTAATCCTGGGAATCGATGGTCACAAGGACGTCGCCGGCCTGGACGATCTGGCCTTCGATGATCGGCACATCGAGCACTTGCCCGTTGATCCTCGCACTCAAGGGCATGATGTGGCCCTCTATCTGTGCATCGTCCGTACCTTCGTAAACAAATGCATTGCGCAAGAAGTAGCCTGCGCCAAGTAAGACCGCCATAGCCGCGATGACTCCTAGGACTGCTTTCCACGGGTGCTCCTGAAACACACGGCGTATGCCACTGAGTTCTCCGATTGTCGTATCGGTACCGGCGGGTAACGGCTCGCGGAGTGATGCGTCAGGTGTGTCTTCCTCGATCACCGCGGCAAAATGCCTTTCGGCCGGCTGACCGTTGTTCGACATTACTTTCCTCCTAAATATTGGCTGTAGCTGGTGCGTGCGACGCCGATGGCGCGTGCCAGGGTGAGCTTCGCGAGGTTGTGGTTGTAGACACTGGTGATGTACTGGTCGTTGGCGCTGGCCAAGGACTGCTCGGACTGCACCACTTCTACGCTATCGGTCACGCCGGAAGTGAAACGATCCCGCGAGTGCGCAAGATTCTCATTCGCCAGAGCGACATTTTTCTGCGCCACGTCGACCTGCTCTTTGGCCGCGTTGAGATTAAGAAATGCGGTGCGCACGTCGTAATCGAGCTGACCGCGAGCGTTTTCCGCTTCGGCCTTCCGTTGCCGCAGGGCCGCTTCGGCCTGCGTGATGTCGCCCTTGATCCGACCGCCGGTAAATAGCGGAACGCTGACGTCCGCCTGGAAGTCGAAGTTTCCATGGGACTGACCGAATGTCGTCCCGACGTCGCTGTAATCCCCCTTCATCGCTACGACGGGGTAGCGCTCGCCTTTGGCCGCCGAGAGTGTCTGCTGGGCAGCTTTCTGAGAATCGACGGTCTCGCGGAAGTCACTGCGTGACTTATAGGCGGTCTGGAGCGCATCTTCGACGGTGGGCGTATGGATATCGGAGTACGGAAGTTGGTCGGCGATTTCGAACGCTTGTCCAAGAGGCAGTCCGATGGCGCGGGCCAGTGTGAGTTGCGCAATCGCAAAGTTGTTGCGGGCTACGCTTAGGTTGTACTCCTCGGTATGAAGTTGCACCTCGGTGCGCGTTGCGTCGATCCGTGGACTGGTGCCCGCTTGAAACTCCTCGAGTGCTTGATCGTAGAGCGCCAGCGCATTGCGTACCTGCGCTTGTTGCGCCTCGATGCGGGAACTCGTTTCGATCACCTGCAGGTAGGCATTGCCCACCGTCAAGGTGACCACGTCGAGTATGTCTTGGTAGCTGAGTTGCGCAGCGTGCTCGGCAGTCCGCGCCGAGCGAAAGCGCTGGATGGATTCCAGGCTGAACAATGTCTGGCTGAGGCTGGCATCCACCTTTCCGTAGGCGTACGGTCCGAGAATATTCGGAACAAAAGGCGAGTTTTTGACGCCAAACGTTGCGAGGCTCGTTTGGCCCACGGTTTCGGATAGGCCCGCGCTCACCTGGGGCAGCAGATAGCTTAGCGCGATCAAGCGTTGACCACGCGCCGTCTGGGCATTTTCTCCGCTCTCGATAGCTCCCAAGTTGTATCGCAGAGCCATGTTGATGGCGTCGCGAAGAGTCAAGCGCAGCAGTCCGTTGGTTGCTGGTCCGCTGGGCACACTTCCCGCAATCGAGGACGATGCCGCCCCGCCGCCAGCAGAATAGCCTTGCGCCGCAGCCAAGGGCGCGAAGCAGAGGAGCGCGACCGGCACCAACACGGGGGCATGCCGGGACCACCGCGACCACCGGCAGCGCAAGACCTTAGCCAGCACGAGGGCTACGAACAGAGCGAGCAACAGCGTCATGCCCAGGTGCGAACCATAGGCGGTTGCCCGCTGCAGTTGCTTGCTGAAGAAGTACCCAACTGCTATATACCCACCTGCCCACACGAAGGAAGCCATGCTATCGAAAATCAGAAAATGTGATCGTGTCAGTCCAGAGATTCCTGCCAGCGGTGAGGCCAGGTTCGGCCCCGGGAGAAACGTGGCTAACAGAAGCGCTCCCGCCTGATGGCGGCCGCACGCAGCGATGGTGCGGCTTATCCAAGACCTGGATGGTGGCGCGATTTGCGCAGACTCTTGCAGGAGCTTCGCACGACGCCGACGCCCCACCTGATACCAGAAGCTATCCGCCGTTAAGCAAGCAACCAGGGCCACGGCAATGGAGAAGATGGGGCTTACGCGTCCGGCACTAGCCTGCGATCCGGCCGCCAGCAGCACCGGAACACTTGGTATCGGTAGCCCGGACTGCTCGGCCAAAACGCAGACAAACAGGACGACAATGGCATGCGTCATGAAATAATGAGTGGCGTAATTCATGGTCATCTCCGTTCGCGATCCCTGGCGCCATTGGGCTTTGTTTCATGGCCCAGCACGATGCTTCCGACCGAGCTCCATCCACTTACACACATCCTTGCCCCGATCGAAAACTGTGTATTTTCCAGTTCACGCTCGGCTTGAAGCCAATCGTCGAGTTCACGCCCGGCGATGGCGCCGAGTTCAAGATAGATTTCGTGCGCGCGGCGCCTGATCTGATTATGATTTGCTGCGCGTTTCGCAGAGGTATCTTCTGTATGCGGCTGAATGGAGCGTGCGTCGCGTTGCAAAGTCTCATTTCTCTTGCCTTTCAATGTCATACCCCAGTCCTTTCATGAGCGGTACGATTTCCAAGTGCCGGCACTGCAATCGGTGCCTTGCCTTGCACTTCGACCTAAATCGACTTTGTTAAAAACAAATAGCTTGGACGTGCATTTTCCCGACAATGTGGTGCGTTTCAGCGGCGGGGCCTGCCGCCAGAGTCTTTGCCTGGGCCGATGATGAACAGGTACACCAAAATCACCAGCACTCCCGAGAAAAAAATCAGCATGACAGCCCCCTTTCACACAGTTCTATCCATACGGATGGACAGGCGAGTCGATGGCGCGAATTGCCATTGGTTTACCCCCTGATTTCTAAGGTCGGTTTTTGGCGCTCTATCGCCTCGCGTAATTTCTTTCGCCCGTGGAACACGCGGGCCTTCACCGCCGAGACGGAGAGGCTCATGGCTCGCGCGGTCTCTCTGGTGGATAGCTCGTCAAGTTCACGCAGCTCAATTGTTTTTCGCATGCCTGGCGTTAACTCCTTCATGGCCGAGGACAAAATGCGCTGCCGCTCTTGCCGTGAATAGCTGGCTTCGGGATCCGGAGTTGCAGCAGGGATCTCCATTGAGGCTGCGGTGTCCGCATTTCCGTTTACGTCGTCGATCAATACTTCGCGCCATCCGCGAATCTTCCGAAGCACCATGAGCGCTTCATTGATGGCGATGCGCGTTAGCCAAGTGGAAAAGGAGGATTTCCCCACAAAGCTGTTCAAATGGACAAAGGCTTTCTGAAAGCTCTGCTGCGCGACGTCTTCGGCGTCCTCTCTGTTGCGAGTCATGCGCAGCGCCACGTAGAAAATTCTTCGCTCGTGGCGTTCGACTAACATTGCAAACGCTGTGGCTTCTCCGTTTTTGGCGGCAGCAACTAACGTTGCATCGTCGGTGGCGTGAAGATCGCCGGGAGCGCCTGCTGGTTTCGCTCGTTCCATGTGGTCTGTGAGTTCAACTGGCACGGCGTTGCTCCTTTCTCGATTCCAGAAAAAGATCCGCTGCCGTGATTTCCTGCCGTTGATTGGTCGAATTGAGTTCGACGATTGAAGCTTGCACGGCATTCGGCTTGGGGCGTTGCGGGCTCGCTGGCATACAGGACAGGGGAGCGATGACCCCTCCCAGGAGAGCAGCGAACAAGGAGGAAATCGCTTTCAGCAGGCTGCGCCTACCGCTGGGTTTCAAATGATCGAGTACATGCTTGATGTAGGTACCCGTGGCGATGAATTGCGTGCCTTCCTTTGACATGCTTCGCAAGAGCCTTTGCCCACCTTTGTCGATGAACGTGACCCCACGAAGATCGACAGTGCATGCTCGTCCGTTCTGCGCTTGGTGCCTCTCTTTCCAGTTTGTCCTCAACTCGCCGACCCACGGCCCGACCAAACGGCCTTCGAGCGTCCACTTTTGTTCCGTAGCCGTCTCCTCAACCGTGATTCGCAACATTTCCGTGCTCCCCTCTGGCTTAGCTAAGCTAGCAAGCTGCACTGAGGATCCTCCGGCATGAGAGTGAGCCTGCTCCGGCCGGAAACTTCGGGGCGATTCTGTATTTGCTAATGCCGACGGTATCGAGCACGTTTGCGCATATGAACTTCTGACCCGCCACGTTCGAAGTGCACATCGTCCATGTACGCTTTCATCAGTCGGATGCCGTACCCGTGTTCGCCAGGGGGATCCGACGTAAGACCAACGCCAGCGATGTTTCTGAAATCGAATCCCTTGCCCTGATCTGTGACGATGATCGAAATTTCGTTGCCGGGCCCGCAACGACAACGGATGTGCACTCTTGTTACTCTGTCGTTTTGATTTCCGTGCACGACAGCGTTTGCCAAAGCTTCGCGGAGCGCCAGTTCGGCATCGGGTTCCTCACCGGGAATACATTGCGAGCCTTCAATCAGCAGCATCAGACGATCCACCAGTGGGGAGATGGCCTGAATTTCGCTCGGAATCCACGAATCGATTTCCAGCATGGAAGGCCGGGATAATTTTTTAGAGGGTCGCGATTGGGAACCCGATGCTCCACCCACGATTCGTAGTTGGCTCATGGCAAGCACCTCACGCTCAGGGAAAATGCACCGTTGGGGCCAAAGCTGGGAACGTGCCCGAGATTACGGAACTTATTGATTTATGGCGAGTTGGCGAAGCGAAGGATGGTGTTTGAATCGCGGTGCCAGCGTGGCCCTGCCGTATTTGCGGTAGCGCGCCCGTTTTGTGGCACACGAGAGGCGTGCGGGGAATAGAAAACGTTTCGGAATTGTGTAGGGTGAAAGTGCAGCTCGGTTAGGCAGAGCGTTGTGTGAGTCCGAGTTTTCGAATTCGCTGCTGGAGGGTGGATCGCTTGATTCCAAGACGTGCTGCCGCCCCTTTCGGGCCCGCCACCACCCAGTTGGTCTGCTCCAGGGCTTTGAGGATCTGCTCACGTTCTGATTGTTCCAGAACGTAGTCAAGTGCGCCGTTTATTGGTGAAGATTCGGAAGAGGAGGCTTTTTCCACTACATGGCCGGGTTTGGGAAATTTCAAATCTGCCACATCGACGCTCAGAGCAGTACCCTTCGAGACGATGACGGCGCGCTCGATCACATTCTGAAGTTCTCGTATGTTCCCCGGCCAATGGTATCGGCACAGGGCATTCATTGCCGCGGATGGAATGGTCTCAATCACCCTATTCATGCGGCGGGAAAATTGCTGCGTGAAGTGTCGCACCAGGAGCGGAATATCCCCATGGCGTTCCCGCAAGGGCGGAACGTGAACCGGAAAAACATTCAAGCGAAAGAAGAGATCTGATCGGAACTTCTGCTCGCTCACCATTGCTTCTAAATCGCGGTTTGTCGCGGCAATCATACGCGCTTCCGTTCGCAGCGTCCTCGAGCTTCCCAAGCGCTCGAATTCCCTTTCTTGCAGCACGCGGAGCAGTTTGGTCTGCAACTCCAGGGGAATCTCTCCGATCTCATCCAGAAAAATCGTTCCACCGTTGGCCACTTCGAAGCGGCCAATGCGCTGCGCGATCGCTCCTGTGAACGCGCCTCGCTCGTGTCCAAATAGCTCGCTTTCCAGCAGGCCAGTCGGAATGGCCGCGCAGTTGAGTTTGACGAAGGGCTTTGAGCGCCGTGGGCTCAAATCATGAATGCCGCGCGCGATCAATTCTTTTCCCGCACCTGTCTCTCCGTAAATCAGGACCGTTGAGTCCGTCGGCGCTACTATTTCCACATGTTTGAGGACTCTGCGCAGAGAGGCACTATTTCCAATGATCTGGGCAAAATTCATGTCCGTGCGGATTTCATCTTCCAAATACAGCTTCTCTTTGGACAGCTGGTCTTTCAGCTCTCGAATCTTGCCGAACGCACGTGCATTCTCCACCGCAATGGCAACCTGATTTGCGATCTGGGACAGAAACTCGATATCGCCAGTGAACGCATTGTCCTGATATTTGACTACTCCGAATGTGCCCAGCACGCGACCTCGGCTAACAAGTGGAAGGATGCAGACCGTTCCAACTTCGGCTTGCGCGGTGTCCTTCATTCCCAGACGCCTCGCCTCCTGGACACTGCCGCACCAAAGTTTGCCGGTGCGAAAGACCGCTCCCGAAACATCCTCATCGATGGGGACAAGGCTCTCCTCTTGATGTGATTCGTCTTTGAATGGAAAGTCTAGAGCATAGATCCGTAAGCGCGTGTTGTCGCTATCGGGAAGACTAATGCCAACGCCATCGCAGCCCATAACCCGGCGCGTGCTCGCCACTACGGCTCGGAGAAGATCCCGGAACTCTAGATTGGAAACCACGTGATTGGTCAATTCAAGAAGAAGTCCAACACGCTCGCTCTTCTTGAGCAACTGCTGCTGTGAGGCCTGCGCTGCATCAAACAGCAGCGCATTGTCGAATGCCAGAGCGATCTGCTCAGCCACCACCGATAGAAAGCAAACTTCTTCGGCGGTATAGATATCTGGAGCTTTACTAGCAAAGGTGAGCGTTCCGACTTTGCTGTGGGCTGTGGTTAAGGGGAGGGTGCACACACTGCGGACTCCATACTTCTTCAAAATCTCCTGAAATTTGGAAAACCGAGCATCGTGGACTTCGAGCGAAGTGATCGAAGGCTCTTGGTTCTGATAGACCCACCAGGCATCGGATTCCTCCATGGCCAGTTCCGGGTCTGGAGGTACAGCTGCTTCCGTCTCCACGTTGATTGAATGGCGATGAAATGTATTCGACCTCTCGTCACGAATGGACACACCGACATAATGAAACTGAACAACCTTGTGCAACTCCCGCACCAGAGCGCTAAACAAGTCCTGTGGATTTCGATGCCTTCCGATAGCATTCGAAACGCCGACAAGCGATTCGTATCGCGCGGCGGCTGAAAGCCGAGACCCCTCTGCAACTTCCTCTGTTTGCATCGGACAAACCTCTCACACGACTTTCGCCTGCAGTATTGGATGTCGCAATTCCTGCGTAGGTTAGACACTGCAGAGTGCCCATTTTCTATCTCCAACCTAACGCAGAGGCCATCTGGCGTCCGACCGGCACAATTGCTGCCGCAAAACGGGCACGCTACCGGAAATACGGCACTGCGGCCTTGGCATTTGGAATTACTACGCCATCTCTCGTTGCCTCATCGCCCGACAAATCAACAAGTTCGACTCTTTCAGGAACCCATGGCGCTTTGGCAGGCGCGCTGCACTAACTCTGTCCTGACCGATCCACCACTCGGACAAGTCGATGACGAACTGGTACAGATTTTTTCATCTTTGCCTGACTTGAGCCTGCTTGGTGTGTGGCATAACTCGATGCGAAAGCTAGCAACGTTCGACCGAAAGGACATGCTAATCGCGCTTCCTCCAGTCTTATCTCTCGGGTCGAAGCTTTCCCGACAACGCGGATTTTGGTCCGATGCCGCAGCCGCGATGCGCGCTGTGCACGAGCGGTGGCCTTGAACATTCGGAACCGAAACTTGTGTCGTAGATTTTCGCGGGAGGAAAAACGCGGTGCTCGCCAACAATGCATCATATCGGTCACCGATCTTGGCCGGTGCAGCTCCAGGTGACTAGCCTGAAGATGACGCCTCGCTGAGGCACCAGCAGATCTCGGCTGCGGTCCAGAAGTCCGCTTCTGGGAAGTCTCACCAGATAGGTACCGAGAAACGCGCTTGTGGTCATCTGGCGGTCTAGGCCCTGAACCTAAAATTTCTTTGTTGAGGGATACTTTCAACAATTTCTCAACTCTCTCGCAAACGTCGACTCGGATCGCCTGGTGGTCCGTTAACGCGCCTCAGGTTCGGGCGGTACAGGGATTGGGATGTCCGTTGTTATCTTCCATCCGTGAGATGTTTCAATCCAGAGCAACACCATCACAAACGGCTTCGGGACCGGGTTCTGGCCTCCATACGCCACGGTGATCCGTACCCTGCTAACCTGCGACAGCACCCTGCGGAGCGGCATGGAAGATCCGACAATCTCTTCATACGGAGAGGATCGGCTGATTTCTTCACGAAGTGCGATGTTCTCTTCCCGCAACCTCTCTTCGTCTTGCTTGCGATCATTAATATCGGTGCCCGCGGCACACCAACGTATAAGCCAGCCCTGTTCGTCAGCGAGCGGGTTGTCGCGAATCAGAAACCAACGGTATTTGTCGTCTGCTCGCCGCACTCGCACTTCATTCTCCCAAGGAAGACCCGCAGCAAACCCATTGCGCCGGGTCTCCCGCAACCTTTCCAAATCCTCATGATGAAAAACCCGTTCGCGAAAGTCGGTCTCCATCACCTCTTCGCTTGTGAGCCCCGTGTAATCAAGTACGGTCCGATTCACGTAGACAACACTTCCATCCGGCCCCAGGACGACTATCGTCTGAGGTATCCTTCATCCGAAAAGAACACAAGGTTCTTTCCTGCCATGGAGTCACTTCAACGAATAGCCGGCAATTCGACCAAGTAGTCTTGATATTGCTTCCGGATTGCTACATCCGCCGCATGCAAGAGCTCGGAGCTGTGTTCGCGATGTCGACCTTATCGTCAAATCCTTGGCATGACGCGGCTGCAGGAACAATTCCTATTCTGAATCTACGGTCTCTTTTTTGTTGAAAACAAAACGGATAGCCGATTCCTACGTGCCTGTTCAGTGTTGGGCACGCAGTTGCATTCCCTCATAACACCAACTTAGAAGTCGACATTTGAAAGGGGAATCCGAAATCGTATGACTCAACAATCATTAAACGGCAATCGTCCAAAATTGAGTGAGAAGGGACTCTTAACTCCGGACAATTGCGTCGTGGCGCTGATTGACTATCAGGGCCAAATGCTGTTTGGAACAAGCAATTTCGACCGCCAGGGAATCATCAACAACACTGTGGCATTCGGAAAAGCTGCAAGAGTGTTCGATGTGCCTGTGGTTTTGACAACGGTCGAGACGAAGTCCTTCAGCGGGAACATGTGGCCGCAGCTGCGAGCCGTATTCCCGGGAAAGGAACCCATCGAACGCTATTCTATGAACTCGTGG
>Ga0209139_10000414_pt1 | contig 14597 bp, 8 predicted proteins | sample BogFormECP14_OM3_FD_188246 | JGI IMG/M metagenome (GOLD analysis project Ga0209139, IMG submission 188246) | Bog forest soil microbial communities from Calvert Island, British Columbia, Canada - ECP14_OM3 (SPAdes) (version 2) | ecosystem: Environmental > Aquatic > Freshwater > Wetlands > Bog ...
GAACTCCACCGCACTGCGGAGTCCGAACTGGATGGATGGCCTTTGAGGAAGGCAATCTCTTCGTGACCAAGCTCCACAAGGTGCCGAAGCGCCAGGCGCGCGGCAAGTTTGTGGTCCAGCGTAATGTTGGTGACGCCTTCCACGCGTTCGTGTCCCGCCACCGCGGCCGTGGGTATCGGCGGCTTTTCTTTGATGGAAGTGTCCGTGGTGATAAAGCCTTCGACGCCACGCTCCAGAAGAAGTCGCGAATAAGCCTGCAGCAGTTGTGGATCGTGCCGGTGGATCACTGTCAGGAAAAAATAATTGTGCTTGCGCAGGTATTCTTCCACGCCGCTGATGACCATCGCGCCATACGCGTCGCCAATCTCCTCGGCGATTACGCCGATGGTGAACGTGCGCTGCAAACGCAGGGAGCGCGCAAAAAAATTAGGATGGTAGTTGAGTTCCTTGGCCGCTTGAAAGATGCGCTGTTTGGTGGCATCAGAAATGGAACGCGCCGCCGCCGAATTGTTCAGCGCCGCGGAAACCGTTCCCGGCGTCAGACCGAGGCGCGTGGCGATGGTCTTCAGCGTCACCTTAACTTCATGCGGCGGACCAAAACTCTTTTTTGGGGCCACTCGTGTGCTCCCCTGGCTTGCGGGAGTGTACTCCATCCGGGTTCGTGGGTCTTTCATTACTTTGGAGTGCGGCGGCTTGACGCCGCTTTTGCGGATTAGCCATGAGGAAGGCTGCAACCGCGAAAGCCGCGTCAAGCCGCCGCATTCCAAACTGAAATGATCATGGTGCCAGCCAAAGTGCTGTATCCTTGGCCTGACACCATCTGCCGAGCGTCGCCCACGCCTGCGCACCCGCCATTGGCGTTTCGGTGTGATATCATCCCGTCTCTGCTAACGAACGGTGCTGCCGGCCCCACCAATAGGAGGTCGTCGTGAGCAAGAAAATTCGCGTTGTCCTCATCGTCATTGCCGCTGTGATCCTGCTGCTCATCATCCTGCCCTATGTCATCCCCGTGAATCAGTTCCGGCCCACCATTGAAGAAAAAGCCTCGGCGGCGCTCGGTCGCAAAGTCGAGGTTGGCAACCTGAGCCTTTCGCTGATCAGCGGCTCGCTCTCGGCCGAAAATCTTTCCATCGGCGATGATCCGAAGTTCAGCCCGTCGCCTTTTCTTACGGCAAAATCGCTCAAAGTCGGCGTGGAAGTCTTGCCGCTGATTTTTTCGAAGTCGCTGAACGTCACGGGCATCACCATCGTCGAGCCGCAGGTCACGCTGCTACGCAGCCCCGCGGGCGTATGGAACTACTCTTCTTTGGGCGGCGCACCCACGGCTTCCGAAGCTAAATCCGCTCCCGCGAAAACCAGCAGCGGAGCCGGCAGCGACGTTTCCGTACAAAAATTGGATCTCAAAGACGGCCGCATCATCTTCGGCGCCACCAATTCGCAGAAGCGCAGCATTTACGACCACGTGGACGTGACCGCATCCAACGTTTCCGCCGCCTCGAAATTTCCCGTAAAAATCAGCGTGGATCTTCCCGGCGGCGGAACGTTCAAATTTGATGGCACAGCCGGACCGGTGGATCAGACGGACACTTCGCTCACTCCGCTCGATGCCAAGCTCGATATTTCCGGTATGAACCTCGCCGCATCCGGCATGCTCGATCCCTCGGCGGGGCTCGGCGGTTCGCTGGATGTAGACGCCACCCTCAACTCGCAAAACGGCACCGCGCAGACCAAAGGCGCGGTGAAACTGTCTAAGGCCCTGCTGCGTGCCGGCGGCTCCCCCGCAAGCGTCCCGCTAAACGTCGACTTCGATACCAATTACGATTTGCGCAAGAATGCCGGCGTCTTGAATCCTTCCACCGTAAAAATTGGCGGCGCGGCCGTGCACCTTACGGGCACTTACACCACTGCGGGCGAAAATCCGGTGGTCAACATAAAGGTGGATGGCCAAAGCATGCCCGCCAAAGACTTGGCGGCGTTTCTCCCTGCGCTTGGCATCAACATGCCCAACGGTGCATCGCTTGAAGCAGGAACCCTGAACATTAATTTCAATCTCACCGGTCCCACGGACCGTCTGGTAACCACCGGCAACGTCGGACTATTCAGCGCCAAGCTCGCCGGATTCGACCTGGGCTCGAAAATGTCCGGCTTGGAATCCCTGGCGGGGCTCAAGGGCGGCAAGGACTTGGACATCGAGAAATTCACCACCAATCTTCGCGTGGCGCCGGACGGGATGAAAGCCGACAATCTCGATATGGTGCTTCCGTCGCTCGGCAGTGTTGTGGGTGCCGGCACGATCGACGCTAAAAATAATCTCGACTTCAAAATGGCTGCGACGCTCACCAACGGAATCGGCGCCGTCGCCAGTCCCGTTTCCAGCGTTGGCGGCGCCTTGGGTAACAGTTCTTGCAAGGGCGGCACCACCGTCCCGTTTTTGGTGCAGGGCACCACGGCCAATCCTAAATTCGTCCCAGACGCAGGCGGGCTGGCCGCAGGCATGCTGAAATCGCAAGCTGGCTGCGCGGGCGGACTCGTCACCGGCACCGCCAAAACCGGTGTGCAAGCTCCCGCAAATGTTGCCAAGAGCGTCGGCGGTCTTTTTGGCAAGAAGAAACCTTAAGTTGGCGAGTTGACGCGTTGCACTGCCGCGCGATGTAATGATGCGCGCGTAATATCTCGATTCTAGTTTGCGTACTGCACAGTGAAACCGTTAGCGTATTCCGTACGTCTACACGCTTAACGCTCGGGGCCTGACCTCTTCTAGTTGCTTAAACTAGTTGCTCGAAAATTGTTTAAGGAGTCTTGCATGCGTTCCGCCGTGAACCGTTGGCACACCTTTGCACTTGCGGTTTTTACCTTGCTGCTTCTTGCGTGTGCGCCGACGGCGCTACGGGCGCAGGGCGGCGAGCCGCGCTATTTCGCAATCCGCGGCGCCAAGGTGATTCCCGTTTCCGGTCCCCCGATTGAGAACTGCACCGTGCTGATCACGCGCGGCGTGATCACTGCAGTCGGCAAGGATCTCACCATCCCCGACGAAGCGTGGGTGATCGACGGCAAGGGCTTGATCGTATATCCCGGACTTTTTGATGCCTTCACGGATGTTGGCATTCCGGCAGCCCCAGCTCCGGGCGGCGAAGGTGGCGGCTCGGGTGGTGGGCGCCGGTCGCAAGGCGAACGCGCCAACGGACCCGAGGATCGCCCGGGCTCTACAGCTTGGCGCAGCGCGGCTGATGAAGTAAGTCTCTCGGACAAACGCATCGAGACGTGGCGCTCCGCCGGATTTACCACTGTAGTCTCCGCGCCCAAGGGCGGGATTGTCCCGGGCCAAGCGGCGGTGCTCGATCTTGCGGGCGAACGCGCCGGCGATTTGGTGGTAAAGGCGCCGGTGGCCATTCCGCTGAATCTCCAGCCCCTCGGCGGATTCGGTAGCGGTTTTCCCGATTCCGTGATGGGCGTGCTGGCCTACGTACATCAGTTGTGGATCGATACAGAATGGCTGACGAAATCCGAGGCCGCGTACGACAAGAATCCCCGCGGCGTGGAGCGCCCGCATTACGACCGCAACTCCTCCGCGCTGGCGGAGGCACTCGAAGATCACGCCGTCGTACTGATTCCCGCCAACAATACCGTGCAACTCCGCCGCTCGCTCGTCCTCGTGGACCGCTGGAATGTGACGGGCGTCATTTATGGCGGCCAGATGGCCTATGAGGTCGCGCCGGAAATCGCCGCGAAAAAACTTCCCGTGCTCGTGAATCTCAAGTGGCCGGAAGCCGAAAAGGATGCCGACCCCGAAGATAAGCCCACTCTCGATACGCTGCGTTTCCGCGATCGCGCTCCTTCGTCCCCCGCGGCTTTGGCAAAGAATGGTGTGAAGTTTGCCTTTTACTCCGGCGGAATTTCCGCCCCGAAAGACATTGTGAAAGCCGCCAAGAAATCCATCGACGCAGGCCTGTCCCCGGAAGCGGCCCTGCGCGCCATGACTCTGTCGCCCGCCGAGATCTTCGGCGTTGCCGATCGTCTGGGTTCCATCGAAAAGGGCAAGATCGCCAACCTGCTGGTTACCGACGGCGACCTCTTCGAAGAAAAAACCAAAGTGAAAATGATCTTTGTCGACGGCCGCAAATTTGAGCCGCACGAACCGGCGCGTCCCAGCGAGCCGCCCAAAGGCGATATCACCGGTAAGTGGAAGCTTGCCTACACCACGCCGCAAGGCGACGAGGGCTCTACCGCGGATCTCACCATGTCCTCCGACGGCACCATCTCCGGCACCGTCACCAGCCCGCGCGGCACCGCGACCATCGTCAGCGGCTATCTCAGCGCGGGCAAATTCTCCTTTACCATCAACATTCCCATTGAGGGCAATCCCACCGACGTGGTTTTTTCCGGCAACTTTGAAAATGGCGCTTTGCAAGGCTCGCTTACCGCCGTAGGTCTGGGCTTCTCCACCGATTTCACCGGCGCCAAACCCGGCACGCTATCTGGAATCGCCAATCAGCAAACCATGCACCAGGTTGCCACGCACCAAATTGAAGGAGACGTTCGATGAACCGGTCCCAGGCTCTTATTGCCGCAGGTTTTCTTGTCCTCGCTTGCTCCTTCGTGGCCCGCGCTGCCAATCCGCCGGACGTTCCTCCTGCGCCCGCGGCCATCGTCATTCAGAACGCCACCATCATGACGGTTTCTCACGGCACCATCGAGCACGGCTCGATCCTGATTCAAAATGGCAAAATCACCGAAGTCGGCCAGTCCGTGCACGCTCCCAAAGACGCCCAAGTGATCGACGGTGAAGGCAAGTTCGTGATTCCCGGCATTGTCGATTGCCATTCGCACATCGCCGTGGACGGCAGCGTCAACGAGGGCAGCATCTCTGTCTCCTCGATCGTAAATATCGCGGAAGTCTTGAATCCTGACGACATCAATATCTATCGCGATCTCGCCGGAGGCGTCACCACCGCCAACATTTTGCACGGTTCGGCAAATGCCATCGGCGGACAGACGCAGGTCATCAAGCTCCGCTGGGGGCAGCCTGCTTCCAAGCTGCCGTTTGAGGGCGCTCTGCCAGGAATTAAATTTGCTCTCGGCGAAAATCCCAAACGCTCCAACTTCAGCTTTCCCGGCCAGGCCAAGCGCTATCCCGCCACGCGCCTGGGCGTTGAGGAAACCATTCGCGGCGCTTTTACCGAAGCTCGCGATTATCAGCGCAAGTGGGCGGACTACAACAAACGCGTGGCCGCCGGCGACAAAAGCGCCAGTGCGCCGCGCCGCGATCTGCGCCTCGAGCCGCTGGTCGAAGTCCTCGAAGGGAAGCGCTACGTCCACGCGCACTGCTATCGCGAGGATGAAATCCTGATGCTTCTGCGCGTGGCCAAGGAGTTCGGTTTCAAAGTCCGCACGCTGCAGCACGTTCTCGAAGGCTACAAGGTAGCCGATGAAATCGCGGCCTCTGGCGCGGGCGCTTCCACGTTTTCCGATTGGTGGTCCTACAAAGTGGAAGCCTACGAAGCCATTCCCTATAACGCGGCGCTGATGACCCAGCGCGGCGTCTTGGTCTCCATCAATTCCGACGACGCAGAAGAAGCCACGCACCTCAATCAGGAGGCTGCCAAATCGATCAAGTTCGGCGGCATGTCGCGGGATGAGGCTCTCAAGATGGTCACCATCAATCCTGCGATCCAATTAGGCATCGACAATCGTGTCGGCTCCATCGACGTTGGCAAAGACGCCGACCTGGTGATCTACAATCACGATCCCCTCAGCGCCTACGCCGTGGTGCAGAAAACCCTCATCGATGGCCGCGTCTATTTCGATCGCCAGCGCGACATCGCGGCTCGCCCCGATCTGGAAAAAGAAAAGAAAGCCTTGACCGAAAAAGAAAAGAAAGCCAACGAGAAAAAGCCCGACGCCACCGTTGAAATCGGCAAGAAACCCGCGGCGAAGCCTGACGGTGCTAAGCCTGATGCCTCGAAAACGGACGCCGCGAAGCCCGAAGACAAAAAGCCCGCAGACACCGCACCCGACAAACCCAAACCTCCGCAAGCTGATGCCGTCACCGGGGGTGCGCTGTGAACCGCACTCTAACGCTGGCTCGCGTAGGATTTTCTTGCTCGTTGTTTTTTAGCTTTCTGTTCATTGCCAACGCGCAGACGCCGCAATCCGCGGCCCCACCGGCCGCTTACGCCATCACCCACGCAAAAATCTTCACGCTCGCGGGAGCCCCGATTGAAGATGGCACGCTGGTCGTCCGCGGCGGAAAAATCGTAGCCGTCGGAGCGGGCGTCGCAGTCCCTGCCGACGCGCAAGTGATCGACGCTCAAGGCCTGCAAATCTATCCCGGACTTTTCGATTCCGTCACGCAGATGGGCTTGCGCGAAATCGGCGCCGTCAGTGCCACGGTCGACGAAACCGAAACCGGCGACTTTAATCCCGACGTCGTCGCCGCCACCGCCGTGCTGCCCTCCAGCGAACACATCACCGTCACGCGCGCCGCCGGCATCACCGAAGTTCTCGCCGTCCCCGCCAGCGGCGGCATGGACTCCTTCGGCTCCTCTGGCTTCATCGGCGGCCAAGCCTCGGCCATTCACCTTTCCGGCTGGACCATCAACGACATGCTCATCAAAAAGAGCGCGGCGATGGTCATCAATTGGCCGTCCATCGAAACGCGCTCTTTCGACTTCTCAACATTTTCCGTAAAGGAAAAGCCCTTCACCGAAGCCAAGCAGGAATACGACAAGCAGGTCAACGAGCTAGCCGATTGGATCGAGCGCGCCCGCCATTACGCGCAAGCCATGGGCCACTCCGGCTCCGCCGACTTCAGCGACGACGTGCGCCTTCAATCGCTCGTTCCGGTAATCCGCGGCCAGCTGCCCGTGCTCGTTTTTGCCGATTCCGCCCGAGACATTCGCAACGCCGTGGAATTCTGCGATCGGCAAAAACTCAAAATGATTCTTGCCGGTGGCATGCAAGCCTACAAGGTCAAGGATTTGCTGCGCTCCAAAAATGTTCCCGTGATTCTGCGCCCGGTGCTTACCGAGCTTCAAGAGCGCGACGATGCCTACGACCGCTTGCTCACCCAGCCCACCGAACTCGCCGCGGCCGGCGTAAAATTCGCCTTCGCCAGCTTCGATAACGCCTTCGCTCGGCGCCTCGGGCAGAATGCCGCCAACGCCGTCGCCTACGGCCTGCCCTACGACGAAGCCCTCAAAGCCGTAACCATTTATCCCGCGCAAATCTTTGGTCTCGGCGAACAGTTCGGCACGCTCGAAACCGGCAAGGCCGCCAACCTCATCGTCACCAACGGCGATCCCCTTGAACTCACCACCGACGTCCGCTACCTCTTCATCCGCGGCCAGCTAACCTCCATGGACAACAAGCAGCTCCGCCTCTACGAAAAATACAAGAACCGCCCCAAGGGCAATTAGAGTTCGTCTCAGGAATTTATTAAGGGGCATCCATCGGTCTGCACGGGAGGCACGCAGGAAATATGTCCGAAATTGCGGCGCTAATTCTCGGCAGCGAGAGGTTGACGTCTATATTCGGGCGATGGCCGTCATTTCACGATGCTGAGGTGCACGAGCTGCTCTTTCGGAGAGGCCATATTGATACCGAGGCCAAGGTTTACGAATTTCCGTGTTTAACCGCAAGGATTCATCTGTGGTTGATGACGAACGACGTCGACGCGAAGGGCTACTACGTTTCGACGAAACATACTCTTGCCACCATCAAGTTCTGCGACATTGACCATTTCAAGATGGAAGGTTTCAACCATCAAAACGCCATTTTTGGGCTGGAGATCGAGCAAAAGACTCGTGAGGAAGGGCCGACGCCATATTTCGCGGTCGCGTTCGATCCATCGTTTGGCATCGACGCTTCGTTCACATGCCTCCGCATAGAAATCGTCGAGGCAATTCCGTGCGACGTTGAGGGCGCTCCGCTTTAGGGGAGAGCTACCGACAGACCTGGGTGGAGAGAAGGGCAAGTCGTAAGCTTCTCGTACCAAAATGAAACTTTTAGCGCCGCCGTGCGTTTGATAAAGCAGGCGCTCATGCACACTCGTCCCTTCATTGCACGCATTCTGCTGTCATCACTGTCTGCGAGCTATCTTTTCTGTGTCGCTACCCAGGCGCAAGACGCAGAAAAAATCATCGCGCAATACGTTAAAGCCGCAGGCGGACGCAAAGCTCTGAGCAAAATACAAACCGTCGCGCTCGAAGGCACTTTTCCCGGAGCCGAGAGCACTCCGGGCACCTTCACTTTTTATCTGAAGGCTCCAAACCGCTACTACTCCGAGCTCATCGTTGATAGCAAACCCGCTATCGAGGCGTACAACGGGAAATCCGCTTGGCACCAGGACGCCGGCGGCGACGCCTCTACGCTCCTCGGCGCATCCAGCGCGGAACTCGAAGCCGCGTCGCAGTTTTATAATTCGCGCCTGCTCGATCTGAAAAAAGCCAAAATCGGCGCCGCGTATATCGGCCACGCCGACGTCGGCGGCAAAGATACCTTACAGGTGGAGCTGACCACCGCGTCGGGCCTGAAACGCGAACTCTTTTTCGACCCGCACTCACACTTGCTCCTCAAAGAATCTGCGCAACTCGATGCCGTCACGGAAGAACGCATCTATTCCGACTATCGCCCGGAAAACGGCGTGCAACTTCCGCACGCGATCGAACTGCATCGCGGCGCCGCAGTTTACAACATCTCTCTGACGCGCGCCTCCGTCAACGGCGCCGTCGGCGAGCGCGTCTTCGATTTCCCCAAAAAATCCCAGGTCCAACTCCCCGATCTCCAAGCCCTCTTCAAAGAAATTGACGAGCACCAGAAAGCCATCGATAAGATCAAGGAAAACTACGCGGGCACCCGCGTCGAAGAAGAAACCGAATACGAAAGCGACGGCCGCGTGAAAAAGCACGAGGCCAAGGAATTTACCTTCTTTTACCTGGATGGCGACGAAATCTCAACGCTGGTAAAAAAAGACGGCAAGCCGCTGACCGACGAAGAACAAAAGAAAGAAAACGAGAAAACTCAGAAAGAGATTCAAGACGTACAAAAACGGCAAACCAAGAAAGAAGCCAAAGAAGAAAAAGAGAAAGAAGAAGGCAAAGACCCGGACTCCGACGACCCCGGCATCGAAGTATTTCTCCGCGTCTCGCAGTTTGTGAATCCGCGCCGCGAAAGATTTCGCGGCCAGGACGTGCTGGTTTTCGATTTCGAGCCCAATCCCGATTTCAAAGCCCGCAAACTGGAAGAAAAAGTGGTGCAGAAACTCGCGGGAGTTGTCTGGATCGATGAAAAAGCCCACGACGTTGCTCGCCTCGAAGCCTATTTCGTCGGCGACATAAAAATAGCCGGGGGCCTGCTCGCCAATCTACAAAAAGGCACCAGCTTCGTCTTCGAGCAGGGCTTCATCAACAACGAGGTCTGGCTTCCCACCTACGACGAAGCACACGTCGGTGTCCGCCTGCTCCTGGTAAAAGGCATCAAGATCAACGAAGTCACGCACTATTCAGACTACAAGCGTTTCAACGTGGAAACGCTTTCCACCATCGGCAAGCCAAAAGAGCCCCCGCCGCAGCCAGCGGATCCGAAACCGTAACGACTCATCAGTTTGTTGCCACCGGAGCGTCCAGCACTTCGCGCACCTTGGCCGCCAACGCGCGCGGGCTGAAGGGCTTCTGCAGAAAAGAAACTCCGGCCTCCAACACACCACCTTGGGCAATCACGTTGTCCGTATATCCGGACATGTACAGCACCCGAATCTGCGGCGCCCGCGCGCTGATGCGCTGCGCCAGTTCTCGCCCGCTCATCGCCGGCATCACCACGTCGGTCAGCAGCAAATCGATTTTCGCGCCGCGTTCCACCACCAATTTTTCCGCGTCTTCCGCGCTCATCGCTTCCACCACCACATACCCCTGCGATTCGAGCACCGTCTTCGCCAGTTCGCGCAGCACATCCTCATCTTCTACCAATAAAATAGTTTCCGTCCCGTGCGGCGCGTCGCCCTCTTTCGTCACCATGCTTCCGCGTGACACCGCTTCGTCCACGCACGGCAGATACAGCTTGAACGTGGTTCCGTGATTCACTTCGCTGTACACCCAGATGTATCCGCCGCTCTGCTTCACGATTCCGTACACCGTGGAAAGTCCCAGCCCGGTGCCGCGCCCCGCGCCCTTGGTGGTATAAAACGGCTCAAAGATGTGCGCCTGCGCTTCGCTATCGATGCCCACCCCGGTGTCGGAGACAGCCAACATCACGTAGCGTCCCGGCTTCACCGTCACGTGTTCGTCCGCGTAACCCGCATCCAGCACCACGGTGCTGGTCTCCACGGTCAGCGTTCCGCCGTGCGGCATGGCATCGCGCGCGTTGACCACCAGATTCATCACCACTTGTTCGATTTGCGCGGGATCGGCTTTCACCGTTCCCAGGCCTTCCGCGCAAATCGTGCGCATCGCGATATTTTCGTCGATCAGCCGCCGCAGCAATTTATCCAGTCCCAGCACGATGTTGTTGACGTCGATGGCTTTCGGTTGCAACACCTGCCGTCGGCTGAACGCCAGCAACTGCCGCACCAGCGCCGCCGCACGTTCCGCCGCGTTCGAGATTTGTGTTATATCCGTCACCACGCTGGCCGGCAATCCCGTGCGGTTCAATGCCAGCTCCGCGTACCCTTTGACGATGGTCAGCAAATTATTGAAGTCGTGCGCAATCCCGCCCGCCAGCCGCCCCACCGCTTCCATGCGCCGCGATTGCTGCGATTGATTTTCGTGCAGCTTCCGCTCGGTGATGTCGACGATGATTCCTTCCATCAGCGGATGGCTGTCGCTGCCTTTCACCACCACCCCCGTGTCGCTCACCCATACCGTCTTTCCGTCTTTGCGCACCACGCGGTATTCCGCTTGAAATGGCGCGCCGCGTTTGCAAGCTTCTTCCGCGGCCCAGATGACCGCGTGATCTTCCACGGGCACGTGCTTCGTCCAATTCTCCGAGTCACCCAGCCACTCTTCGGAGGTAAATCCGAAAATGTTTTCCACCTGCGGGCTCACGTACAGCCACGTGCCTTCCATCCCCAGTTCCGCCACATAGCTGATCGCTGCCACCTGTTCCACCAGCGTCTGATAGCGGAATTCCGCGCTGATGCGCGCCATTTCCAGCTTGCGGCGGTCCGCAACGTCGCGGCTCACGCAAACCGTGCCGCCGCCCGGCAGTAGCGTGATGGCCATCTCCAAAGGAAACTCGGATCCGTCCGGGTGATGAATGGTCATTGGCCCGAACCATTTCCCCTTTTCCTGCAGGCCTTCGCGGATTTCTGATTCGACAATTTCTGCATCGCGAGCATCCACCACGGTTCGCCAATACTTGCCCAGCATGCTTTCCGGACCGGCGTGCCCATTCATGCGCGCAAACGCCGCATTCGCATAGGTGTACACGCCCGCGGAGCTCACCATCGCCATGCCGTCGACTGCCAAGTCCATCGCCAGCGAGTGCCGCCGCACCGTCTCCATGCTTTGCGACTCGCGAAATTGGCTGATGCACAGCCGTATCGCATAGCAAACGATGGACACCGCAAGCAGCGAATAGCGCCATACTCGCCAGCCCGGCGGCAATTGCGCCACCTGCACCAGCACCACCAGCGGCGCCAGCGCATACGTGGCGTTGTTCATCATCAGCTGTGCAAAGGATTTGGGTTTTCTGTTGCCAGTTGTCGCAGCGTCAGTCGAGGGCTGCCAACCCGCCGCCCACATCGCGCCCAGCAGCAGCGGAATAGTCCAAGATAAATCGTAAATGTTGCCGGTGGTGGCTTCTTGAATGCCTTCGTGAAATTCAGAGAGCGCCGCACCGATTGCGTACACCGTCAGATACAGCGCCAGGCCGCCAGAGAGCCTGCGGACGGACTTCGCGCTCGTGCGCAAATATTGCAGCACGGCTAGCGCGATCAGCGCGCAATTGTCGCCAAACTCCACGCGAATCTCCAGTTGCAAGGCGCGGCGCGGGTCCAGTTGCAGCGACGGAATGTAGTACAACCCAATGTAAATCAGCGAAAAAACAATGATCAACTGCACCAGGTCAGCGATAGCCTCCAGCGTGGCATACGTGGAGTTCTCATTTTCTTCCAGCAGCACCGCCATCGCGAAAAAAGCGCCCTGCAGGTCAAACATAAAGCGCACCACGGACCCGGACGGCGGCTCGATGTGCAGCACTACCTCGTAATACGCCCAGAAAAAATTCGAGATTCCCCAGGTCGCAAATCCGGCGCCCACCAGCAGCCAAAACGTGCGCGCCAGCCCGCGGCCCCTTTGCCGCGCGCCAAAACACATCGCCGCCGCCAGGAAGCTCGACAGAATCTGCAAAGTATTGGAAATGAGCGGCGTGTACTGCCAGGTTTTCAAAATGGTAGCCAGCCCTATATGCAGGGCCACCACCACGCAAAAGACCGCCGCCAGCCTACGAGGCATCGCCATCCCTCTGAAAACACACATCTATTGCCGAGTAGCCAGTGTAATCAATTTGTCGTGGCGTCAGAACAGGCTTGCTGCAAGCGTGTGTAGAGGTGGTGACCAACCAAAGTCAGCCATGATCGGTGACCCAATGAACCTGGGAGCGCCAATCTCCCGATTGGCGGGGTTTCCGCAGGTCCTGCCCGGGCCGCCAGGCGATCTTCTCGCTACAGAATGGATGAGAGTCCCGTAGCGGCCGCCTTCTGAGGCGGGCGTTTTTGGCCGTTTTTTGAACCGAAGGTTTTTGAGGCGCTCTGCCGCCTACCGTGCCTCGAACGGATACTTGTCCTGCGCTTGTACCGCCGCAGCGACGTTCCGCCGCAGCGCAATCGTGTCGATCGCCGCGCGCTTCCCAAACCGCTTCAGCACCGCCATTTGTGTGGTCAGCATGTCGCCTTCATTCACCGCCGCCACCGCGCGCTTCGCTTCATGCTCCACGCGCTCCATGGCGTCGTGGATGAACACGCGCGCCGCATCGCTCATCACCTGCGTGGCTGTCTCGCCCTTTGCCGCCGCGGCTTTCTGCGCGCGCAGCAGGCTGGACTCCATGCCGTAAATCTCCATCACCATGTTGGCCAGCGCGCCGATCAATTCCTGTTCGTCCGCCAGTTTTTCACGGAATTTCTGCACCGCACCGCCCGCCGCCTGCAAGAACATTTTCTTCGCGTTGGCCACCACGCGCGCTTCCTCGGCCAGCACGCCTTCCGGCGCGTCTTCCAACGATGGCCCGGCCAAAACTTCATCCGCCAGCTTCATGGCCGCCGGAATCAGCGCCAGTTGTCCGCTCATGGCTCGCTTCATCAGCATCTGGATGATCAGCATGCGGTTGATTTCGTTGGTGCCCTCAAAAATCCGGTTGATGCGCGAATCGCGATACGCCCGGCATACCGGATAATCTTCGTGGAAGCCGTAGCCGCCAAAAATCTGCACCGCTTCATCGACCACGTAGCCCAGCATTTCGCTGCCGTACACCTTCGAGATGGAACTCTCGATTGCGTATTCGTCCAGCACCGCCATGGTGTTTTTCACTTTGTCGCCAGAGCCCGCCGCCGCGGTCATCGCCAGCTCCATGTTTCCCGCCGAGCGGTACACCATGGACTCCACGGCAAACAGCCGAATGGCCATCTCCGCCAGTTTTTCCTTCAGCAATCCGAATTCGCCAATTTGCTTTCCAAACGCTTTCCGTTCCTTTGTGTACTTCGAAGAGAGGCTCAAAATCTGCTTCGCAGCGCCCACGCCGGAAGCCCCGAGCGTAAACCGCCCCGCGTTCAAAATATTGAAAGCCACGATGTGCCCGCGGCCGATCTCATGCAGCACATTCTCTTTCGGCACCTTACAGTTCTCGAGGAACACCGGAGTCGTCGAGCTCCCGTGGATGCCCATCTTGTGCTCTTCGTTCCCGGGCTTACAGCCTTCAAACGCCCGCTCCACGATAAACGCCGTAAACTTTTCGCCATTCACCTTGGCAAACACAATGTACAGGTCCGCGAACCCGCCGTTGGTGATCCACATCTTCTGTCCGTTCAAAATGTAGTGCGTGCCTTCTTTATTCAGCTCCGCGCGCGTCAAGGAATTCTGCGAATCCGATCCGGCTTGCGGCTCGGACAAGCAATACGCCCCGATCATTTCCCCGGTAGCCAGCTTCGGCAAATACTTCTTCTTCTGCTCTTCGGTTCCAAAATAAACGATCGGCAGCGTGCCGATTCCCGCGTGCGCCCCGTGCGTCACCGCAAATCCACCATAGAGCGAAAGCTTCTCGGTAAGCACCATGCCGGAAATCTTGTCCAACCCCGCGCCGCCATACTCCTCGGGAATGCCTCCGCTCATCAATCCCAGTTCGCCGGCCTTCTTCACCAATTCCGCCATCAATCCGGGCTTCTTGTTCTCCAAATCCTTGATGTGCGGAAACACTTCCTTAATCACAAACTCTTCCGCCGTTTGCCCAATCAGCCGCTGATCGTCATTCACGTCCGCCGGAGTAAACACATCCTGCGGCAGTGCCGCCTCCAGCAGAAAATTCCCGCCCTTCGCGGCGGATTTGGTTGCGGTTGCAGTGGCCATGGCTAACGACTCCTTCAAGCGAGTTTCTGTTGTACAGGATGATACTGC
>Ga0209139_10000415_pt1 | contig 14585 bp, 12 predicted proteins | sample BogFormECP14_OM3_FD_188246 | JGI IMG/M metagenome (GOLD analysis project Ga0209139, IMG submission 188246) | Bog forest soil microbial communities from Calvert Island, British Columbia, Canada - ECP14_OM3 (SPAdes) (version 2) | ecosystem: Environmental > Aquatic > Freshwater > Wetlands > Bog ...
AAACAATCTGAATACCAAAGCGGGGCTGGCGGCGGCCTTCGCCAAGTCCTTCAAAGTCGCAATGCCGACGACGGCGATCGCGGTCAAGGGCGACTGGGTCCCGTGCAGACAATGCTGCAATGGATCCCCCAGCTGAGCAATTTCGGCAATATCGAGAAACTCTACTATACGACCACCGCCGGTTCCGTCGAATACGCCTTGGTGTCGCTGCATGTCAGCAGCCGGCAAAACGTGAACTGCATTCGAGCATCAACTGAATCCGGGGCGCTGCGACAGCATGGGATGTTTCGACAGCTTTGGCGCCGAAACTCCCGCGGTTCTCCCGAACAAGGCGGCCGCCAACACGCAATACGGCGCCTGTCCCAAGACAAAGCCGCTGAAGACGTTGATGGACAATGCAAATCTTTCGCCGGTTTGGGAGAATTACTGTCTGAAATCGACCGAGGTGGACTATGACGCCGCGGACGGGACTCCCTACGTGCTCGGCAACTCGGTCATCGAGCGGATCGTGGGCAATGGAGCCATCTCCGCCGCGTCCTGCATCGCTTGCCACGTCTACGCCTCGTTCGGATCGAACGGCAGTCCGACCGCCAGCGCGACGGCGATGCTTCCCTATAACCCGACCGGCAATCCGGTCCCCAGCGTATTGGCGGGATCGCTGCAATTCGACTTCATGTGGGGCCTGCTGATGGCGCCGTGATTTCAAAAGGGACGTTTCGCATCGTCGCCGACGCCCGCCCCTCAAATCGTAGTTTCCATCCTCGTATCATGATCCCGACGGGACGCCCCTCCCCGCCTCTTGCGGGCAGGAAGTGCGACCGGCGCCGCGCTTCTCGGGCTCATTCGATTGTGCATGATGCCGCGGTAACGCGCGGAAGCGAAAAATGCGCCATTTCTCCGTTGTCGAAGCGCCGGGCGACAATATCGTCAACGCCTTTCTGCAAGACGAATTTCGCTTCGAGATTGCAGGTGCTCTTTCCGTCCGTCGTGATCGACAAGGTAAAGGCAAACTGTCTGCCCATCGAGATTCGTTGTAAGCTGTGCGATCCCAAAACTCGCCAGGAAACTTTGGCGTTCTTCTCTCCCAACGTCTGGTTACTGGCGCCACTCGGGCCCGAGATGTTCAGGGTTCCACGATCGTTGCGCAGCGCGGTTCTCGACCAATGTTCGGAGATGTTATGCTTGCCGGAGAGCGTGATCGTGAATTCGGTGTCAAAGACAATGTTCCGCGCCTCATCCGGCGCGAGACGGTCGCGCACGGATATGATCTTCCCATGAATGGTCGTAGGCGCCTCTTCACCGAGCGCTGGCGCGGCGACGGCGAGGAGAAAAGGCAATGCGAGCCGGCAGCGCATTGGTTGCCCTCGTAGAGAGGCCGGAGGTTCCGGCGAGGAGGTTAGCAGAAATACGCGCCGGGACCAGATCGAAATCGGACTGCAAATCCCGATACCGACCGTCGAGCCACTTCCAGACCGGTTCCCGGTCTCGCAGTCAGCGCAACGCGTGTCTGGCGACCAGAGTCAGGCATTCCTTCCGGTTGTGGCGCTTTGGCGCCCGTTGCCGTTCCCTCTTCACGTCGCCCGCCAACCTTCAAATGCTCGAGCGCAACTTCGTCGTCTTCGTCGCTGAAGTATAGTTCGAGCGCGTACGAGAGGTCGGATGGCCAGGATTTCCTCGAGGATGCGGCATCATTTGCCCTCGCGATCGGCGCCCGCGACGGCGAAAGAAGCGGGCGGCTCGCCGCGCTGACTGCGCTCCCACATCGTGCGGTAGGCGCTCTCGATGTTCCGGCGAAAGCGATCGGTGTCGAACAGCGGAAATGTCAGTCGGTTTCGAGCCAGCTTCGCCTTGATTGCGGTGAGCGCACTCTCGTCGCGCGCCAGCCGGAGCGCCGTGGCCTCGTAGCCTTCGAGGTCGTCCGTGATCAGTTCCGGCAGCCCTACGGCCTTCAGGAGGCTGCCGGCGACGCGCCCCGCGAAGCTCGAACCGAGCATCGTCAGCACCGGCAACCCGGCCCAGAGGGCGTCGCTCGCCGTCGTATGGGCGTTATACGGCGTGGTGTCGAGGCAGAGGTCGGCCAAGCGAAGCCGCGCCAGGTGATCCGCATTCTTGATCAAGGGAGCGAACACCAGCCTGTTCGCAGCGACGCCTCGCAGTTCGGCGTTCCGCCGCAAGTTGCGCGTGGCGGCCGCGTCGCAGTCCAGCAGCCAGAGCACGCTGCCCTCGACCTCGAGCAGCAGGCGCATCCAGACGTCGAAAACGGCTGGCGTGAATTTGTAGCAGCTGTTGAAGCAGCAGAACACAAATCCGCTCTCCGGCAACCCGGCTTCGCGCCGAGTCGGAGCGCTCGGGGCGATGGGCCGGTTGGAGTCGTTGGCTTGGTACGAATGCGGCAGGTATACGACCTTTTCTGTGTAGCATGCGCGCTGATCGTCGGGAATCACCAGCGCATCAGCGATGATGTAGTCGATATGAGCGGCGCCCATAGTACCGGGATAACCGAGATAGGCGACCTGGACCGGACTGGGGCGGAACGCCAGAATTCCGGGCCGGCAGTCCTGGGTGTAGCCCTTCAGATCGACCGCGATGTCGATTTCCAATCGCCTCATGAGCAGCGCCGTCTGTCTGTCGCTTTGACCGCGGACATCGATGAAACGTCCGAACGCGCCCTTCAGTCGTTTTCTCTTCTCGTCCTCGCTGTCGGGACCGTAGGAAATTGCCGTGGTTTCGAAACGCGCTTGGTCGTGAGCCTCGAACAGACCCAGCATCAATTCAGAGGTGGCGGAATTGTGATAATCCGCCGATAGGTAAGCGACTCGAATTCGTTCGTGGCGACGCCATTGGTCCCTTCCCATCGAGGATTCCGGCGTGGGAAACTTGTGATCACCGTAGGTTCGCGCGCACCGCAATTGATCGCTCGACGATTCGGAGATGGTCAGGAAATTGAACGGATAAACGGCGCGCCGACCTGCGGCGACCTCTTTCTTGATCGTCTCTACTACCTGTTCATAGTCTCGCCAATCGCAGCAGCGGAGTTTGGAGTCAAACAATTCGCCTCGGGCGTATTCGTAGTCTGGCTGTACGTTCAGCAAGTGTTGCAAGTCCGCGATCGCGTCCTCGTGACGATCGAGTGCGCGCAACACGTTGCCGCGGTTGTTGAGGGCGTGGGCGTAGTTGGGCATGATCGCCAGCGCGCGATCGTAGGAGACGAGCGCGTCCGCATGACGGTTGAGCGCACAAAGAACGTTGGCGCGGTTGTTGAGGACCTCGGCGTCGTTCGGCTGGATCGCCAGCGCGCGGTCGTAGCTGGCGAGCGCTTCACCCAGACGATGGAGCTCGTACAGCGCATTCCCGCGATTGTTGAGGGCGTCGACATCTCCTGGGTCGATTGCGATCGCGGCGCCGTAGGCGTCGACCGCCTCGTCGAATCGGCCGAGCGCCGCGAGCGCGACGCCGAGATTGTTGTGTGGCGCGGCGGCGTACTGGTTGATCGCGATCGATTTCTTGATCCACTCGACCCCGCGCGGGGGGTCGTTCTCCTGGACGCACAGGATGCCCAGCCTATGCATCGCCTCGGCGTCCTGGGGATTCGCCGACAGCGCCTCGAGATAGAGCGCCCTCGCCCGATCCAGCCGACCTTCGCGCTGCCAGCGCTTGCCTTCCTCGATAAAGCGGGCAGAAGCTCCCGCGCCGGCCTGCGCCGGTTTGCCCATCGCTCGACGCTGCTTACGGTTCACTGGCGGTCGCTGTTGATCTTGCGCACGGAGCCACGACGGCTCGCGCGGTTCGTGGCTGCGCATCGCCAACCGCGGCGACAGGAGGTTCTCGCCGCGCTCCGCGCCGACACGACGATCGATCTGCGCCTACCGCAAAGCGTCGTCGCGGGCGCCTCGCTCGCCAACGCGCGATACGCGACCGAGGAGCTGGAGGAGACCGCCAAGCTGTTCCTGATGCTGCGCTCGCTGCCGATCCGGCCGCTGACGCCGGCGCAGGTCGGGGAATTGAGGGAAAAATACAATTTACGATAGTGTATCACGAGGGCTCCAAGCTTTTTGCCAAGCATTTCCAAATCTAAGCTGTTTCTCTCCAAGCTTTTCCAAAGATTCCTTTGGCGGTTTTGAGGGATTTCAAGGGTTTGCAGTAGATAAAAATCAAAACTGTCCACCTCCGCCCGGGCCGGCCGCAGGCCCTCGGCCGGGGCGCGGCGCAACGTCTCAAGGGGCTGACATTTGGAACACCATGACTTGAGCCTAGCAAGCCATTGTGATTTTCGCAATGAAAATAGCGCCGCAGATTCCACGATCGAAGAAAATGCGTTGGGCCTGGCAATCCTCGGCTTCGTCATGCCGGGACTCGTGACCCCCCACCGTCATGGCGGGGCTTGTCCCGGCCATCCACGTCGGGAGGCGCCGGCTAGTTTCGGGTTGGCCGGAAGCTGAACCACGTGGATGGCCGGGACAAGCCCGGCCATGACGGAAAAAGCGGTTCGTGAAACCCCCGCAGCTTATCCTAGCGCCTGTGCCCCCAACGCCCTCCGCGTAAAAACGGGGACGGAATTGCGCGTGGTGGCGGCGCGCGCATAAATGAGGTTATCTCGGCTCGGCGCCGCCCTTTCCCTCGGCGCGTGGACTGCGAGCCCCGATGACAAAACCCCTGCCCTCGCACGCCGAAATCGTCATCGTCGGCGGCGGGGTGCTCGGCGCCTCGATCGCCTACCATCTGACGAAGCTCGGCAAGCGCGACGTCGTGTTGCTGGAGCGCAAGCGCCTGACCTGCGGCACGACCTGGCACGCCGCCGGCCTCGTCGGCCAATTGCGCGCGACCGCCAATCTGACCAAGCTCGCGCAATATACGACGGGCCTCTATGCCGGCCTGGAAGCAGAGACCGGCCAGGCGACCGGCTTCCTGCAACGCGGCAGCATTTCGATCGCCACCAATTCCGAGCGGCTGGAGGAGCTGAAGCGCGGCGCCGCGATGGCCAAGACCTTTAGGCTCGAAGTGCACGAGGTCTCCCCGAGCGAAATCAAGGCGAAATGGCCGTTGCTCGAGGTCGACGACGTCGCCGGCGGCGTCTTCCTGCCCAACGACGGCCAGACCAATCCGATCGACACCACGATGGCGCTGATCAAAGGCGCGACGATGCGCGGCGCGCGCGTGTTCGAGAACGTGAAAGTGACGTCGATTAGGTCGGACGGCAAGCGCGCGCGGGGCGTCGTGACGGACGAGGGCGAGATCGCGGCGGACGTCGTTGTGCTCGCGACCGGCCTCTGGACGCGGGCTCTGGCGAAGAGTTGCGGCGTCAGCGCGCCGCTGCAAGCCTGCGAGCATTTCTACATCGTCACCGAGCCGTTCCCTGGCCTTGCGCCCGATCTGCCGGTGCTGCGCGATCCCGACCATTGCGCGTACTACAAGGAGGATGCCGGCAAGCTGCTGCTCGGCGCGTTCGAACCCGACGCCAAGCCCTGGGCGCTCGACGGAATTCCCGAGGACTTCGAATTCGCCGAGCTGCCCGAGGATTTCGAGCATTTCACGCCCATCCTCGAGGCGGCGATGCGACGCCTGCCGGCCTTGGGACTCGTCGGCATCCGGAAATTCTTCAACGGCCCGGAGAGTTTTACACCCGACGTGCGCTACATGCTCGGCGAGGCGCCGGAGCTAGAGCGGCTCTATGTCGCGGCCGGCTTCAACTCGATCGGCATCCAGTCGGCCGGCGGCGCCGGCAAGGCGCTCGCCGAGTGGATCATCGACGGCCATCCGCCGATGGACCTCTGGGACATCGACATCCGCCGATTGCAACCGTTCCAGGCGAACAAAGCCTATCTCGGCGCGCGCGTGACCGAATCGCTCGGACTGCTCTACGCCATGCACTGGCCCTACCGGCAGTACGAGACCGCGCGCAACGTGCGGCTTTCGCCGCTGCATCAGCGGCTCGCCGAGCGCGGCGCCTGTTTCGGCGAGGTCGCCGGCTGGGAGCGCGCCAACTGGTTCGCGCCCGAGGTCGAGAAGGCGGCCTATGCCTACAGCTACGGCCGCCAGAACTGGTTCGCGCATTCCGCCGCCGAGCATCGCGCGGTGCGCGAGGCGGTCGCGATGTTCGACATGACCTCGTTCGGCAAGTGTCTGTTACAGGGTCGCGACGCGGAAAGGGAGTTGCAGCGGATTTGCGCCAACGACGTCGCCGTCCCGCCGGGCCGCGTCGTCTACACGCAGTGGCTCAACGAGCGCGGAGGCATCGAGGCGGATTTGACGGTGACGCGGCTTTCCGAGCGGGCGTTCCTGATCGTGACGGCGGGCGCGACCGCGCGGCGCGATTTCGCCTGGCTGAAGCGTCACACGCCGGAGGACGCGCATTGCTTCGCGACCGACGTGACCTCGGGCCTTGCCGTGCTGAGCGTGATGGGGCCGAATTCGCGGGCGCTCTTGAGCGCGGTGTCGCCCGATGACTTTTGCAACGCGGCGTTCCCTTTCGCAAGCAGCCGCGAGATCGAAATCGGCGCGGCGCGGGTGCGCGCCAGCCGCATCACCTATGTCGGCGAACTCGGCTGGGAGCTCTATGTCCCCTCCGAATTCGCCGTCGGCGTCTTCGACGCCATCGTGACGGCCGGCGCGCCCTTCGCGCTGAAACTCGCCGGCCTGCACGCGCTGGATTCCTGCCGGATCGAGAAGGCCTACCGCCATTGGGGGCACGATATCTCCGACGAGGACACGCCCATCGAGGCGGGGCTCAATTTCGCGGTCAAGCTGAACAAGGGCGTCGACTTCATCGGCCGCGACGCGCTGCTGCGTAGGCGCGAGGCGCCCGCGACGAAGCGCCTGCTGCAATTCGGCTTAAGCGATCCCGAGCCCCTGCTTTACGGAAATGAGCCGATCTGGCTCGACAAGTCGATCGTCGGGCGCACGACTTCGGGCGCCTATGGCCATACGCTCGGCGCCGCGATCGCGCTCGGCTACATCGAACACCCCGAAGTCGCGACGCGCGGATTTGCCGAGGCCGCGGGGTTCGAGATCGAAGTCGCGGGACGGCGAATCGCCGCGCGCGCGAGCCTTGCGCCGATGTACGATCCCAAGGGCGAGCGGATCAGGGGGTAGACCCAAGAGGGGCAAAAGTCCGCGCGCCGCTGTAGACGCGGTCGCTGACCGCGTCGGTTCAGCTTGGTGGACTCTCGGGAAATGAGGCGCTCTACGACAGCCGCGCTCAGCGAGCGCGGCTACAATTCCTCTTACGCTATGCCCCGCCGTGTTCGCCGTCCGCTCGTCCGATCAAAGTGAGTTTGGCGCGATCGCAGAACAGCCGGTCCGCCGTGCGCCCCACGGCTCCCGCGCTCTCGAGCGAAGCAAGCGCAGCGTTGATCTTGGGGCGGCTGGCGCCGAGGAGCAGCGCCAATTCACTTTGGGAATATCGAAGCTCGAGGGAAACCCGCCGTCCCGCCGGGGCCTGGCGATCTCCGATCGCCAGCAGGAGAAACCGCGCCAGACGAACGTCGAGCGGATAGAGCGCCACGTCTTCGAGCCGATCGCTGACATTGCGAAGCCGCGCGCACAGGAACGAGATGACGACGTCGGAAATGCCGGGGCTTCTGTGACGAAGGCGGTGAAAAACATTTCGCTCGAGACCATAGACTGTCGTTCGCACGAGCGCGGTCGCTTCGGCGCTGCGCGGCAGGTCGTCGAGCACGGCAATTTCGCCGAAGAGAGCGCCCGGCCCGATGATTTCGAAACTGAGCTCGCGGCCCTCGCTGGTTGCGACCGCGATCCGGACCTGTCCCTCCGCCACCACGTAGAGATAAGTCCCCGCGTCTCCGCGCGCGAACACCATTTCGCCCTTCTCGAATTGCCGCTCGCGAAAGCTCTCGGCGAAGACCGCGAGGTCGTCAGGCGCAAAATCCCTGAACAGGTTCGCGCCTTTGAGGAGTTCGACGATTCGCTGGGTCGCAGGATTTGACGACATGGCGATCCGATGCGTCCCGAGGACCAGCGCCGACGATTGGACGCTGCCTGGTGGGCTAGGTAACGAGCCGCGTGGGAATTGCAACACCCCGAGTTCGGCAATACCCGATCGCGAGCGACAGCGGGTCTCCCGCCGCCGGAACAAGCGTGGTACACGAGTTGATCATGAACATCCACGTTTCCACCGAAACCGTCGACGACCGCATCGCCGCTCTCTGCGCGGGGCAGCCGCCCGATCATTCGCTGCGACAGGCCTTCTACAACGATTCCGAGATTTTCGAGGCCGACATCGAGCGGCTATTCCTCCGCCACTGGCTGTGCGCGGGACACGAGAGCCTCGCGCCGAACCCCGGCGACTATTTCCTCTACGAGATGGCCAAAGAGTCGATCATCATCATCCGCGGGCAGGACCAGGGATTGCGCGCTTTCGCCAACGTCTGCCGGCATCGCGGCTCGCGCATTTGCCTGAAGAGCGAGGGCCGGGCGAGCGTGCTGGTGTGTCCCTATCACGCCTGGGCCTATAATCTCGACGGTTCGCTGCGCTCGGCGCGATACATGGCGGGCGATTTCGACGCCAAGGCGCACGGGCTGAAATCGATCCACCTGCGCGTGATCGAAGGCCTCGTGCTGATCTCCTTCGCCGAACATCCGCTCGATCTCGGCCACGCCGAAGCCGCGCTGCACGCCGCCTACGGCCCCTACGGGTGGGCAAACGCCAAGGTCGCGCATCGCGAACTTTATCCTATCCAAGCCAACTGGAAGCTCGCAGTCGAGAATTATCTCGAATGCTACCATTGCGGCCCCGCGCACAAGGAATATTCAAGGCTTCACGCGCTGGAGCAGCCCGCCGAGCAGATCGCCGGGTTGAACGCCGCGATGGAGGCGCGCACCTGCGCGCTCGGCGTCGATGTCGGAACGATCACGCGCTGGCTCCCCTCCTCGAGCGGCGAGCCGCCGATCATGTGCTTTCGCTATGCGCTCTACGACGGCGTCAAGACCGGCAGCGAGGACGGCTCGCCGCTCGCGCCGCTGATGGGCGAGTTCAAGGACTACGACGGCGGCGTCACTTCGACGCACTTCGGCCCGGCAAGCTTCTTCGTCGCCTACGCCGACCATGGCGTGATCTACCGCTTCATGCCGCTGACGGTCTCGATCTGCGCGATGGAGGTGATCTGGCTGGTGCGCGGCGACGCACGCGAGGGCGTCGATTACGACAGGGACAAGCTGACCTGGCTCTGGCGCGTGACGAGCGAAGCAGACAAGCGCATCACCGAAGACAATCAGGCCGGCGTCAATTCCCGCTACTATACGCCCGGCCCCTACGCCCCGATGGAGCCGAACGCGAAGCGGTACATCGCGTGGTATCTCGGGGAGGTGGCGAGCGCCGAAAACGGGCCGAGATAGGCCGGCGCCGGATCCCTTCTCCCGCTCTTGCGGGAGAAGGTGGCGCGCAGCGCCGGATGAGGGTCGTCGTAATTGCCACGCCCCTCGCCCCGACCCTCTCCCGCAAGAGCGGGAGAGGGGGCCCTACCCGAACCGAAACCCCGAAATCGTCTTGCCTCCGATCACGTCATGGAACGCTCGGACGCCGCGGCTGTCCGCCGCCGCGCCCGCCGCGACCATCAGCGGCAGCAGGTGCTCTTCGCGCGGGTGGCACTCGCGCGCGAACGGCGCCTTGGTCCAATGGGTCAGGCTCTCCTCGCGCGCCTTCGGATCGGGCGCGGTCGCGGCCTCCCCCAGCCAGGCGTCGAACCCCTCGGAGGCGCGCCCGTCGCCGTCCCGGAAGTGCCGGAGGTCGTGGTACGACATGCCGCTGCCGACGATCACGACGCCTTCGTCGCGCAGCGGCGCCAAGGCCTCGCCGACCGCTAGATGTAGCGCCGGATCGAGATCGCGCTGCAGCGAAATCATGACGACGGGAATTTGCGCCCCCGGATCGACAATGAGGAACGGCACGAACACGCCGTGGTCAAAGCCGCGCTCGCCGTCGGTCGCGACCGGCAGGTCGGCGCCGGCGATCAGATCTTTCGCCCGGCCGGCCAGCTCGGGAGCGCCGGGCGCAGGATATTTCAGCTCGTAGGTGTGCTTGGGAAAGCCGTAATAATCGTACAGCATGCCGGGAGCGGCCGCGATGCTGACGGTGGGTTTCTCCGTCTCCCAATGCGCGGTGCATACGACGAACGCCTTCGGCGGCGCTGGCAGGCTCTCGACGACGCCTGCCAGGAATTCGCGCAACTTGTCCCAGGCGTGCGGCCCGAACGGCGGCGAAGGCTCCATCCAGAAGCAGGGCCCGCCGCCGTGCGGCAGAAAGAATGTCGGCTGTCGGGTAGAGGTCATGGCGCCGGGCTCGCTCGGTCAAATTCTCGCGAACTAACCTAACGCTTCCGTCTGCTTCGGCAAGAGCCGTTGCGCGTGTCGTTCGAATCCTGTCAGGTGGCGCCGACGTCGCCCAGTACGACGGCGCGCGTTCAGGGAGCGGAACAGATGCCAGAAATCGAGACGCGCACCATGAGCAAGGTCGCCTGGCGCCTCGTGCCTTTCTTGATGCTCTGCTACTTCATCGCCTATCTCGACCGCGTCAACATCGGCTTCGCCGGGGCGTCGATGTCGAAGGACCTCGGCCTTTCCGCCGGTGTCTTCGGCGGCGCGGCGGGCATTTTCTTCATTGCCTATTTCTTCTTCGAAGTGCCCAGCAACATGGCGCTCGACCGCTTCGGCGCCCGCATCTGGATCGCGCGAATCATGCTGACCTGGGGACTGGTCGCCGGCGCGCAAGCCTTCGTGACCGGCGAATACAGCCTTAAATTCATGCGACTGCTGCTCGGCGTCGCCGAAGCCGGCTTTTTCCCCGGCATCATCTTTTTCCTGACGCTCTGGTTCCCCTCGGCCTACCGCGCCCGCATCGTCGGCCTCTTCATGTTCGCGATCCCGATCTCGACCGTGATCGGCGCGCCGATCTCGGGCCTGATCCTGAACTTGGACGGGTTCCAGGGGCTTCACGGCTGGCAATGGATGTTCCTGATCCAGGCGCTGCCTGCGCTGCTGATGTCGCTCGCCGTGCTCTTTTATCTCACCGACCGTCCTCGCCACGCCAGCTGGCTCGAACCAGCCGAGAGCGAATGGTTGCAGGCTCGCCTCGACGCCGAGCGCGCAACGCGCGAGCGCCTCGGCGCGGCGTCGTGGCTGCAGTCGATGCTCGACCCGCGCGTGGTCGCGCTCGGCTTCGTCTACATGGGCTGCAACATCCCGCAATATGGCCTCAGCTTCTTCCTGCCGCAGATCGTCAAGGCGTTCGGCGGCCTGAGCAACATCCAGATCGGCGTGATCACCGCCCTGCCCTACGCCGTCGGCGCGATCGGCATGATTCTCTGGAGCCGTCATTCCGACGCCACCGGCGAGCGCAAATGGCACGCGATCATCCCTCTCTTGGTGATCGTTCTCGGCCTGATGCTCGCCGCGAACACGCCCGACCCGACCTTGAAGATGGTCTTCCTCTGCGTCGCAGGCTTCGGGTTCTTCGCGGTGTTGCCGGTCTTTTGGACCCTGCCGACATCGTTCCTGAGCGGCGCCGGCGCGGCGGCGGGGATCGCGGCGGTAAATTCGATCGGCAATCTCGGCGGCTATTTCGGCCCGCAGGTGTTCGGCTGGCTGAAGGACCTCACGGGCGCCGAATTCGCCGGTATGGCGTTCCTGGCGGTCTGCGCCCTGATCGGCGCCGGCATCGTGTTCCTGCTGGGCCACGATCCCGCGTTGGAAAAGCCGGCCCCAGCGCTTTGAACGGGCCGGCCGGCGTAGCCCGGCGCAGAATTTGGAGAGGCCGCGCGCCTCTGCTATAGCGGCAAAAATTCGGCGCCGTGAACGCGGGCGCCGGCTGGAGCGGCCGATGAACTATTGCGATTTAGTCGCGTTGGAGCGCACCCCGCTCGAACGGGACCCTTTCGAATATGTCGTCGTTCCGGATTTTTTGAAGAGCGATCGATTTCCCGAAGTGCTCGCCGATTACCCAGAAGTGCCCGGCCCCGGCTCGCATCCTCCGGCCGAGCTCTCGATCCGGGGACATTTCAAGGCGCTGATCGAAGAATTGCGCGGCCCCGAATTCCGGGCCGCGATCGAACGCAAGTTCGAAATCGACCTCACGGACCGGCCGACCATGTATACCGTGCGCGGCTTCGTGTGGGAGAAGGACGGCGAGATCCATACCGATTCCGTCACCAAGATCATCACCGTGCTGCTCTACATGAACGAGCGCTGGCAGGAGGACGCGGGCCGGCTGCGGCTGCTGCGCTCGCCGAATGATCTCGAGGACTACGCCGCCGAAGTGCCCCCCTACGGCGGCACGCTGCTGGTCTTCAGACGGTCGGATAATTCCTGGCATGGGCACAAGCCGTTTGTTGGCCCGCGCCGCGCGGTGCAGCTCAACTGGGTGACCACGCAGGACGTCGCCGACCACGAGCAGCTACGGCACCAGTTCGCGACAAAACTCAAGAAGTTCAAGAATATGTTCATTTCGAGTTCAGCCTCGTTAGGCCATTGAAGACGCGGTCGCGACGCTTCGCGGCGATGCGGAAGGGGCTCTGGCGTCGGGGCAACCTGCAGCGGCCAGAGTGAAGTTGGAGGAACTTGCCATGATGAAGGTTTCCATTGGGGCCGGTTTGTCGGCTCTTCTCGTCGCCGGGCTGCTCGGCTTTGGCGGCGTCGGCGCGGCGAGCGCCGCGAGCGTGATGAAGCAGTGCGGCGACGAATGGAAGGCCGCCAAAGCGGCCGGCACAACCAACGGCCAAACCTGGCAGGACTTCCTGAAGACCTGCAGGGCGCAGAAGGAAGGCGCCGCTGCTCCCGCCCCCGCGGCGGCGCCAGCCGCCGTCGCTCCGGCGCTCGCGCCGACGCCGACGCCTCAGCCGATCAAGCCCGCCGCTGCGCCCATCAGGCCGGTGCCCAAGCCGGTGAAAACCGTCGCCGCGCCGACCGGCGCCGGCGAGTTCACCACCGAGGCCGAGGCCAAGGGCCGTTGCCCGAGCGACACTGTCGTCTGGGTGAACACGAAGTCGCACAAATACCACTACGCCGGCCACAGGAGCTACGGCACGACGAAGCAAGGCGCGTATATGTGCGAAGCCGACGCCAACGCGGCCGGCGACGTCGCCGCCAAGGGCGAAAAGCCGAAGTCGTAATCGACCGTCCTCGCCGGAGACTGACGACGCCGCTTCGCCGATCCGGAGCGAGGCGGTGTTCTTTATTGGGGGAGCGGTGCTTGCCCGAGAATTGCTGCCATCCCATCGGCGCCCACAAGCGCCTGCGCATTCCCGACACCTACGTCTCGAGCCTGATGCTGGATCGCGCGCTCGACGCGATCGAAAAGCGCGTCGGCACGATCGACCGCGACCACGACATCCCCTACCTCGCCGGCTATTCCCTCGACGGCAAGCGCATCTACATCGACCGCCATCTTCCGCCGACTTTCAAGTTTCGCGGCCGCGAGGTTGCCGTCGACCGCTATCTCCTGCTGCACGAGGAGGTCGAGAAGACGCTGATCGACCAGCTCAAACTGCACTATCAACACGCGCACCAGATCGCGACGCGCGCCGAGGAGGCGGCGGTCCGCGCCGACGGAATCTCCTGGCGCGCCTACGACCGCTTCATGCAGCAATATGTGAAGACCGCCGGCGACGAGCGGCTCGACAAGGTGCCTGACGACCTCGACCTCAAACCCTATCGCGACGAACACGATTACGAACTGATGCGCCGGATGCGCGACGCCGCCGCCGATCCGGCTCACGAAGCTCACATGGATACGGCGCTGCGCCGGCGCCTCGACAACGCGCTGGCGACGCATCCTGCGAAGGCGGAAGTCGCCAAACCCGTCAAAGCGAAACTGTAGCCGCGCTCGCTGAGCGCGGCCGTCGTAGACGCGTCATTTTCCGAGCGCCAACGAAACGGAACCCACGCGGTCGGCGACCGCGTCCACAGCTGCCAACTCATAAAGCTCGAGCGCGCGCTCCTTGCCGCGCATCGGCAGCGGGCCGAGCGCGCGCGCCGCAACGCCGGGCGGGAGCGCGGAAAGACGTTCGAGCAGGGTCGTCGAGGCGAGCACCGCGCAGCCTGTTTCGCGACACGCTTGCTGAATGCGCGCGGCGGTGTTCATCGCGTCGCCGATCAGCGCGATCTCCTTCTTGAGATAACCGAGCTCGCCGACGACCAGCGGGCCGCAATGCAGCGCGGCGCGGAAATCGGCGCGCAAGCCGAATTCACGCTCGTAATCGGCGCCGCGAACGGCGAGACGTTCGAGCGCGGCGAAGCAGGCGCGCACGCAGCCGGGGTCGTTCGCGCCGGGCGCCAGCGCCCAGGTGGCGATGACTTCGTCGCCCACATATTTGTGAATTTCGCCACCGGCCGCGGCGATCGCGACGGACACATCGAAGATGAAGCGATTGAGGAAATCGAGGAACCGCGCCTCGCCCAGCCGTTCGGCGATCATGGTCGACGAGCGCATGTCGATGAACAGCAGCACCCGCTCCTCTCGGCGCGGCTGGTAATAGCGACCGGCGGCGAAGTCGAACAGCACTCCCGGCCCCAACAGGTCGTTGACGCTGATCAGCAGATTCCCGCCGACGCACACCGAGACGGAGGCCAGAATATCG
>Ga0209139_10000416_pt1 | contig 14557 bp, 14 predicted proteins | sample BogFormECP14_OM3_FD_188246 | JGI IMG/M metagenome (GOLD analysis project Ga0209139, IMG submission 188246) | Bog forest soil microbial communities from Calvert Island, British Columbia, Canada - ECP14_OM3 (SPAdes) (version 2) | ecosystem: Environmental > Aquatic > Freshwater > Wetlands > Bog ...
TCTAAAAACTTCGTGCAAGTCGATGCGCGCGCTGTCGCTTCCGCCCCCGTCGCCGCAGCGACGCCGCCAGCCGTGCCGCAACGTGCTGCGTTCACCGGCGGACGTGCCACGGCCAACGTGCACCCACCTGCGGCTATTCAGGCTCGGGCCGTCGTTGCTAAGATCGCTCCGCCGCCGCCTCCCGTACCCGTCGCGCAGCGCGTGCAAGCCATCCAGCAAAATGGTGGGAGGCCGCTTTCCGTAGCCCAGACTCGCCAGATCACGCCGGTGCGCACCGCGTCTTCCGCGTCAGCGCCTGCGATAAAAGTGGCTCCGCCGGCCAAGCCTGCGGCTCCCAAGGTAATTAAGGCGAATACCAATCCGGCGCCGCCGCCACCGACCAATCGTTACGCGACCAGCGTCTCGAAGAATCCGCCGGCGAGCGCTACGAATAACGCCGCGCCCAACGGAAATCGTCCTCCGGCCAACAACGCGCAGCAGCCAGCGAACAACAATCGCCCTGCCGCCAACACGCAGGCGCCGGTTAACAACAATCGTCCTCCGGCGCAGCAATCACCACAGTCACCACAGTCGCAACAACCCGCTGCCAATACGCAGGCCAATCGCCCCGCGCCGCCGACGGCTCATCCAGCCGATGAGCAGCTTGAGCAGCAACACACTCAGCAGGTCAACAATCTGCACCAGCAGCAGGATCAGGAGCGGCAACAACTCGAACAGAAACAACAACAGGAACGCCAGCAGCTCGCCGACCAAAAAGCCGCGCAAGCCAAACAACAGCAGGAACAGGCGCAACAGAAAGAACAGCAAGATGCCAAACAAAAAGCCGATGAAGTTAGGCAGAAGCAGCTCGATCAGCAGCACCAACAGCAGCTTGAGCAGCTTCAGCAAAAACACCAGCAGGAGCAACAGCAGCTCCAGCAAAAACAGGAACAAGAACACAAACAGGCTGCGCAACAAGCCAAACCGCAAAATAAGCCGGAGGCAAAACCGAAGGACGATAAGCCGCCGAAGAAAGATAACTAAGGACTTGGCGACACGTTAGGCACAAGCGGCGCGGAGAATTGGAGGCGAATTCGGAATACGAATTCGCCTCTCTTTTTTTTCGAGGTTTTTTTTGCGCTGGAGGCGACTCCAACATTTCACGCACTATGATATTGTCGAAATTCCGCCGATGACTACCTCCGCACCCAGCGCGCTCGCCTTCCGCCAGGCCCTCGGACAATTTGCTACCGGCGTTACGGTGGTGACCGTCGAATACGAACCCGGCAAGGTTCACGGGATGACGGCCAATGCATTTGCGTCGGTATCGCTTAGTCCTCTGCTGATTCTGATCTGCGTCGATCAACGCGCACACATGTTGCCCTTTCTGCACCGCGAAAAGCGCTTTGGCGTAAGTGTGCTGAAGGAGCACCAGCAGGCCATCTCGGAATTTTTTGCGCAGCCCGGGCAGAATGAGGATGTCGAAGATCGTTTGAACATTCGTTTCCGTCGTTCGCCGAGCGGTATTCCCATGCTGGAGGATACGCTGGCACAGCTCAGCTGCCGCGTTGCGACCTCATATGTCTCAGGGGATCACACCATTTTTATTGGCGAGGTTGAGACCGTGGACATCAGCGAAGGGCGGCCGTTGCTATTTTTTCGTGGCCGCTACCGGCAATTCGCGGAGCTGCCCTGAAGACCCAGCTTCGCTGACGAATGGTTACGTCTCGGAGTCGGAGGTAGCTTTCGGTGCGTTCGGCTTGGCCAGCTTGGGAGGGCGAGGCGTGACGGCTGGTGGCGGCACGGGGCGCGGCGCTGGGGCAGGCTCAACGGAACTGGTCTTGTGTATCGAAATCGAGCCGTAGCTGGTCTTCAACCAGATTTTTGGACCACGACCGGAACCGATCTTTCCCGCCATGTGCGAGTCGCCGGACTGCGGAGAGCTTTCCTGCAAGCCCTCGAAATCCGAGGAGATATCGCACGAATGGCAATCCGCCACCAACTCAAAGCTGGAAGAACCCGGCAGGCTCAGCGAAATCGAAGAGTTCGAGTTGATGATTTGCACGTCATCTTTGGGCAGGGAAGAGAAGCGTACGTCCACGCTGGCGTCGTGATTTTGCACGTCTACCTTGCCGCCGGCATTTTCGATGTCGATGTCGTATTTGTTGGTGCGCAGCGTTAAGTTGCCCGGGGCATCGGCGATTTCGATGTTGCCGGAGCTGAATTCCATGTGGCCGGTGAGCTGCGTCAGTGTTAGATCCGTGCGGTTGGAGATGAAGCGCACGCCCTTGGCGATTTTTTCCGCGCGAATGGGGCCGTAAAATTCTCCGTTGAGCGTCAAGCCGCCGGTGGCGTTTATTACTTCGACTTCACCGCCGTGGCCTTCGATCTTGATATTGCCCTTGGTGTCGGAAACCTTGATGTCCCCTTTTTTGGTGTCGATGTCCACGTCGCTGCCGCTATCGCGAACGTCCACGTCGCCGTTACCGTTGTTGACGTTCAAAGGTTGTTCGAGGTCCGACGCGGAAACATCGCCCTTATCGTTGCGAATGGTGACGAAAGACTGGGGCGGAACGGCGACGTCCATGTCGACGCCCAATCGCGAATCATTGCCGTGGATTCCCGTGGGATGGACTTCATAGCCGTCGCCATTTTGCACGATGTCCACGGAAACCGACTTGGCGAGGCCCTGAGCTTCGGTCTCATTCCAACTATGCACGTTGGCTTTGCCGGAGACGCGAATTTGCGCCGTCTCGCCGGGCCGCACGCTGATGTCTCCATGATTGCCGCGAATGGTAATGCGCGAATCCGCGGGCACGGACTTCGGCGCGATATCCAAGTCGAAGGGATAGGAGTTGCCCATCAACTCATGGCCCCAGCCGGGAATGTGTTTCTCTCCCTCTTCGATGCCGATCACGATACCGGTAATCGCCAGCACCACGACGATCAGAAAGATCTCGCCGCCGGTAATGCGCGCGGCCCCGGGCTCCACGTAGCGGGCGCCGCCGGTGCGTTCATACAATTTGATTAGGCCCAGGGCAATGATCAGCAAGGGCCACCAATGTGTGAACAGCCGCCCCAACTCAAATCCGCGATAATTGTGCAGCAGAAACAACACGCCGAAGATCAGCAGCACTAACCCACTGAACAGGCCACTGCTGTTGCGAGGACTGTAGGCCATCGGGCTTACCTTCCCTGACCGGGATACGAACCTGGAGGCCCAACTGGAGGAACAGGAGGCGCGCCGCTCACCCGCGTCTCGATGTGTCCATCCATGGGGGCTAGCGAGGACGCAAGACTAATTACGCCGAGCACGATGAGGATGAGCGGCCAGGTGTTGCGGAACGAGAAGGTACTGCCGTGCATCTGGTCCAGCAGAAAGAGCACGCCGACCGTGATGATCACCGCGGGGCCGCGCAAGCTGCGGATGGTGCAGCGCGGGCATTTGCAGCGGCAGTTGACGTCATTGGCCATAGTTGAATGAACTCCTAAAAATCTCTGCCCAGGCGGTTGCGAAACATCAGAACTCCAGCGCCGATCAGGACTAGCGGCCACAGCCGCTGCACGCGGTAAAACGAGAACCACGAAAAATTGTTGAGTAGAAAGAGCGCGCCAAGTCCAATCAGAATGATCGGACCAATGGGACGCTCGCGGCTCCAATTTTCCAGGGGATCGATTTGCACTTGACCGATGCCGCGGGCTTTGGCGGTGCGCATGGCGTCAAAGGCCATATAAAAAACAAATCCGGCCAAGAGAAACGCCAAAGCGGTGGTTGCGCCGTCACCGATGTCGCTGTTCAAGCCGACGATCATGGACGCGAAAACGACGATGTGGATCAAAGCTTTGTTGTACTCGCCGTTATATACCGCGCCGAGTCCGGGAACCAGTCCCAGCATAAAAGCGACGCTGGCATTGCTGGCGCGCTGCGGCGCAATCGTTCCCACGGGAACGCCTTGCACGATGGGAGCGCCTTGCCCCGTCGACGTATACGCCGGAGGCAGGTCCGCCGTATAGGCCGGAGCTTCTGTTGTTGCGACCGGCACGCCCGCTGGTGGTGGAGTAGTCGGTAATCCTAGCGTAGCGGCCAGGCAGTCCTCGCAATAGATCACGTCGCGTACCGGGCGCGCGCAGGTGGAACAGAGTGGCTTGCCGCAATTCCGGCAGTACGCTACGGCGTCCAAATCGGAATGGACGGCACACTTCATCGATTTCTCCTCCCGCTACCACTCCCGAGAGACAAAATTCCTGACGACAGGGCTCCTGACGTCAGGCTGCCGGTGAATAGGGGGACGCGACTCAAACAAGCCCGCGAAATAAAAGTGCTGGCCAATACCTGCAGACTGCGGTCGACGCTGGTGGCGCGATTCTGTTGATTGGGACCACCTGGTTTGGAGCGGTCGGTTCGTCCCGGCGTCTGATCTGGCGCATTTGACGGAACGGCATCCTCGTTGGAGGTGGGCAGTTCGTTGTTGTCTTGCCGCAAACGGGTTTGAATTTCGTAGACTACGCGGAGGTCGCTTACGAATTTCGCGCTGCGGGCAAAGACCAGATGCGCTTGCCGGTCCGCATTGCGCGCAATGGTCGTCGGTTGCAGGTCAGCCAGCTTGGGATGCCGCCAGTTAAATCCGGACGCGCTGGCGAGCATCAGAAATGTGGCTGAAAGCGACAAGGCGCCGTAGGCGAATCGCGGCAATCCCATGCCTTTCAACCAGCCAAAGAATCCCGGAGCGGCTACTACGGCGTCGCGAGGCCCCAGAGTTTTGTCGAGAATGTTGTAGACCAGCCGAGGCGGTGCTTCGAGCTCATCCATGCCGTGCAGATGACCGACGAGCTGCGTCACGCTGCTGAGCAGCGGGGCACAGCGCTCGCAATCCTGCGCCACGTGCGCTTCGAGAGCCGCGCGTTCACTGGGCTGAAGCAGCCCATCCAGATAATCGCCGAGCCGCGCTTCGGTTTGTTCACATGTCCAGTTCATTGTTTGCTCCCCGCTTATGATGGGCGTACTCCCATCTGCTGCAGGATGCGAGCCAGTTCAATGCGCCCGCGGTTGATTCTTGATTTTACCGTTCCTTCGGGTACAGATAAAACCTGTTGTATCTCAGCATATTCCAGTTGCTGCAAGTCCCGAAGGATTACGGCCTCGCGCAATTCGGGCGAAAGCTTGGTCAGCCCTGCTTGAATCTGGCTGCTGAGTTCACCCAGCAGAGCCAATTCATCGGGACGGCGTGCGGAAGACTGCTTGTTTTCGACCACCGGCATCGCGTCATCGAGCGAATCGGTGATGCGATCCCTTCTGGTTCTACGGTAATGGTCGATCAGCAGATTGCGCGTCACGCTCGTCATCCATGTTGCAAAACCGCCGTGGGCCGAACGATAGCTGGCCAGCGTGCGGTAGACCCGGAGGAAAACTTCTTGCGACAGGTCCTCGGCTTCGGTGCGATTGCCGGTGAACCGGTAGCAAATATTAAAGATACGCCGCGTATGGCGGCGCACAAGTTCCTCCCAGGCCGACCCGTCGCCCTGGAGGCATTGCTGGACCAGTTGGGCATCCTGCTCCAACGTCTCATCAGCCTCGTATCCTGCTACGGTGCAAGGGGTTAGTGGAAGGCGCCCGGTTGGTTTGGGAAGCCGGCCACGTCAACCTCGGCCTGCAATGTATGGAACGTAAAGTGCAGTCGAAAAGTTCCGCGAAACTGCCAACGGCCCTGACGGTCATTGTGCCTCGCATCTTAACCACACCTGACGCGGTGCACAAGCGCGGTTCACAAGCCGATGGGAGAGATTCTACCGCTCGCCTTGACGATGTCCTCGGCGGTCAGTAGGCTCGTTGGGCATGTCTTCCAGGTCGAGAAAAATTCTGTTCGCTGTGTTGGTTGTGTTTGTCGCGGCATTTGTCGTCCATCAGGTGCACGGTCTTTCTCACGCCGGTAATTTCAGTGCCGCCAAGCTGCTTGAAGCCGTTCGCAGCGCCAACCTGCTCTATCTGGCTGCCGGCCTGGTGATCATCTACGTTTGCTATGGCGTTCGCTCGCTGCGGTGGCAAGTCTTCCAGCGGAATCTCGGCGTTTCGCACTACGCAAACATTCTCAAAATGACCGTCGCCGGATTTGGGGCGATATTTTTATTGGGTCGCGCGGGAGAACCGGTGCGCCCGCTGCTGATCGCGCGGAAAGAAAAACTCCCGGTCGCCGACATTTTTGGGGTTTACATTCTGGAGCGGTTGTTTGACGCGGCCAGCACGGCGGTGATCGCTGCCATAGCGCTGATTTTATTCCAAGCCCAGGCACACACCGGCGACACCGCCGGCAGACTGGAGGCTGCGGCGCGCACCGCGGGAACGCTGCTATTCGCAGGAATCCTCGTCGCCATCGGCTTTCTAATTTACTTGCGGGTGCACGGCTCGATTTGGCTGGAGGCGCGCCTGACGGGATGGAGGCATGCTCCGGGCTGGCGCTCCGCGGTGGCGCGCATGCTGATCGGTTTTGTTGGCGGCGTACAGAGCATCAAATCCTGGAGCGATCTTTTCCTGACGGTATTTTATTCCGCGGTGCACTGGTTTCTGATCGTGGTGGTTTATTTCCTAACGATTCACAGTTTTGGCGGCGACCTGCATACACTGACTCTCGGCGACGCCATGCTGGTGGTGGCTTTCTCCCTGGTCGGGTCTGCGATACAGTTACCCGCGGTGGGGGGCGGCTCACAGCTTGCTTCCTTCGTAGTGCTCAGGGCCATCTTTAACGTGGACGCGGCTTCGGCCACGGTGGCGGCGCTGGTTCTGTGGCTGGTAACATTTGCCTGCGCGTCGTTTGTTGGCGTGCCGCTGCTGTTGCACGAAGGGTTTTCGTTGGGCCAACTGCGCGAGATGGGCGAGGAAGAAAAACGAGAAGAAGCGGGTATGCTGCCCGCAGGCTCGACACAGGCCACGCTTGAAGAGCTGGAGAACGGACTGTCGCCCGAAGTGCCCGCGGCAGCTGATGGTAGACGACGGCGAGGAGACAATCGCTCGTGAAGTGCCCGTTTTGCGCCAACATCGACGACAAAGTAATTGATTCGCGCGAAGGCCGGACCGGCGACACCATCCGCCGCCGGCGCGAATGCCTGAAGTGCGCGCGGCGCTTTACGACGTATGAGCGCATCGACGAGATTCCGTACATGGTCATCAAAAAAGATGGCAGGCGCGAGCGCTTTGAGCGGCAGAAGATTTTGCAAGGATTGTTGAAAGCGTGTGAAAAGCGTCCGGTGGCCACGCCAAAGCTGGAAGCCATCGTGGATGAGATTGAGGGCGTGGTGCACGAAGCCACGGAGCGCGAGCTCACTACGACGGAAATCGGCGAGATGATTATGCGCGGCCTGAAAAAGCTGGACAAAGTTGCCTACGTGCGGTTCGCGTCCGTTTACATGGACTTCAAGGACGTGCAGGAATTTATGAGCGAGCTGAAAAATCTGCTGAAGGACCGCGCAAAGAAATAACTGGGGCAATAACTTCGAGCACTGGGGGAGCAAGGTGGCAAACGGACGGGTATTTTTCGTTTTGGCAAGGGATTTGGCAAGTTTCACGATAGGGATGGCGCTGCTTGCGAGCGTCGGGCTCGGCGGGCAAACGTCACCAACGCCGCCGAACCCCAGTTCAGCGGTCGCGGTGCCCATCGCCAACGGGGAAAACATTCGCGCGCACGTGAAATATCTTTCGAGCGATGCGCTGGAAGGGCGCGGCATGGGCCAGCCTGGAGGCGACCTTGCGGCGGATTATATCGGCAAACAGTTCGCGTCCTATGGCTTGCAGCCGGCCGGCGACAACGGCACCTTTTTTCAGAGCGTTTCCATGGTGGCCATCAAAACACTTCCGGGTACGACATTTCAGTTAGTGCCTGCGAATGGCCAGCCACTTTCGCTGAACTTGCTGGATGATTACGTGACCAACAACGAAAGCCAAAAAGAAATTTCCGATATCGATGCGCCGATCGTGTTTATCGGCTACGGCATCACGGCGCCCGAGTACAAATGGGACGATTACAAGGGCCAGGATTTGAAAGGCAAGGTCGCGTTGCTGTTTGTGAACGAGCCGGTTTCCGACGATCCCAATTTTTTCAAGGGCAAAGCGCTCACCTACTATGGACGCTGGACTTACAAACTGGAAGAGACGGCGCGGCGCGGTGCGGTGGCTACGCTGATCATTCATCGCACCGATTTGGCCAGCTATCCCTGGGAAGTGGTGCGCAATTCGTGGGGCAACGAAAAATCGTATCTGCAACTGGATGGCACGCCGAAGTTGCAGGCCGCGTCCTGGATCACCACTGAGGTGGCAAGGAAATTGGTTCATATGGCCGGGCTTGATCTAGACGCCCTCTTTCAGCAGGCGCAGTCTCGTGACTTTAAGCCAATCGCCTTGCACGTGAATCTGAAGGCTCACGTGGTGAGCCGCTTGCGGCCATTCGTTTCGCGAAACGTCGTGGCGGAGCGCGTGGGTGCGGATCCTGCGCTCAAGAGCGAGGCGGTGCTGTACACGGCGCACTACGACCATCTGGGAATTGATGCCAGCCGCAAGGGCGACAATATTTACAACGGGGCCATCGACAACGCGACGGGCTGCGGCATTCTATTGGAGCTTGCGCGCATCTGGTCCAGCGCCTCGCCACCACGTTCGATACTCTTTGCCGCGGTCACTGCCGAAGAGCAAGGGCTGCTCGGCTCGGAATATTTTGGGAAGCATCCGCCCATTCCGGCGGCGAAAATCACTCTGGATTTGAATTTTGACGCGCTGCCGCCGATCGGGGTGCCGCAGGAAGTAGAGGTCAGCGGCGCCGAGCGCACGACGTTCTACCCGACGGTGGAGGCCACCGCGAAGTACTTCGGGTTGGCTATTCGGCCGGACGCGCGGCCGGAAGCCGGGCACTACTACCGCTCCGATCATTTCAGCCTGGCGCGCGTCGGGATTCCTTCGTTTTCGGTTAGCGAGGGCGAGCTATTTGCGGGGCATGATGCGGCGTGGGGCGCGGAACAAGCCAAGGACTACGTGGACAATCACTATCATCAGCCCAGCGATGAATTCCGCGATGATTGGAATTTCAACGGGTTGGCGAAGATCACGCAGTTTGGCTTCGCGCTGGGCGGGGAAGCGGCTTCACAGCCTGCCGAAGTGCAATGGCTGCCCGGCGATGAGTTCGAGGCCGCGCGCAAGAAATGAAACGCGATGGGATGTGGCGCGGGCGATTTATCTGGGCCAAACGCCCGCGGTGAAGGACCGGATGGTAGTGAAGCCCAATTTTTCGTAGAGCTCAACCGCGGTGCGATTTTGCGCGGTGACGGTCAACGTTAATTCCTTGAATTTTTGCGCGCGCAGGGCTTCGGCGGAGGCTTGCATGAGCATTCGCCCTAGGCCGTGGCCTTGATAGCCCGGCAGGACGCAAATTTGCGTGGTGTGGCCCACACCGGGGCAGACTTCGCTGGTGAGGACGGTGGCGATTAGGTCGTCGCTGCCGGGTTGGTGCAGCACGAATGATGCGCCTGGTACGAAGTTTCCGCATCCTGGCAGCAGAATTATATTTTTCAGGAAGCGCAGCGCACCCGCGCGGCTGCGATACTGATCGTTGATCTCTCCATCAATGTGATTTGCGTAGGAAAGATAAATCAGCTTAGCGCAGGGGTCGAAGAAACGGTCGTTCCAGCGTGATAAACGCATGCCGCCAGGAACACTGGGAGTGACCGGCTTGGTCCTCGCCAGGTCCAGAAGCATGAACTGGCGGGTGTAAAGGTGAAATCCCTGATCGCGCAGCGGCTCGTCGACGGGGCCGCTGAAAGGCATGAGCTGTGCTTCGATACGCACCAGATGGGGAATGGCGCGCATGCCGAAGAGCATCTCGTCCAGCAAGCGGCGGCCGATGGTCTCTTGCGGGAATCTCGCCGACACGTACAGGCCGCCGATTAGGCCTTTTTGCTCTTCCAAAACGTAAAAGCAGTAACCGGCTGCGACGCCGTTTTCGAAGGCTACGCAACCGGAGAGTGCGTGTGCCTCGAGGAACCGCTTGATCAGGTCTAGCGCGCCGCGATAGTCCCAATGCAATTCGTCCCGCCAATGGCGGGCCTCTTCTTCCAGTAGCGAATCGAGTTGGCGGGCGGTGGTCTGCCGGAGATCAACGATATTCATCGCAGGATGTGACGCGAGGAAAGCCACGCCAGTTCCATCATAGCCGATTCGCGGACGTAAAACGGAGGCGAGGCATTTTTTCGCAAGAGACACGATATTGATGCGACACAAGCGCTCCGGCTTCCCAAATCGTGGTCGGGACCCCGTGCTAACATCTGGTTACTGAGAATTTTACGAGGAAATTATGGCGGTGGCTGGCGAAGCGCCGCACCGCAGCGGAATAGCAATAGTCGTTACTCGGCTTCGTTGCGTAGCTGAGGGCAGCGCAGTACCAAGGAGACCAAGCCGCACCCGAACCCCCATGGCTCGACCCTTCTCGATATTGTTTGAATTGCGCTACCCAACGCGCTGGTACACCAAATTGGCCATGGCCATTTTGGCGTTGGCTTTTTTTGCGGTGCTGGCTACCTCGGCCATTGCCGGATTTCTGGTTTATCGCATCATCAAGCCACAGCGCACCAGCAGCGAAATCAATCTGCAAAGCTTTCCCGGCCGGCCGGAAGTTGTGGAATTTACCGTGCCGGGCCGCGGTACCCGGGAGGGTTACTTCTTCCCAGGATTGCGGGGCGCGCCCACGATTATTTTGTGTCACGGCTACGAATCGAGCCGCGGGGAATTGCTTACCCTGGTTTCCGCGCTGCAGGACCATCAATACAATGTGTTTGTTTTTGATTTCGCGGGTCACGGCGGCAGTTCTGGCACCACCACCTTCGGCTACAAAGAAGCCGACGAATTGCGTACCGCTATCGATACGCTGGCCGCTCGTAACGATGTCGACCCCATGAGCTTTGGCGTGTGGGGCTACAACCTTGGTGCTTACGCCGCGCTGCGCGAGGCGGAGCACGATACGCGCGTAAAGGCGTTAGTGCTCGATTCGGTGTACGACAAGCCGGAGCAGATGGTAAAAATTGGCGTGGAACGTAGCGGTCTTGGCGGGTTTCCGTTGATGGTGAGTTCGGCGGAGATGAGCTTCGACTACATGAATTATTCGTATCGCAGCGAACTTCCGCTCTCCAGAAAGCTCGGCGCCATGATCGGCGTGCCTATCCTTTTTATTCAAGCTATCGACGATCCGGAACTGGCTGAAATCACGCGGCAAATGTTCTTGAAGGCTCCTGAGCCGCGCGAACAAGCGATCATTCCGCACGGGAATTTCGTGGGCATGAATGACGACGACAAACGCGTATACGAAAATCGTGTGGTGACGTTCTTTCTGTTGCATCTGCCCGCTACCGGCAAAGCTTTGCACTAGTTTGCTGGGAACGCCAATCTCCCGATTGGCGATTGATCACTCAACCTGGAACGCCGAGCGGAAAGAGCCGCAGGGCTTCGCCCTGCGCTACGGTTGCGGCTAATTCCCGCGGGCGATGGGAATCACCAAGTACAGGAATCTGCCGGTATTCGCCGAATCAAACCGCTGCGCCTCGCAAAAATAACCGGGGCCGACGACGTGCCCGCAATTTTGCGATGACGTCAGCAAATAACCCCCAGTTTCCGACTGCGGATCCCAGCTCTTGATCTCTTCATGCAAATAGAAGCTAAGGCTGTACTGCATCGCGCGATTCATTCCGCTCAAGCTCAGGGCTTTCGCCGGAATTCGCTGCTGCCGCACTTCGTGTGCGATGCTGCGGCCGGAGGGATCATGGCGAAATATTTCCGGCAAGAAAGCATTCGCAAACAACGTCGCTACCAAGACTGGAAACACTAGAATCCCCGTTCTCAAGGGTGCCGGCAACGCACCAGCGAACATCCCAGAAAGTAAATTTACGAAGGCCAATGCCAGTACTACGAGCACGGCTGCGTTCTCGAGTTTCGAGACCGCGCCGATGTGCTCACGGGTGATCAGGTCCATAAAGACAACCAAGCCGAAAACGATCGCAGCATCGACAAAATGCGCGATGCCAAACGAGGCGCTATCGGACCCGGGCATTTCAACGATTGCGCGCGCCATCAGCAAGGCAATCGGGGGAATTGCCGGGAGGATGTAGCCTGGCAATTTAGAATGAGAAGTCGAGAAAAATAGAACGCAGAATGTTGCCCAACACAGCAGAAAGCAGATCGTATCATTCACACTACGCTTGCGGAATGCGGCCTTCAGGCCCACTGTGGCCGACCATAACAATGTTGCGATCCACGGGAGAAACGCCACCAACAAAACCGGAACATAGAACCAGAAGGGTTGAATGTGTTGAAACTCGGGCGTGAGATAGCGTTTGAAATTATGTTCGATGATAAAGATGCGAAGGAAGCCCGGATTGCGCCGCGCGCACGAAATATACCAGGGCAGGGCGGTGGCGCAGAACGCGAGGATTGCTGCTGGATGCAGAAGCCGAAATACGTCGCGCCAGCGTTTTGTGAAAATTGCCCAGAAGAAAACCGCACCGCCGGAGAGAATGATCGCCGCTGGACCCTTGGCTAGCACCGCTAACCCGAGGAAAAATCCGAAGAGCAGGAGCGCTGCCCAGGGCGTGCGCGGCAGGATGGGCGTTTTATCGTTGCGGGTGAGCCCGAGGATCACCGCAGCGCACACCATGGCGATCGTAAGCATGGCGCTGAAGGGCATGTCGGTGGCCGCGGCGTGTGAGAAACCGATCATGCCGACGGTGGTAGGGAGCAGAAGGAGCAGCCAGCGGGCCGTCGCCGCGCCATAGATTCGCAGCGCCAGCCAAGCCAGCGTGAGCGTGGCCAACAGAGCGGACAATGCGCTCGGCAGCCGCGCCGCTGCTTCACTCACGCCAAAAATCTTGAAACTTAGCGCGGCGCCCCAGTAATACAGCACCGGCTTTTCAAACCACGGCTGCCCATAGAGACGCGGGGTGACCCAGTCCCCGGTTTCCGCCATGGCTCGCGCAATCCACGCGTAGCGCGGCTCATCCGGGCCGACAAATCCGAGGGCCCCCAAGTGGCTGAAATAGCAAATGCCCAGCGTCGCGACAAGCAAAGCTGTCCAAGTAATTTTGACCGCGAGCGAGTCTGGCGCGGAGGGCGAAGGAGTTGCGAGGGTGTCGTTCACGGAAGAGTGAGTCTAGCATTCCGAGAGAGCAGCGTCAGCAATCGCGATGTTGTGGAATACTGACGCTGTGAAGGATTGGCTTCAATTCGCCGCAGTTTGGACGGTCGTCAAATTTCTTGGCGCTCTGCCCAGGCCCGTGGCGCGCGCAGTTGCTTCCAGCGTGGCGCGGGCGGCATTCGCGGTGCTGCCGAAGCTTCGCAAAACGGCCGAATTTAATCTGCAGCTGGCGTTTCCCGATTGGGATAAAAAACAGCGCCGCGCTGTGCGGCGCAAAATGGTTCGCAATCTCGGCTGGATGGCCGCTGAATTCGCGCGCCTGCCCTATTACACCAAGGAAAATATCGAGCAGTTCGTGATTCTTGATGGGCACGAGAATTTTCTGGCGGGCAAGCAGCGCGGCAAAGGCGTGCTGTATCTCACGGGCCACATCGGGGCGTGGGAGCTTTCTTCCTTCGCGCACGCGCTGTACGGCTTTCCGCTGCACTACATGGCGCGGCCGATCGACAACCCGCGCATCGATGTGTTTGTGAATCGTTACCGCTGCCTTTCCGGCAACCAGCCGATTTTCAAGAATGAATCGGCGCGAGCCATGCTGAAAATCCTGAAAGAGCAGGGTACGGTGGGGATTCTCGCCGACCAGAACACTATGCCGCAGGAAGGCGTGTACGTGGATTTTTTCGGTACTCTGGCGTGTACGTCCACGGGCATTGCGCGCGTGGCACTGCACACGGACGCGGCGGTTGTTCCCGGCTACGTGTTTTGGGATCCGGGCATTCGCAAGTATCGCTTGCGGTTCGAGCCGCAGGTGGAGTTGAGCCGCACTGGCGATGCTGCGCGCGACATTCAAGAGAATACCGCGCGCTTCACTAAGATTATTGAAGAGATCGTTCGGCAGCACCCTGAGCAGTGGGTGTGGCTGCACGCGCGCTGGAAGACGCGGCCTGAAGTAGGAGCGAATATCTATCCATTTTTGTGATGGGCCGGGCGGAATGGTGGGCTGGTTCTTGGTAGCACCGGCACTCTTGCCTGTGCCGCATACCACCCGCCACAAAGCGCACAGGCAAGAGTGCCTGTGCTACAAATACAAAGCTTTGCAGAAAGTGGTGCACCGTGAATCGAACGGCTAGAGAAGTGGCGGCAGCGGTCGCTGCGGAAGTTGAAGGCGACAACGACGTAGAGATAAATTCCGTCGCCGCACCCGAACGCGCTGGCGCGCATGATCTGGTATATCTCGATTCGCCGAAGCATGCCGCACGCGTAATTTCCTCGGCGGCGCTTTGCGTGATCGCGCCGCAGGGGATTCCGCTTGCTGGAAAGACCGTATTGCGCGTGGCAAATCCAAAATTATCGTTCGCTCGCGCGGCGGCCTTCCTGCTGGAGCGCGCGCCCATCGCCACGGGTGTGCATCCCAGCGCCATCGT
>Ga0209139_10000417_pt1 | contig 14548 bp, 22 predicted proteins | sample BogFormECP14_OM3_FD_188246 | JGI IMG/M metagenome (GOLD analysis project Ga0209139, IMG submission 188246) | Bog forest soil microbial communities from Calvert Island, British Columbia, Canada - ECP14_OM3 (SPAdes) (version 2) | ecosystem: Environmental > Aquatic > Freshwater > Wetlands > Bog ...
CTTTTCCCCTTTTCGGGGATCGCCATCAAAACACCGTTTTGTCAACCGTTTGTCAACTTCACGATTGGCCGGATGGCACTACACTCAGGGCGTGAAGACCCTTCGGGTGAAGCCCGAACGGCTAGCATCGATTAGGCTATGTCGAGAACGATGCCCTGTCACGTCGAAGGACGTGGAAGGCAGTGCAAGACACTGCAAGACTGTGCAAGGAGCGGGAAGTCATTTTTAGTGAGTTTGCGGGGGCGTAGTTCAGTTGGTTAGACCTCCTGCCTTGGGCGCACAGCCCGCGACTCCAACCACTCCATCCATTTCTTCTAACTACTAACGTTTCCAACAAATCGGGGAATCTGCTTTTCGCTCAACGGTGACTCGAATGAATTGAAAACGTTGGATGCTCGCACAGTTGGTGCACAGTCGAAATCATCCCGAGCAGTCGGTTAACAGGCATCTGCCTTATTTCATCACATTTTACCGGAGCGGATGTCTTCCGAGGAGGATCAAGAAGTTGCGATGAAGCGCGAGAGCCAACTTCTCTTCTGTATTCAACTCTTGCTCGGCGTTTTCCAGCGTTTTTCCAAGACTACAGTGGCCGTAGCTGACAGCAACCATTCGGGAACGGGACCTGCGAGGAGTCAGCGAGCGCTTGCGCTCACGTTTACGACAGGAGGCGCGATAAGATTTGCATGGGAAGAACGCCAGCAAAGGGGGAACCGTGTAGTTTGTGATGAACAAAAAGCTCGGCTCCGACAAGCAAGAGGGTCAAGGTCGAAAGCACCGCTATTAATGCCATCCGTCGACGCTCCGACGCTGGCAAGGGGCGGATATCCCACTGTGCCGTCGGCGCCCGTCGTAAGCGCCACGTGTTGAGCAGCATCCACAGATTGTAAAGGGCAATAACGGTTGCCAGGCCCAATAGCGGAAGGCGGATTGCCGCCTGATGGAAGATGCGCGCGCCCTCGGCCAGGACAATGCCGGATGACCCAACAAGCGCAGCCACTCCGTTGGCGCTGACGACAAACACACAAACGGCTTCGACAGTAGCGAGGAAGAGCGACGCGCCGCTCGAAGCCATACCGATTCTGCCATTAGCCTTTTCCGAGTTTCGCATTTTTTGGATTAAAGTCCTGCCGGTTGGTCACTTGGGCCCATTGCCGCAGGCGCGCCCCCCACCCCGTATGATGTACAACTTCGTCGAAGGTTACAGAGTGCAGGTTTACAGGCCCCCAAAGCGGTCAAACTCCCTGGAGATCGTTGCCGAATGTTGATCCTCTGTTGAGCCGCGGCATGCTTGTGGTGGCACGCCCGTCGCTCAGCTTCGGCTTGGCCAGACTAGCGTTGCTCCTTCTAAAAAAGGCTGAAACTTTTTTGCATCTCGGGACTCTCCACCTCCGTACCGAATTCCTTCGGCGGGGCGTTGAGGTTCCTCCGAACTGGGTCGGGAGACGTGTCTTCGGCCTACGCCATGCCAGAATTGGACTGGGGCCCATGATCCACGAAATGATCCATTGGCGTTTCCCTTCGGATAGCAAATCGCAATAAGAGATGAGGTTATGCTGAGGAAAGAATCCGAACTGACGTATGCGGATGTTAACCCTCGGTCCGTCTATATAAACCGGTAAAGTCGGATAAGATCAAGCCTCTCACTTACGGCGCGATCTTTCTCATTCTTCTTCTGTGGAGACTTTTCGACTCATTGAAGCGGGGACCACGGCCCGCATCAGTCTTCGCTCCGCAGGCCTAATCCTGTCCAGACCGATCGCCGGACATTGCAAAGCGTCCATCCTCATGCAAAGGAACTAACTGAAACTTCTTGAGGATAAGGGAATCACACTTGTGCAGACGAATACTTGAAAGCTTGCTTTCTTCAGGCTGAAAGAAGAGCCGTCGAGATGTTCCTTAGTAGTGCAATCGAGTCGGATAGACAGGCAATGCTACCGGCTCTGGTATGTGGCGAAGTGCGTGGAGGGAATTGTAAGTTCCTTGGCGAGCGGATTCTTCCTGGCATAACGGCATGGGTCGCCTGCATTCCTGCAAGCGACCAAGGCGTGGGTGGCGATCTGCATTTCATGTCATCTTGTGATCATGATTTGATTAGTCGGGTGGCCCTTGCCGATGTAAGCGGGCATGGCTACGACGTCGACACTCCGGCAACGGACCTTTATAAATTAATGCGCAAGAACATAAATACGTGGGATCAAACAGAATTCATGAGGGGAGTTAACGACGCTTTCCGTGAATCGGGCGCGGGGAAGTATGCAACCGCGATTGTTCTAAGTCTCCATCGACTAACGGGTCGCCTCGCATTTACTAACGCAGGTCACCCACCCCCAATGTGGTACCACTCGTCGGAAAACACTTGGGGTTTCTTGGAAGAGGGAGACCCTTTAGCGCGACGCGGAATCGGCTTACCAGTCGGACTAATTTCCGGCACGGACTATGTCCAAACTATTGTGAGCCTCCGAAAGTCAGATTTCCTTGTGCTGTACACAGACGGCATTACCGAAGCCACGGACGACGACGGCCGGGAACTAGGGCGGGAAAGGCTTCTGGAATGGGCACGACAGAGCCCGAACAACAATCCTACGTCGTTGGGCGAGGCCCTGCTCAGGCGATTCTCCGAATTTCGGGCAAACCGCCAAAATGATGACGAGACTCTAATCGTCTTACGGAGAAACGGAGAGCCTACGATCTCGACGCTGCTAAAACTGATGCACACCAACACATGGGGACGCCTTCGGAGAAATTTTGGACTAAGCCCTTGTTTTTAGCCTTATCAAGCATGCTTCGCAGTCAGTACTTGATCGTGATATAGAGACCGCTATCAGTCAAAACCCCCTTCGGGCAAGGGCGGTAGGATTTTTGGTGACAGCAGCGTGAGTCTCCAGGAGAATTCTGTATTGTCATGAAAATCTATTTTGGCTTCACCGTAGCAGGAGACCGCTCCTCTTTAGAGGCGGCAAGGAAAATAGTGGAGCTAGTGGTCCAAATGGGCCACGAAGTGCTCACGCGTCATCTGGTCGAGGATAATGCCTGGGAGGCAGACCGGCTTATCACACCCAAGGAAGTCTATCTGCGGGATATGAAATGGCTTGAACAGTGCGACCTGTTTATGGCGGAAGTTTCCGGTTCCTCATTTGGCTTAGGCTTCGAGACCGGCTACCTTCTCGGAGCATACACAAAAAAAGTAGTTTTATTCTATCGGCGAAATGTCGAGACCAAAATATCGCTCCTAATCACGGGCATCACCCACCCGAATTGCAAGCTGACACCGTATTCGGACCTTGATGAAATAGAGGCTTGGATAAGGAACAACATGTCGCAACTAGAATCCTTGCCAATCAAGGATCAGTTGGGAAGCTAGCTGCTCTCGGTCAAGAGTTGTACTGATTGCGGCCAGCCATTACGCCGCCATCTACGTCCCAAATGGCACCCGTAACCCAGGACGATTTGTGCGACAGCAGAAATGCAACCGCTTCCGCAACCTCTTCGGGGCGTCCGATACGGCCGATTGGGTGGAAACCGTCGAAACCCCTCGCTATCGCAAAGGAAGAACAAACCAAAAAAAATAGCACAACCGAGGTAGTCCGGACGAAGAAGCCCGCCAAAGGGGTTCGGAGCATTGAATGACCATGAAAACTTTCTTACTGGAAGACCGAGCGATCAGGCTGGAACTGAATTCGCTTGCTTCACCCGCGCGGAACGAGAGAAAAACGCGATCGCCGTGTCCGCAGAGATCTTGCCCGCGCCAAAGATCAGCACAATAAGGGAAACGATCAGAAACGCGAAGGGAGCGGCTGCAATGAACTTGTCCGGATCGGAAAAGAAAGAGAGCAGCGCCTCACGATCTCCGATTACGTAAGCCATGGTCAAGTTCACGGTGAGAACAAGACCTGTGATTCTGGAGGCCAAGCCCAGAGCCAGGAAAATGCCCCCAAAGAACTCGACGCAGGCAATGAAGACGGCCATCTGCGCGGGCATCGGCAAGCCAAGGGTGGCGAAATACTCCCCGACATTGGACAGATGATGGAGCTTGCCCCAGCCGCTTTGAGCAAGTTGCCATCCCCAATAGAGCCGCAAAAAGAGGAGGAATGGTGACTCCAGGTACGACACCAAACCAAAGAACTGGTTATGCCACTGCTTAGTTTTTGAGATCATTTTACTCATGATTTCTAACTATGCTCTTTTCTCGCGGCGTTTCCCGCCGCGCACGTTTTCATCTGGCTGGCAAAACCACCCCAGAGTTGCCCAGGTCTGAAACGAATGCCGAACAAATGCTCCGCGTTCCGCGTCAGGGACTGAACTCTCCCTGAAAGCCAACGCAATGGCATGCTCGATCGTCTTTCCACTCCGCAGCGCACTGAGGAGCGCAAATTCTTCGGGCTCGATGCGGCGAAAATAAACGGAGAAATCCAACCGATGAACCGCTAGAAAGATTTGCGTAGGTTTAAGCTTCGCCACCGCACGGACCCTGATCCGTTTTCTCCGTTCATGGACAGCGTTGCTTGCAAAATCTGGCGTGTCGTCCCCGTGTTTTACGTCCAGCAGCAGGTCGTCCACCGGATAATGCAGCTCGAGGAGCCGCACATACGGCTGAATGCTCAGCTGGAGATTAGGTACGTCGATCTCACGAAGGTCCTCGGAGCGAAGAGCGGACTTTGCCTGACCGTCGAAGGCTTCGATGTCTGCCCATTCGAGACGAACCATATCGAGGGCAAGCACGCGCCTATCGGATATCCAGCTCGGATTTTGGCGCAGCCACGTCTCCAAATGCGCCCCCAGATTTCGAATTGTGAAGGAACGTGAGGGACATTCCGTGAGATATGCCTTGCACATGGATTCAAATCGTTGGCTGCCAAGTATGGCCTGCAGTCCGGGAAAATCTTCGATCATGCTTGACAAGAGGCGAAACCAGTATTGCCGATTGTAAATTTCCAAGCGTTCGAATGAGGTGAGACGATCATTCGGTTTGATGAACCGGGCCGCGTAGGCGCTCATACGCCCTCCGCCAGGTGCCGTGCGCCGCATGCGCTCAGACCGCGTCAGAGGTTGCATGACGGCGCGGGCAACAGCCCGCTGAAGCGGGGCGAGCTTCATACTGCCACCTCCAGCGTCGTGTCGGCGAGGAAGCGATTGGCTTTCATGGCTTCTCTGTGAACTTCCTCGAAGGAAGGGATGCTGTCGTCCCACTCGAGCAGTGTCGCAGTATGGCCAGCGCGTTGAATGGCACGCTCGTAGAGTCTCCACACGGGATCGAGCACCGGATGGTCGTGCGTATCGAGGATGTATTTTTTGAATTTCGAATGACCAGCAATATGGATTTGCGCCACGCGCTCCGCAGGAACACTGTTCACATAAGTCAAAGGATTAAAGTTGTGATTTTGCGATGAGACGTAGATATTGTTCACATCAAGAAGGATGCCGCAGTCAGCTTGCTCAACTACCTCATTTAAGAACTCCCATTCGGTCATTTCCGAAACATGATATTCGGCATAGCTGCTGACATTTTCGACAGCGATGGGAACTTCGAGAAAGTCCCGCACCTCTCTGACTTTTTGCGCGGTAAGGCGAGCTGCTTCGAACGTGTAAGGCATGGGAAGGAGGTCGTGCGTGTAGCGTCCGTCGACGCTGCCCCAGCAGAGGTGGTCGGAAAGCCACGGAGTGTTCGTGCGCTTCACAAGTTCTTTCAACCGGCGGAGGTGTTCACGGTTGGACTTTTCCGCCGAGCCGAAATACATAGAAACCCCATGCTGCACAACCTTGTACTGTTCAAGAATCTGATCGAGGATCTGCAGCGGCCGTCCACCGTCAATCATGAAATTTTCGGAGATGATCTCAAACCAGTCGACAACAGGTTTGCGAGAAAGAATATGCTCGTAATGTGGAGAGCGGAGCCCAATTCCAATCCCGTAATCTGTAAATCCATTAAAGCGATTTCCAGGCATCTTCTTTGCCACTCCTTTGGTGAAGGAAAGAGGGCCAGGAGAATTCTCCCAACCCTCCACATCGGACTGCGCCTGATTTGAAACTACTCCTGAGGCGGCTTGGAGCCATCGGTGGCGCAACCGCCCTTGCCCTTGCAGGTGTTCTTGCCTTTGCAGCCATTGTCGCTAGCTTTGCAACCACCCTTGCCCTTGCAAGAGTTCTGGCCCTTACAAGCGTGCTTTTCCTTGACTTTCTTGTCGTCCTTCTTGTCCTGGCCCTGGTCCTGATCCTGCCCGCTGAAAGAAGTCTTCAGCGAAGGAAGCAGGGTCGAAGCCTTAACTGCTGCTCCGGTTCCGGCAAACAATCCCGCGAACGCCGCACCAGCCAGCATGGCCTTTGTTGTCTTCGTCATATCAAAAGTCTCCTGTCGATTAGAATGAGATGCGAAACACCATCCGGACACTCTTTCCTCCTCGAAGATCGCGAATCTCGCTGCCTGGTTCGACCCAACTGGCCCTTTGCTGCGATTTCGAGGCGGCCTTGAACGCCCTGAAAAACGTGTTCCGTCCACTGAATGAGAGTCACGAGGCGACTAAAGGTTTCCGAGATTTTCAGCATTGATTGGACTCGAAACTCTTTAATGGAGGATCCGCCGGTTGCTGAGGGCGATAAGAAACTCGAAAATCTTAACGGCCGGGCGCGTATGAACGCCGGGTTCCTATTGCGCGACAAGCGATGCGCCTTCCTTTGCGAATGACTCGTCATGCAAACAGTCTTGAACTTAATTACGGCACTCGTCTTAGGTAAATTGATTGCTGTCTTCATTCGGATTTGCCTTCCTTGCAATTGCTCGAGGAAGTTATCGTGCAACGCTACATCGCGGTCATGCCCTGACCGTTTCAGACTCCGTTGAACCTCATCGTTCCGCCCATAGTGCGAGTTCGAGAGCGGCCTAAGACTCACGGAGAAAACTGATGCCTGCACTAAATAAGAGTCAGGAATCGTATAAAGGTTTCGGATTCCTCAAGGCGGATGAAAATCAAGGGCAGTTGGAAGGGAACAGAGCTGATCTCGGCCACCAATTGCAGTGCCACTTTCAATTGTTCCGAACCGGGCTCAGGTCGCTGCGGGCCTTCTTGCCGCGGCATCTGCAGTCATCACTCTTACGATCTCGGCAAAAACACGAATAAATTCATTCGAGCGAAACGCGGCTGCGCCAAGGCAGCTCTCGCCGTTTCTAAGAACCGGCATCCACCAACAACCTTCTTCAACTGGCAGTCTGTGGAACATGCTCGAACAGGAGCCTGCCAGCAGACCCGTCAATTCAGCCAGGCTCTGTTGTGTGTTTAGGCTGAGTACGATGTCGACTTTAGCGCGGCCGAGAATATGAACTATTTCTTGGAGCGATTCCGCAAAGTGACATTCGCAGCCGACCTCTGCTAGAGGGGACAGGCAAAACGAAAACGAGTGACGACTTTCGCCGATCAGGAGAACGTTGACTGTTCGGATTTTATCCATTCCGGAAGCAGCGAGGTCAGAACCTGTGTCTCGCCGTAATGCAAGCGCGGGTTTTAATTGAGACGCCAATTCAGCAACCGATTATCCGGAGGACATTCGTTGCCATCAGTGAGGCCTGACTTAACATCACGAAGCGGATTGCAATATCCCTGAGAGCGCGATGAAATAATTGACTCGCTTCGGAACCGCTGATTGTGTTTGGGAATTCATGCTCACTCTGTTTTTGCGACCTCTCGACACAGGCTAAACACCGCGAAGGTCATCGGGGCGTTAAGTAAGAGTCACAAGCCTCACAGAAGTTTCAGAGTTTTGATGAGCGATGGAAATCAGAAGGGCCGCTCGGCACGAGCGGCCCTTTGGTTTTAGCTGCCCGGCACAACCGTTCCGCAATTACAGCCCGGTCATTTGGGGGTTCCGGGGTCTACTTCTGTTTGCCGTCGCTCCCTGATTCCACTGAAGCTGCCTCTTGCCCGATCGACAACTCGTAGTTCTTCCCTGAGAAAAAGATTTCAGTCAGTGACGTGGTTCCGTCCTCTGCCATCTGAGTCACAGATGCCGAATTACGTTCCGGACGGCTTAATTCAGCCAAGCGCGCAGCCACCGTGACTACAACCTTTTTGGATTTGATGATGTTCAATTCGACGTTGGGACCTGTCCCTTCCCACTTGACCTGGTAGTCTCCTGCGGCGAGCCTGGCGCTTAGAATTGAAACAACCTTCGCCAAGGAAAATTATGTAATTCGGCTTTCCGGCAGAGGTCGTCTCGTCCATGTGATCCCCGCTAATGAGCGGCCCATCGAGGCTGTCGCTCGAATAGTTGAGTCTCGGATTCAAACGGAGGTTCTCGCTGGCGCCGAGTGTAGGGACGTTCCCTGCGAGAAACGCAAGAGACAGTGCTACTTTCGCGACTCTATTCATGGAGCTGAGTTCCTTCCTGCTTCCTCACGTCGAAACCGGCCTGCTCGACTACTTCACGCTGTTCGCGAAACATGTGAAGGGCACCTTTCATCATCTCTTGCAGTGACGGTTTTCCAGCCTGGGACTTTGCGGGGAAATATCCCCCACCAAAATAGAGCTTTCCGGATGGACTGAGAAATGCCGTCAGCGGCAGGCCGACCGGCAAATTCATGAACGCTTGCGCTCGCTGCATGCGAGCCGCAATTTTTGGCTGCAAATCGTAATCAACCTTAACGGCCACAAACTGGTCATTAATAAATTTTGCGAGCTCGGGCTGGCTGTAACTCTCTCGATCCATCTGCGAACAATATGGACACCACCCCGCTCCCAAGTCGAGAAGAATTGGCCGGTCGAGATCTTTGGCTTTTTTGAATACTTCCTCTCCCCACGGATACCAATCGACCAGCTCCTGGCTCGCGCGCTGAAGATAGGGAGAACTGCTCCCCTTCAGATGATTCAACCTTGCGGCTCCCGGCGCGGCTATCGAACTCGCCGCGCCAGCAGCCATCAAGGCGCACAGGAGGGTGGAGACCGTGTGAAGCAATCTGCGCATTTCAGAGAATGAGACTCTATGTAATTCAAAAAGTTTCAGCCTTTGAGATCAAATACCAACCTGCGGGGGTCTAACCTTTTTTCTCTGGCTTGCGCTTCCCGATGCAGATAGGACAGGGGGAATAGCCTTCGCGAATAGCTTCCTCGACTGAGAGAAATTTCGGTTTGCCATGCAGATAGGGACAACTAGGAATGTGAAAGATTTTGTTGTTTTCATCCGGAGAGACCGCTACAAGTCCCTTAACCGCAGGCGAATCAGGAGAGCCCGTCGGACTGTGGTGTTCGAGCCCGGGCAGGAGAAATCGTTTCGCTGAGAATAAAGCGAAGCCCAACGGCACTGCCGCAGCCGCCGCCAAGGCCCAAGCAAGAACCGCACGCCGCGAGGGGTGGATTCTTTCATGCGGCCCTTGATTCAGTTTCTGGTTCAACCTCGCGCGCAGACGATCGTGAAACCCCTTGGGCGGCGCCAAAACCCGTTCATCGCGATATAAACGAATAACGTTGCAGGTTCCTTCAAGGACTGCGGCACAGTGCCGGCATTGTGCGAAATGCTCTTCGAGCGCAGCCCTCTGTTTCTGGTCTAGCTCATCATCGACATAGTCCGAGATGTCGCGCCAAACTTCTTCACAAGTTATTCCCATGGATTCCTTACCTCTTTGAATGCTAGCCCCACTTGGCCGCCTTGCTGCAACCCCGGAGATAGAATATCCCTCAGCATCAAACGAGCGCGTCGCAGGCGGGTTTTGACAGCTCCACGCGTAATTCCCAAGACGTTGGCAGTTTCTGTGATGCTCAGTTCGTTCACGTCGCGGAGAATGAAGGCCAACCGGTAGTGTTCTTCGAGTAACGCCAAAGCCTTCGCCAGGGCCTCACGAGTCTCTGAACGCTCTAGGGCCTCTGAAGGAATCTCGCGCCAATCCGCAAAATCCTTTGGGACATATGCTCCGTCGTCATCGGCCGCGCTTGTCAACGAAAACATCGTTCCTTGCCTCATCTTCCGTTTGCGCATCCTGGCTTCATTGATGGCAATCTGAATCAGCCAGGTCCCAAACGCCGCCTCTTGCCGGAACTGGTGAAGACGGTCCAACGCTTTCAAAAGTACATCCTGTGTAACATCCTCGGCGTCCTCTTTGCTCCTCAGCATGGTGACCAGTGTCGCGTATACCGTACGCTGATAAGGCCGAATAAGCTCAAGGAATAGATCGTTTTCGCCATCCAAAATTCTGCTGATCAGGTTCTCTTCAGTCGCTCTGATTCGGACGTTTCGCGCATTACTTTCTGCGTTGTCTGTCATTGCCCATCCATGCTTGCGCCTCTCCTCTAAGGCACGCCCGCTGAGGTCGCAATCAGGCAACGCAGTGGAACCCTGTAATTTTCCGTTCACAAGTCAGACACATTCTCGCTTGCCGGACAAAGGCTTTGTCCTCTTACTCTGCTCGTTTACAAACCCCATTAAGGCCCTCCGTCGACGTAGATGATTTGGTCGGTCTGCAAGCCAGCAGAGCACCGTTCCGCAAAAGACAGAACGAGGTCTGAGACGCGCCCTTTGCTCCCGCGCTCCACTGAAAAGCCGCCCGGAAGTGAGATTCCCGTCCGGCAAAATAGTTTCCGGAGAAAGTTCGAATTCATTGGCGGTTAGAGTGAACCGCTGACAGGACAGGAATTGTCAACCTGCATGCGAAGAACCGGCGATTTCTGACGAAGTAACAAAGAGCTTCTGTGCGTGCATAAGAGGCCGTCCAACGCAGACGGAATTCTCTCGAAATATCTCCTTGAAGAGACTCTCTTGACTGGCCTGATGAGAAGGCATTGCGCATGGTTGGCCGCTATGCAATTCGAAGCTCATTGAGGTGATGAGGGAGTTCAGGAATCGAAAGGTGTGGAACCTCGCAGCCTGAACTCCCCTGGGATATCCCTAAAGAGCGAGGATCTAGTCGCTTCCGGAATTTCCTGCAGCAGACCCTTTGTCGTGTGATCTTGCTGCGGCCTCCCTGATCTCCGAGCGGGAAACGGGGATGTTATAAACGTCGGTTGCTGTCTGAATTCTGCTGAGGAAGTGCTGTTCACCGGATTGTTCGAAACTTACACCAGGTTTGTCGGAACGAGCACTTTCGATCTCAACAGGATGCACAAACACATTCGAACGATTCTCATAGCTGCTGAAGACGAGTCCCACGAATCTATCTCTCGAAATGCGACTGACTCTATACGTGCCTGCAGGAAGTGTCTTACCACCGGCCACAAACTCAAAAGGTATAGTCACAACGACTACGCCCTGATCTCTATATTGAGCCTTAGCGGCCACACCCAGCCCAAGAACGCATATAAGTGTGAGTAATATGCTTGCATACCTCTTCTTCATGATTTCTCCTTTGAAACGTTGGGGATCTCGTTGCTGATCCGTGCGTCGTCCCAGCTCTTTTATTGCGGGAGCGACCGATATTACTTGTTTCAACAATCATCCTCCAAACGTGTACAGAAAGTGAGACGCGCTTGTGGCTGAAAGGTTTCCAGAATTCGGCGTAATGAGCGTGCCGGTCGCCAGTCCGGTAAGGAGTCGTGGAAATGCCATACCGGAACAGGGATGGAACGAGCCCCGTGATTTCCAAATAAGTCTGAAACCTTTGGGCTGCTCGAAAATCTCATTGAACTGGCGATTCTAGGCGTGACGACGAGCGGGCAGTGCGATCTGCCTCTCAGAGGAACCTCCCGCCCAGCGCCTTAGTAAAAAACTAGCCGCGATAGGAGCTTCAAATGGGAAACGTAAAGCTTGTGGTCATATACCCGTACCCCAAGGATGTTGGTGCCTTCGAGAAAGTCTATCAAACCGAACACGTCCCGCTGGCAGTGGCGAAGCTGAGTGGCAAGACCAAAATGGTGGCAACAAAGGTGTTAGGTTCGCCGCAAGGCTCTGCTCCTTTCTACCGCATTGCCGAGGTTTACTTTCCGTCGATGCAAGCTCTGGAGGAGTGCGCCGCGTCGGACGGTGGCAAAGAAGCCCTTGCACACGCCGTGAAGATTTCTTCAGGGGGGACACCAATTTTCTTGGTCGCCGAGGAAGAGACTTTCACGTTCACCCAAACGGCGGCTGGTTAATCTGATCGGCCGGTTGATCTGGGTCAGCAGGGGATGCAGCTTCACGACTTTAGTGATCCGGCGATCAAGCTGAATCGGTTACGGAGAAGGATGATGCGTTTCAGGCTTACAGTTAGTGCATTGATTGCATTTTCGATTCAAGCCGGCGTTTCAGTTCGATATATTCATGCTTCGAGTCCATCCTCGATGCCGAGCAGCGATGACGCCCCGCGGACTCCGGTGCTAATAGAATTGTTTACGTCCGAGGGTTGTTCGAGCTGTCCTCCCGCCGATGCTCTGTTAGAAAAGCTCGACCGTTCCCAGCCAGTAAGCGGGGCGGAGCTCATCGTTCTCAGTGAACATGTGGATTACTGGAATGATATCGGATGGAAGGATCCCTATTCTTCGCGCGAATACAGTGATCGGCAAAGCGCATACGCAGCCCAGTTTGGACTCGGCGGCATCTATACGCCGCAGATGGTCATTGACGGGCATTACGAACTCGTCGGCAGCGACGAGCAGCAAGCGATCCGCGCACTCGAAAAGGCGGTGAAGCTCGAAAAGATCCAATTAATGCTTTCTTTGTTTCACATTGAAGAACCCAATAAGCTCGGCGTGCGTGTCGAGACTGGTCCACTGCCTTCTTCCCTCGCAGCGAAATCGGCGAACGTATTCCTGGCGGTAGCTGATGAGAGCGATGAGTCGCATGTGATCCGTGGAGAGAACGCTGGAAGAACTCTGAAACACGTGGCCGTCTTGCGGAACCTTGTCCCAGTCGGCAAAGTCGGCAGAACCGAAAACTTTTCGCGGAATGTAACCCTCAATCTCGACAGCGGGAATCGACGGGACCTGAGGATCGTGGGGATCATTCAGGAACCGGATGCGGGAAGGGTCTTGGGGGCGGGCTCCGTCCGGCTTTCTAATTAGCTTCGCTCAACTATTTTGATTTAGCAACGGTTAGTTCGCTTGCAACGGCAAGGGAACGAAATCGAATCTGGAGCAAATATGAAACTCGCGGTTTGCATCTTTTTCCTGATCGGATTCTTCGCAATTCCAAGTCGGCAAGAAAACCCTTCCGCTGACCACGCCGCTGCTCCATCTGTTGGCCTGGAAGTCGGGCAGCAAGCTCCCTCATTTGCGCTCCCCGATCAGTTTGGTCATAAACAGTCCAACGAGACGCTCAAGGGATCGAAGGGCACTATTCTCCTCTTCTTCCGTTCTGCTGACTGGTGACCCTTCTGCAAAGCGCAGCTCGTGCAGCTGCAAAACGCAAAACAAAGATTTGAGGCGCAAGGACTTAAACTGGCCGCGATTAGCTACGATAGTCCGGCCATCCTGAAGGACTTCGCTGATCGGCACGGAATCCAGTTTTCCCTTTTGGCTGACCCAGATTCCAAGATCATCCGCAGCTTCGAAGTGCTCAACCAAGAAGCGAAAGGAATGACCAAAGGGATGGCCTTGCCCGGATTCTTCTACATCGACTCCAGCGGGGTTATTCGCGAAAAATATTTCACAGCAAAGTACACAGACCGATTGACTGCGAACAATATTATTGCAAAGCTCTTTCCGGAGTTGAGCGCCGAAGTAAGCCAGAATATCGAGGCTCCTCATCTTCGGATCACCCTCGCACAATCCGATCGGAGCGTAATACCCGGCGGCCGGGTCAGCCTCATTGCCGAAATCGAGCTTCCACCGGATGTACACGTCTATTCCCCGGGAGTGCAAGGGTATAAGCCCATTCAGCTCACCTTGCAGGAGCTTCCCGGAGTCGAACTCCAGCCTGTCATTTACCCAAACTCGCAGGTGCTCTACTTGGAAGCCATCCAGGAACATGTCCCGGTCTTCGAGGGAAACTTTCGCATCACGCAGGATGTTACTGTAACTCCGTCCAAGACTCGCGATGCAGTCCGCTCCTTGGTCTCCGAGCAAAGGACGATTTCGATTACCGGGGAACTTAAGTATCAGGCCTGTGACAAAACGGTTTGTTACCCTCCAACGTCGGTGCCGGTGAGATGGGAGTTACAGGTTCTTCCCCTTGACCTCAAACGATCTCCGGAGGCCATTCAGCACAAGTAGGCCTCATTTCGAGGCAGGTGGAAGTCTGTTTCTGGAGGACTTATTTCACTTTCGTGTCGAATGTGAACACGTCGGGACGGGCGTAATGACCCGAAACGTCCAGAGTGAGGAATTGCTGATCAATTTCACTGAGATCCAGGTCGGCGATGATAAGCTGTTCGCGGTCATATACAGGTTCGACAATATAGCGTGTGTCGGGCGCGATAATCGCGCTGCCTCCGCGCTCCAGCCACTCACCTGATTGATTCTCGGGATCTGTTTCGGTTCGAAGCTCAAAAGGGACGTCGCGTGAAGGCATCATCAAGCCCACGGCCAAAACGAAACATCGCCCTTCGAACGCATAATGCCGGCTGCACAATTGATGAAGTTCGTGTACCGTAGGCCACACCGCGATATGGATATGCTCACCAGAGTTGTGCAAGGCCATTCGGGCCAGTGGCATCCAGTGT
>Ga0209139_10000418_pt1 | contig 14538 bp, 15 predicted proteins | sample BogFormECP14_OM3_FD_188246 | JGI IMG/M metagenome (GOLD analysis project Ga0209139, IMG submission 188246) | Bog forest soil microbial communities from Calvert Island, British Columbia, Canada - ECP14_OM3 (SPAdes) (version 2) | ecosystem: Environmental > Aquatic > Freshwater > Wetlands > Bog ...
GTCAGTATGGAACCGGATCGGCCACGTCGAGGCAGCAGCACAATACAAACCTGATGTCAGTATGAATTCGGATCGGCAATGTCAAGGTAGTAGAACAATAGAAACTTGGATATCAGCCGGATGTGAAAGGTGGGGGACAGCCGGATAGCAAAGTCAAGGCAGTAGAACAATATACAATTGGATCGGCAATGTCAAGGTAGTAGAACAATGGAAACTTGATATCAGCCGGATGTGACAAAGTTGAGGGCAGCCGGATAGCAAAGTCAAGGTAGTAGAACAATATAAAATTGGGTCGGCAATGTCAAAGAACAATATAAACTTGGATATCAGTCAGAACAAATAAATATACAGTTGTCCCAAGTGTGGGGGAGCCGGACAGCAAAGGTCAAGGGGGACGGATGTCACAAGTGTGAGGTGCCGGATAGCAAACTCAAGGCAGTAGAACAATATAAACTTGAATGTTTGAGTATGAATCCAGATTGGCAACCTGGAGGTAGTAGAATAATATGAACTTGGATATCAGTCGAACAAATATTTGGATCTGGTCATCATCCGGATGGCCCAAGTGTGGGCGAGCCGGATAAGCAAGTCCCAAAGCAGGACACATGAATCCGGATCGCCTGAGAGCCGGATAGCAAAGAAGGCAGTAGAACAACAAACCCTTTAATTTGGTGATCATCCGGATGAACAAAATGTGGGGGAGCCGGATAGCAAAGTCAAGGCAGTAGAACAATATAAACTTGGATGTTTTAGTATGAATCCAGATCGGCAACGTCAATCTTAGACAGGAAATGGGGCTCGGCCGGTCAGCAAGTGAGGAAGATCCACAAAATATATTGCAAACAGTAAAACAGTACAAGATATGAAAAAAGTAAATAATACAGAGGGTGCCAGCTCAATCACCAGGCGCAAGATTCTCAGGTGCATCCGGGTCTTCCTCACACTCATCTAGATTGAGCCAGTCGGTTGGGATGTCAGCGAAAGACGATGCGGTGAAAGGCCCACGCGTCTCGAACCCATGCAGGTGACTGCCGATGGCGAGTGACGACTCAGGGGAACTTAGATTTGCCACATGGCCTGGTGGCATTGCTGGCGAGTTGGGTTTGTCTTGCATTTCGATGTCAGATAACCCGGAAAGATGGGGGGGAGACGAGGTCTCCGAAAAGGCGTCTCCTGCATGAACAGAAGACAAAGATGCCGAGTCAGAGGGAAGTTCCCCCTCATTGTCTGTGAGCGCATCCCCTGGATCAGTTGAAGGTGGGGATTTGATATCAGACTGGGAGGCCGTACCGGAATCCGAGTAGACGCTCCCCGGATGAACAGAATCCAAAGAACTTTCGTCCGAGTCAGGGTCCGACTCGGCAGCCGAGTAGGCAGCAGCCGCATCGACTGAGCCCATCGATGATGCATCTGAAGCCTCTCCAGCACTGTCAGAATACACATCCCCTGCCTGCACAGAGGCCAGGGACTCTGCATCCGAATCTATATCCATCGCCGAATCGGCACCAGTTGAGTCGGAAAAGGCCGCTGCAGGGTCCACAGATGGCAGGGATGGGCTGGTTACAGGTTCCGAAACGGACGCCACAGCACCTACACGCAACCCATGTGAGAGAGAAGAGATTGCCAAGTCAGGCGACTCACCAGTCACCAGGGGTGTGGCATTCCTGGCACTCGGACCCAGGGATGCGATGACTTTGTCTATCCTGTTCATGTATGGGGGGCAGGGGGGAAGGTTTACATTGGGGGATGGGCGGGGTGGATCGGGAACATAGCCTGGTGGGGGATGAGCAAGCCATGCCGAGCCAGGATTGGCAATATCCGGGGGTGTCTCCGTCGGCAGTGGATCTTCATAGTAGTGCCGGAGAGGGGGTTGGGAGAAATGAACCGGATGGTCTTGTGGGGAAAGGGGGGGAGGGTTGACGACATCGTTCCCACAATCCGAGAACCGCTGGGTTCGAATGTGAGGAGAGGACAGGATTGGGGAGTCCTGGCGGCCGGAGGATGAGGGCAAAGCCGACTCATAACCAGAGTGAATGCCGCGAGGGCCGGATGGTGGATGTAGCAGGGCCAGGACGTCTTCGACAGTGAGATCACTTCCTGCCGTCCACTTGAGATTGGGCTTGGCTTTCAACTTGGCGAGTTCCTTGGCCGCTTGTTGCCGAATCGGCAGATCTGCCCTGCCACGTGTCGAACTGCCTGCGTATGCATGGTGAGTCCCGCTCGCCAACTCTTCCGCTTCCTTTGCACAGGCCGCTTGGTATAGGTGAAAGAAACCAGCGGCCCGTCGCTGTGTCAAGACTTCGCGTGCCCGGTAGCTTGCCTCAAGTCCATGCACATGATGCCGGATATCTTGGCAGTCTTCCAGTGCAACGCCACTGACCGCACGATACAGGCGACAGCCCTTGCAGGGAAGGGCTGTTACATCAGCCAATCTCTTTACCTCGGCCGGCCATTCGTACCTCTCACCACGAATCCGGCTCGGCAGGACACCTAGTGTTCCTGTGGCAATATGATGGTGCTCTAGACAATCTTGGAGGGTGAGGAAGTTTAGGAGTTCATTGTCATACGGCTCTACTAGTGCTGACCACCATTCGTAGAAATAGGAAGGGGCCATGGCCGCCTCATCTTCTGGCTGGGTGGCGGCATCGAGCAATGCTAGAAAGTCGGCATCAAACTTGATCGTGACATCCCGGCCCCGGGAATACTGAAATGCGAGGGATCGGATGATGATTGGTATATCGAGTGATTGGCCGATTGCTGCGGCCATCCCAATATAGATCAGGCAGAAATGCTGCCGAGCGGAGGAAAATTAGTCAGTACTAGCCAGGACCTACGGTGACGCACGCACCACCTCTGCCACGAGATTGTTGTGGAACCAGGATTGTGGCTCCCTTTTGGAAATAGCAATGGCTGCGGCGCGAAAACGTGATGCACAGTAAAAGATGACTTCTTGAAAGGTGCAAGGATCTGCGTCATATACACTCAGGGGAGCCTTCCAAGCATTAAACAGGCCGAATGGGGGGGCAGACATTGTGATGTTGAGTGTGAAAGTATTTGAGCGAGTAGAAAGAAGGAAAGGGATTGGGAAGCCATTGCCAGCCCTAAACGATATCGATAACAACCGTCACGTGACAAGGTTGAACTACTTTATTTGTAAATTTCTGTAGATTGTCAGCCCTAAACGATATGGATGACTATTTCCTTTGTAAATTTATATATGGATGACTATTTCATTTATAAATTTATGTACATATGTAGTTCACCTGCCGGATGGGCAATGATGATGCCGGTTCCGGGATTAAAAGGAACTCTATCATGATCATACTACACCCACGAAGCCTGGATGACTGTCCTGGAAAACCTGTTGGCAATGCCGAGCCAGCTGCTTGCAGACGGCACTCTTCCGATTCGCATACGCCTGGGCACCCGGCTCATCTGCCCGCTCGGCAGATAGTGCTCGGCAGTCCCACAGGCGAGATTGATAAACATGGTAACGGACGGTCCAAGTCATTTCGTATCCAATTAATATACTTTCCTCCCTCCACCTGTGTTTTTGGGCCCGGGCGCGTACCCAGTGCACTCGGCTAACTGAGAAGGATCACCATGGGGAACCAGGGACATATGCAGGGACCTTACATTCGCGTATCCCTGATCCCTGAATGGAATCTCCTGTCTGCCATATCCACGACAACTGATGCCGACTTGATCCTGGTTCGTTCGGGTTCAATATGGCACTGCTGCTTTTGACATCCTCCTTCAACAGGATATGATATTTGCTCAGGATTGTTTCACTGGCGCCGAGTCGGACCATTGCCACTCGGCATTTGGCATACACATGGCAGTGCAACGCGATTTCGAAGTTGAGCTTGATGATAGTGGCACGAGCCCGAGTTCGAACACCCTTTCGAGGAGCAACTCGGATGACATGGGAGTACTGAAATGACTTGTCAGCAATGGTGTCCCGAAGGGCTTGCAGACATTTGTCAGCTTGCTTCAGTCGTAACTGCAACTCGACCTGTCGGTACATGTTATCTCCTGAACCCCAAGTCGAGGGCATAGACAGCTGCCTTTTCTCCGGTGGTAGGAGCAGGGCATCTTGCGATCTGGTATACGACCTGGTGGCGGCGGGTTCCGGGGCACCTGCAGGCACAGGAACCTCATCGTCCAAGTTGTCGAATGTGGCCGGGTCGTCCGGTTCAACACTCTCATCTAGTCCAACGAAGTCTCCTGCCGCACGATGACGAAGGGTGTCCAGGATATCGAACTGGGGGATGAGGAATTCTCGCAATTTCTCCACCTGTCTCCTCTCATCCTCTCTGGGTTCGGCTACCAATCGGCGTGCACGGTGTTGGATTTCAATCCTGAAGCAATGTTAGTGTGACAGTGGTAGAGGCAACGAGCAGGCATACTGTCGTTCTTGAATATCCAGAGCCAGTTGCAGCCATTCTGTAGCGGAAGTGCCGATTGCTTGTGCCGACTCGGCATCGTCACTTGCCGATCCAGTAGTTTCTGGCTCCACTTCACGTGTCCCAATGATATCCATCACCTTTATATCATCTAGGCGATTGGCCTCGGCATAGCTCATTTGCTGTTCCCACTCATTGATATCTGCCTGGCTAATACCGCCGATGAGCTTTTCGTAATACTCACTCGCACTGGCAGACATGGCAACAGCATGCACATGTCTATCCGCCAAGGTCGACGCTATGCTATCGAGTGAATCGGCATGTACAAGATTGACTGGCAGACGTGCTCACCCATATTGAGGGCCTTCTTGTGATTGGAGTCGGTCATGTGGTCATCAATTATCTCCGCCCGATGGGCGAGTGTTGCCGTTCGGGTGGCAGGGGTGACTGCGTTGAGGACGGCCCATAAGCTTTCCAAAATCTCACCGGCGACGACACCAGCGCCTGGAATAAAGGAGGTGGCATATCTAAAAAAACAAACGTCCTTGTGCCCATGCACGTGGAACAGACCGATTGCCGAATCAACCTTTAATCCATCCGGCAAGTATGCACCAATTCTCTCCTGAAGATGAACTGAATATTGGCAGGCGATGTCGTAAATCATCATAACGCCCTGTCTAGGATCCACCCCGGTGGTCTTCAACGCCTGCAGGAATGCCCAGTCAACGTTCTTCTGCTGTTCCCCCCGGAAGAGGTTCGCTACACTGTTAGGAGCAAAACATCCGTGTCGAGCACATGCAATGGCAACTATACCTGTGACATCGCAGGCTTTTGAAAACATCATGGCGAGTTCGATTGCTCTGAAATTGTTTTCACAAGGTGCTTTCTGTTCACGGTAGCCGGTCAATGGCCGAACCCGAATCGGCAGAACAATATCACCCACAGTGCGCCGGTCAATGGCTTTGCGTAAGAATTCATCGTATTCGCATCGTTTGGTCATCATTCCACCCCCTTCCGAAAGCCAAACATCTGCTTCTGGATGTTTCTGCCGAACATGATCTGCCTTGAAGTTTCCATCTGCCACGAAGAATCGCTGATAAACCCATCTGTGTAGGCTTGCGTGAGTACAAATCTCAGAACGCGATCCGCAGCTTGCCTCTTGTCATCATCTGGCCAGTCATCCGGCAGGTTTATCCCCGGTTGTGGGCATGCCGGACAGAAATTGGCTAATTCCCCGGCAGTAGCTTCTGTAGTGAGCTCATCTCGGTGTGCGAATCCAGCCCACTTGAGTTTCTTCATCCACCTCCACAGGCGCGACATTCGGCGCAACTCGGGGTACAGATTTGGGACCGAGTCGGGAGCCATGGGAGCTGTCTGGCGACGAAGTTTTTGAAAGTATTGGTATGCCGATGCCTTACATTCCAAGTTGGCAATTCTGAAGTCATCGAGGACTGCATGGGTAAAGACTGTTCGATATCGAGTGAAACTTGTAGGGACCAGACGTCCGGCCATGAGATCGCCATGTGTGTTTTCCAGGCCCTGACAACTGCAAACTACCAAGGCGAGGTGATGAACACCGTTTACATGCACCACCCGGACGTATGTGTTGTTAAGACTATCCGCACGTGGGTGGACAGGTGGATCAGCTGTTGCCGAGTCAGTCGGCATGGCAGTGGGTAGCTCATTTGGTAGCTCGTCTGATGGTGGATTTAACAGGTCATTCGGCTGCCGACCCGGCCACTCACTCGGTTCCTGGAACTCTCCTCCCAGAGGCATGTAAGCCGGTCCATCGTCCAGCATGTCATTTCCATAATCCTCATCCACTTCATCCTCTTCCATCATATCGTCTGCATTTGTCATATCAGAACGGGTACCGTCAGCCTGAATCCTGTAAAGATGGTCCAGTTGCCGGGCCACTCGGATGTCATCCTCGCGTTCTCGCGAATAGCTCTGGTCGACGGTTTCCTCCATCTCACCTAAAATCCCGGTCTCCAACATGTCATCGACAGTTGGAACCCTGTTCCATGTGTTGCCGATCCGGTCCAACCGTTCGGCAGATTTGAGTCGCTCTTGTTCCTGCTCGTCGTACTGTTTCTGGAACGTATCCAATAATCTTTGGTGGACGTCCAGTACAGGACATACAGGGTGTCCCGAATGGTGCCGGACGAGAATATAAACCCCGGCCTCCCACAACTCTGCCGAATGGAAATACCTTTCTGCCCAAACCTCAATTCTGTGAAACGGATTATCCATGTGAGTCTCCCTCATACATCTTCTGCACATTATTCTGGATGAGGTGCAGTCCTTGCATCGCCACCTCGCATACTGCCCCTCAGCACATCGAGAGCAAGTTGCCTGAGCCTGCCGACTCGGCGGTGCCTCGTGTGACAGCAGCGCCTTCAAGAGTGGATGAATGCGGCCGACAAATTCCTGCAGGTAGTAATGTTGTGTCTTCTGGGCCCTACCATGTTGATTATCCGCAAGGTTGTTATACTCGCCTGCATCCGGCACGCTGTTGTACTCCTGTTCATCCGGATTCCATGCGCTGGGGATGTCAGGCACAGTGTCTTCGTGTTGGGTTGTGTTTTTCCAGATAGGATGCCTTGTAACTTCCTCCATGGGTCCATGGTCAGTGTCACGTACAGCGTTAGTTATCAGGAACCCTTCGGCAGTGGCTTCATCGCCTTCCCGGATGACCCTGTTCTTGGTCCGTCTTCTTTTTGTGGGTCGGTCGGATCGTACGGGAGCATCCATGGTAGCACAAACACCAGATTGAATTGTGACGATGGGTAGTTGGTGAATGAAGTTTAGGTTGCCCTTGTGTATTCTCGCATGGGAATAAATTAATTTCAGATAACAGACAGCGTGAGGTAGACCATGTGGTACGACATGTGATAGAACATGAGGTACAGTATTGGGGAGGAAAGAAAACATGAGGCAGGACATGTGGTCCAAATTGTGATAGTTCATCATGTGGTACGACATGTGGTAGAACATGTGGTGCGACATGTGGTAGAACGTGTGGTCGCATCATTGTTATCATTCTGGGACTCCTCCTACTTGCCATGTCCACAGAAATACCTCCTGCTCTGCAAGCTGTGCAAAAGACAGCTCGTAAACCCCGGAAAGGGTGTGAGTACACAGTAGAGGAACGTCTAATTCTCGCACAGTACAAAGAAATATACCGTGCCAAAACCACTGCTGGAGAACGCAGAAGCTTAATCCAGACCCAGATTCTCGTCGCAATATTCAATTACTGGGATTCAAAGGGGATTGTTCCTGATGCACAGGAAACTCAGGATCGTATCAAGGTACTGTTCTAACAAAGTTTATTGGATTGACTGATTGTTCTATTTCTTATTAGACACTGGGGACATGGATCGCAAACAACTGGCGACCATATAAAACGGTCAAGGAAGGTCAAACGGTAAGAAAAAGGAGCAAAGTAGACATCGTCTGGCAGGAGATGCGCCAGGCCTGCCAAGACGAAATCATTGCTATGGGGGGCGATGTTTTTGGGTCCAGGACAACAGCAGCTAAGAGAATCTACGAAGGGTTGTCCCCGGATGGGAGGCGGACAATCGATACCATGGCTGAACGGTCGGCCGACAGGGTGAATCCACCCGAGGTGCAAAGAAAGTACGTTTTGCAAACCTGCCGAGTCGCCGATCCGGCACCTTTCTGATGTGGCATTCCCCTGTTCGGCTGCAGACGGGCGGATCGTTTAGGGGTTTCAACAGTGAAGACGTGGGCCAATCACCAGTGGAGGGATATGGGCATGCTGACCCTGACCTTCTTTGCGTATACTGGCAAAGATGGGAAAGTGGTGGTGCAAGTGTGAGTGGTCTAGTCACACCTACCCGGCATCTGCTGATCGTGAACCAAGGCAGGACAGGATGGCTGCCAATGCAGGGAACTCAGAGAGAAGATTCATCGACCTACACGCCGACTTGGTCCAAAATGTCCAGTTGAAGGTTTTCGATTATGCGAAGCTACTGATTAGTGGTGGGATGACACCCGACCCGGGATATCCGGCCCAGAATCGGCAGGCACTCATCGATCTTGACACAGAGGACGGTTACCCTCTCATGCCGGATGTCGGCGAGATGACATCAATGAAGAAGGAAGACTTGCGAAATTTACTCAGACGGTATCTGACCGAACAGTATAGTGAGTGATATTATTAATGTGCCGGCTCGGACGTTCATACAGTGCAGAACTCGCGTCCGGCTTCCGCAAAAATCATGTACCCTTTGGCCAGCTGATTGGCCATACATCACAGTTCGTCAACCCCAAATACCTGCCACAAACAATTGCATTCAAGGACCCCCACAACATGACTAAAGAGGCCATTGTGGAGCTGTGCACTCACATACGGGAGCGGCAGCAAACCCACGGCGTACACGACGCTTTCGTGTTTCGTCAGTATGCAGATAAGGGGAAAATGATACCTGCCGAGTATGGAAGCCGGGCAGATCAAGTCAGAGCGGCAGCTCGAGCTGCTAAACAGAAGGCGAGTCGGAAGACAAAAGCTACTCGAAAAGCCAGGACTCACCAGGTGGATGGGCGAACGCGAAAAGCTACGGCTCAACAGGCTACTGGCCAGACTCAGGAAGGTACGGCCCAAGGAGAGAATGCACCGAGTCGGCATACAAGCCACGACATCGAACAATTGAACCTAGCACAAGTCAACGACCCGACTCGGCACCCATTCAACGACACTGAACATCCAGGCCAGCATCGTCAGGGCACTGAACTGGCTCGGGAGCCATCTGATGACAGCCAACATCCGGCTCGGCAATTCCGTTTGCAGGATGATTCCATGATCGATCCTGCCTTGCGTTCAATCGAAAGCTCAGGTACTCGGCAGTCGGAAACTATCCCAGCATCCATGCCAACTGATGACACAATTGTCATTGGCTTCACGGAGATGGAGCTGCTGAAGTCACATGGGTATCCCTCAGCCATACCCTTCAACTCACCCAATGAGGGGTCCCCACTGTACCGTGTGCCGGCGGCAGCTGGGGTACTCCTCCAAACTGCAGAAACTATCCCTGTGGCAGCACGCGAGAGGATAGGAGAAAAACCCCCAGAACGGGAGACAGAGCCGAGTTCAAGCCGGACTGTCTTTACTGGCCGGCTCACTCGGAGCCGCCATCAGACAAATATAGGCCAGACAGTTCCTACTGGCCATGTCACTCGGAGTCGGACGCTCAACGTAGATGGCCGGACTGTTCAGGAAGCACAAGTATTGCTGAAACGGAAGAGGTCACGCAAGCGAGGTAATTAGAGAATCTCGAAGACTTATATATCAGCAGATAATATAATGAGTGTCAAAGTTCGGCCAATCATGTACCACAGAATAAGCAGTAAAATGTAATGGCCGAGCTGGTGATATGTCTTGCTGCCTCTGTACCTTTGGTAGTAAACAGGCGTCAATGAACAAGGATGCCGAACCGGTCGTTCGGCCGGACAAGCAGAGGGCAGACCATTTCTATATCCGCCGAACGGGTCACCGGCCAAACAAAAAGAAACCGGCAAAATTTCATTGGTCTTGTATTCGATGTACGTATAGGCCGAACCTGGGATCCGGAAAACAAGAAACAGGCAAACTATGTACATTGGTGCCGAGTGTCATCCGGCACCAAAACAAAAAGGGCGAGGGTTGTAGCCGAGTGCCGAACGTGTATAACGTGGCAAGGAAACAAAGGGGGCCCTGCCAGGGATCAGAGAGTTTGAACAAAGAATGAAAACATGACACTCACGCTGTAACTGACTGCCGAACGTGTATAACGTGGCAAAGAAAAACAGGAGGCCCTGCCAGCGCTCAGAAAGTTTGAACAAAGAATGAAAAAATGACACTCACTCAGGCCCGCGATCGCTTACTGCCCTTGCCACTCCCACCTTGATCTTCCGCCTTGCGTTTTCCTACTGAGGACGGGCTCCTTGATGTTGACCGTGATCGCGTGACAGGCCCAGGAACACTCAACACCAGTGGGGTTCTGCTACGCCCTCGTCTGGGGCCAGGAGGTGCAGGGGGCGACATTGGCCTGGATGGGAGATGGGCCGGTGCAGCGGGAGTACTGGTGGAGGCACCTTCATCATCGCTATCGTCATTTGGCCCGAAGTACTCGCAAGCATCCCATACATTGCCGTATGAATCGTAGACCAATTGTGAGGTTGTATAAAAGGACAGGATATCTTCACCCTCCTGTCTGTCGACCTTAGTGCGAACAAGTTGCTCAGGGTCTTCATCGCTCCAATCCCACAGAAAGACATCGACCTTTCTAACAGGCGGCTGTCTTTCACGATTGAGACGAGTTTGGCGCTGCGCCGTTGTTTCTTTCTCCAATTTCTTCTTGTTACGCTCATCACGAAGTTGGAAAAATTTGCGCCACGGTTTACTTGCAATGTACGCATCTCGAGAAGCCCGGAAATTCGTTCTAGCCATATGAGAAGCCGCCGAGCCTGCCACAGGGGCTGGTTCAGTTTCTGGCAATGGGGCCGGTCGGATCGGCTCAACAGAGTCAGACTCGCCAGAGGGAACAGGAGGGGGCGTCGTTTGGGATGGTGGATGGGCTGCGGCAGGGGGAGGACTTGAAGGGGGACGAGGACTTGCCGGGGGAGGACTTGCCGGGGGAGGAGGAGTTGCCGGGGGAGGACTTGCCGGTGGAGGAGGACTTGCCGGGGGAGGACTTGTGGAGGCAGTCGTCAGAGGGGCCGGATCGGTCTGTGGCACTGAGGTTATCCGACTCGGCTCGCCAGAGTCAGTGGGAGGTGGAGGCGGCCCATGAACAATGGATGGAGTCTGCAACGTCTCCTGTGAGTTTTCGGGGGTGGGAGGAATTAGCTTCACGGTCGGCGTTGTGGGACGAGGAGTGGGAGGTGCGGGCCCGGCGTGAGGCACCAAACTGAGGTCAGTGGTGGGAAGGTTTACGTGACGCACCGGTGGCTCATCCACCCCTGCGATTGGTGGCAGCATTGCCGGATTCGGCAGCTCAGCGGTGCTTAGCTCGTCCACTGGAGCTAGGCAAGCAATTGGAGCTGCAGTGGCCGTGAGCATATACCCCACCCCTGCCGGATCGACTGAAGCACGCAGCTCAGCTTGAGGCTCAGCATTGGCAGCCGCCGCCTGGGGTGGTTGCTGTGATGAGGGTTCAGCCGGCCTGTCCACGTCTATACCTTCACCATCCAGCGAAGTCAGTGGCGAATCTGGACGGTGCTCGAGTGTCGTTGACGAATGAACGGCTCTGGGTGCCGGTTCGGCAACGGTCGATATGCAGAAAAATTCACACAACGTCGTTAGCCGGCCTTCGACACGGTCCAGATGCTGCTGAAACTGATTCAATCGGGCGTCTAATCGTGACTCAAGGGCAGCGACCTGGGCAGGGAAATCTAGCCGGAAGAAAATTGATAAATGGATAGAAGTTTCAATGGAAGATGACTCACCCAAAGGTGCCGAATCGGCAGAGTCAGGCAGCCGGGCCACCTTTTGAAGCATTTCCTGCATGGCATCCACCTTCGTCTCGAGCCTGCCCACTGAAAAAATGGCCAGTCAGCAACACAGTTCTCTCATTTGGTCGACAGCTCACCATTGCCGCGAGTTGGCCGACTGGGTTCCCCAGATCCTGTCTCCTTCGCCTTCGAGGCAGCCGTTTTTGCCCGTTGACTGGGTTCCGGCTCCTTCGCCTTTGAGGCAGCTCTTTTTGCCCGTTGACTGGGTTGCCCGGATTCTGGCTCCTTCGCCTTAGAGGCAGCAGTTTTTGCTCGCTTACGCTGTGTGTCTGCCACCGCCTTGTCAATGTCTCGCTTGCGTTTTCGAGAGGCTGCCGATGGAGGGTTCTGGAATGGCCGACTCGGGTGTTCTGTTTCCTCCCCACTTTCCACCACCGCTTTGCTTTTGACCGCCCGTTTGACCTTCTTTACCTGACCGTAGTCGCACCCATACTTTCTCAGCTTGCAATCCACACAAGGCCCCCCCCTCTTGTCCTGCCTGCACTCCCTGTGCCCCTGAGTGCATCGCCCACAGGGTGGCTCGTACAACTTCCCAGTCGGCTCAGGCTGGGGACGGGAATATTTTTGAGACATTGATGGGGTGGGCGCAGGCGGCTTGGAGACAATGACGCTGGTTTTCCAGGATTCGGATATGGCTGCCGAGTCGGACGACAACTCGTCTGTATCCTGCTTGGGTTTCTTTCGGTTCTGCTTCTCCCCCTCTGACTCTTTCTTCACCACACCACCATACTCGGGATCTTCGTCTTCGTCTTCGTCTGACCCGGCATCCAAGACCGTAAAGCTTGGCTGGGTCGGCCATTCCTCAGCTGCCACCGCTTTCCCTTTGCCCTTTCCTACCACCTTTGGCCTAACCGTGTTCCGGACAGGTGTTGGCTCAAAATCTGAGTCCTCCCCTGCCACCGCCTTGCCTTTACCCTTACCCCCCACCACAGGTTCTCCTCGCCTACGTGGCTTCCGCACCCCACCCGGCCCAAACACGTAGTCGGCACTTGCAGGAGGAGGGGGTGCCGATCCGGCACCTGCTGGGGGAGATGTCGATGGCGCAAACGCATATTTGGCAGCTGCCAGGGCACGAGCAGCCGTTTTTGGTCCTGGTCCCGCCACTGGAGGAGAGTTTGACAGCCTCCCAGAAGCGGGCAACGGTCTGAGAATTGGGGCAGTGTGGGCCGGGTCGGCTCGTGGACTCGGCCTGGCGTGAGCTGCTGTCTCCTGCCCATTCGGTTGTTGACTCGGCAGTTCCTGGGCAGGTGTGTTTAGCCGTTTCAGTTGCTGACCTTCACTCGGCAGTGGAATTTCTGCCGACTCGGCGTTGGCTGAAGGCGAGGGCTGCGTGAGCGCCAGTTCTGTGTCCAAGACATGTATGGCCAGGGACATGTTCGCATCTGTCATTGGGCCAGCCGGCTTCCGTTTTTTCCCAGCCTCCCTCTCGTCATGTTTGCGTAAATTTTTCTGTTGGTCCTTGAGGAATTGGCCGCGGTCGCCGTTGTCACCCAGGCGTCGGAAGTCCCGTATGATTCTATGCAAGAAGAAGGGGGCATTGAAGGCTGCCTGCTGGTCAGGCACCGTTGAACGCTTGCAATTTTTGTAGAAATTTTTCTAGTGGTTTTTGCGCATCAGAAATGGTATGATCTTCGGTTCCTTGACTTACCAAGGTCTCGTCCTGCTGAGTGAGCAATTCAATGAGCAATTCAACTACATTGCCATCCTCCAATGCTTGCCGGATGAGTTGGTCATAATGGCTCAGGGTCTCGGTGATTTGTTGGGGGGTGAGGGACGGCATTTTGTAGTGGAGGCTTTTGTAGATGGACAAAGAAGCAGTCGGGTAATGATTCGGTAGGTGTATGGAGGAAGAAAACGGCCACGTCACATTCAAATGAACATCGAGTCGCACAGTCACGTGCTTGAATCAACAACATTTTCAAACCCTTGTGACACACATCATTCCACTGCCGCTTCGCCATACTATCTTCTCTACAGAACACAAAGTAATGCAACCAGCTACACAGCCCCAAGTCCCTGCCGGGTACACAGTCCTTTATGGCCCGGACGCTCAAAAATATCTCGTCCCTGACTTTATGGTGCCTGTCACCCAACAGGCCATGGATACAGATCAGAATCGGCGGGAAAGCCAAGCCGACAAGGCGGCTGGTGGTGTACGGATAATTTCTCGAATACATTGTCGTCTCTGATTCACTCTATGTAGCCCAATAAAGTGTCAGAATCCCCTTATTTTGAATTGGCAGAAGGGGATGTGCTGATGCCTGCCGATCCGGTGTGTTTTCCATTCCCTGTACCCGAATCCGACTCCCTCTGACGTGCCTGGTCAGGCACTCTCCGATCGCGAGGCCCTAAGCCTTCACTCGGAAGTCAAAGCTCTACAGGACAGGCTGGGCCTGAGTTACAAGGATGCCGCCCATCGGTTGTACATGAGTGAAGTGGAGAAGCTGAGGACGGAAAAACACGCAGCGCGGGCAATGAAGTCAATCCGGACCCGGATTGACAACACCATTGTCGAACGGATTTTCCCCCCAATCTCCCAATTGGATGGTGAGGAGGTGAGTGGGGAAGTTGAAGGGGCGGAGACTGTGGAGGGTGCCCGGCCGAATTAATGCTACCA
>Ga0209139_10000419_pt1 | contig 14508 bp, 14 predicted proteins | sample BogFormECP14_OM3_FD_188246 | JGI IMG/M metagenome (GOLD analysis project Ga0209139, IMG submission 188246) | Bog forest soil microbial communities from Calvert Island, British Columbia, Canada - ECP14_OM3 (SPAdes) (version 2) | ecosystem: Environmental > Aquatic > Freshwater > Wetlands > Bog ...
AAGCCCTGCAGATCAAGGCCGCATCTGCGCTGATTCGGGAAGATCTGCTTGGGCTCATTGAAGTATTGAAAAAGCGGGCGATTGAGTTCAAGCACACGCCAACGATCGGGCGTACGCATGGCATTCATGCTGAGCCAACGACCTTTGGGCTTAAGCTTCTGAACTGGTACGCAGAAATGCGACGCAACCTGCAACGCTTTGACGCAGCGGCCGAACAGATCCGCATCGGCAAACTGTCCGGCGCTGTGGGGACGTTCGGCCATCTCAGTCCCAAGCATGAAGAGCGCATCTGCGAGAAGTTGGGCTTGGAGCCTGCTCCGGTGGCGACGCAAGTGATTCAGCGCGACCGACATGCGCACTACATTTCTACCCTGGCGATCATCACCTCGACGTTGGATAAGATTGCAGTTGAAATTCGTCACCTGCAACGGACCGAGGTGCGCGAAGCAGAAGAGTATTTCTCTGAAAAGCAGAAGGGTTCTTCGGCCATGCCGCACAAGCGCAATCCGATTACGACGGAACAGATCAGCGGCCTTGCGCGGGTTATTCGGGCAAATGCGCAGGCAGCATATGAAAACGTGGCGTTATGGCATGAGCGGGACATTTCCCATTCGTCCGTCGAGCGAGTGATCTTTCCCGATTCGACAATCTTGACCGACTATCTGCTGGCGAAAACAATCAGCCTCATCGAAAAGCTGCTGGTCTACCCGACGCGCATGATGAAGAACCTTGAAAGCACAGGCGGCCTGATCTTCAGCGGACAGTTGCTGCTCGATCTTGCTGAGGCGGGCATGCTGCGCGAGGATGCGTACCGGTTGGTGCAAGGCCATGCGATGCGCGCGTGGAAGGAAGATCTCGTCTTTCGCGAACTCATCAAGGCCGATCCCGAAATTACCGCAAAACTCAGCCCTGCGAAACTGGAGCATGCTTTCGATCTGAATCGGCAACTGCGGAATGTGGATGCCATTTTTGATCGTGTCCTGAATCAGTAACGCGTACGCGTGTGAGCAGTTCTGCTACCATGCTCTCGGCTTTGAAATGCCGGAGGCCGCTCATGGTTTCACGCTGCGCTGGTGTGTTGTCCGCGGTTCTTGCTTTATCTTCTGCCTGGGCGCAGAACAATGTTCCTGTTCCGCAAAGTTGCACGCCGCAGGTGAATGAGAAGCTTGGCACTCTGCTCAGCTCAGACGAAAAACAATCGGTGGACAATGTGATGGTGTGCGGCATCACTGTGAGCCCATCGCGCACGCAGAGCGGAGGACCGCATGGCAGCCATCAGATACTGCCACTGCGCGTAACTTTCCCAGACGGCAACACCCGCCTTGTTGAAGTGGTGACGAATGACGATCTCGATGGCGTCGTTACCGCACCCGTGAACGCACAGGTCTATGCATATGGGCAGGCGTTTTTCCCTTCGAAGGGCCGTTTCGTGGCGGGAGTCCACGATGTTCATTGCTCGACACACCGGAGCGCCGATAACGGCTGGGTTGTTGTGAACGGCCAGCAGCATCCGGCGAGTTGTCAACACTAGGACCCAATGGCCTTCACGCCAGCCACCATCGCCGCGCTGATCATCGCCGCCAGCTTTGCTGCCGGACTGAATGTCTACGCCACGCTGCTCACGCTTGGACTGTTGGCCCGCGCCCATTGGGTTGAGTTGCCGGTGGGGCTGGATCTATTGACCAACTGGTGGGTGATCGGCATCAGCGGATTCATGTTTGCGATTGAGTTTGTCGCCGACAAAATTCCAGCGTTCGATATGGTCTGGAATGCACTGCATACGTTTGTCCGCGTCCCGGTTGCAGCTTTGCTGGCCTATCGCGCGAGCGAGCAGCTCTCCCCGGAGATGCAGATTCTGGCTGCTATCGCTGGGGCTGGGATTGCTTTGGTGGCGCATGGGTCGAAAACCGCGGTACGCGCAGCGGTCACACCTAGTCCGGAACCGGTTTCGAATATCGTCCTCAGTACAGGCGAGGATTTCATGGCGGTAGGCGTGACCTGGCTCGCGACGAAGCATCCCATGGTTGCGGCGGGTATCGCATGCGGTTTTCTATTGCTGGCGGTGATTATGGTCCGCTGGTTGGCAAAGTTTATCCGCAGAATGTGGAACAAACCGAGGACGGCGAATGCGCAGTGAGTCGGGCTGCGAGGGTGGTAACTTTACGGGAGCACGATGACGCGCGAGCCATTCAATCTAACGGTGGCCATGACGGGAGCCAGTGGAGCCGTCTTCGGTCAACATCTTTTGCAGGCATTACAAGTGGATCCGAGTGTGTCGCACGTGAATTTTGTCGCGTCGGAGAGCGCGCTGCGTGTTCTTGCCGAAGAGTTGCGCTTCAGTGGGCGCAACACCCTGGTCGAAAAGCTGCTTGGGCATCCATCGACAAAGATTCAACAACACGCCGAATCCGATATTGGCGCATCCATCGCAAGCGGCAGCTATCCCTCCAGTGGCATGATCGTGATGCCGTGCAGCATGGGAACGCTGGCGGCCATCGCCAATGGTCTGGCGCAAACTCTTATCGAAAGAGCTGCCGATGTCTGCCTCAAAGAGCGCCGTCCACTGATTTTGTGCGTGCGCGAAACACCGTTCAACAAGATCCACCTGCGCAATATGACCCTCGCGGCAGAGGCGGGAGCTACCATCTTTCCGATGATTCCTACGTTCTATAACCATCCAGTGGATTCGACAGAGATGGCCAGGCAGTTTGCCGCGAGGGTGCTCGCCCATATTGGCCTGCCGCAGCAAGGCGCTTATGTGTGGAAAGGCGATATCTAACCTAACTTCATTTGGCTGCTGTCTGTTCCGCATCCCTCCACGCGTCCTGCGGTTGTTCGCTGGGCAGAAGTCTGCCTGCATGATGCAACAACAAATGGCGGCTAATGGGCTTGGGCAGGAAGACGTTAACTCCGGCCCCATAGACGCGCTCGGCCTCAAGCCTGGCGCCTCGCTCGGCGATCATAATAATCGGCATTCGCAGAAAAACCGTGAACCCGCGCAGACGTTCCACCACAAGAAGGCCACTGCCGGCAGGCAGGCTTAAATCGACAATGATCAAATCCGGATTGTGTTTACGCGCCTCCGAGACCGCGCTCACAGCGTCAAATGCGAAGAATACAACGTGTCGAATAACTGACAGTGTTTCGTGGATTGCCTGGCATATTCGTGGATCGCCGTCCACAATCAAAATGCGTCTCATCAAGTCCTCACTGCGTCACTCCCGCTCGGTACATCGGGTGTGCGACACACTAAGGACAAGCAATTGTCCTGGCGTTTTTTCGTGATCTTTCTTTGAAGAGTCTAAGGTTGGATTCGAAATGCTTTATCGATGACCGTAACGGTGAAGGGGGCAACCCGGTATTTACTGTGCGAGTTCAGTTCTTCGCGACGCACCCAACGAGCGGCTGCCGCATCAGATGCGCAGCACAGCACGCCTCCAGTCACGCGGCAGAGAAAATCCACAAGAACATAGTGGAACCGCACTGCGCCTGCTTCATCGCGCACGATCCGATCGAAGACTTCGACAATTTGCAGAGGTTCTACTTCGAGGCCAGTTTCTTCAAGCACCTCGCGCCGGATTCCCTGCTCCAGGGTCTCGCCTAGCTCCAGCGCGCCTCCGGGCAGCGACCATTCGCCTTTCAGCGGCTCCTGGCCACGCTGAATGAGCAATACCTGATTTTCATGGATGATGACGGCTCCAACACCTACGATCGGAGCTTCTGGATATTCGCGCCGCATGAAGACAAGACTAAATCTTCAGCGGGCGGCCAAACTCTTCGGCAAAAACAGTACGCGCCATGCTGAAGCGTCCGCCATAGAATTTGTCACTACCCTTTAGATGCCCAATGGCAAGGAGAGCGACAACGTGATAGCTGAGAGGCAGCTTTAGTACCTCGCGCACTCTTTCCTGCTCGAAGCCTTCCATTGGAGCTGTATCGTATCCGAGAACCTCGGCCATGAGCATCATGGTCGTAAAAGCGATCATGACATGGCGATTCAGCCACATCGGGAAATTCGGATGGTTCGAGAGGTAGTTGGGAATATTGACCTTGGCCTGTTCGGCGTAGTTCTCCGGCATGCCGCCTTCGCGTGCAAGATGGAGCACTTCTTCAAGATCGCCGTTGCGCCAGCCATCCGCATCGCCGCAGGCAACGATGACGGCAGACGCTTCCTCAACCTTGGCCTGATTAAAGCTTGCGGCTCGCAAACGCCGCTTGTGCTCCTCAGAACGGACGACGACGAATCGCCACGGCTGCATGTTGTAACCGCTTGGGGCCTGCAGTCCTGCTTCCAGAATCTTTTTCAGGTCTTCGCCAGGCAGGGGGGAACCATCGAAGCTGGGCGTAGCGCGCCGCTGCGCAATCGCCTGGGACAAAGTTTTTTCCATCACGTTTGCCATCTGTAATGAACTTCTTTCTTCTAAGTTTGTCTGGCAGTCACTGAATCTGATTCATCGGAAGCTCGATTGCAAAAGGCCTCTGGCTCTCCGCATTGGCATAGACCCAAAGACCGTGAAATGCCTCCCGCAATTCAGGATGGCGAGCTAATAACGCCTTCATGACCTCAACGTTGCGCTCGCGCGTAGCTACGGGATCGGAAACATCGCTCGTTTTGTAGTTCACGACAAGATCGAGTCCGCCGAGCGATCCATCTGTGTGAACATTCGTGATATCGAACGTTTGCCCGTTCCCCACAATTTTCATCGGTTCCGCATCCGGCAAGCCGTCCGGGCGGGCACCGCTCATTTCTTTCTGCAGCTTGTCGAGGTTGGGGCTGGAGATGAAATCCGCCGGACTGAGGAGGTATGCCGCGGTTTGATAGTAAAAATATGCATTCCACAATTGCTTCTTGTTCACATACGCACGCGCTTGCGCCCAATACCAGACGCCGTCGTGTCCCGCATATGTAAGCGGGCGAATGAAAATCCCCGCGAGCTTCCATTGCGTGCTGGCTACAGGGTCGTTCGCAAGAATCATGGAAATCTGCTGTGGCTGCCTGCCGCCTGTTGCGTGCACCACGGCGAATGCATACTCTCCGGGAGGAAGCTGCGGGATCGAGATGTTGATGAGCAACTGGGACCCCGGGACGCTGCAGAAAAATTGGGTGTCCTGCGGAGACTTAAGATCAGTGGCATGCAGGCTGTAGATCGATTGAGTTGTCAGGACCGATCCCTGAATGGTGGGCGAAACTGACTGAATCGTGTTGGCAATAGAGTCAAATTGCGCAGCAACGCTGGCAATAGTGTTTGCCTTGACCGCAGAGACATTTCCTGACTGGATCTGAGCAGCTAATCCCTGCACTGCCTGCACGTATACCGCCCGCTGTGCATCCGTCATCTGCGATTGGGTGGTACAGGTGACGGCGATGGCTGTTTGGCCAGTCAGCAGAGCAGCAAGCAAGGGTAATGAGCGCCAGCGATTCATACACTTTGATGAACAATTTTTAGTGAGCAAATCCAAACCACTGCTAGTCTAGTACATAGAAGTTTGCGAGCAGAAAGACAAGCGCACAAACAATAAGGTTTTTGATGCGGTTAAGGGCACAGGCCGGGTTCATTCTCTTTGCTGTTGTTACTGCAACCATAACAGAGGCGCAGAACGCGACCGCTCCCCAACAGCCCCGGCAACGGCAGCAACTTCATGAAAATGCAACTGCTGCGAAGCCACCCGCAGGCATTGCCCAGCAGTCGATAACGCCATCTCCGGAAGCGCCTCAAGTCGCATCGTCGTTGCTTGATCAGCCCGCCAAGCCCGCGCAGGTACAGCTGAATGCGGGAAGACTCTCGGTGAACGCGGACAATTCAACCCTCTCGGGGATTCTCCACGATATTTCCGCAAAAACAGGAATGACTGTCGATGGGCTCTCACGAGATCAGCGCATTTTTGGCAGCTATGGGCCAGCCGCGCCCCGCGAGGTATTGTCGGCGTTGCTGGATGGTCTCGGCTATAACGTGATGATGGTGGGCGTTCTCGACAATGGCGCTCCGCGAGCATTGACAATCACAACTCGGACAAGCGCGGGAGCTGTAACGGGCAACCGCTCGATGTCAACGCCGAGGCAGAACAGCAATAACGGCGATGATGACGACGACTCGGCTCCGGAACAGCAGGAGCCGCCTCAGCCTCCAAGACCAGAGCCGAATCCCCCTGAGGCGAACCAGCCGCCAGAGCAACAACAGCCTCCTGCCAACCCAGGCCAGCCGGGCCAAATAAAGACACCGCAGCAGATGTTGCAGGAACTACAGCAGATGCGCCAGCAGCAAATGCAACAACAGCAGCAGGCAACCCCACAATAAAAAAGCCGCTCCGTAGAGCGACTTTGGTGAGAACGGCCTATTGCAATTCCGATGTTTCGGCTAAACCAGAACTATCAGGGACGTGCAATTTCAGGCTTGGGCTGCGGAGCCTGCACGGAATACGAGCGCGCGTGCATCTTCAGGGCTACAAATGCAGCCCGACAAATCACATAGGCCGCCAACACCCCAAAAGCGAGCGCCGCCACTGCCGCGCAAACCAACATCACCAGATTGAGTGCGTCCTGCATCCTTAATTTCTTTCCTGGCAACCGCTTCTCGATTTCCGGCCCCGCGTGTTGCCTTACAACTTTAGGTCGTAGCTTGTATCTACTACGATGCTCATTCTCGCAGAAATCAGGCACACATTGACCCGGTTTTCTGTTGCCAACTAAGATACCTATAGGATTCTTGTTCCAATTCTGAATGGCCGCCGACGCATTTGCAAGGGCTGTGGCTCTCCGCATCTGCAGATTTTGTCCAAATTTTCACTCTTCATGTCGATCACACACATTACCGTGCGCGGTGCGCGCCAGCACAATCTGCGCGACATCTCCGTTCAGATTCCTCGCAATACGCTTACTGTTGTAACCGGGCTTTCCGGCTCCGGCAAGTCGTCTCTGGCCTTTGACACGATCTATGCCGAGGGCCAGCGCCGCTATGTAGAGACCTTATCGGCATACGCCCGACAATTCTTAGATCAAATCGAACGGCCAGATGTGGATTCGATCGAGGGCCTGAGCCCAGCCATTTCCATCGAGCAAAAGACGACGAGCCGCAGCCCACGGTCCACGGTTGGCACTATCACCGAGATTTACGACTACCTGCGATTGCTCTACGCCTCGGTCGGTGTGCCCCACTGTCCGAATTGCGGACGGCCAATTTCGCGCCAGACGCATGAACAAATTGTGGAGCGCATCCTTTCGCTGGCGCCCGGCGAACGCGTGACGATCTACGCGCCGGTTGTTCGCGGACGCAAGGGCGAATTCAAAGACCTGCTCGACGAGCTGGACCAGCAGGGCTTCCGCGCTCGCATCGATGGCGAGCTGCGCGATCTGGCCGAATCAGTCAATCTGGAAAAACGCAAAAACCACACCATTGAGGCCGTCATCGATCGCGTAGTCGTCAAGCCCGGCGTGGAGAAACGCCTGCAGGAGGCCGTTGTGCGCGCGCTGCAGATGGCAAACGGGCTGGTGCTGGTCACTATCTCTGGCGGCAGCGAACAGCTGTACTCGTCGTCGATGGCCTGTCCGGACTGCGGCCTCGACGTGCCGAAGCTTGAGCCGCGCAGCTTTTCATTCAACAGCACGTATGGCGCCTGTCCCGAATGCCATGGGCTGGGAAGTATCTACGATTTCGATCCAGCCAAGATCATCACGGACTGGTCAAAGCCGCTTCTCGATGGAGCGCTTGGACCCGGCTCAGGCTCACAATACCTGCTGAAGCTGATTCAAATCGCCGCACAACGCTACAAAATCGACCTGAAGAAACCCTTTGAGCAGCTTTCGCAGAAACAACAGGAAATCCTGCTCTACGGCCCTGGCAAAGGTGAGGCACCTCGCACCGGATTTCACGGCATCCTTTCCTACCTGCGTGACGCGGTTGAGGAATCGAAATCCGATGCCTATCGAGAGTGGATGCTGAACTACATGTCAGCTTCGACCTGTCCGGTGTGCAAAGGCAGGCGTCTGCGTCCTGAGTCGCTGGCGGTCAACGTTGGGGGGCTGTCCATTGCCGATTTCACCGCGCTGCCGCTGCGCCGCGCAGTCGACGCAGCTCGCAACCTGCAGTTTTCCCAACGTGAAGCGCTGATTGCTGAACGGCTGCGCCGTGAAGTAGTGGAACGGCTTGAGTTTCTGAATGCAGTCGGGCTGGGCTACCTTGCGCTTGACCGCAGCGCGGCAACTCTTTCCGGAGGCGAGGGCCAGCGAATCCGCCTGGCAACGCAGATCGGGTCTCGTCTACGTGGTGTGCTGTATGTGCTGGATGAGCCTTCGATTGGACTGCATCAGCGCGACAACCAGCGGCTGATCAATGCGCTGGAGGCGTTGCGAAATCTGGGAAACACGATCCTCGTAGTCGAGCACGACGAGGATACGATCCGGCATGCCGACTATGTGCTCGATCTCGGTCCCGGAGCCGGCAAGCTGGGTGGACATGTGGTTGCGGAAGGCACGCCGCAGGATATTATGCAAACGCCTGCATCGCTGACCGGGCGCTATCTTGCAGGCGAAGTCAAGATACTGCACCGGTTCGAACCACGGCCGGTGAATGGTAAATGGGTGGTCATTGAAGGGGCACGGAGTCACAACCTGCGCAATGTTACGGCAAAGTTTCCGCTAGGCGTGATGACCGTGGTTACAGGTGTTTCTGGCTCAGGCAAGAGCACGCTGGTCAACGACATTCTGTATCGAGCGCTGGCAAAGCAACTCTACGGTTCGCGCGAAGAGCCTGGCGAGCACGGCCGCATCACAGGCTTCGAAAATATCGACAAGGTGATCCGCATCGACCAGTCGCCAATTGGACGCACACCCCGTTCCAACCCCGCAACATATACCGGCGTATTTTCCGGAATACGCGATCTCTTTGCCATGCTGCCGGAGTCGCGAGAGCGCGGGTATAAGGCCGGCCGTTTCTCATTCAATGTAGCGGGAGGCCGCTGCGAGGCCTGCCAGGGCGAAGGCCAGCGTCGCATAGAAATGAGTTTTCTTCCTGACGTCTATGTGCAGTGCGAAGTATGTAACGGTCGCCGTTACAATCAGGAAACGCTGGCGGTGAAGTTCAACGGATACTCGATTGCCGACGTGCTCGAACTCGCAATTGAAGACGCGTTACCGGTGCTGACTGATATTCCGCAGGTACGACAGAAGCTGCAGACGCTGGTCGATGTAGGACTTGGCTACATACATCTTGGACAGGCAGCAACCACGCTGAGTGGCGGCGAGGCGCAGCGCATGAAGCTGGCTCGCGAGCTGTCGAAGCGGCAAACGGGACGCACGCTCTATCTGCTCGACGAGCCTACAACGGGGCTGCATTTCGATGATGTGCGCAAGCTTCTGGAGGTGTTGCATCGGCTCACCGATCTGGGCAACACAATTGTGATCATCGAACATAATCTGGACGTGATTCGCAATGCCGACTGGATCATTGACCTCGGACCGGAAGGCGGCGAAGATGGTGGACAGATTGTTGCCGAAGGCACGCCGGAAAAGGTTTCGCGCATCGTAGGCTCGTACACAGGAGAATTTCTGCGGAAATATTATGCGGATCATCCGATTGAGCTGGAACTGAGTCCGAATGGCAGCAGCAGAGCGCCAAAGAAGCGGCGATCAGCGAAAAAGGAGACGATCCAGTGACGCTCGACCCCGTCTCGCTGACGCCAGTGCCTCCCCAACTGGAACCTGAAGTTCAGGCACCAGAAGATCTATACTCGAATGTCGCTGCGACTGAGCCTCCGACATCAGACCTGCCCCATCTCAGCCATGCTGTTCTCTTTTTTGTGCTGACGATTCCGATGCTTCTTATTGGCGAGGCATTGAGCCTCTTCCTGGCAAAACAATCACATCTTTTCGGCGACAAGAGCTACCATGCGATTTTCGATCTGATGGCAACGGATGCCCGTCTTGCGATTCCAGCACAAGCCATAACCTATCTGCTGACCGCATTGACGGCCGTTGCTATCTTTCCGATTCTGTGGCGTCAGCCATTTTCGCAAGGTGTTCATTGGAATCTAGGCGCGGCGAGAACGCGCTTTCTTTGGTTGCTGGGTGTAGGGCTCGGGCTGGGATTCGGCATTACCCTGCTGGGCAATTACCTGCCCATGCCAAAAGATCCACCGATTATGCAGGACATGATGGCGTCGCAATTGGGAGCGTGGATGATGCTGATTTTCGGTGTTACCTGCGCGCCTTTGCTTGAAGAACTGGCCTTTCGGGGCTTTCTGCTGCCTGGACTGATTCATGCCCTGCGCTGGCTTATGCAGCGCGAGATTCTTTCCTCCGACGCGCTTGCGTGGACCACAATTCCAGTATCGGTAGTGTTGACTACGATCCCCTTTGCCCTGCTGCACGCAACGCAGGTTTCGCATGCGTGGGCTCCGATTCTGCTCATCGGACTGGTCAGCGTTGCGCTGTGCGTAGTTCGTCTGCGGCTGAAGTCGGTTGCCGCGAGCACAGTAGTCCATGCAGCCTATAACTTCACGCTCTTCGCTGGTTTACTGCTTCAGACAGATGGCTTCAGACACCTGGAGCGCCTGAACAGCTAGAATCGCTGTAACACGTATGGCTACCAACTATCGCGACGCCCTGCTTCACCTGCTTTCTCGAATTTCGTTTAAGCTGGGAAATTTCACGCTGTCCTCCGGCGCCACAAGTGACTACTACATCGACTGCCGCACTACGACGCTGCATGCTGAGGGCGGACGCCTTACAGGTCTTGCGATTCTGGAATTACTCCGCGAGAAGAAGATTAAGCCAGCTGCCGTAGGCGGACTGACGCTGGGCGCGGATCCGATTGTCTCTAATGTGGCAACAGCCAGTGCGTGGTATGCACAGGAACACCACGGCGCTCCGCTGATTCATGGTTTCCTGGTCCGTAAAGCTGAAAAAACGCATGGCACGGGACGGCGTATTGAAGGCTTCTTCGAGAAGGACGCTCCGGCTTTGATTGTGGATGATGTCTGCACCACCGGCGCATCTACCATCACGGCAATTGAGGCAGCGCGCGAGGCAGGAATGAAGGTCATTGCCGTGGCCTGCCTGGTCGAGCGCGAAGAAGCAAACGGTCGTCCGGCGGTAGAAGCGGCGGCGCAGGGTGTTCCATTCTTTGCTCTTTATACCGCAAACGATGTGCGCGCCGCGCATGTGCGGCAAATGGCACTCTAAATAAAAACCCGCGAACAGGGTGAAACCCATTCGCGGGTGATCATTATTCTGCGGCGTTATCGCTGTTGTGGGGAGTTGACCTGTCCTTCTTGCGGAAGCTTGACCGTTCCCGTCGCCTGCGCGGTAGTCTGCGTTCCATTTTGAGCCGTCATGTTCGTCAACATCTGAATCTCTACGCGGCGGTTCTGCGCGCGACCTGCTGCAGAATTGTTCGAAGCTACAGCCTTGTCTTTTCCGATTCCGATGAGATAAAAGCGGTGCGGCGGAACACTGTATTTCGAGGCAATATACTGCACTACGGCCTGGGCACGACGCTGGCTGAGGTCATAGTTGTAGTCGGCCGGGCCCGTTGAGTCGGTGCCGCCTGTGATGGCAAGGATGTAGCTCTTCTGAGAGTTCAGCTGAGAAGCGAAGTCGTCAAGCTTTTGCTTATCGGCGCGGGTGATCTCTGCTTTGTCGAATGCGAAGTTTACCTGGGCATCGGCGATCTGCTTGTAGTTGTCCAGGTTGCCGACTACGCTGGCGAGCGAGTCAGCGCGGTTGACCGCTTCCTGTGCCGATTGATTCGCCTGCGAGGCAGCGGTTCCGGCACTCTGAGCAGCCTGGTTCGCCTGGTTCGCACTGTTCTGTGCCTGCGTGATGCCCTGCTGTGCGCGCTGATCTACATCGTGTATGTTGCGATTGTTCGTGGCGGTCGCGTCATCAAGTTCATTCGTCTTTTGGATAACCGGTGTGGTTTGGCTGCGCACGTAGTTTTTTGTCGAGCATCCACTAGCCAAGAGCAGCGACAGCGCTCCAAGCGCCGAAACTGTTTGCAAAGATGTCCTGCCAATACGAGTCATCACGTTCACTCCATTTCGTTAAGCAGATTCCTGGGACTCAGGAAAGCATGCTTTTCCCTCTTACGATGCAGATGAGTGCAAACTTATTGCCAAACCGTTAACAAAAACTTCAAGTAGCTTTTGATTGAGCCATTTAAAAGAGGTTGCGCGTGTGCGAATCGTGTTCATTGAGTGGCCTGGTAGTAGGTAGCTTTTACGCGATTTATGAAAATCAGGGTGGCAACAACCGAACAGAGCTGCTGGCGAAGAAACGGTAAACTAGACCATAGGCCACTGCATGGATCTTGAGGAGAAAATTCGCGCGTTACCGACGCGGCCCGGCGTGTACCTGTACAAGAACGCCGATGGCGAAGTCATCTACGTCGGCAAGGCGAAAAGCCTGCGCTCGCGCGTTCGGTCGTACCTGCTGGAAGCATCGCAGGCGAACGCCAAGACCGGATCGCTGATGCGCGAGGCTGTCGATCTGGATTACATCCTGGTCGACAACGAACATGAGGCGCTGGCGCTTGAGAACAACCTGATCAAGCAGCGCAAGCCACGCTTCAACATCTTGTTGAGAGATGACAAGACTTATCCATACGTCAAGCTCACATTGGGCGACCGCTACCCAAAGGTCTTTGTCACGCGGCGTCTGCGCAGGGACGGCAGCGCTTACTATGGGCCTTATTTTCCGGGGAATCTGGCACATCGGATTGTGGACCTGATTCATCGGAGCTTTCTGATTCCAAGCTGCAAGGTCGATCTTTCGCGCTATCACCTTCGTCCGTGTTTGCAGTACTACATCAAACGCTGCCTTGGCCCTTGCGTTGAGGGGTTGACGACTCCGGAGGCGTATCGCGAAGCGGTGCGCGATACGCAGATGTTTCTCGAAGGCCGCAGCGCTGAACTGGGTAAATCACTGGAAGAGCGGATGCAAGTAGCTGCGGCTGGCGAGCGGTTTGAGTTGGCGGCGCGTTACCGCGATTTGCTTCGAACTGTTTCCGATTTACAGGAGAAGCAGCGCATTGCCTCAACTGAGAACGATGATGCCGATGTCTTTGGCTATCACTTTGAGAATGGCATACTCGCGGTGAATCTCTTTCACATGCGCGGCGGAAAGATTGTCGACCGGCGGGAGTTCTTCTGGGAGGAATTGCCGGAGCTGATCGAAGCCGATGATGACGCACCGTCAAATGAGGCTGCGGCGTTTGAGGCCAGCGTGTTCTTTTCTGCGCTGCTGAAGCAGCTTTATATCGATCAGCAATATGTTCCTCGCGCCATTTACGTTCCGGTTGATTTCGTAGACCGCGAAGCGCTCGCCGATCTGCTGAACGAGCAGACTGGGCACAAGATCGAGCTTGCCGTGCCACAGCGTGGAGAGAAGCGCTCGCTCGTCGATCTTGCCGGGCAAAATGCCAAGCAGAGCTTTGACCAGCGCTTCCGCGTGATGCAGCCGAGCCAGAAGGCCATTCAGGAGGCGCTGCAGGACATTCTGGTGCTGCCGGAATTGCCGAAGCGCATCGAGTGCTTCGATATCTCGCACATTCAGGGTGCGGAGACTGTGGCGTCGCTGGTGGTCTGGGAAAACGGCGCGATGAAGAAATCGGATTACCGCAAGTTCCAGATCAAGACGGTTGAGGGCGTCGACGACTTTGCATCGATGCGCGAAGTCGTCACTCGCCGTTACAAGCGCGTTGCCGAGGAGAACAAGGCGATGCCCAGCCTGATCCTCATCGACGGCGGGCTGGGCCAGTTGCATGCCGCTGCGGCGGCTCTGGAGGAGCTGGGCTTCACCAGCCAGCCGCTGGCTTCGATTGCCAAACGGGAGGAGATCATCTACCTCTACGGGCAGGAGGACGATCCGATCGTGCTGGACCGGCGGTCGCCGGTGCTGCATCTGGTCCAGCGGATTCGTGATGAATCGCACCGTTTTGCTGTCAGTTATCACCGTAAGCGGCGCGAGATGCGTGACCGCGATTCGGAGCTGCTGGAGATTCCCGGTGTGGGTGCCCGCACCCGCACCCGCCTGCTGGAGCATTTTGGCAGCTTACGGAGTGTCCAGAGCGCGGATCTGGAGGCGCTGACGGCGGTTGTTCCGCGCAAGACGGCGGAGCAGATTTACGCTCACTTCCATCCGGCCGCCTTCCCTATTCTGAATTAGGTCCCGAGGGGTGGGGAAGCGCTAAATCTTTGAAAACACACGCTGTTTCTTAAATGGGCTGTAAATTATTCAAAGGTAAGCCAGTTACCGACAAATTATTGGAACTAAATAGCTTCATCGAATAAGAATGCCCGCAGTGAGAACTGCGGGCATTCTTATGTCTCTAACTCTATTGTAGCGGATTTGCGGAAATAATACGCCAAGCGTCAACAAGCTTTAACTTATTAAATTTCAACAGCTTACGCTCAATCCCGAGGACGATAGGCCTTGACACGAGTTGCGATGTCCAGTGGCGGCTCCGAGCTGAAGACCCCTATTCACTTCACCGGCCTGAGAGGTCTTAACCTTTC
>Ga0209139_10000420_pt1 | contig 14507 bp, 13 predicted proteins | sample BogFormECP14_OM3_FD_188246 | JGI IMG/M metagenome (GOLD analysis project Ga0209139, IMG submission 188246) | Bog forest soil microbial communities from Calvert Island, British Columbia, Canada - ECP14_OM3 (SPAdes) (version 2) | ecosystem: Environmental > Aquatic > Freshwater > Wetlands > Bog ...
CACTTCGCCGATTTCAACGCCCAGCCAACCGCCGCCATCTTCATCGCTGCTGGCGAAGGCGCTCGGCCCCTGCACTTCCTCGCTCTTTTCCTGCGCCAGTTCCGCCAATTCCGCCGCGCGCGTCGCCAGTTCGTTCGCGCTCGCCTCGAATTGTCCTTGATTGGCGCGCAACTGCACCGAGAGACTCTGCAACCTCTGCATCTCGGGTGAATTCATTTCCACCTCCTGTCGCACTCGTTCGTTCAGGTCGGCGAGGTTTTCCCGCAATCCCAGCTGTACCGCGCGCTCAATTTCCGCCCGGTCCATCGTGCTATCTATACTACGCACCGCATCGCCGATTTGTTCCAAAGGGAGTTCCAGCCGCCAGCACCCCTCCTCATCAGGCGAAGCAGGCGCAACAGGCGTTGCAGGGGCTGGGGTAGCAGCGGAAGGAGCAACTGGCGCGGGACTGTTTGTGGTTTGTTGTGGTGTGCGTTCCGGGGTGCCTTCCGGGGTCTGGCCCGGCAAAGCACCCGGGGTCATTCCCATCGTCAACAGCAACAAACTCCAACTGACAAGGTTCGTCCGAGGCAAATGCTTCATGGCCGTGGTCCTCGCTTGTGAGTGAATTCGCCCCGTCAGACGCCCGGCCGTTGCACCACCAGGCGTATGCCGCCATTAATCGTTCGCACCGAAATTTCGCCGCCGCCGGCTCCCAGCTTGGCGTGATACGCGCGCGCCGCCGACTGGCTCGCTGCGGAAGTAACCGGCAACTCCGAGTAGAAATCGCCATTCATCGCCAGAACATTCAAATCCGCTCGCGCGCCTTCGGGCAGTCCCAGCACCACCGAGCCGTTCACGGTTTCCAGATTCATCGGCCCGCCCGCCATCAACTGGCGCAATTCCAGCCGCAAGTTTCCGTTAGTGGTCTTTTCGCTGAATCGCCCGGAGCTGTCGAAAACTTCCACGTTGCCGTTTACCGAGCGCAATTCTCCGCCGCCCTCCACTCCGCGGACCGTCACGCTGCCGTTCACCGTCTCGATGCTGCCCAGCAAAATTTTGTATGGCACGTGCACGTGGTATTCCACCGCCACTTCCGCGCCCTGGCCCTGCGGATAGCGCGTGTGCACCGCCACCTGACCCGGATGGCTGTGATCCACTTCGATCTTCACCTGCTCCAGGTCCCGCGAATCGCTCCCTGCCGTCTTCACCGCGCTCACCTCGACTTCGTCGCGGTTCCAACCTTCCACCTGCACCGAGCCATTCACATTTTCCAGCGCGAAGCTTCCGCCCGCGGCCAAAGGATAGATTTGATGAAAATTCTCGTCCGCCGCGCCCGCGGGAAATACCAGGCACGCAATCGCCGCCAGCAGCACTAGCCCGCGCAGCGCGGTTCCCACGACGCGCAACCGATTGTCCCTGGATGCCTGGCCGGAACTTCTGCCTTCCGTTCGCGTTTGCACGGTACGCCCCCTTCGAGTGAAACACCCTCATTCACTGGAACACTCGGCCGCTTCTAGTCGGCCGGATTCTGGTCGTCGCCTGCACTCTGCGCTCGAGCGCTTCTCTCAACGAAGCGCCGCAACCAACCCGCCTACGGCGAGTTCTCGCTCATCTGCTGCGCTTGCTGCCGCAGCATGAGCAATTGCAATTGCAGCTTTTCCTGCATTTGCTCCATCTGCTGCTTGTACAGTTGAACCTGTTTATTCGCGTCACTCACCATCACGTGAATGTTGCCCGCCACCGTGCGCAAGCGGATCACTTCGCCGCCGCCATTCAACGCGCCCTCGGTGCGAATCCACGCATCTCCGTTCACCGCCGCTTCCCGGTTGATCTTCGCCAGAAACGCCGGATCGAAAATCACATGATGCCCGTCGCCGGACTGTACCTGCGCGTCAATCGTCACCGGCAATTGCCGCGGTATATACACCACGATGTCGCCTTCGCCCGATTGCAGCTCGCATTTCCCCGCCATTTTTCCCGGCGTCACAAACCACGCCGTGATCGCGCCCGCTCCGGTGGACGCTTTCACCGGGCTGTCCACTTCCGTGAGGTAAATGCTCCCGCCGCTGGTTTCCAGATTGGTCGGCCCGGAAACGCGGACCACGCGAATACCTCCGCCGCCCGTCTTCGCCTGCACCAGGCCTGCGGTCTCACCCACTTCGATTTGCCCGCCTGAGGTCTCTGCTACCAGTTCGCTGCCCGAATGTTCCACGGAAACATTGCCTCCACCCGTCGAAACGCGCGCCGCACCTTCCACCGAAGTCACGCGGATGTGCCCTCCATCAGTGTGCAGGATGGCGCTTCCGCCAATCGCGCCTGTGGTGATGTGTCCGCCGCCGGTATTCGCGCCCAGCGTGCCGGCCACATCTTTCACCGTGATGTGTCCGCCATCAGTGGAGAGGTGCGCCGGTCCTCCCACATTTCCCATCACAATATTCCCGCCGGATGTAGCCAGCGTCGCAAAACCGATAATGTCTTCGGTCTCGATGTTTCCACCGCCGGTCTGCACGTCCAGATTGAAATTCTTCGGGACGTTCACTTCCATCGTCACCCACAAACGTCCGCTGGCATGGCGGCCCAGACTTTGCCCGCGAAAATACACGCCCTCCGGCGTCGTATTGGCTGTGACAACGAAATTTTTCAGGAGTTGTTTCGCGTCTTTCTGCGAGGCGTCTGCTTCCAGGCGAACTTTGTAATCTACCTTCCCGGAATTCTGCGTCTTGATAATGATGTTGCCCAGATCGGTGACCAGGTGCAACCGCTGCCCGTCACGCGCCACCACGCTGCCCGTCAGCTCAGAGCTGACCCGCGGCCCGGAATGATTCTGCCGCTCGCTCTTCGCTTTCTCGGCGCCATCCGCCGCAGCGAAAGCAGGCGTCTGCAACGTAGCGGCAAGAAGGGCGCAAACAATTCCCGCCGTCAGAATTCCCGCAGGCACACCAAATCGTTCCGCGATCTTTTGCCGAATTCGCGGGCTGTACGGCGCGCTAACCATGTTTAGAATTTTTGCCGCGGGCCCAGATCGCGAATCACTTCCGCGCTCTGCAACCGGATGTAGGTGTTGGGATCCTTGGCCATCCGCTCGTGCAGTACCGCGAGCAGATGATCGTCGGCGTCCACCTGGCCTTTGGAGGCCATGTCGCGCAGCGCGTTGATCGCTTCCACGCGCACGCCGGGGTTCTGATCGTCCACCAGCGCGTCCAGAAGAGTCTGTCGAATGAGGTCCTGCGGCTCCGCGCCGTTCAAAGCTTCCAACGCTTTCAACCGCACCGCCGCATTGTGATCGTTATGCACCGCCTGGCAGAGCGACGAACGTACATCCGGATCGTTATTCCTGGTGCGCAGCAAATCCACCGCATCCAGCCGCACATCGGGATCAAACCGCTGGCTATTGCGCAGGATGTACATGAGCACAAATTTCACGTCGTCGTCATTCACCGTGCCGCGCACCGTAAAGGGCTGTCGCGCGTTCAATTGCAATTGCACTTGCGGTGGCTGATTGTCTTCGGCGGGAAATACGTTGATGCCTGCAACGCTAGCACTGTGCATATCCAGCGAACTGAGTCCAGCGGAGGGAGAGCTTGCAGCAGCCGGGTCTGCGTTCACAACACCCGAGACCTCCGCGGCCGAATTACTCGAAACAACGGAAGAATTCGTGTCAACCTTGCCCGCTGAATTGCGAAGCAATCGCGGACCCAACATTCCCACTGAAAATCCGATCAGCACCAGCAGCGCCGCGCTCCACGCCGGCTGCGGTGAAATCCAGCTGGAAGGCAGCAGCGCGCCAATCGTCCGGCGCAGCCAGCTCTTCTCTTCCTGCTGATCCAAACCATCTACCAGACCCGCGCGGCAACTCGCCAGCAGCGCCGCATCCGGCTCCGTGTGCTTCGAAGCCAATAGCGCTAGCATCTCGTTGTCCTGCGCCAGCGCCAGATTGCATCCGGAACAATGCTGCAGATGTTCATTCACATCCGCGATTTCCGATGCATCCAGTTCCCCGGCTGCAAAGAGCATCAGCCGCGGCTCAAACTCCTCGCACGCCGGGCTCTTCGTCTCTTCCATTCCTGCTTCCCGCATTCTTTCCGACCTCGCTGATCTGATTCCGGCTAACGCATGCCCTCCAGGCTCGCGCGCAATTTTCGCGTCGCCCGGAATAGCGAATTCTTCACAGTCTCTTCAGACGTGCCCAGCATGTCCCCGATAGCACGTAATTTCAACCCCTGATAATGTTTCATCTCGAAGACCATCCGCTCGCGCGGTGAAAGCCGGTTCAGCGCGCTGGCGATGTGCTCGCCCAGTTCCTGGCCCAACAAATTTCTCTCCGGATTCGCCGCGGCCCGCTGCTCCGGCTGGCGATCGAAGAAATCTCTGGTCGTGCCCTCAGCGTCTTCCGGCATAGGCGCCTGATCTTCGCGGCGGCTGGTGCGACGGCGCAAATGATCCAGCGCCACATTCGTCACAATCCTGTACAGCCAGGTATAAAAACTGCATTCGAACCGGAAGCGGTGCAGGTTCTTATAGACGCGCAGGAAACTTTCCTGATAAATATCCCGCGCGTCTTCAGGACGGTGCACCAGATTCATCGCCAACCGCAAAACTTCGCGGTCGAAGCGTCGCACCAACGCCTCAAACGCCACGCGGTCGCCCGCCTGCGCTTTGCGGACGAGCGCTTGCTCTTCCGCAGCCCTCGCCGCCGCTGCCTGGCGCGCCTCGATGTCGAGTGCGACGCTCATCCCCATGGTGTTTATCGCCTGCCTGGTTACGCCCGGGTCTGTGCCACTCGTGCCCGAAGCGTGAATCCCGCCAGTTGCGGTATCAACCCGCTCGGTCGGTACCGTAAAGATAGACGGCACCTGTGACCGTTGGTGAGCATCACCGGACGTCGTTTTCCCACTATCGGACAACTGCCCCAAGTTCCACCTTCTCGTTGAGATGCGCTACCCCCGTAAAATGTTGCAAGGGTGCAGCTTACGCGCGAAGAGCGCTCGCAACTTCAGCACCTTCATCAACTCATATCTCAACATTTCCACAGACTGCACGGCTCTAGCCACTTCCCCAAACTCGCAGCCATGCGATCACGCGCTGTTCGGTCCCTCACTCCTAATACGTTCGCGGTCCCTCCATGAGTTCAATGTTTTTTCCTCTTCGCGCTCTCCGCTAAGTCGCGTGCCTTCGTGCGCGAAACGCAACCGAGCCTCTGCAACCGCAACCGATGGTATAAAAGTGGTGCAACCGCCGGCGCAGAACCAGCACACGATCTGATGCCCATCGCTCTCACCAACTCGGTGAAATATCTCCACGGCGTTGGCCCGCAACGCGCCGCCACGCTCGAAGCTCGCGGCATCGTCACCGTCGGCGACCTCCTCAGTTATCTCCCTTTCCGCTACGAGGACCGCCTCCGCTTCACGCCCATCGCCGAAATAATTCCAGGCCAGGTGCAAACAATTTTCGCCGAAGTCACGGGCGGCGGGGGAACCACCGTCCGCTTCCAACGCAGCCGCCGCTCCATCTTCCACGTAGCCGCCCGCGATGCATCCGGCACGGTGTACGTTCGTTTCTTTCATGGCGGCTACCTGGAAGGAAAATTAAAAGACGGCCAAAAGCTGGTCCTGCACGGAAAAGTCGAAGAGGACCGCTATCGTCCGGGCCGCCTGGAAATGGTCAACCCACAAATGGAATTGGTGGGAGCCACCGAAGGTGCCGCCGCCGATTCCACCGAAGTCGGCCGGATCGTCCCCATCTACGAAGCCATCGGCGCCATCAGTTCGCGCATGTTGCGTCGCATCATCTATAGCGTGCTCGCCAATTTCGACGGCAGCATTCCCGAACCGTTGCCGCAGGAAATTCTCGATCGCTATCGCTTCCCCGCACGCCGCGAAGCGCTGCTCTACGCCCATTTCCCGCCGCAAAATCAGAGCATCGAGCTGCTCAACAATTACCGCAGTCCCGCGCAAATTCGCCTGATCTTCGAGGAATTTTTCTACTATCAACTCGCATTGGCGCTGCGCCGCCTGCAGGACCATTCCCGCCGCGGCATCGCCATGCGCGTGCGCGAAGAAAAAGTTCGCGCCGCCGTCAAAGCCATTCTGCCCTTCAAGCCTACCACCGCGCAGAAACGCGTCCTCGCAGAAATCGTCGCCGACCTGGAAAAGCCGTTCCCCATGAATCGCCTGCTCGAAGGCGACGTCGGCAGCGGAAAAACCATCGTGGCTTTCGAAGCCGCGACAATCGTCATCGAGAACGGCTATCAAGTCGCCCTGATGGCCCCCACCGAAATTCTCGCCGCGCAACATTATCTTTCCGCGCGGCGCATCTTTCAGGCAGCCGGCTATGGCGTCGAATTAATCGTCAGCGGCCGCAAACGCTCCACCAAAGACGAAGCCCTTGCGCGCGTTGAAAGCGGCGCCGCACAAATCGTCGTCGGCACGCACGCGCTGATCGAAAATCCGGTCGCCTTCAAAAAACTCGGTCTCGTAATCGTGGACGAACAGCACCGCTTCGGCGTCCTGCAACGCAAACGCCTCATAGACAAAGGCGTCTCACCACACGTCCTGGTCATGACCGCGACGCCCATTCCGCGCACTCTCGCGCTCACTTTGTATGGCGACCTGGAAATTTCCGTTATTGACGAACTGCCGCCCGGTCGCACGCCTATCGAAACGCTCTGGAAGGAAGAAGGCCAGCTTCTGGCTGTCTGGGAACTCGTCCGACGCGAAATCGCCGCCGGGCGTCAAGCCTACGTCGTCTATCCCGTAATCGAAGAATCAAAACAGGAACTGAAAGCCGCCACCGCCGAATACGAGCGCCTCGCGAAACACATCTTCCCGAACCTGCGCATCGGCCTTCTCCACGGCCGCCTGAAAAACGACGAGAAAGATTCCGTGATGGAGCAATTTCGCCGCAACGAAATCCATATCCTCGTGGCCACGACGGTAATCGAAGTCGGCGTGGACGTCCCCAACGCCACCCTAATGGTCATCGAACACGCCGACCGCTTCGGCCTGGCGCAACTCCACCAACTGCGCGGCCGCATCGGGCGCGGCACAGAAAAATCCCGCTGCATCCTCGTCGCGCGCAAAAATATTGCCGGCGAAGCTCGCGCCCGCATTGAAACCATGGTCGCCACTTCCAACGGATTCGAAATCGCCGAGCAGGATTTAAAACAGCGCGGCCCCGGCGAATTCTTCGGCACGCGCCAGCACGGCGACGCCGCCTTTTCCGTGGCCCAGCCGTTGCGCGACCACGAAATCCTGGAGCTCGCGCGCCGCGAAGCCTTCGCGCTCGCCGAAAATCCCCAGCGGGCCGCCGATATTATCAAGCGCCTGGAGTCCGTCAGCCCCAGCTGGCGCCAGCGTTATCAATTAGCTTCCGTAGGTTAGCGAGTGCGCGCGGCCTCAAATCTGACTTTGCCGTTGAATTTGTAGCGGCCGCCTGCTTTTTTAGGCGGGCGTTGTTGACTTCGCTGTTGAATTTGTCACAGTGAGCCTTAGTCTAGCCGCTGAGGCCACAATTTCTCGAACACGCCGGACCCGAGACAACCCATGCGCGTAATCGCCGGAAAATATCGCAGCCGTCCACTAAAAGGCCCCGGCGCGCAACGCCTACGCCCCACCAGTGATCGCCTGCGCGAAACTCTCTTCAACGTCCTCGGCCCTTCCGTAGAAGACTCCCTCTTCGTTGACCTCTTCGCCGGAACCGGCGCCGTAGGCATCGAAGCCATCAGCCGCGGCGCGCGCGAAACAATCTTCGTCGAATCAAACGCCAAGGCCGCGCGCCTGATCCGGGAAAATCTCCAAACCCTCGAAATTCGCGAAGCCGCCGAACTGATCGAAGCCCCAGCCCTCCGCGGCCTTGAAAAAATCACCACTCGTCGCCTGCTCGCCGATTTTATCTTCCTCGATCCACCCTACGAAAAAACCGCGGACTACGAAGAAGTCCTCGCATTCCTCGACGCCTCGCACCTCCTCGCCCCGCGCGGCATCGTCATCGTCGAACACTACTGGAAAACCGAGTTGCCCGAATTTCTAACGCGCCTGGAATGTACCCGCCAGCTCGAACAAGGCGACGCCATCCTTTCTTTCTATACCCTGGCAGCCGCCGCCTAGCCCGCGTGCATCCAACTCCAGCGGGCCTCTTCCTGTATAATGGCCCGGTTTATGCAACCCGCAATGCAACGATACCCGGAGACTCCACCACCCGGCGAGCCGCCCGTCGCACCAGAAGTAGTTCCCGCGCCCGACGTCGAGCTGCCTTCGCATTCGCGGCTGCCCCGTCTCGATCTTGGAGTGGACTGGGGCTCGCCTTGGCATGATTTCCGCAGCAGCGTCCACGACTTCTTTCGCGGCCCGCGCGTGCCGGAAAATTCCGAGCTGCCCGCGGACTCCGATCTGCGCGTCGAATGGATCGAAGGAAAAATTCCCGGCCGCGCCTTCACCGCTTCTGCACTTTGGCACGCAGCCATCGTCGGGTTGCTGCTGCTCCCCATCTGGCATTTTCTTGCAAGCGATCCGCCGAACCTCGCGCCGGTGCGCATCGAACTCACCTGGACGAATCCCACAGAAGATTTGCCACCCATCTCGTTGCCCGGCCACGAACCAAAACCTAGCCCCAAGGGCGACCATGCAAAACCGCTGCCGCAAAAAGGCGCAGATGCATTTCATCCGCGGCAAACAATTCTTTCCCAGCCGGCCGTCGTCACCCACCCCCGGCAAACTTTAATTCAACCGGATGCCCCGCCCACTCCGCCAAAGATCGAAGTCCCGCTGCCCAATATCGTCGAATGGGCCGCGCCCAAGATGCCCGCGAGACCGCGATTAAGAGCTGCATCCACAAACGCCGCCCCGCAAATGCAGCACCACGCCGTGAACGATCTCGCCGCGCCGGAAGTGGCGAACCAGGAAAAAACTCCCGGCCCGCTGGACATCGCCGCCTCACCCACCATGAATCAGCAGCCGCGCATGCCGGTGGAACCGATGTCGAAAGCAGTAGCTGCCCGGCGCAACACGCAGGAGGAGACAGGCGCCGCTCCCGAAATCGGCGCCACAGCTTCAGGAGACGACAGCCTGCATCGCGTGATCGCGCTTTCCGCCGCGCCTGGCCCGCCCGCTCCCGAAGTAAGCGTCCCGCAAGGAAATCTCGCCGCGCGCATCGCGATTTCTCCGGAAGGAAAACAGCCCGGCGCACCCGGTGGCGCTGAAAATGGTCCGGCAGGAAATGGCGGTTCGGGTGGCAGCAGTTCCAGCAGTGGCGGCCGCGGCACTAACGCGAACTCAGGCTCCGGATCGAATCCCGCAGCCGTCAGTATCAGCGGCGGCAACTCGCACGCCGGAAACGGCGGACTTGCGCCCGCCGGCCGCGCGACAACAAGACTAAATCTGAAGCCGATGCCCGCGCTCGATGCCCCGCCGACGGCTCATCACGGCCCCGCGGTAATCGGCGCGATCGATCCCAAGTTGCCGCCCGAAGTAATTCTCTCCGGCAAGGAAATTTACACGCTGCACATTGATATGCCCAATCTCACCAGCGTCACCGGCAACTGGGTGATAAATTTCGCGCAGCTCGACGAAGGCAATCCGCCCTTCAACAAACCGAAGGGCACGCTGTCCGGTCCGTCGCTCGTCAGCAAGGTGGACCCGAAATATCCCCCCACGTTAATCAAACAACACGTGGACGGTGAAGTAGTGCTCTACGCCATCATCCGCAAAGATGGATCGGTGGATAGCATTCAGCTGGTGCATGGAATTGACCCGGTGCTCGACAAATTTTCGATGGAAGCTCTGGCCCGCTGGTCATTCCGCCCTGCCTCGCGCGAAGGCCAGCCCGTAGATCTGGAAGCGGTAGTCCACATCCCCTTCCGATTCCGCCGCCCCGAGTAACGAGGGATTTACTGCGCCGCGCCAGCCGGCCGCGCCTGCTGTTCGCTCGCAGCCTTCTCCTCGAGCAATCTCACCAATGCGTATAACGCAAAATTGTTCGGCGTCGCCACGCCCAGCTCAGCGCCGCGACGCACAATATATCCATTCAGCGATTCAATCTCCGTGCGTTTCCCGCGCGCCAAATCCTGCGCCGTCGAAGCAAACGCCCCGCCAAACGCCGCCAGATTTGCCAGCCACTTTTCAGAGAAACCAGGTCCAGGAGCGCGCACGCCCGCAGCCCCTGCCACTGCGATGCATTCCTCCACCACGCGGATCATCAAATTCCGCGCCTCCTCATAGCGCACGATATCTCCATAGCTCATCTGCGCAATCGCAGATATCGCGTTCGCGCCGCAATTCCCGATGAATTTCTGCCACATGTCACCCAAGATATCGGCAGCAAGTCGGCACGGCACATTCGCGGAAGCAAATAAAGCCGCGATCTGTTCTGCTCGCGGTGGCTGCATTTCCGCGGCAGCGCTGCGCCCCGCGAATTCGCCCACCACCAAATCTCCGCGCCCGGAATGTTTCACGTGTCCCGGCTCGGGCATCGCCGCCGCCACGTAAACCACCGCCGGCAGCGCATCAATCCCCGCGGCCGCGCGAATCCGCTCCACATTGTCCACGCCGTTCTGCAGGCTCACCACAATCGCACCCGCGGCAAGATGCGGCGCAATCGCGCGCGCTGCTTCTTCGTTGTCCTGCCCCTTCACGCAGAAAAGCACGATGTGCGCGCCACGCACCGCAGATGGGTCGCTCGAAACCTCCACTGCCACCCGCTCTTGAAACGTGACCGTGTCCAGGAAAAGTTTGTTGCGGCGCACCGCTTCCACGTAGGCGCCCCGCGCGATCATCGTCACCGGCACGCCCGCGCGCGCCAGCATCCCGCCAAAATAAGATCCCACCGCCCCCGCGCCCATCACCGCCACGCGATTCGCCGTAGGATTCACTTTCGCTTCTGAGTTTGTCGGCATGACTTCCTCCCCGCTTTCTGCGAAACGCGCTAGACGTCGTGCGCGGTAGCAAGACTGAAACTATGTCCGTGAAATCGGATGCCTGGCGGGTTCGCTTGGTCGCAAAATCAAAAATGTTCGCGCAAATCCCGAAAGCTCGTGAGGATCAGCAGCTTCCCCGCGCCGCTTTCCAGCTCCGCGTGCTCCAGATGCCACGTATCCGTATGCGGAATGAAAACCGCGTTCAACCCCGTCTGCAGCGCCGGATTGATGTCGCTCCGCGGGCTGTTCCCCACCATCCACCCGTGCGTTTTCACAATCTTGAATTGCTCCACCATGCGTTCGTACACGCCCGCGTCTTTTTCGAGCACGATTTCAATTGCGTCGAAATACGGCTGCAGCCCAGAGCGCTCCACTTTCGCGGCTTGCTCGGCCGGCTCGCCTTTCGTCAACAGGATTAGCCGGTGATGCTTCGCCAAATATGCCAGCGTTTCCGGCACGCCGTCCAGAATGTGCGGCGGCGTGGCTTCCAACTCGATCGCCAGGCGCGCGATTTCCTGCATCAGCTCGCGCCGCGCCGCGTTTCCCGCCAGCTTCATGTACGTCTCTTCCAGCGACCGGCGAAAACTGCGCACGCCATACCCGTGCTGCCGGATGTTGCGCTTCTCGGTTTCGTTCAAGATGTGCCGGATATATTCGCGCGTGTAACCCAGATGCTCGAGCTGCGTTACGAAATGCTCGATGGTTTTCTCAAAGAAGATATTGTTTTCCCAGAGGGTGTCGTCCGCATCAATCAGTAAAGTGTGTCGTGCCATCCGAAAGTAAGCGCTCCCATCAATTCATTCGCTGCGGCCGTCGCCATAACGCGCGCCACAGATACAGGTTCTCATGTAGCGGCCGCTTCGTCCCGCGGGTTTGGGGACGAAGCGGGCAGAGCTTAGTTCCGCTTAAATCTCCACGCGCCTTGGCGCGAATTCTTTACGACGCCGAAACTTTCCGCGCTCCCACCGCCAACCGGTCCAGAATCGCGCCCGCCAATTTCTGCGCCTCGCCAAATCGCGTCAGATAATCCTGAAACTCGCGATTCAAATCCAGCGCGTTCGTCGCATCCAGCTTCGTCCGCAGAATCATGTCGCGCAAATGCACCGGATGCGGCAACACCGCATCATCGCGCAATTCATCCAGCGCCACTTTCGGATCGTAATGATACATGCGCCCTCCCGGTTAAATCGGGCAAAAAACGATTCTACTCTGTTTTGCGGATAGCGTCAGGCGGAGGCGGGAAGAAATTCGTAGCGGTCTATCCGCGCGGCGACTCCGCGGCGCTGGTCCTGCGGTTCCACGCGCAGCACGCGCGCGTAACAGCGGATGTGCACGTCGCCCGCGAGCGTGATTTGTTGCGGCAAGGTCAAAACAAATTCAATCGGAGTGCCCGCCTCGACGTGCGCTTCAATCAAAAAATAAAGCCCGCGAAAACTCACGTCGCGCGTTTCGCCCTGCTTTTCCAGGACGTCGTCTTCCTTGGAAAACCGCACTTTCAAAGGCAGCATCATCGAAAACCGGCGTGCGGCGCGGCGTTCTGTGGCGCTGTCCATCAACCCTCCGGCAAAACCCCTCGATGTCGTCACGCTATCACCGCTTCCCGCCTCGGCGCAACGGCTTTTACGCCGCCGGCAGTTCACGCTCGGCGAATGTTCCCGAAACTTTCGCGTCCTTCCGGCACACCGCGTGAAGCCCGCGCGCAGGCTTTCAAAATAATCGCGACGAAATTTGACCTGCCTAGCCGCTGCGGCTACGATAGGCGTTCATGAATCTTGCGCCCACGTTCCTGGAGTTGCGCAAGCACCCTCGCGCCCAGTTACAACTTCCCGCACGCGTCCGATGGCGTGGCCCGCTGGGCATGCGCATGGAATCCACTCACACGCTCGACGTTTCGCGCAACGGCATTCGCGTGCAGCGCAATGAATCCTGCGAAGCCGGCTCACGCGTCTGGGTCGTGTTTCCGTTCGACGCCTCATCCGCCGCCGGAGTTCCACCGGAAACTCCCGCGCGCGTTGTGCGCGTCGAATCAGGCCGTGGCGCGGGATATCAAGTCTCGCTGCAACTGGAACTGCCTTCGCGCATCGCGTCCCGGCCCACCGATCGCGAACGCCGCGCCTGCTCCAGAATTTCCTTCGCGCTGCCCATTTTCGTGCGCGCTCTCGGTTTCCCCTGGCCCGAGGAATCCATGACCCAGAATATTTCCCGCGCCGGAGCACGCTTCGAATCCGCGCACATTTATTCCGCCGGCGACGCCGTGCTCGCCAAAATTCCCTGGGGCGATTGGGAGCGCGCCGGCGAAATCCCCGCGCGCATCGTGCGCGTCGAAAATTCCGAATCGCCGTCGAGTTCGGCTTCGCTATCCAATCCCCTCGCGGGCGTAAGCGCCATTCTTACCAGCGTAGCCGTCCGCTGGGACGTCCCCAGAAAAGCTTGACGCTCCAGCCGCCGTTTTGCGCCATTCCGAACTCTTCGTTACACTGGTGCACGGGCAAATTTCATGGCGGAAACATTCCATCGCAATTTCTTCATCGCGGGGCCAGCTGGGCGCCTCGAGGCGCTACTCTGGACCGTGCCGGTCGCTGATCCGCCGCTTGTCGCGTTGGTCTGCCACCCGCATCCGCTTTTTAGCGGCACCATGCACAATAAAGTTGTGTATCAAGCGGCCAAGGCGCTGCACCTTCGCGACATACCGGTGCTGCGCTTCAACTTTCGTGGCGCGGGACAGAGCGAGGGAGTGCACGATCGCGGCATCGGCGAAGAAGACGACGTGCGCGCCGCGCTCGATTACCTCACAGCGGAATTTCCGCACCGGCCGATTCTGCTCGCGGGCTTCAGTTTTGGTTCTGTCGTGGGGTTGCGTGTTGGTTGCGCGGATTCGCGCGCTTCGGAATTGATCGGGCTGGGGATTCCCGTGGACCGCTCGGACTTGACTTACCTGCGTGCTTGCGCGAAACCAAAACTGATTATTCAGGGCGGCGACGATCAATTCGGCTCACGCGGCAATGTCGAAGCGCTCTTTGCAAACTTGCCAGCGCCAAAAAAACTCGTTTTCGTGGAAGGCGCCGACCACTTCTTCACCGGCCAGCTCGAAAAAGTCCGCGCCGCGATGGATGACTGGCTCGACGAACGCCATCCGCGCACGCCCGCCGCGCACGCCGCACCTGAACCTGCAGAATCCTAATTTCTCGATTCGAATAATTTCAGAAATTGCTCGCGCGATGCCGGCTCGATGCCCACTAGCTCCAGATTGGCTATCACGTGCGGCACCTGGCTCATGCCCACCAGCGCGGTCGTTAGTCCTGGCACAGAACGCGCGAACTGCAGCGCTAGCGTCGCGTTGTCCTTCAATCCCAGCGCCGAATTAACGAACGACGGCAAGTTTTTCGTCAGCTGTCCCTGGAGCAGCGCCGCGCTCGTCACCAGAGCAATCCCCGCGTCGCGCGCGGCTTGCACCATCGGTATCGCCTTCCCGTTCACCATTTGATTCGGCCGCGTCAGCGCTTCCGGCATCGCCAGGTTGAAGGGCAATTGCACAAAACGGAAGTGGTGATCGTCGCCCGCCACGTCCTTCGCGATCTTCACCATTTCCGGCAGCGATAAAAATCCCCCGGCTTTG
>Ga0209139_10000421_pt1 | contig 14504 bp, 9 predicted proteins | sample BogFormECP14_OM3_FD_188246 | JGI IMG/M metagenome (GOLD analysis project Ga0209139, IMG submission 188246) | Bog forest soil microbial communities from Calvert Island, British Columbia, Canada - ECP14_OM3 (SPAdes) (version 2) | ecosystem: Environmental > Aquatic > Freshwater > Wetlands > Bog ...
AAAGTGTCCACTGCGGTGACCATGTAGGGCTCGCGAATCGTTAGCGCGGTCACTTTGGCGTTCGATTCCCTGGCCAATTCCACGCCATAGAGCAACGCCTTTCGCGAGAGGTCGGAGCCGTCGGTCGGGATCAGGATGTGCTTGAACATCGTCGCGCTCCAGAAGGCTCAGTTCAACCTGCGCTCCGCAAGGTGGCAAGCGCACTGACTGACGTCAAGTTCGCGGCGCGAAGGCGAGAAGCGATGACACGGCGAATTGAGTTGCCGGCGCGGTTGCATTGCGGAAATATAGACAGGCCTTCCAGGAGCCGATCCGATGTCAGACGCCTTCGCCCCGCCTCGAGTCGATCGCCGCATGTGGGTCAAGGGGAGCCTGAGCGTCGGCTTCTGCGCGGCGATCTCGCCGGTCTTCGGCCAGACGATCGCGACGCCCTCCGAAGGTCTGATCGCCGGCGAGGTCAAATTTTCGGCCGGCGACGTCGACATCCCCGCCTATCGCGCGATGCCGGACGGCGGCGGAAAGTTTCCGACCGTGCTGGTGATCCACGAGATTTTCGGCGTGCACGAGCACATCAAGGATGTCTGTCGGCGCTGGGCCAAGCTCGGCTATTACGCGATCGCGCCCGAACTGTTCGCACGACAGGGCGACGCGGCGGCCGAAAAGGACATGCAGAAGCTGATGGCCGACATCGTGGCCAAGAAACCCGACTCGGAGGTTCTGAGCGATCTCGACGCGACGGTCGCCTTCGCCAAGGCGAGCGGGTCGGCCGACCTGGACCGCGCCGCCGTGACCGGATTTTGCTGGGGCGGGCGGCAGACGTGGCTCTATGCGGCGCATAATCCCAGCCTGAAGGCGGGCGTTGCGTGGTACGGGCCGCTCGCTGGCAAGACGAGCGAACTTCGGCCGAAGAATCCGCCCGACATCGTCGCCGAGCTGAAGGTCCCCGTGCTCGGCCTCTACGGCGGCATGGACAAGGGCATCACCCATGATCAGATCGCGGCGATGCAGAAAAAACTCGCCGATGCCGGCGGCTCGAAGATCATCGTCTACGACGACGCCGGCCACGCCTTTTACGCGGACTATCGTCCGAGCTACGTGAAAGCCGACGCCGAAGCGTCGTGGAAAGAGGCAACGGCGTGGCTGAAGGAGCATGGGGTCTAGGGACCACCGGTTCGAATGCCGTGACCCTGAACGGCGGCGACCTTCACTCCGGCAGCGGGATGAACTCCGTCTCCCGGGGAACCGGATCGAAACGGCCGGTCTTCCAGTCCTCTTTGGCTTGTTCGATCCGCTCCTTGCTCGAGGACACGAAGTTCCACCAGATGTGACGGGGTCCCTCCATCGCGGCGCCACCCAGAAACATCACACGCGAGGGGCGCCGGGCGGTCAACGTGATGCGGTCGCCGGCTCTGAAGACGAGCAGGCGCGGTCCTTCAAACAGATCGCCGGAAATCTCGATTTCGCCCTCGACGACGTAGATCGCGCGCTCCTCGTAGTCCGGGTCGAGCGGCGCCGCGGCGCCGGATTCGAGCGCAACCTCGACATAGAACCATTCCGACAGCATCCCGACAGGCGCGCTCTTTCCGAAGGCGGAGCCGGCGACGATGCGCGCACGCAGACCGCCGTCCTCGACGACGGGAAGAGCCTCGGCGCCGAAGTGCTGAAAAGACGGCGCAGTCTCCTCGTGGGCGATGGGCAGCGCGATCCAGCTCTGCAAGCCGAGCATTGTGTGAGGATTCCCGCGAAGCGCTTCCGGGGTGCGCTCGGAATGAGCGATCCCGCGTCCCGCGGTCATCAGATTCATGGCGCCAGGCGTGATCTCCCGCACGTTGCCCTCGCTGTCGCGGTGCAGGATACATCCATCGAACAAGTACGTCACCGTCGCCAGCCCTATGTGCGGATGGGGTCTGACGTCCATGCCTTGCCCGGCAAAGAACTGCACCGGGCCGAAATGGTCGAAGAAAATAAACGGGCCCACCATCTGGCGCCGATCGTGCGGCAACGCGCGGCGCACCGGTAAGCCGCCGAGGTCGCGGACACGCGGTATCGAGACCATTTCGAGAGCATCGCACGAGCGCGCATCTCCGAGGACGGGATCGTTCGAGGCCAACCAACTCATGAGCGCCTCCATCGAAGGGATCATTGTCGTAGTGGCTCAGGATACACGCGAAGGCTCGACTGCCGCAACCGGACGCCGTTGTGATCGGGTTTCTGCGCAGAGGCGCCCAGAAGGCGCCCGCGGCCGCGCGCCTGTTGCGCGTTTTTCGAGCATGCCCCGTTCTCGACCGTCGGTTCTTGGGCGGCTAGCCGTGGATCGATTCCGGGTCTCCTGAAAAGCCAGAGTCCCCTGCTAACAGGGAAAAAAACAGGGAATTCCTCCGATTCAGCTGTTTTTGCGAAAATCCTTCTCGAAAACATCTGCGAATTCAGCGGTTTGCGGGTGAGTTCCCTACGCAACAGAACAGGGAATTAATTCGCGACAACAGGGAACCAATTCCGCCTTATCAGGGCCGGAACAGGGAATTCGGCGCAAAATCGATCCGCGCGCCTCGGGGCATCCGATTCGCTTCGGCGGAGGCGCTGGATCAGCGCGCAGCCGCCATGCTCGGCCTCGAGCCAGTGATCCAGGGTTCGGCTGCCGCCCTCCCCGCCAATTTGGCGGCCTCGTCCGCTGCCTCCGCTAGTCCTTGAAACAGCTACTACACGACTGATTTTGGGACCCCGACGGCGAACCATCTCGTGGAGAGATGCTTCTCTCCCAATGACGGATAAGGGCGCTTGTTTCCTGAAAGGCCCCAAGCCCGCGTTGACAGGACCGCGGTCGAGCGGCCATGCCCCGAGCGGGTCGCGGCGGAATTGTTTCGTCGCGCAATTCTGCCGCGAGGCAAGGAGACCGCATGAACATACGTCTCGAAGGTAAGGTGATCATCGTGACTGGCTCTACGCAAGGCGTCGGCGAAGCGACTGCCCGCATCGCGGCGGAGAGCGGCGCCGCCGCGGTGATGATCACGGGCCGCGACGCTCGACGCGGCAGAGCCGTAGCCGACGAAATCGCCGCGTCGGGAGTGAAGACTTCCTTCGTCGCCGCGGACTTGACCGACGCCGACGCCCCAGAAGCGATCGTCTCCGCCTGCATAGAACGTTTCGGCCGCGTCGACGCGCTCGTCAACGCGGCCGCTCTGACCGATCGCGCCTCGCTCCTCACCGGCGCCCGGGAGTTCTGGGACCGGATGTTCGCCGTCAATGCCCGCGCACCGTTCTTCCTCATGCAGCATTGCGTCGAGGATATGCGCAAGCGGAAATCGCCAGGCGCGATCGTGAACGTCCTCTCCGTGAACGTCCATTGCGGCGACCCCTTGCTCGCCATCTATTCGGCCTCGAAGGGCGCGCTGGCCGTGTTGACGAAAAATGTAGCCAACGCCCACGCCGCGGATCGGATCCGCGTGAATGGCATTCTGCTGGGATGGACCGATACGCCCGCCGAGCGGCAGATGCAGGCGGTCAAGCTCGGTCACGGCGAGAGCTGGCTCGAGCGCGCCAGCAGCTCGCAGCCCTTCGGCAGGCTGCTCTCGCCCGAGGAGGTCGGAAATCTGGCGGTGTTCCTCCTCAGCGACGCCGCCGGCCCGATGACGGGCGCCTTGATCGATCAGAATCAACGGGTCGTCGGCGGCTTCGGATGAACTGGGACACGCGTTGGTCGCCACGGGCGCGTCGGGAGGGTCGGTCGCGGTGTCCCGACGGATACGCGCGAACGCGCTTCGTTGTTTTCTTCGTCGACAGCATCCCCGCATGCGCATCGCGGTGTCGAGCGTCTCGGCAGGAGTATCCCGGCGCCGACTGCGAACGAGTAGGTCCTTGAAACGAATTCAACGGGGAGATTTCGATCATTGCGCGCAAAGGTTGCGTCGTGTGCAACTTTTGATTGCGATCTTCGAATCCTTGGCGTATATCGATACCGTCTGAAGCGGCCTTGGGGCGAGGTCGGGCCTTTGGATGGGATCGGAGGCGCGAAGGTGCCATCGTTTCATGCAGTAATCTGCTTTTTGCTCATCTGGACCGCCGTGAGCGTCCCGCTGGGCTTGCTCCTTGGCGCGATGATCAGGTTCGGGGCCCGCGACGGCCTTCCTTCAGATCAGATCGACCGAAAATTGGGAACGCCATCGCTGGTGAGGCAACGCGATCCCGTAGGCGCCGAAGAGCGCACAATTCTGATTTTCAGGAATACGAATGCGCGCCAATCTCGAGAGAGCGTGTCTGGCTCGGGCGCATCGGCCGACCAAGGAGTCGGGACGACCATAGGGGAATTGGCGCAGGGTCAAGTCGGATTGCTGAGCCCCGACTCGGAGCGTGGCGACGGCTTCGGGACGCCCAAAAAACAATCGAGTTAGGGTGGCCGGCGAGTAAGGCCTTCGGTGATTATAGTGCGGAGGCACGTGCATGACGAACACTAGACGGGTCAAGCAGCGCCGAGCCGGCATCCCGGGGATTTACGCGAGGCGCGTCGTCCGCTATGTGTTGTCAAAGACAACACACGAGGCGCCGATGGATTTCGTCGACGAATTGCGGGGCTTCAACCGATACTACACGCGCGAAATCGGGCTGCTGGAGCCGCATCTTCCCGAGAGTGATCTCACGCTCGCCGAGGCTCGGGTCCTCTATGAGCTCGCACAACGCGACGGTCAGACCGCCGCCGACCTATCCCGCACGCTCGCAATGGATAAGGCGCAGGTCAGTCGCATCCTGGTCCGACTCGGCCGGCGAGGCTATGTACGATCGCACGCGAGCCCGGAACACGCAAAACGGAGGCTGCTCTTCCTGACGGATGCGGGGCGAACAACCTTCGCGGCGCTCGATCGGGGCGCGCGGGACCAGATGGAAGCGATTCTCCGCAAGATCGAACCGGACGCCCGCCCGCGTCTCGTCGCCGCCGTGCGCGAGGTCCGGTCCGTTCTCGGCGTTGAGGGATCGCTCGAGGGCGGCGTTCGATTTCGCAAGCCGGCGGCCGGCGATCTCGGCTTCATCGCGCACCGCCAGATGCTCTTGTACGCCAGGGAATACGGCTGGGACTGGACCTTCGAGGGGCTGGTCTGCGAAATTCTCGCCAAATTCATCGCCCATTTCGACGACCGGAAGGAAGACGCCTGGATCGCCGAGCGAGGCGGCGCGATCGTCGGCTCGGTGTTCCTGATGAGGAGCGACGATCCCGCGACGGGCAAGCTCAGGCTGCTCTATGTCGAGCCGAACGCGCGCGGCCTCGGGATCGGGCGCCAACTGGTCGATGCGTGCGTACGGCGTGCAAGTGAACTCGGCTACGCCAAGGTCACGCTGTGGACCAACGACGTCCTCGTCTCCGCGCGCCGCATCTACCAAACCGCTGGGTTTGTCCTCGCGGAGGAAAGCCCGCATCATTCGTTCGGGCATGATCTGATCGGTCAGACGTGGACGCTAGACTTGGGCGAGCGACACAGGCCCCCGGCAGAGCCCAATGGATGAAACGGGTTACATCTGCCGCCTCCGGCCATGACGGAAAATGTCATGGAAATCAGCGACTAACCCGTTTGTTTCGTTTTAGTTCCTCAACAGCCCCGGGCCGACACCCGTGGATGAAACGCGACGCGTACAATTCACGGAGCCATCCCGTCATGGCCGGGCTTGTCCCGGCCATCCAGGTCGTCCAACCACACCGCAGCTTCAGATACGGTTGGCGCCCGATCGGCCAAGCGATTTGCGCCGCATGGAAGCCAAACCACGTGGATGGCCGGGACAAGCCCGGCCAAGACGGAAAATGTCATGGAAATCAGCGGACTAAGCCGTTTGTTTCTTGTTGGTTCGGCGCCGGCCTTCGGCCGACCCCCTCGAATGAAACCGGAGGAACCCCTCTGTTTTTTGCCGTGCACAGTTAACCTAGCAAAATCAACGTGGTACCGTTTGTTTCTCGTCTAGCGAAGCAAAGCAATCCAGGGGTCCCCGCTCACGCGTCGAAGGACAGTCTGGTGCACAGATGGATTGCTCCCGTTGCGCTCGCAATGACAGGCAGCGCGCGGCAACCGACGCGCTTCGGGCCCCCATCAATCCGCGGCGTCCAATCGTTCACGCACCTTAGCGGCGAGTTCTTCAAAGGAAAACGGCTTGCCGATCAGATGCACGCCCGCGTCTAGCCGTCCGTGGTGGACGATCGCATTGCGCGTATAGCCCGTCATGAACAGAACTTTGAGGCCGGGCCGCATGTGGGTCGCCTGATCGGCGAGCTGCCGGCCGTTGACGCCGCCCGGCATCACGACGTCGCTCAGGAGAAGGTCGACCGGTTCGTCTCGCTCGAGAGCCGCGAGCGCCGTCGCGCCGCTGCTCGCCTCCAGCACATGATAGCCGAGCTCTGTCAGAATTTGCTTGGCGTATTTTCGCAAGGCGTCGTCGTCTTCGACGACCAGAATAGTCTCCTCTCCGATCGATCGCGAGACTTCGGGCGCCTTCTCCGCCGTTGCCTCTCCAGAATCGCCCAGACGCCGGGGAAGATAGATCTTGATCGTCGTGCCCTCGCCGATTTCGCTGTAGATCTTGACGTGCCCGGCCGATTGACGGGCAAAGCCGTATACCTGGCTCAAGCCCAGACCCGTGCCTTTGCCGACTTCCTTGGTCGTGAAGAAGGGATCGAAGGCCCGCTCGCGCGTCGCCTGGCCCATTCCGGCGCCGGTGTCAGCGACCGCGATCATCACATATTGGCCGGGCTCGACGGGTTCCTCGAGCGAGGCGATATAGGCCCTGTCGAGCGAGGCGTTCGCGGTCTCGATGGTGAGCTTGCCGCCGTCCGGCATCGCGTCGCGGGCGTTGAGCGCGAGATTCAGCAGTGCATTTTCCAGCTGATTCGGGTCGGCGAAGGTTCGCCACAGACCGCCTGCCAGCACCGTATCGAGAACGATCGCTTCGCCGAGCGTGCGGCGCAGCAATTCGCAGACGCCGGCGACGAGTTTATTGACATCCAGCGATTGCGGGGTCAGCGCCTGCTGACGCGAGAAGGCGAGCAACCGGCTCGTCAACGCGGTCGCCCGTCGCACGCCCTGCAGCGCCATGTCCTTGGCTCGCTCGATTCGCGTCAGAGCGCCCGGGTCCGGCAAGTTCGGCATTTGACGACCGATGACTTCGAGGCCGCCGAGGATGAGCGTCAACAGATTATTGAAATCGTGTGCGACGCCTCCCGTCAGCTGCCCGACCGCCTCCATCTTTTGCGACTGCCGCAACTGCTGTTCGAGACGGCGTCGTTCCGTCACGTCGTGAGCGCTGACGATGAGGCGGCGAGGCGAGCCCGGCTCCAGCGGCGCCGGCGTGGCGACGGCTTCGATCGTCGCTTCGCCTTGTGTCCGCTCATATCGGTAGGGTCCGTCCTTGCGAAGGCACGCGGCCAGATGAGCCCCTACCTCCGCCGCGACCTCGGCGCCGAAAACCTGCTCGATCGTATATCCGACCACCTGCTCCCTCGTCTTGCCGTAGAGGCGCAGGGTCGCCGGATTGATCTCCTCGTACCGGAATTGGCCCTGGCCTTCCTCGATCAATACGACGTGGCATTCGGAGGAGTGCTCGAAAAACGTCTGGATCAGCGCCTCCGTCGCCGCCAGTTGCTGGGTGCGTTCCTGGATCCTCGATTCCAGGGTCTCGTTGAGCTGCGTCAGCTTCTGCTCGGCTTCCTTCGAAGCCGTGAAGTCATGGGCGACGCCTATGAAGCCGAGATGTTCTCCGTACGGGCCCCAACGGGGTTGCGATTCCGAACGTAGCCAACGCCACCGACCATCGGTGCGCCGGTAGCGAGCCTCGAGCGTGAAAGGCTTCAGCGAGCCCTCCCCCGCACGCTGCTCACGCAAGATTCGCGCGAGGTCGTCGGGATGGAGCGCTTTGCGCCAATCGAAGTTCAAAGCCTCGTCGAGGGTAACGCCGAGAAACTCGTGATAGGCGCGATTGACGAACTCGCGCAGACCGTCGAGTCGGCTGACCCAGATCGGAACCGGGGCGCTGTTGGCGATCGAGCGGAACCGTTCTTCGCTTTCGGAGAGGACCCTTTCGGCCAGTTTACGAGTCGTTACCTCCTGGACGACGGTATACATTCCCACGACCCGCCCCTTCTCGTCGCGATGCGGGACATGCACGATTTCGGTGTGGGCGGTCCCGCCGGGTCGAGGAAAATCGGCCTCGTATGTCACCATTTCGCCCGCCAGCGCCCGGTCCACGAACGGCCGCCGAGCTTCGTACATCGACGAATCCATTACCTCGCTCAGCTGGCGTCCGACGATCTCCCCCAGCGGACGCCCAAACCAGTTCTCATACGGCTTGTTGGCGAAGCGAAACACCCGGTCCTCATCGACATAGGAGATCAGCAGCGGGAGAGCGTCGGTAATGGCCCGCAGCCTTTGTTCGCTCTGTCGCGCGGCTTGTTCGGCCTCCTTGCGATCCGTGACGTCGAGATGCGCGCCAACCAATTTGATGGCGCGGCCCTCCGCGTCGCGCTCGATTTCCGCTACAGACCGAATCCAGCGCACCTCGCCGTCGCTCGGCCGGACGATCCTGTATTCGGACTTGTAATGCTCATCAGCGCCCGCGACCGCATCCAGAAAGTGTTTCTCGACCGAGGCCCTGTCATCGGGATGAATGCGCTGAACCCACTGCTCGTGGGTCTCGTTCGCCGCGCTCGGCGGCAGGCCATGGAGGTGGAGATATTCCGGCGATCGCTGAGTGCGAAAGCCATTCCTCAGATCGACTTCCACCCCGCCAATGCCGCCGATTCGCTGGACTCGGGCCAGCTCCAATTCGCGATCGCGCAGAGCCTCCGTGACCCTTCGACGATTCGTGACGTCGCGAAACGCCGCGGCGATGCCGTCGCCGAACGGAAACGCGCGCACCTCATGGTAGCGATCCGGGCGCAAGGCCGAAAAGCTCTCGAACTCCTCGCGCGTGCGCTCCGACATCACCCGGCGGTAGCGCCGCTCGAATTCCGTGCCGATGATCCCAGGCGATACCTCCCAAATGGTTCTGCCCAGGACCGAGGCGCGCGAGATGGCGAATATTTCCTCCGCCGCCCGATTGAAGGCGGTGAAACGCCAGTGCGGATCCAGCGCGAAAAAACCCTCTCCGATCCCCTCCAGGAGGGCGTCGACAGACGGTTCCGGTCTACGGGAACCGGCATTCGAAATGCGTCCGGATCCCCCCTCGCGCACGTCTTTCGCGTCGGCCGTCTCTTTCACTTGCGCCATACCGCCTTCCGAAGCGAAGCGACCTTCATGAGCTCCGGAGACGCGATGATACGCCAGAAGACGAGCGAGTAGAAGACGAGGAAGGGAAAACCAGATCCGCGGCGCTCCGCCGAGCGATCGGCTTTCACTCGTCCGCAACACTGTAAAGTGCGCGCGCTTCCGGCGTCGGCCCGCGCCGTGCGCCCAGGGCTTCGATCCGCAGGGTTGCCCGCCGATCGCCAAAGGTCAACACCAAGCCGTCGCCGGGACGCACCATGCGACTCGGCTTGTCGAGGGGCGTGACGCCGCCGCCCCGCGAAATCAGAACGCGCCCCTCCGCCACCATGCGCGCGGCGAGGCCGCGGGTCTTGCAGAAGCGTGCCCGCCACAGCCAGACGTCGATCCGGCACGCGTCGGCCGTTTCGCTCATGCAGGGTTCCTCACGAGGCCCCGCTCTGGCGGAGCCGGGGACGATGTCTTCTTCGGGCCGGCGCCGCCCGCGGAAGAGCGGCCGGAAGCGCCGGCGAGGCCTCCGCCGGACGCCCGCGGCGACGCCAGAGGCCGGGTCCCTCGGCGTCGGCCTTTCGCACCAGCACGAAACCGAGAGCGCGCAGGATTCGCTCGGCCGGGGCGGGCTCCCAGCCGAGCCCGGTCCAAACCTCGGCGGGCAGCTGCCAGGCGCCGCCCTCCTGCGGGGCCGCGCGAATCAGCGCGTCGAGCCGCTCCAGCGCCTCGACAGGCGCGGCCAGGCCCCCGATCGCGCGCAGACCGCGCAGAGCGAGCGCCTGGTGCGGCGGCGGAGGCTGCGGCAGAGCCGTCAAGCGGTCGGGGGCCGCCCGCCAACCCGGCTGGGCTAGTTCGGCGAAGATGGCGCCGACGCCTTGGGCCTCCGGCGTCAGAAGCGCAGGCAGATAGAGGCTGAAGGCGCCGAAGAGCACGCCCAGGCCCTTCAACGCACGGCGTTCCCCCGCACTCAGGGCGCGAACGTGCGTCTCGACCTCCTTACGATCGAGCACGCCGAATTGTTCGACCAATTGGTAGGCGAGGCCGCGAGCCAGTCCTCTGAGCCGGCCATCGGCGACGGCCGACTTGAGCCGAGCGAGCGCGAACAGGCCGCGGTGGGCCTCGTCCGCGACGAAACTCTCCAACCGCCGTACGGCCCGCTCGCGCGTCGCGGCGGCTCCGATTTCGCCGTATAGGCGCACCCTCGGCGCAAACGGCCCGCCTCCGGTCAGTTCGCCCACCGCCTCGCCCCGCCAGAGCACCTGGGCTCCAGACCCGAGCGCGAAGGCCCCGTCCTCCTCGGCGGCCAACTCGCCGAGGCGACGGGCGATTTCCGGGGCCACCACCCGCTCGACTGCGCCGCGCAAGGCTCGATTTTCCAGGGCGGAGGCGCCGCGAGCCGGCTCGAAGCCGAGCCCGGCGAGCCTGCCGACGAAATGGCCCTCGACGGTCACGGCGCCATCCCTGCCGATCCCCGCCAGGACCGGGCCGGCGCCGTGGCTCAAGCTGCGCAACAGCGTGCTGGTGCGACGGTCGATGAAGCGCTGCATCAACTGCTGATGCAGCGTGTCGGACAGGCGATCCTCGAGGGCGCGAGTGCGCCCTTGCCAGCTATCGGGATCGGCGAGCCAGTCGGCGCGGTTGGCGACGTAGGCGAGCGTGCGCACCCGGGCGAGACGTGCCGACAGCGTGTCGATGTCGCCATCGGTGCGGTCCAGGCCCGCGAACTGCGCTTGCGCCCAGTCTTCGGGCAGCCTCCGATTCCCCTGCGTCAAGTGCTCGAACATGGCGCCGACCAGTCGCGTATGTTCGTCCTGGGTGCTCTTGCGAAAGTCCGGGGTCTGGCAGACTTCCCACAGACGGATCAGGTTGGCGCGATCGCGGCAGCGACGGGTTACGATCTCTTCGACCGACAACTGGCGCAAGGTGGTCTCGTCCTGGCTTTCCTCCGACAGTTTCAATCCCGGCGAGGGCGCTGGAGCTGCGAGGGAGCGCATCAACGCCGCCAGCGAATGGAAATCCAGTCGCGAATTGCGCCATTCCGCGGCGGTCACCGCCGGAAAAACATGGCCTTCCACCGCGGCGACCCAATCCGGATCCATTTCCGCGCACTCTCCGGTGACGCCGAAGGTCCCGTCCCTGCGATAGCGCCCGGCCCGCCCGGCGATCTGGCCGATCTCTTGGGCATGCAGCCACCGCGTGCGCCGCCCGTCGAACTTTCTGAGGCCGGCGAAGGCGACATGGTCGAGGTCCATGTTCAGCCCCATGCCGATCGCATCGGTGGCGACGAGAAAATCGACCTCGCCGGACTGGAACAGCTCCACCTGGGCGTTGCGGGTGCGAGGGGACAGCGAGCCCATCACCACCGCCGCGCCGCCGCGCTGGCGACGGATCAGTTCGGCGATGGCGTAGACCGCCTCGGCGGAGAACGCGACCACCGCGCTGCGCCGCGGCAGACGCGTGAGCTTCTTCGGGCCATCGTAGACCAGCTGGGAAAAGCGCTCGCGCGACCGGATTTCGGCGTGCGGGCACAGCCGACGGATCAGCGGCGCGACGGTCGCCGCGCCCAGCAGCATCGTCTCGGACTTGCCGCGCGCGTGCAGCAGGCGTTGCGTGAAGACGTGACCGCGCTCGCGGTCCGCGCAGAGCTGGATTTCATCGATCGCCAGAAACTCGACCTGACGATCGAGCGGCATGGCCTCGACCGTGCAGACGAAATACTGCGGCGCCCTGGGTACGATCTTTTCCTCGCCGGTGATCAACGCGACGCAGCGCGCCCCGCGCGCCTTGACGATGCGATCGTAGATCTCTCGCGCCAGCAGCCGCAGCGGCAGCCCGATCATGCCGGAGGCATGGGCGAGCATGCGCTCCACGGCCAGATGGGTCTTGCCGGTGTTGGTCGGGCCGAGCACCGCGACGAGATGCGATGGCGCCGCTCCGGTGGACTTGTCGCTCATGCCGCGGAACCCGGCGGCTCGAGCCGCCCGCCTCGCGAGCCGTCAGGGCCTTCCACGGATCGAATATGCGCCGACCGCCTATGCATCAGGATTGGCAGATAATCATCGTGGGCGGCGGTGTCAAAGAACTGGGCATGCTGTCGGTTAGCGCGCCGGGGCACCGACGAGTTCGAAGAGCCCGCTGTGAGGCGGAGACGGAGGGCGATCCTCCCGCGCGCCGATGTCGGAGCGGAGCGAGATTCCTTTCCCGTTTCTCGATTTTTCAAAGGTTTGCGGCTAGGAAAATTTCCCTCGCGTCTCCCGAGCCGAGATTCCCGGCTCGGCCATGGATCGTGAGCTTGTTCACGCCTGCTGCTCGTGGCGACCGCGTCATCGGGCGCTTCCGATGGCGGAACGCAGGCGCCGATTCCAGTTCTACATCGAGCGATTTCAAAGCGCTAGGCGCCTTTTTCTGTCCACTTCAACTTTGTCGTTCTTGCGACTCGTCAGCCGGAGTTGCACGGTCAGCCGCGCGCCCATGTACCACATCTTGTGGGTTCTAGCCTTCCTAGACCATACCATTTCCCGGCCCGGATTCAATCTTTTCAAGCTGTTGCGGCGCCATTTCCGGGCGACTCCGTTTTGCCGTCAGCCTCTCGAGGCTTGCAGGCCGACGTTCCGCCTCCCCGCGCGCGGCCGCGCCGCCTCGGCCCTCGACGCGCTCGATTCGGAAAAGCATCCGCCTCCCCGCGCGCGGCCGCGCCGCGGCAAAGGCGGCGCTTGAACGGAGGTCCTGCAACCACGGTCATCGCGCTCTTCGTGAGCACGGCACCTCGCTTTCCCGCAGTCGGCCAAACGGAACCCCCGCGGTCGATCGACGGTCGTCTGCGACAGCGCCCGGTTAGGCTCCGGCCGTGCTCCCAAATCCAGAATGTGATTTCTCCAATTTCTTCGTCCTTCGCACCGCGTTCGAGCAGGCCGCCGCGCGCCCGACCAAGTCAGGGCAGCGGAACGACTTGATTTGCACGGTAGCATGGATTTCGTTTTTCCAAAAGAAAAACCGACGCCGTCATTATCGGCGCCAACGATCCGCCCTGAGCCTCGCTGCCGCAGGCGCGGGACGCGAGCGGTTCCTCCGATTCTCCCACCGTTACAAGTGAATGCCTGAGAGCCCGAACTCGGCCCTGACGGTTCGGGCGCTCAAAGAATGGCTTCCAGCCCCTTTTGCTTTATCAGCGACAGGAGCTTCAGGGCCGAGCCCCGCGGCTGCTTGGCGCAGCGCTTGTTTCTGGCTGACGCCCAATGGAATGAATCGCGCCAACGCTAAAGGAATCATGTACGTAAACTCGAGGCCGCACGAGAGCGGCCTGGGACAAAATCGAGAGAGATGACATGTCGAATCAAGGTCTGCTCGTGATCATCGTGGTCGGCATCGTCGCCGGATGGCTGGCCGGCCAGATCATGCGGGGCGCCGGGTATGGAATCATCGGCGATCTGATCGTCGGCATCATCGGCGCCTATATCGGAGATTGGCTGTTGCCGCGGCTTGGAATCCATCTCGGCACGGGAATCATCGCCGCCATCATCGATGCGACGATCGGAGCGCTGGTGCTCCTCTTCATACTTCGATTGGTTTTCGGTGGGGGAGGCTGGGGAGGCTTTCGTCGGCGTTGGTGAGCCGCGAGGCGACTCGAGATTTTCATCACTCCGCCAGCCTGTCGCGGGCCTCGCCAGTTGCTTTGTTATTGGGGATCTTTATGACTTCGCCGTAGAGAGAATTCGTTGACGCTGGGAAGGCGGTCCTTTCCCGCGATCTCGTGGACAGCGGCGTCTTCGCCAGGGGGAGAATCCACATATGCGCATGTTGATCGCTCTGATTGTGATCGTCTATCTCATCGGCGTCGGAGTCGCGCTCGCTCCCACGGTCGAGGGCAAGTGGAACACCGCTACCGCAGCGGAACTGACGGCGACCGTCGGGCAGGCTCTGCCCCACGCCTTCGCTTGGCCGGTCGCCGCCTATCATAGTATTACTGGTAAGGATGGTAAGGAGACAGGAGACGCCGCAAAGTAATTGAATCGATCTACGGCGACTTTCTGCGTCGAACATTTGGGCCAATAGTGTGCGCCTTGTGCGGACGAACCCGTCATCCGAGCGTAATATTTCTGACTTAAGGTATCCTTCTCGTTTGGCTTTTGAGCGCTGAAACGGAATCCGGGCGCTCGCCCCATGGAGCCGGGAGCCGGGGCCGCGCGACTCTACCCGTTCCGCGGCACAGCGAGGTCATGGCGGCATAGTTGGCTGAACTGTGTTGGCGGTACGGGGCGTCATCTCTTCGGTCCTCGGCGGCGG
>Ga0209139_10000422_pt1 | contig 14503 bp, 7 predicted proteins | sample BogFormECP14_OM3_FD_188246 | JGI IMG/M metagenome (GOLD analysis project Ga0209139, IMG submission 188246) | Bog forest soil microbial communities from Calvert Island, British Columbia, Canada - ECP14_OM3 (SPAdes) (version 2) | ecosystem: Environmental > Aquatic > Freshwater > Wetlands > Bog ...
GCACAAAGGCCAGCACCTTGCCGTCCGGGGACCACGAGGAAGGGTAGGAAGCGAGCGGATCGTTGGGCGTGAGTTGTTGTTCGGCGCCGGAGCCATCGGCGCGCACGCGGTAGATGCTTTCGCCCACGCCGGCGCGCTGGCCGCCGGAGTAGGAATAGGTGAGGTACTGGCCGTCGGGAGACCAGATGGGAAAATTGGCGGAGCCGGTCTTGAGAGTGATGGGCGTGGTGGTGCCGCGGACCATGTCGTAAACCCAGATGCCGCCGACCGCCCGCTCGAAGGCAATTTTTTTGCCGTCCGGCGAGACGCGCGGCGAGGTGGAGTCCGGCGAGCCTTTGACGAGCACGGTGCCGTTGCCCTGACGATCGAGAAGAACAATGTTGAGATTTTGTTTGGAAGCGGCGCCGGACATGTAGAGGGCGGTGCCATTGTCCGACACGGCGAACTGCACGCCGCCGTTGGAAATGTCCGAGTCTACGCCGTGCAGCACGGGGATGGCGGGGCCGGTGAGGGTGAGGGCTTTGGCGTCAAAAGGTGCGACGAAGCAGGTGCCCTGAGAAAAATAGACGAGGTAGCCCCCGGGAAGATAGCGGCCGAAGGTGGCGTTCTCGACGAGGACCTTGGCCTCGCCCGTGGCGAGGGAAGCAGCCTGTACGGAGGCGTGGCCGAAAAAATTATTGTTGGAAGAAGCGGTGAAGAGGAAGGATTGGCCACCGGGGAGGAATTGCGGCCAGCGATGAGTGGTTTCGGTACGGGCGGAATCGAGATGGGTGACCTGTTGCGCCGTACCGCCGGAAGCGGAAACGCGGTAGAGGGGACTGGTGAAAGCGGCGGTGAAGACCAGGGTGTCGTCTTGATTCCAGGAGCCGCCCCGAGCGCCGGGTGCGGTGGCTAAGTCTATGGGAGCGCCGCCGCGCACGGAGACTTTTTTCAGTTTGCCGTCAGCGAAGAAGGCGAGCCATTGACCATCGGGAGAGAAGAAGGGGGCGGCGGCGAGGGCGGCGCCTTCAAGGGCGACGGGAGCAGCGTGGGCTAAATCGCGGATGTAGAGCTGGCCGGTGTCCACGCCCGCTTGATTCGCGATATAGGCGACGCGCGAGCCATCGGGAGAGATGACGAAGGCTGGGCCGTTGATTAGGGCGAGCTTCTGGTCCGTGGGAATGGCGAGGGTGAGCTCGATGGTTTTTTCCGTGGAGAGCGTTTGGGATGGGCGCAAAACAAAGACAGCAACGAGAAGAGCCGCGGCCAAGAGCGCGGCGATCGTCCAAGGAAGGAAGCGCTGCCACGTGGGGACCGGAGGTGGAGCGGCGGCGACTTTTGAGGCGGCGGACGGTTCGGGCGCACCCCCGAGCACTTCGTCAATAGAGATGCGCGCGTCGCCGATGGCTTGGAGTCGCTGGCGCGGATCCTTTTGCAAACAGCGCTGCACGAGAACGCGCAGGCGCCCCGGCGTCTGCGCCGGCAGCAGGGACCAATCCGGCGGGTCTTTGATCACCGCGGCCAGCGTGTCGGAAACGGTTTCGCCGCAGAAGGCCATTTTGCCGGTGAGCATTTCATACAGCACACAGCCGAAGGCCCAGATGTCCGCGCGGCGATCGGCGGATTTGCCGCGCGCTTGTTCAGGGGACATGTACGCGGCGGTGCCGAGAATGATTCCGGCTTGCGTGGCCATGCGCGTCATGGTGGGAGAGCTTCCGATATCGCCGGCGGCGGCTTCATTCTCGAGAGCTTTCGCCAGGCCGAAATCGAGAACCTTTACGGTGTCGTCCGAAGTGACCTTGATGTTGGCGGGCTTTAGATCGCGGTGAACGATGCCACGCTCATGCGCGTATTCCAGGGCTTCGCAGATTTGTTTGGCGATGGGAAGAGTTTCCTCGATGGAAATGCGGCCGGCTTTGATGCGATCCGCGAGCGTGGGACCTTCGACGAGCTCCATCACGAGAGCGTGCGTGGCGCCGGAATCTTCGAAGCCGTAGATGGCGGCGATATTGGGATGGTTGAGCGCGGCAAGCAGCGTGGCTTCGCGGCGGAAACGGGTGAGGCGTTCGGTGTCCGCGGCGACGCCCGAGGGCAGCACTTTGAGGGCGACTTGACGGCTGAGTTTGCTGTCGCGCGAGCGGTAGACTTCGCCCATCCCGCCGACGCCGAGAAGAGAATTTACTTCGTAGACACCAATTTTTGTACCGGAGCTAAGCGGCATGGGTTGGTGAATTATATGGCCGTTGGCGGCGTGGCGGAAAAATAAAACATCCGGATTGCGAAAGCCCTTAACCGAACTGCGTGGCACCCGGTTCGCTACAGAGAGCAGCGCCCGTCTGGCTGGCTGCGGCCGCCGGACGGGCGATCGCCTGTGCGGGACTAGACGTTGGTGTTAGCATCTGGGACCGACAGTGCTGCGCGTAAAAGGCCCTCCATGGAATACGGCGCCAAGCGCGCGATGACAAAAATGAAGACTTCGAAAATCGCCGAGCCGAATTGGACAACAACGCTTGCGTTACTCGTCTGCGTGTTGGCGGGCGGGTGCCACTGGCAGTGGGGCAACGCCGCACCGGTCATCGAGTTCACCAAGATTCCGCCGTCGGCGCGGGGCGGCCGCGAAAGAGTGGATGTGATCGCAGGGCGCGTCAAGGGCGCTCGCCCAGGACAGCAAATCGTAATTTATGCGCGAAGCGGGCCCTGGTGGGTGCAGCCGTGGCCCGAACATCCGTATATTCCAATTGGCTCCGACGCCACTTGGAGTACCGAGACGCACCTGGGATACGAGTATGCCGCGCTGTTGGTAAACCCGGATTATCAGCCACCGCCGACAGTGGATGTGGCGCCCACAGCAGGTGGCTCGGTGGTTGCGGCGACGATCGTGAAAGGCGTGGGATCTCTGCCCCCGCTCCCCACCAAGCCGCTTCGCTTCAGCGGATATGACTGGACGGTTCAAACGGTCTCGGCGGTCCGTGGAGGGATTAACAATTTATACGATGGCGACAACGCCTGGACCGACGATAGCGGAGCGCTGCATCTGCGAATAACCAAGAAGCCGCAAGGGTGGACATGCGCCCACGTGATTTTGACGCGTAGCTTGGGCTACGGAACCTACATTTTCGTGGTGCGCGACACGTCTCACTTGGAGCCCGCCGCCGTTCTGAGTATCAACACCTTCGATGAGTGGGGAGGCGACCAGAACTATCGCGAGATGGACATCGAACTTGGTCGTTGGGGAGACGCAACCAGCCAGGAGAACGCCCAGTATGGCGTCCAGCCTTTCTACATTGCCGGAAACGAAGTGCAGTTCAAGGAGCCTCCCGGGACCTTGACGCACACGCTGCGGTGGGAATCCGGGCGGGCAAGCTTTAGAACCGTACGTGGAGCGGCGGCGCGGGGCAGAGCGCCGGTGGTGTACCAGCATGTCTTCACTTCGGGAGTGCCTTCGCCGGGGCAAGAGTTGCTGGAGCTGATGCTGTATGTCGTGGCGAGCGAAAAAAGTCCGATGCAGAAGGACACCGAGGTGGTGATTGAGAAATTCGAATACCTCCCGTGATTGCCGCGTGACGATGGCCGTGACTGCCGGCCCCCGCGATTAACTTGGTCGACGCAAATGACGCGCTAGTTACCGAGGCTGGTCTCCCTGTTCCGAGGAGTGTTGTTCGGCTCTCACGGTCGCAACGCTGGCCACCAAGCGGGCGCGCGTGGCGAACACGCGGTAGTCGGTGAACTGGCCGCGGCACCAATAGACCTTTTTTTTGTATTCGGCTTGCGTGGCAATGGTGAGGGGAACAAGGCGGGGAGCTTCGTCCACTTTGTTGAGCCAGCCGTAGGTCACCACCGCTTGAAGATTTTTCCATTTGCCGAAAAGTTCGAGATGCTCGGACATGCGCAAGATGTTCATGTTCTCATCGGTCCAGACTTCGCCATAGCAAGCGGCAACGGAAACTCTGCTGACCACGAAGAGCGCGAAATCATTGACAGATTTGAAGGTACAGACCGCATCTTCGAGGCCCGCCCAATACTGAAATACCTTCAGCGACCGCCCATTGACGACCACGTCGGCAGCTTGATTGATTTTGAGATTCAGGTCGGTTCCCACTTTTGCGGGCAGTTCGGACCACTCGCCGCCGGGAACCATAGAATTGGTCAACGGGGGAAACGGCACGTTCTGCAACCTCTTCTTGCCGTCCGGGAGTTCCCTGAAACGCTGGTAGCCGCCCAGTACTTGAACTTCGTATTGTGACTGGACCAGCGGCACGTGCTCCTCGGAGCCCCACGCCAACGTCTGCACCGCGATGAAGTCGCGCATATTGTCAGCCAGGACTTGGGCCTTGGCGCGCAGGGCGCGCACCTCGTCCGGTTCCATCGGGCGACGCTGCAGCGAAGTGGTGGAAGCTGGAACGAATTTTGCGTACGCATCCGCGGAAACCGGCGAGATTCTCTTGCTGGATGGAAATATGCTCTGCGCCAGGAAAGGCTGCACCGTGCTGACAAACTCCGCCAAAGAATCGATGGGCACAGCGAAAGCGATGGCTTGGCCACTGCGTTCAATGGCGCTCAGCACGCCCACAATTTGCTGGGTTTTGCTATCAACCACGATTCCGCCGCTGGCGCCGGGACGAAGCGTTCTGCTGTCCGATACCTCGTAGTCGAAAGCCAGCAGGCCCGACGGCGTCTGGCCCTGGAAAGTGCCGTGGACTTGCAAAAGCTTGCGCGCGTGAATCATGGATTCCTTGGGATACGCATAGATCTCCACCGCCTGGCCAATGCGCAGCGCGTTTGCATAAAAGGAGAGACCATAACGGTGCGGCAATGGATCACGCAGTTCGAAGATCGCGAGATCGCGGCTCGAGTTGTATTTCATTGTTGGGGAGGCTGGGCCTTCGTTGAGCGTCGCGCCTTCATCGTCCGGACCAGTGGCGAGATAGCGATGAACCACGGTTTGGCCGTTAATTTTTCTGGGATGCGCCAGCATGGCGACGTGATAGTTCGTGGCAATAAATCGGCACGATGGGTCCAGGCAAAAGCCGGTGCCAAATCTCGCTTCTATATCCGGCCCCACCTTCACCTCTGTGATAGGAAGAACGACGGCATCGAAATCCGCGGATCGCGGAGCCGCGGAATCGGAAGTTAAAGGAACATTCAACGATAATTTCTGCGCTACCGATGGGATGACCATGAAGAACGGCAAAACTAAAATTGCAGATGCGACGGTAATTCCTTTTGTCCGCATGAAGTCTCCGAAAGCGATAAACGCTCGGAGGCGACCAAAGGCAAGCGGCAGTCCATAACCGCTAGGTCATCATACAGATGTAGTTAATACGCAGATAAGATGAATAGAATCTAAGATTTGCCTTCTCTTAGAAAGCAGAAGGCGGGTACAAGTTGAGTGACCCGCGCGGACGGCTTTTGTACTGGTTTGGAACATTTCGCGAGAATCCCGTACCAAGACGGGATGCTCGACAGGCTTAGCGGCGCGAGATCTGCAAACGATCAGATGCGAATCTGAAGATTCGCCACTACAAAGACGAGGGCGAAGGTAATGGCGCGGACGATACTAAAACAATTTCGGAGGAACGAATTCAGTCGGGGCCACAGCCGGTGGAGTAGCGGAAGATTTTAGGTATTCGTCAAGCTTAAGGAATTTGCGGCCCAGGGCCGGACTGAACATAGACCAGAGGTCTTCGCCGCTAGGGGTGGCGAGCGCGTTGCGCACGGCGGCAAGCTTGGAATCGAGATCGTCCATGTAGTGGAAGACCAGAGCTTCGCGGATCATAGGTAGTTTCGGAGAGCCGAACTCGTATTCGCCGTGATGGCTGATCAAAAGGTGCTGAACTACAGTCTTTAGTTGCGGAGGGAAGCCAGGGAGCGCGTCGATCGCTTTGGCGACGGTTTCGACTTCCATCACGATGTGGCCGAGGAGTTGGCCTTCGGTGGTGTAGCTTACGGCGCGCTCGTAGCAAAGCTCGTCCAATTTTCCCACGTCGTGCAGAGCGGCGGCGGTCAGCAGCAAATCGGCGTTCAGCTCGGGATAATGCGCCGCGATTTGTTTTGCCAATCCGCAGAGGCCGACGACGTGCTCGAGCAAGCCGCCAATGAAGGCGTGGTGCATTACTTTGGCTGCGGGGGCGCGTTTGAAACGCGGTGCTATTGCTGGATCGTTGAGAATGCTTAAGACCAATTTGTTGAGCCAGGGATTTTCAATTTCGGCGGCGTAGCCCAGCAGGCACGCCCACATCTGATCGACGTTTTCTTTGGTGTGCGGCAGGAAGTCGGAGAGATCGATCTCTTCCGGGGTGGCGCGGCGCACTTGTTGCAAGACGAGTTGCGGTTTGTTGCGGTAGATTTCCACGCGGGCGGCGACTTTCACGAAGTCGTCGCGGTTGATTTCTTTCGCGATAGCTTCGAAGGCGTCCCAGACGCGGGCTTCGACGGTGCCGCTGCGATCGCCGAGCTCCATGCGCAGATATTGTTTGCCTTCGCGCGTGTTGCGAATCTCTTTTTCGTGGACCAGGAAGAACGAGGTGATGCTTTGTTCAGTAAGTAGTTCAGTGACGAAAGATTTTTTCATTTGGGCTGTTTCAATTGCAACTGCTTCAAACCTGCTCTCTGATCCGGACTACCGCCGTTTCCCCTCATTCACGAGGCGTACAGAACGAATTCCGGGCTCCGATTCTCTCGCACCACCAGGCCGGTGACTAGGCTGGGGGCGCGGCGGCAGACGTGGGCGTGGCACCAGGCGTCGATGTGTCGCCAGAACGCTTGCCGAACAGGCCGAATTTTTTATGGCCTTTTTTTGTTTTGACCACCTCGGGTGTAGCGCTGACTTCCTGAATTTCCGAGTTGCCGCCGCCGGCAACGTCTTGATACCCGGGCTTGATGACCACGTAGCTTTGCGTACGCAGCGTCTTTAGATATTCGCGGACGGCAGGCTCGAGCCGCGCGTTGTAAAGCTTCTCGGAGATTTCGTTTTGTACTTTATCGAGGGACTGCTGGCCTTCGTCATAGTGCTCGAGCACCTGCAGGATCAGGTAGCCCTGTTTGGTTTCCATGACGTCGGTCAGGTCGTTGCGTTTCATGGCAAAGACCTTGTCTTCGAGCACTTTGGAAAGTTCCCCGCGCTTGTACTGGCCGAGGAGGCCGCCTTGCTTCGCCGTGCTGCCATCGGAGAGGCGCTTGGCGATTTCCGCAAAATCCTCACCGTCTTGCACGCGCTTGAGCGCAGTGTCGGCTTTCTTCTTCAAGTCGGGAAGATCCTCGGGCTTCTTCCCTTCCGTGCTGACCTCGATTTCGCGCAGCGCCACTTGCTCAGGCCGGACGTAATCGGTCTGGTGCGCATCGTAATATTTTTTCACTTCTTCATTGCTGATGGTGATGTGCGAGCCGACTTCGCTGCCGATAACCTGTTGGGTAAGCAAGCCGTTGCGAATGTTGTTCTTGAAATCTTCCCAGTTGATGCCTTGCGAGGTGACGGCCTTTTCCAGATCTTCAAGGCTGTCGAGCTTGTTCTGGATGCGAATCTGGTCAAGCTTTTTGATAACCTGCGGCTCGACGCTCGTGCCCAGGTCTTTGGCGCGCTGCACCAGCAGCGATTGATCGATCAAATCGCGCAGGGCATTTTTGCGGCGGTCCTCGGTTTCATTGTCTAACTGCTCCGGGGTGCAGCGATTTTGGCAATCGGCCTTGGCGTCTTCTTCCGCGGTAGTGAGCGATTTGTCGTATTCGGACTTGGTGATGATCTCGTTGTTCACTCGAGCGATGATCTCTTCCACAGTTCTGCCGGCGCTCGGATCGATGGCGAGCTTGGCAGCCGGTTTCACGGCAGGCTTCGGCGCGGCTTTCGTGGCGGGCTTTTCGGGCTCTGGCTCGGGTTCGGCTATGCCGGGCTTTTCCAGCGTGGGGGCCTGCTGAGCTGGAGCTTGTTGCGCGGGGGAATCCGCGGCCGGCGGAGTCTGTTGCGCCATCGCGGGTAAGGCGCTCGACAAAAACAGGGTCAAAAACAGGTTACGCATGAAGCTCCTCATATGGGTGATTCTAGAGTTTAGCTCTGCCCTTGCAAGCCTAGCAATACGTTTCTGACGGCGTCGGCGGCCGGTTCGCCGCGGCTTATTTCCATCCAGAGCACACCGCTGGGATCAAGCTTGATGCCCTTGCGTGAGCGTACCACCTTCACGAGCGTCGCCGGGTCCAGCTGCGTCTCCGGATGGAAGCGGATGGCGACGCGGCTGCCTTGGCGCTCGACCGCGGAAATGCGCAGACGTTCGCACATCGATTTGAGGACGGAGTACTGCAAAAGGTTTTCTATCGATGAAGGAACGGGGCCAAAGCGGTCCTCCAGTTCGCGGCGGACGTCGGCGCGCTCGGCATCGGTGGCAATGGTGGAGATGCGCTTGTAGGTGCGCAGGCGGAGGTTTTCGCTCGGGATGTACTCCTGCGGGATGCGTACGTCGAAGCCCAGGCTGAGCGTGGTGCGCAGTTCGGGCGGTACTTCCTGGCCCTTCATCTTGCTCACCGCGCGTTCGAGCATCTGGCAATACATGTCGAAGCCCACGGCGTCGATGTGGCCATGCTGCTGGCGGCCGAGCATGTTGCCGGCGCCACGCAACTCCAGATCGAGCGCAGCGATGCGGAAGCCGGCGCCGAGCTCGCTGAACTCTTTCATGGCGGAGAGCCGTTTTCTGGCGATGTCAGACAGCACGGTTTCCGGCGGTACGAGCAGATAGGCATAGGCGCGCTGCGCGGAACGGCCTACGCGACCGCGCAACTGATAAAGCTCCGCGAGACCCAAGCGGTCGGCGCGATTGATCAGGATCGTGTTGGCGCGCGGAATGTCCAGACCGTTTTCCACGATCGTCGTGGCAACGAGCACATCCGCTTCATCGCGAATGAATTTCAGCATTACGCTTTCCAGCTCTTTTTCGCCCATTTGGCCGTGCCCGACGACCACGCGGGCCTTGGGGACCAATTTTTGCACCAGCGCGGCGAGCGAATAAATGGACTCGATGCGGTTGTGGATGAAGTAGACCTGTCCGTCGCGGGCGAGCTCAGTTTCTATGGCGCGCTGCAGTAGTTCTTCTTGAAATGGCGCGACCACCGTTTGAATCGCCAGCCGGTCGCGAGGCGGCGTTTCGATCAAGGACATGTCGCGCAGGCCCACCAGGGACATATGCAGCGTGCGCGGGATGGGCGTTGCAGAGAGCGCCAGCGCGTCCACGTTCTTGCTCATTTCCTTCAGGCGCTCTTTGTGAGCTACCCCGAAACGTTGCTCTTCGTCGACGATCAGCAAGCCCAGATCGTTAAATTTCACGTCTTTGGAGAGCAAGCGATGCGTGCCGATGATGATGTCGACTTTGCCGGCTTCCACACCGGCCAGAATTTTCTTTTGCTCGGCGGTAGTACGGAAGCGGCTGAGCATTTCGATGCGCATGGGGAAAGCGGCGAAACGTTGTTTGAAAGTTTCGTAGTGCTGGAATGCCAGGATCGTGGTGGGCGAAAGTAGCGCCACTTGTTTACTGTCGGAGACCGCTTTGAAGGCGGCGCGCATAGCCACTTCGGTTTTGCCATAGCCCACGTCGCCGCACAGCAGGCGATCCATGGGCGTGGCGCGCTCCATGTCTTTCTTGATGTCCGCGATGGCGCTGTTCTGGTCGGCAGTTTCTTCGAATTCGAAGGCATCTTCAAATTCGCGCTGGAAATTGCCGTCGGGTGTAAAGGCGAATCCGTCGGCCGTTTTCCGCTCGGCGTAGAGGGCCAGAAGCTGGTCGGCCATGTCCTCCACGGCTTTTCTCGCGCGTGTTTTGCGCGTGTTCCAGGCCGTTCCGCCAAGTTTGTCCAGCGGCGGATGGTCGCCTTCGACGACGCGATAGCTCTGCACCAAATCCATGCGCTCGAGCGGAACGTATAGACGCGCATCGTCGGCATATTTCAGCAGCATGAATTCCCCGCCGCGGCCATCGGAAACAATTTGGCGCAACCCTTCAAATTGGCCGATGCCGTGATCGACGTGCACGACAAAATCGCCGGGTTTCAGATCGGCGAAATCGCTGAAGAACCCGGAAGTGCGGATTTTGCGGCTGGGACGATCGACGACCGGGGCAACGTCGAAAAGATCGGCTTGGCCGTAGAGCGTGACGCGCGCGTCAGGAAAAGCCACTCCCTCCGAGAATGGCGCTCGGATCAAGAGCAGCTTGGCGAGCTCGTGCGCGGCTTCGGCGGTGAAGCCCGCGGCGGCATCTTCGGATTCGCCCAGGACGTACGGCGCCTCGTATTCGCGGCAGATGTCGGCGAGGCGCTCGAGTTCGCCGGCGCTGGCAGCAGTGAGAAAGACGCTGCCACCTTCGGCGAGTTGCGATTTGACGGCGGCCATGCAGGCGACGACATCGCCGTGAAAGCGGGCGCTCGGCCGCGAGGATAATTCAAACTGCGGGCCGCCGCTGGCGCCGAGCGCGAGTTGCTGCAATTCGATTTGCGCGCCTTTTCTTACACAGGCGGAGAACTCTTCCTCGCTCCAGAAAAAATGGGGGGCGGCGGGCGAATTGGCCTGGCCGTGGCGTTCGTAGTTGGCGGTGGCGGCTTCGAGATGTTTTCTCGCGGCTTCTTGCAGCGTCTGCGGCTCGTCGAGAAAAATGATGGGGCGCAGCGAGCTTTCTGCCAGCTCGAACAGCGAAGCCGGTCCCGGCGGCAGCGAAGGACCGAAGTACGACGGCGTTTCCCATACCGAGGGATCGTCATCGGCATTGGTGACCGTGGGCGCGAAAGACCATTCGGTGAGCGGAAGGAGCGTGGCGCGTCCCACGGGGGAAATCGACCGCTGTGTGCGGGGATCGAATTCGCGCACGGACTCAACGGTGTCGCCTAGTAGTTCAATGCGGACCGGGCGTGCCGCTTCCGGAGAAAAAACGTCCACGATGCCGCCGCGTACCGCGAATTGCCCAGGCAGTTCGACCATTTCCGTCCGCGTATAACCGACGGAGCCGAGATGCGTGATCAACTCTTCGTGCGGGACTTCGGCGTCTTTGCTGAGCGTGCGCGCCAGCGACAAATACGTAACGGGATCCTGATAGCGCCACAGCGCGGCGACTACGGGCGCGATCACCAGCGAGATCTGTCCGTCAGTAAGGCGAAAAAGCGTGGCGGCGCGGCGCTCGAGAATATCAGCATGCGGGCTTTGCGATTCCCACGGCAATGTATCGAAAGCTGGAAGCGTAGCGATGCTGCCCGCGGGACCGGGAAAAATTCCGAAAAAGAAACGCAGTGTTTCGGCCAGCGATTCCGCGCGGCGATTGGACTCTGTAACGAAGAAGGCGGGACGGCGAAGCTCCCGCGTGAGATACGCGGCGACCAGCGCTTTCGCAACATCGTGCAAGCCGGAGAGCGAAACGTGATTCCCCCCGGCGCGCAACTCCGCCAACGCTCCGTGCACTGCCGGATGGCTGAGCACGGGTTCGAGGCGTTCGCGAACTACGGGAAATATCATGCGTGCGTGGTCAGCGGTCCGCTTGCGCGGCGCCGGAGTTTTGCACGACGCGCGAATTCGCGCCGTCGTGGATTTTTTGCAGGATGGACGTTGTGGAGTAGCCCGGCGCTACCGGAACGGAGACCACGCGGCCGCCTGCGGCCTCTACTTCCTCGCGCCCGACGATCTGATCGCCGGCCCAATCGCCGCCCTTCACGAGTACGTCCGGAAGAAGCGCCGCGATAATTTCGCGCGGCGTGGGCTCATCGAAGATGACCACCGCGTCGACGCTTTCGAGCGCCGCCAGAATTTCCGCGCGCTCGCGTTCCGGCAAAATTGGACGACCCGGGCCTTTCAATTCGCGGACGCCGCGATCACTGTTGAGACCGACGATCAGGGCGTCGCCAAGTTGCCGTGCCGCTTCGAGCGTGCGAATGTGTCCGGGGTGCAGGAGGTCGAAACAGCCATTGGTGAAAACCACGCGTTGGCCAGCGGGCCGCTGCGCTATGTTTGCGACGACCGATGGTCCGGCGGTGCAATCCTCGGCGAAGAGGGCTTCGTGTTTATCGTTGTGTTTGGCGCGGCCAAACCGCAGAATCGCTTGTTCCAGCGTAAGAATTCCTAAACTCAAAGGATCTCCATGGGAGAGCAGAGCACCACAGGAAGCACATATTCCGAAGCACCAGTTTATCACGCGAACGTCTTTGGTGATGCGCCAGCGACGGAGTCCAGGAACCGCTCATCGCGATGAACCTGCCATCGGATGGTTTGCCGGAGAAAATTTCCAAAAAGCGGCTTTTAGCGTTGCGTGCGTTTGTAGGCGTCGTATTCCTCTTCGTGGCCTTCGCGCTGGTGCTTCCTCGCCCGTATCACGAACGTACGTTTCGCATTGAAGCGGGCGGTTGCCGCATGGATACGACGGTGATCGAGCCGGCCGCAGCGAAGTTTTCGCGCGCTGCGCTCGCAGACGCTTCGGGCGCGACTTCTCTCGACGCACATACCTCAGGTACCGTGATTTTGCTCCACGGCCTGGCCGCCAATCGCAGACTGATGTCCTACATTGCGGAGGGATTCGCCCTGAAAGGCCTGCGCGTCTTCGTGCCGGATTTGCCCGGCCATGGCCATACCGCGGGACCTTTCTCCCCGGCGCGCGACGAAGAGTGCGCAGAAAATTTGTTGCACGAACTGCGCTCGCGCGGCATGGCCCCTCCGGAAAGCACCATTCTTGCCGGTCATTCCATGGGCGGAGCCATCGCCATCCGCATCGCTGCGCGTGTGCCCGTCGCTGGCGTGATTGCGATTTCGCCCGCGCCCATGCGCGCAGCTCATGGCGCCTCCGCGGACGTATTGCTGTTTGACAATCCGCCGCCCTTGCCGCCGAACACGGAAATTATCAGCGGCACTTTCGAACCGCAACAGATGACCGCAAACGCGCGCGACCTGCTGCATCCCGGCGTTGACGTAAACTCTCATTTCGAGTTGGTGCCCTTCGCCACGCACGCAGGTTTGCTTTTCCGGCCACAAGTCGTACGGCTCGAGCAGGCCTGGGCCGCGAGTGTCTTGCCCCTCAATGACTCCGGCGCATCGACAGTGACCGACGGCAGTGCGCCGGGCCATGCTCCGAGCGCGAGAATCCCTTCACGATGGCCGCTGCTCGGATGCTTGCTTGGCGTCTTAGGAATGCTGACCATCGCGGGGCCGTTTCTACGCGAAGCCACCGGCAAGAACGCCTTTGATCCATCGCACGTGGCGTCGCCCGAAGGGAGTGCGCGCATCCCGTTTTGCATCCCGTTTTGCATCGCATGGTGGCGCGCGGCAGCAGAAATCTTGCTGATCGGCCTTCTGGTTACAGTTATGCTCCGCTATTGGCAACCCCTTCGCATAGTGCGCGTATTTCAAGCGGATTATCTCGCGGGCTTCTTATTGTTCAGCGGAGTCTTGCTCATCGCTCTGCACTGGCGATACTTTGCAGACACCTTCGACCTGCGAAATTTTTCCACCTTGCGCGCCCTGTTCGCGGCAATCGTCTTGTTCTTACTCTTCAGCGCATGGTTTGAACTTTCGCTGACGGAATCGTGGCTGGATAGCGCCCGCTGGCAGCGTTTCCCTTTGCTTTTTCTTACGATACTGCCCGCGCTGATGGCCGAGGAACTCTTGCTCGGGCCGATCAAAACGAAGCGTCCGTGGAAGAGACTTTTTGGCGCACTGTGCTACCGCTTGCTCTGGTGGCTGCCTTTAGTCTTCGCCATCCTCGTGCTGCACAGCGGCGAAGTCCTGCTCGTGCTGCTGGCGCCGTACATGGCGCTTTTCACCATCGCGCACCGCCGCGGCATGGACGTTGTCCGGGAAGTAACGGAGTCAGCGGCAGCGGCAGCGGTCTTCGGTGCTATACTGCTCGCCGGATTCTCCCTGGTGATCTTCCCGCTGCTTTAGAGGGGCTTTTCACCTGTTTGGCCCAACCCCCCTGGGCCATGGCGACATGGGTTCCGCGCCCGGAACGGATAATCGCGACTTTACGCGAGAACACTTATGGCTGAGATTGCGATCGTCGGCGGCGGCCCGTCCGGTGCAATGTGCGGCGAGCAATTGGCTCGAGCGGGGCATGCGGTAAAAATCCTTGACGAACATCTGGCGTGGGAGAAACCTTGCGGCGGCGGACTCACCCACAAAGCCATTCTGCGCTTCCCTTTTCTGCTTGAGAATCCCTATCCCAAGAAACTCGTACGCTCGGTCGAGCTGATCGCCAGCGATGAACAACGGGTAACCATGAAAATGGCTCATCCCGTGGTGATCTATTCGCGCACCGTCTTGAACGGCATGTTGCTCGAACGCGCGCAAGAAGCCGGCTGTACGGTGCAACGCTCGCACGTGATCGGCGTGGACACGTCCAGCGACGAACCGCGGTACTGCGTGGGAGGCGAATGGCACAAGGCGGATTACCTGGTGCTTGCCGGCGGCGCGCGCAATCAGTTGCTCCCAGACACGCGCCCGCTGCAACGCGATGAACTGGAAATGACGCAAGGCTATTTCGTCCCCGAAACCGCCGACGCCATCACCATAAAATTTCTC
>Ga0209139_10000423_pt1 | contig 14496 bp, 8 predicted proteins | sample BogFormECP14_OM3_FD_188246 | JGI IMG/M metagenome (GOLD analysis project Ga0209139, IMG submission 188246) | Bog forest soil microbial communities from Calvert Island, British Columbia, Canada - ECP14_OM3 (SPAdes) (version 2) | ecosystem: Environmental > Aquatic > Freshwater > Wetlands > Bog ...
TCGATGATGCGGTACCTGCGCGCGCTTGCCGATAAGGATCTTGCGTTGGACCGCAGCATGATTCCGCTCGGCTCGTGCACGATGAAGCTCAACGCCGCGGCCGAAATGGAATCCATCACCTGGCCGGAGTTCGCGCGTCAGCACCCATTCGGGCCAGCCTCCGACAGCCAGGGTCTGCGCAAGCTGATCGCGGACTTGGAGACCTGGCTGGTGCAGATGACCGGCTACGACGCGGTGTCGCTGCAACCGAACGCCGGATCGCAGGGCGAGTATGCCGGGCTGCTGGCGATCCACGCCTATCACGCCAGCCAGGGCGAGTCGGACCGCAAGATCTGCCTGATCCCGTCCAGCGCGCACGGCACCAACGCCGCCTCCGCGGCGCTGGCCGGTATGCGAGTGGTTGTGGTGGCCTGCCGGTCCAACGGTGACGTCGACCTCGACGACCTGCGCGCCAAGGTCAGCGAGCACGCCGATCGGCTGTCGACGCTGATGATCACCTATCCGTCGACGCACGGTGTATACGAGCACGACATAGCCGAGATCTGCGCCACCGTGCACGAGGCCGGCGGCCAGGTGTACGTCGACGGCGCCAACCTCAACGCGCTGGTGGGGCTGGCCCGGCCCGGGAAGTTCGGCGGCGATGTCAGTCACCTGAACCTGCACAAGACGTTCTGCATCCCGCATGGCGGCGGTGGTCCGGGGGTCGGGCCGGTGGCGGTGCGTTCGCATCTGGCGCAGTTCCTGCCCGGCCACCCGCTTGCGCCTGAGCTGCCGGCCGGTTCGCCGGTGTCGTCGGCGCCCTACGGGTCGGCGTCCATCCTGCCGATCAGCTGGGCCTACATCCGGATGATGGGCGCGAACGGCCTGCGGGCCGCGTCGCTGACCGCGATCGCCTCGGCCAACTACATCGCCCGCCGGCTCGACGAGTACTACCCGGTGCTGTACACGGGCAAGAACGGCATGGTCGCCCACGAGTGCATCCTGGACCTGCGGCCGATCACCAAGTCGGCCGGCGTGACCGTCGACGATGTCGCAAAACGGTTGGCGGACTACGGCTTTCATGCACCGACCATGAGCTTCCCGGTTGCCGGCACGCTGATGGTCGAGCCCACCGAGAGCGAGAGCCTGGCCGAGATCGACGCGTTCTGCGACGCGATGATCGCCATCCGCGGCGAGGTCGACAAGGTCGGCGCTGGGGAGTGGCCGGTCGACGACAATCCGCTACGCGGCGCGCCACACACCGCTGAGTGCCTGCTCGTGGACAAGTGGGAGCACCCGTACACCCGCGAAGTCGCCGCCTACCCGCTCGGCAAGGGCTTCCGGCCCAAGGTGTGGCCGCCGGTGCGCCGCATCGACGGCGCCTACGGCGACCGCAACCTGGTCTGCTCCTGCCCGCCGGTGGAGTCCTACGCCTGACTTACAGCGCAGCGAGGATCTGGGCCGGCACGGTGTCCACCAACTCGGTGATCAGCCCGCCGAACGGATCCACGGTGACGGTGGCCAGATCGCCCAGGCCGAGATCGCCGAGCAGGCCGTCCAGATTCAGGTTGGTGAGGTCGCCCAGGCTGCTCAGGTTCAACAGGTCGTTGGAGATGCCCAGGTCGTTGAGCAGGTCACCCAGGTTCACAGTGTCCAGCAAGGTGCCGACATTCGGGTCGATATTCAGATCACCAAGCAAGGTGCTCAGGCTGAGATCACCTGTCGAAGGCACGGTTTTACCGAGTTCACCCAGCACATCGGTGATCAGGCCACTCAATGACAGATCGCCCGTCGACGGGACGGTGATTCCCAAAGTCCCCAACAACTCGCTGATGGTCCCCAGGGCGGTGGTGTCGGTACCGACGCCCAGGTCGGTCAACAAGGAGGTCAGGCCCAGGGTGCCGCCATCTCCCAGGGTGAGATTGTTCAACACAGTCTCGAGGTTGACCCCGCTGATCAGGTTGCTGATGTCGAGGCCGGGGGAGATCAGACTCAGGGCATCGTTCAGTGCAGTTGCCTCGGGGCCAAGGAGAGTGCCGAGGGCACTGTCGAGGTCGCTGGCAAGGGGTGTGATGAGACCCAGGTCGTTCAGCAAAGTACCCAGCTGAACGCCGCCCACGTTGATGCCGCTCGGGAACAGATCACCAATCAAAGTATTGAGGCCGATGCTGCCCAAATCTGGATTGAGGTTCAACGCATTCAGCAGCTGCGTCAAACTCACCGCGCCGAGGTCGGAGTTCAGATTCAAGTCGGTCAAGAGAGTTGACAATCCGAAGTTGCCTGCGTCGAGATTGCCCAGGCCGAGATCGCCGAGTAGGCCGCTTAGCGTCGGGTCGCCCAGCAATGTGCCCAAGCCTAGGTTGCTCAGCCCAAGGTCTTTGAACAAGTCCCCCAGCGACAGGTCGCCCAGCCCGAGCTGACTCAACAAGCTGCTCAAGTCCAGGCTGCCGAGACCCAAGTTGCCCAGACCCAGCGCATTTACCAGGTCGGTCAGATTGAGGTCGATGGTCAACGACTGTTCGGGGGCGAGGAGGCCGTTGAAGAGCGGGATATCGATGATGCCGCCCAGCAGGCTGACGTTGTCCGCGCCGTTGAGCCCGGCGTTCAGGACGGTGGCCGTGCCCTCGTAGAGAATGTTGAGTGCATTCGACGGATCGGCGCTCAATTGTCCGACGACGTCGTTGATCGCGCCGAGCGTGGCACCCTCTGCCCCAAGTTGCGCGAGCCCCATCTCCAGCGCCGGCGTCAACTCCACCCCGACCGTTATGGGAAGCCCCGACGTATCCGTGGTGACGGTCGGGTCGAGGTTGGTTAGTGCACTGATGACGCCGAGCGGGTTGGTAAGGAGCGCACTAAAAACTTGCGAGATGTCCGACGAGTCGGCGTTGCCAATGATGCTTTGCAGGTTGGCGGTCGTGTCGGTGAGGAGGTCCGACCACGCGTCGACCAGTTGCACCTGCCGCACCTGGACGTTGGGAGGCGGCACCGCCACCGGTGTGACGGCAATGATGCTGGCGCCGACCAGGGCGACACCGGCGGTGGCGTAGGGGCGAAGGGCGTATTGCATAGCGGGCTCCTGTTTCAACACCACGCTGTGATGGGCGTCACATGACTGCGTTAGCGGGCGACTCTACCTGAGCGCTGCCTGAGTAATTGGACGAATCTCTAATGTGAATCGATTCAAAACGCCCATCACCCACGATGTGCATGTCGGCAGGCAACTGCAAAGCCCAGCCCGAGCACCCAGGTGAGCGTCAAATGGCCGGCTTCGAATTTTTCCTGAGGCTAATCTGAGTAATTGCACGAACCGTCTAAGGTGAATTCAGCTTTCTGCATCAACCGAGCGGGACTGAACACGGCGCACCTACGTAATCGAGGCCGGCGTCGACGCCTGTCAGCTCAGGAACTTGGTTACCGCGGTGGCCAGGTCCGGCGACGCCGAGGTGGCGAGGTTCTGGTAGCTGCCGCCGGAGAGCTTCGCGACAGCCTCCCAGGTCGCCCGGTCGGAGTCGGACCCGAAGTCGATGACGTTGACCGCGACCGGCTTGGCCGGGTCGGCGCTCTGCTTGATGAATTCTTGCAGTCCCTCGCCGCCGAGACTCTGATCGCTGTGCGGCCCGGCCGTGATCACCAGCACCGAATTCGTCTGTCCGGCATGGAAATTGGCCAGCGCGTTCTGGTAGATCAGCCGCAGCGTGGTGAACGAAACGGCCCCGCCTGACGAGGCATGCTGTCGATCCAGTACCGCCGTCAGCGCCCCCGAGCGCGGCTGGCCGTCGACCTGATCGCTCAGCGGGCCGGCCGACACCTCCGAGCGACCTTCCTTGCCGTCGAAGGTCCAGAGCCCGATCACGGCATTGGGCGACAGCGACTTGATGCGATCGTCGAGCGCAGTGACAACATTGCCCAGCCGGGTCGTGTCGCCCTCCGCGGTGATCATCGACTGCTCGAGCATGATGATCGCTGCCGGTGCACTCGCCGGGGCGGACACAACGTTGGCCAGGGCCGCGCGCGTTCCGTCGTCACCGACCGACAGCGTCGACGACAGCGCGGGGAAGCTGGTGACATCGCTCTTCGGCGACTTGTTGCCCTCGGCGCGGAAGCCGGCTTTGGCCAGCTCGGCCAGTTGGTCGGGTTTGTGCATGAACCGGGCGAACTCGCTGGCCGCCGTCACCTGCTCCTGCGACAGCCACGACCCACTGAGCAGCACGGTGGGGTAGTCGGCGACCGCGGCCGGGCCCGGCGGAAGCCACGAACTCAGCGCGCTGCCCGCGTCAGGCAACGACTGGCCGCGGGCGAACAGTTGCTGTTCGGTGGTCACCACCGCATGCACCGGCGCAGTCGCCGCATCACCGGCCGTCAGCAGCGCTTTCATCGCCTCGTCCAGCGAATTGTCGGCGAGCTTGGGCTGACCGCCGATCAGTGTTCGCACCGCGCCGCTGCCGTCGGTCGGCGGCGCACCTTGCGGCACGGATGCCGCCGCCACCGCCTCGCCGGCGAGGTATGCGGCGTCGCTGTTGCCGCCGAGCGGCAGCGCCAGACGCAGCGAACCCCACGCCGGCAGCTTCAATGCCGCCAACGAGTCCGGCTTGGTTTGCAGATCGGGCAGCGTCGCCCACTTCTGGTCGCCGAGTGCTTGCTGAAGCTCAGGTCGTACCGCGAGCACCACCGGCGAGGTGACCAGCGACCGGCTGTCGGTAACGGTCTCCTTGCCCGCCGCGGCGGTCAGTCGCGCGGCCGATATCGAGCTGCCGGGGATCCACAGCGCCGGTCGTTGGCCCAGCTCTCCCGGCCATTTCCCGATGAAGCCGTCGACGACGGCGTCGGAGCCGGCGGATTTGACGCCGACGGAGACGCAGTGGTCGCCGACCGGTGCGGCAAAGGAGTTGAAACGTTCGGCAAGATGCTGCACCTGGTCGGTGATCGACGGATCGGCGATGACGGCGACGGGCTGTTTTTCGCCGACGCATCGCGCGCTGTGCGAGCGGTTGGACAGTGCATCGCCGAAGAAACGCCACAGGATGACCACGCCGACCACGACGACGACAGTGATCAGGGCGGCGATCACCCCAATGCTGACGCCGCGCCGGCCGGCCTCGTTGCGGTGACCGCCACCAAACCCGGGCAGGCCTCGATGGCCGCCGGTCTGAGACGGCGGGGGCGGGGCCGGTGGCCCTTGGTCGCGTCGCGGGAAGCCGGGGAAGTCGTCCGGCGGATCGATATCGGCGGGGGGCAGGTCCCGCTCGGGCTGCTCCGGGCGAGCGAAGTCGCCGCGGTGATCGTCAGCGGGGTCGTCGAAGTCGAAAAACCCTCGATGGTCGTCAAAGTCGTCGTGAAACTCCTCAGGCGGCCGAGTCGGATAACGCGGCGCGGAGAAGGAATCGGTGTAGGGAGGTTCGTCCGCGGGGAAATCCCCGGGTTCGCGATAGCCGCCGGCATCCCCGAAGTCCTCCGGCCCGGGATAGTCGTCCGACGGTTCGTCGGCCGGCTCATCGTCATCAGGGGCTCTGTGTCTACCCATGCCGGTCCTCTCCTGGGCGCCGGAGGTGCCTGCAACGTCTAGTCATGGGGCTGGTCGATATTCCCCGGACAGACATCACTCATGGGCGCGGGCCTTAAACTCGCGCCGGCGCCGATGCAGAATCGGCTCGGTGTAACCGCTGGGCTGCTGAGCGCCTTCCAGGATCAGCTCCTGGGCGGCCAGGAAGGCGATGCTGTCGTCGAAGTTGGGAGCCATCGGCAGGTACCCGGAGTCACCAGCGTTCTGCTCGTCCACCAGCGGAGCCATCCGTTCCAGGCTAGCGCGCACATCCTCTTCGGTGATGACGCCATGCCGCAGCCAGTTGGCCAACAACTGGCTGGAAATCCGCAGCGTGGCACGGTCTTCCATCAACGCGACGTTGTGGATGTCGGGTACCTTCGAGCAACCCACACCCGCGTCGATCCAGCGCACCACATAACCAAGGATCGACTGGCAGTTGTTGTCGACCTCTTCGCGGATCTCCTCGGGCGCCCAGGCCAGTTCCTTGGCCAGCGGCACCGTCAGCAGCTCGTCGATGGTGGCGCGCTTCTTGCCCTGGAGCTCCTCCTGCACGGCAGCCACATCCACGTAGTGGTAGTGCATGGCGTGCAGCGTGGCCGCCGTCGGCGAGGGCACCCACGCCGTGGTGGCGCCGGCCTTCGGCTGGCCGATCTTCTGCTCCATCATGTCGGCCATCAGCTCGGTCATGGCCCACATGCCCTTGCCGATCTGCGCCCTGCCCATGAAGCCGGCAGCTAGCCCGGTGTCGACGTTGTTGTCCTCGTAGGCCTTGATCCAGGTGGTGCTCTTCATCGCACCCTTGCGGATCATCGGACCCGCTTCCATCGAGGTGTGGATCTCGTCGCCGGTGCGGTCCAGGAAACCGGTGTTGATGAACACGACCCGGTCCGTGGCGGCTTTGATGCACGCCCTGAGGTTGACCGTGGTGCGGCGCTCCTCGTCCATGATGCCGACCTTCAGCGTGCCCTGCGGCAAGCCGAGCACGTCCTCGACGCGGCTGAACAGCTCGCAGGTGAAAGCGACCTCGTCCGGCCCGTGCATCTTCGGCTTGACGATGTAGATCGACCCGGTGCGGCTGTTGGTCAGCGGCCCATTGCCGTCGCCGGTCTTCAGGCCGTGAATCGCGGTCAGGCCGGTGAACAGCGCATCCTGGATGCCTTCGAACACCTCGTTTTCAGCGCCGTTGCCGTCGCTCACGACGATGGCGTCGTTGGTCATCAGGTGGCCGACGTTGCGGACGAACAGCAAGCTGCGACCGGGCAGGGTCAGCTCGCCGCCAGCGGGCGTCTTGTAGGTGCGGTCCTGGTTGAGCACCCGGGCGAAGGTCTTGCCGCCCTTCTTGACGTCCTCGGACAGGTCACCCTTGTTCAGCCCGAGCCAGTTGCGGTAGCCCAGCACCTTGTCGTCGGCGTCCACGGCGGCCACCGAGTCCTCGAAGTCCACGATCGTGGTGATCGCCGACTCCAGGACGACATCCTTGATGCCGGCGGCGTCGGTCTTGCCGATCGGCGATTGCGGGTCGACCAGGATTTCGATGTGCAGCCCGTGGTTGACCAGCAGCACCGACCAGTCGGGGGAGCCGAGCTCGCCGGTGTAGCCGATGAACTTCTCCGGGCTGGCCAGGCCGACCGAACCGTCGGCGGTCGCAACCTGCAGCTGGCCGTCCTCCACACTGAGTCCCGTCGCACCGGTCCACGAGCCTGACGCCAGCGGAACCGCCTCGTCGAGGAACTTGCGGGCGTAGGCGATCACCTTGTCGCCGCGGACCCGGTTGTAGCTGGTGCCTTTTTCGGCGCCGTCGCTTTCCGGAATCACGTCGGTGCCGTACAGCGCGTCGTACAGCGAGCCCCAGCGGGCGTTGGCAGCGTTCAGTGCAAACCGCGCGTTGAGCACGGGCACCACCAGCTGCGGGCCGGCCGTCGTGGTGATCTCGTCGTCGACACCCGCGGTGGTGATGGTGAAATCAGCGGGTTCTGGCTGCAGGTAACCGATCTCGGTGAGGAACTGGCGGTACGCCTCGGGGTCGAGCGGCTCGATGACGTGCTGGCGGTGCCACTTGTCGATCTGAGCCTGCAGCTGATCGCGGCGCGCCAGCAGGTCCTGGTTCTGCGGCTGCAGGTCGGTGACCACCTTGTCGACGCCCGCCCAGAAGCTGTCGGGGTCTATGTCGGTGCCGGGCAAAGCCTCGGTGTTGACGAAGTCGTACAGCGCTTGAGCGACGCGCAGGTTCCCCACCGATACGCGATCCGTCATCTTTTTCCTCCGCACTTACCTATCGAAATCAAATGTCAGCCTACCGGCCAGCAGCCCTATTACCGGCAACCGGCGGACTGCAGCAGCAGGTCACACCGTGCCAGCAGCGCTGCTCGCAACGGCTCAGCACGTGTGGCGATGGCCTTCTGGCAACGCACATATTCGGCACGGCCCGCCGTGTCCTCGACGGCGATAGGCGTATACCCGTAGTCGCTCAGGTCATACGGGCTGGCTCGCATGTCGATCTCACGTGCAGCCGCAGCCAGTTCCAGGCAGTCGAGCAGCGTCTCGGACTCGATCAGCGGGCTCAACTTGTACGACCATTTGTACAGATCCATGTTTGCGTGCAGGCAACCGGGCTGCTCCCATTCCTGTTGCGAGGCGCGGCTGGGCGAGCCCACGTTGCGTGGCGCGGCTTCGGGGGTGAAGAAGCGGAACGCGTCGAAGTGGCTGCACCGCAACGGCCCGGCGACCTCGGCCTCGACCACGGTGTCGGTGCCCGCGGCGCCCAACCGCAGCGGGATACCGGCGTGGCGTACCTCGCCACTGTGGTAGACCATCGCCCACTCATGCAGCCCAAAGCAGTTCAGCTGCGCCGGCCGCCGCGCGGTCGCGCGCAGCAGATCGGCCACGAACGAAATGATCTCCAGCCGGCTGCGCAGGTAGTCATCGCTCACGGTGACACCGGACACGTCGACGGTGTAGCCCCTGCGGTTCCGGTATCGACGGACCGCTTCGCTGCCAGTCAGCACCACCCCATAGCCGGGATGCCAGCAGCGCAGTTGCCTCGGTCGCAGGCTGTAGTAGCTGAACAGGAAGTCCCAGACCGGATGCGGCTCGCCGACTTGTGCCCGTCTCGCGTGCGGGGCCACGAATCTTTCGACGCGCGAGGCATATTCGCCGGCGCGGGCCGTCCACTGCTCGGCATCCAACTGGATGGTCGTACTAAGCACGCTGCGTCCCGTCGCGCACCAGGCCGACCAGATCCCGCACCAGATCCTCCAGCGCCACCATGGCCACCACGGCTCCGTCTAGACCGGTGACCAACGCGAGGTGACTGTTGCTGCGGCGCATCCGCGACAGCGCCTCGGGCACCGTCAGCGATTGGGAAACCCGCGGCAGCGGCCGGACTCTGGCCAGGTCGATCACGGCGTGCGGGTCGCCGGCCAACGACAGCACGTCTTTGATGTGCAGATAGCCCAGGAATTTGCGGTCGGCTTCGATGTTGTCGACCACCGGGAATCGCGAATAACCGGTTGCGGCCAAAGCCTTTTCGACGATCCCGACCGTTGGCCCAGAGCCGGCGGCGGCGACCGGCACCGCGTGGATCTGGCCGACCGGGACCGCCACGTCGGCGACTGTGCGGTTGCGGATTTGCAGCGCCCGGGTGAGCCTGTTGTGCTCCTCGGGATCCAGCAGGCCCTCCGACACCGATTCGGCGATCATCTCGCTGAGCTCGACAGTGGACACCGCGACCTCGAGCTCGTCGCGGGGCTGCACCCGCAGCGCACGCAACGTGAGACCGGTGCACCAGTTGTAGAACGTCAAGATCGGCCGGACAGTCCGCACGTAGGCCAAATAGGCCGGAATCAGCAGCATCGCCGCCTTTTCCGGGCCGGCGATGGCAATGTTCTTCGGGACCATCTCGCCGAGCAACACGTGCAGCGTCACCACGATCGCCAATGCCATCACGAACGACAGGGTGTGCAGCACGGTCGGCGAGACGCCGAGCAGGTCGAACGGCCGCTGCAGCAGGTCGGCGACCGCGGGCTCGCCCAGCCGGCCCAGCATCAGCGACGCGATGGTGATGCCCAGTTGGGCCCCGGCGAACATCAGCGGAAGCTGCTCGCCGGCCCGCAGCGCAATGACTGCGCTTGATCTGCCCTGTTCAGCTAACGCCTCCAGGCGATCCCGTCGGGCGGAGATCAGCGAGAACTCCGCAGCCACGAAAAACGCGTTCGCGCCCACCAGCAGGATGGTCGCCAACAACTCGAGCAGGTCGCCCATCATCGGCCTCGCACGGAAGCAGAATCGACGTGATCCGACAGCTGGGTCAGCTCGAGCAGGTCGATGCGGCGGCCGTCCATCCGAACCACTCTGGCCCGCCAGGCCGAGGTGTGCGGGACGCCGTCGTGCTCGTATCCACTCAGGTGTACCTCGTCGCCGATGGCCGGAATGCGGCCCAGCTGTTGCATGACCAGGCCGCCGATCGTCTCGTATTCACCCTCGGGGGCGTGGTAGCCGGTCGCGGTGGCCACCTCGTCGATGCGCAGCAGACCGGACACCCGCCAACCGTTGCCGACTGCCACTACATCCTGTGCCGCGTCATCGTGTTCGTCGCGGACGTCGCCGACGATCTCCTCGATCAGGTCCTCGACCGTCACCATGCCCGCGGTACCGCCGTACTCGTCGACGACCATCGCGGTCTGCAGATCGTTGGCGCGAATCTGTCCCATCAGCGCGTCGCCGTCCAGCGTGGAAGGCACTTTGGCAACCGGCTGCGCGACGGCGGTGACCAGCGTGAGCTCACGCTCGGCGGCCGGCACTCCGAAGACCTGTTTGACGTGCACGATGCCAACGGTCTCGTCGAGGTCACCGTCGACGACCGGAAACCGCGAGAAGCCGCTCTCAGCGGCGGCTTCCACCAGATCTGCGACCGTGTTATCAACTTGCAGCGCAACGATTTTCGAACGCGGAGTCATCAGCTCCTCGGCGGTCAGGTCACCGAATTGCAGCGACCGGTCCAGCAGCGCCGCGGTGGCGGGGTCCAGCGAGCCGCTGCGAGCCGAATTACGCACCAGCGACACCAGTTCCTGCGCCGAACGGGCCGACCGCAGTTCTTGAGCGGGCTCGATCCCGAGCTTGCGCAGAACCCAGTTGGCCACACCGTTGGTCAACCGAATCGGCCACGTCATCAGCCAGGAGAACAGCAACTGCAACCCGGCGACTGCGCGTGCGGTCTGCAGTGGCCGCGCCACGGCAAGATTCTTCGGCACCAACTCACCGAAGATCATCGACACCGACGTGACGACCAGCAGGGTCAGAAAGGTGATGACCGCGTCGGCGATCCGGTTGGGTATCCCGAGCGCATCCATGGCGGGGTGCGGTAGCTCCGCGACGAGCGGTTCGGTGAGGTATCCGGTGACCAGCGTGGTGATCGAGATGCCCAGCTGTGCGCCAGAAAGCTGGAGCGACAGGGTGTGGTGGGCGCGGCGCACGAAGCGATCGCGACGGCCACCGTCGCGGGCGTTGGCCTCGACGGTGCTGCGCTCGAGCGTGGTCAGTGAGAACTCGGCGGCGGTGAACAGCGCGTTGCCCGCGGTGAGGATCACGATCGCCAGCAGGCTGAGCAGGGTGACGACGAGATTCATCGAGACCACCTGCGCGAAGGAGGCTCCTCGGAGTCGGCGTCACACACGCCGGACGGCGCGGGTGCCTGCGGCACGGGAACCCTTCCTTCTACGTAACCACGGATGATGTGACCTTTGATGGTAGCGAAGGCGCGACGCGCCCAAGCAAGCGTTGCCGTGCCGACACGCGCGTCAACCGTTGTGGCTTACCACCCGAGCGGCAGCGGGTGGCCTTCGGCGAAGCCCGCTGCGGACTGCACACCGACCACCACCCGGTCGTGCAGCTCGGCCAGGGTCGACGCTCCGACGTACGTGCAGGTGCTCCGCACGCCGGAGGTGATGTGGTCGAGCAGATCCTCGACGCCGCCGCGGGCCGGGTCCAGCCCCATCCGCGACGTCGAGATGCCTTCCTCGAACAACGCCTTGCGGGCCCGCTCGAAGGCGCTGTCGCCCGTGGTGCGGGCGACCACCGCGCGCTTGGACGCCATGCCATAGCTCTCCTTGTATGGCCGGTTGTCGCGGTCGCGCAACAGGTCGCCGGGGGACTCGTAGGTGCCCGCGAACCAGGATCCGATCATCACGTTGGACGCGCCGGCCGCCAGCGCCAGTGCCACATCGCGCGGGTGACGCACCCCGCCGTCAGCCCACACCTGGGCACCGAGTTGCTTTGCGGCCGAGGCACATTCGAGGACAGCGGAGAACTGGGGCCGACCGACGCCGGTCATCATGCGGGTGGTACACATCGCGCCCGGGCCCACCCCGACCTTGACGATCGACGCGCCCGCGTTGACCAGATCGCGGGTGCCCCCGGCCGACACCACGTTGCCTGCGACCAACGGCACACCCAGGTCCAGCGACGCGATCGACTTGATCGCGTCCATCGCCTTCACCTGATGCCCGTGGGCGGTGTCCACGACAACCAGGTCGACGCCGGCCTCGGTCAGCGCCTGGGCCTTGGCGGCCACGTCGCCGTTGATTCCGACCGCGGCGCCGATGCGCAGTCGGCCCTTCGCGTCGACCGCCGGCGCGTAGATGCCGGCCCGGATCGCACCGGTCCGGGTCAGCACACCGGCCACTGTGCCGTCGGCGCCGGTCAGCACCGCGACATCGACCGGGGCGTGCTCGAGAAGTTCGAATATTTCTCGCGGATTCGTTCCCACCGGGGCTTTGACGAAGTCGGTGATCGCGATGTCGCGAACTCGCGCGAAACGGTCGACTCCGTCGCAGCACGACTCGGTGACCAGTCCGATCGGCCGTCCCTCGAATGCCACGACCGCGGCCCCGTGTGCGCGCTTGGAGATCAGCGCCAGCGCGTCGGACACCGAATCGTCCGGCGCCAAGGTCACCGGGGTGTCGACGACCAGGTCGCGGCTTTTGACGAAATCCACCGTCTGCTGCACCGCGGCGATCGGAAGGTCTTGCGGCAGAACGACAATCCCGCCGCGGCGGGCCACCGTCTCGGCCATTCGCCGGCCCGCGACCGCGGTCATGTTGGCCACCACCACCGGGATGGTGGTGCCCGAGCCGTCGTTGCTGGACAAGTCGACGTCGAAGCGTGACGCCACATCCGAGTGGCTCGGCACGATGAAGACGTCGTTGTAGGTCAGGTCGTACGCGGGACGGTGCCCCTCCAGAAACCTCATCGCCGCTGATTATCCCCCTTAACCCGGTGTTGGGGGCTAGGCGGGGACTTCGCTGCGGTCGCCGCTCCAGAGGGTGTGGAAGCGTTTGTCGGGATCGTCGTCGATCCGGCCGTAGGTGTGCGCTCCGAAGAAGTCGCGCAGACCCTGGGTGAGCGCGGCGGGCAGTCGCTCGGTGCGCAGCGCGTCGTAGTACGACAGCGCCGAGGAGAAGCCGGGGATCGGGATGCCGAGTTCGGTGGCCTTCACCACGACGCGTCGCCAGCTGTCGATGGCTTCCTCGATGGCGGTGCGGAAGTACGACGCGACGATGAGCGACGGCAGATCGGCGTCCTCGTCGAACGCCTCCTTGATCCGGTTGAGGAATTTGGCCCTGATAATGCAGCCGCCGCGCCAGATGGTGGCCATGTCACCGGGCTTGATGCCCCAGTTGTACTCGGCGCTGCCGGCCTGAATCTGGTTGAAGCCCTGGGCATAGGCGATGATCTTGGAGGCATACAAGGCCTTGCTGACGTCGTCGATGAACTGCGCAGCGTCCGTTGGCTTCTCGCCGAGGTCACCTGAGGCCAGTCCGGTGGTGGCCTTGCGCTGGGCCACCGAGCCCGACAGCGCGCGGGCGAAGACCGCTTCGGCGATACCGGTCACGGGCACGCCCAGGTCGAGCGCCGACTTCACCGTCCAGCGGCCGGTGCCCTTCTGCTCGGCCTCGTCGAGGATGACGTCGACGAGCGGCTTGCCGGTCTTGGCGTCGGTCTGACGCAAGACCTCCGCGGTGATCTCGATGAGGAAGCTGTCCAGATCGCCCTTGTTCCATTCGGCGAAGACATCCGCGATCTCGGGTGCGGTCTTGCCGAGGCCGTCGCGCAGCAGCTGATAGGCCTCGCCGATCAGCTGCATGTCGGAGTACTCGATGCCGTTGTGCACCATTTTGACGAAGTGGCCAGCGCCGTCGGGGCCGACGTGGGTGCAGCAGGGCACGCCGTCGACATGCGCTGAGATCTCCTCGAGCAGCGGGCCCAGCGACTTGTACGACTCGGCCGGACCGCCGGGCATGATCGAGGGGCCGTTCAGTGCGCCCTCCTCGCCGCCGGAGATGCCCGCGCCGACGAAGTGCAGGCCGCGTTCACGGATGGCCTTTTCGCGGCGGATGGTGTCGGTGTAGAGCGCGTTGCCGCCGTCGATGATGATGTCGCCGTCCTCCATCGCGTCGGCGAGCTCGTTGATGACGGCGTCGGTCGGGTCACCGGCCTTGACCATGATGATCACCCGCCGCGGCTTCTCCAACGCATCCAGGAATTCCTCGATGGTCTCCGACCGGACGAATTTGCCCTCGTCGCCGTGCTCTTTGAGCAGCGCGTCGGTCTTGGCGATCGACCGGTTGTGCAGCGCCACGGTGTAGCCGTGGTGGGCGAAGTTGCGGGCGAGGTTCGAGCCCATCACCGCCAGGCCGGTGACGCCGATGTGCGCGGTCCCGGTCTTTGAATCCGACGAGCTCATGTGTGCGCCTCCCGTTTCGTGACTGCCATCCAACGCCCTGCTCCGAACACTGTGGCACAGCGGGATTCAGGTATCTGCAAAGTATCGCCAAAGCGAGGTGATTGCTCGGTTGCCGGGTTAGGCAGCGGTGAACAGCCGGTGCAGCTCGGTGAGCCAGGGGATAGCCAGCGCCACGGTGGGCACGATGAGCACCGCCGCGGCTGCGAGGTAGGCGGCTGTCGACACCCACAGGCTG
>Ga0209139_10000424_pt1 | contig 14495 bp, 12 predicted proteins | sample BogFormECP14_OM3_FD_188246 | JGI IMG/M metagenome (GOLD analysis project Ga0209139, IMG submission 188246) | Bog forest soil microbial communities from Calvert Island, British Columbia, Canada - ECP14_OM3 (SPAdes) (version 2) | ecosystem: Environmental > Aquatic > Freshwater > Wetlands > Bog ...
GCCGACTATTTTTCGATTCCCGAAGATGAGATCAAACGCCTGGAGTCTGTGCTGACGATAGTCGGCGGCAAAATAGTCTATGCCAATGAACCATTCTCAAAGCTCGCACCTCCGGCGTTGCCGGTAAGCCCCGACTGGTCACCCGTTAAGCAGTACGGCGGTTATTACCCAGCGCGATCCGCAAACGCGGCAGCCAAACTACATTCGGCGAAGCGCGTCAGCCAATCGCGTTCTCAGATTTGGCATCCGCGCCACTTATGGGATTTCGGTTGCGATTGCTTCGCGTTCTAACGAGGGCAGAACTATGACTGCAGCCATCATCGGACTCGTCCTCGGGCTTGTCATCGGCGCTGGATGCCGGTTCTTTGACATTCCATCGCCGGCACCTCCGCGTTTGATTGGTGCGTGCCTCTTGCTGGCAATGACGGTGGGCTTCGTTACTGCCGACCACATTCTCCCTCCAGGGAAAACCTTGGTGCAGCTGGACGCACCATGAAATCGATGGTCGGCATTGTACTGGCCTTCGCGTTGGGCTTCGCCTGCCGCGCCTTCGGAATCCCCTCACCGGCACCGCCTCTGATCCTTGGCGCGCTTCTAGTGATGACAATGACGATTGGCTATATCGGAATCGATCGCTGGATAGCATCTCCAGCTCGACACGCTCGTGACTGCGGCGGACCGAGCGGGCTGTCGGCGTCTCAAGTGCTATCAAAGAGTGCGGAGGATTGAGCGATGCCAGCGCTGCAATTCTACATTCTTCTCGCAAAACTCTAATGAGCGTTGATGGACGTGCCTTCACCAGCGCGTGGTGTTAGAAAATTCCGTGTACTCGGCTTACATACAAGGAAGTCGACGTCCTTTTCGAACATCGCATTCAGTTGCAACTGCCGTTGTTGCCCTGCTGGTGCTGGTAAATGTTTCCCCGAGCCAGGCCGCCTCGTCATGTCCACCAGGTCCCCAGTACTCAAATGCTCGTTACGATGACGATTTCAGTTACCTCCGCGATCCCTCCTGCCGTAATGATTTATGGGATCCGCTCAAATACATACCACTCGGCTCGCGACGGGACTGGTATCTTTCGCTCGGCGGTGAAATCCGGGAACGCTATGAGCGCTTTAACAATCCTCTTTGGGGACAGCAACCTCAGAGTCGCGGCGGGTACCTGTTGCAACGCTATTTGCTCTTTGCCGATCTCCACTTGGGAGAGAACGTCCGTATCTTCTCTGAATTGATGAGTGATTGGGAAAACTACAGGGTTGGTGGACCGCGGCCTATGATCGATGAGGATCAGCTCGACTTCACGCAGTTCTTTGTCGATCTCAAACTGCATCCGTTCGGTTCCGACAGTTCGTTAACACTTCGTGTCGGTCGCCAATGGTTGATCTATGGATCTCAGCGTTTGATTTCCAATCGCTACGGACCCAACGTACCCTTGCCGTTCGATGGAGTGAAAGCGATTTTGGATCTAGCGCCGTGGCGCGTCGATGCGTTCGCGACCAAGCCGGTAGAAACCAACCCCGGCGTCTTCGACGACCAGTCTCATCTGCCGTCATGGTTCTGGGGAATTTACGCTGTACGACCGCTTGCGTTCATCGATGGCGGCAATATCGACCTCTACTATTTGGGGATTCACAATAAGACTGCTACCTACGCGAATGAGTCGGGCAAAGAAAATCGGCAGACCATCGGGACCCGCCTTTGGGGCGTTCGAGGTGCCTGGGACTCTAACTCAGAATTCGTCGGTCAGACCGGAACATTTGCCGACGGTTACATCCTGGCGTGGAGTGCAGCTACGGACACCGGTTATACGCTAGAGCCCGTTCTGCTTCAGCCTCGAATTGGGCTACGGGCGGGTATCGCAAGTGGCGATCATGACAAACACGGTCCGAACCTTCAGACTTTCAGTCCATTATTCCCCACGGGTTTCTATTTCAACCAGGCGATCCTTAATGGTCCGCTGAACGAGATGGGTCTTCATCCGAACCTCACGCTTCACATGGGCGAAAGGATTAAGCTCAATGGCGACTGGGACTGGTTCTGGCGCCAAAGCACTAGTGATGGGATCTACGGACTCGGTTCAAATCTGTTACGCCCGGTTGGGAAGACAAAGGATACCTACGAAGGCAGTCAGGCCCAGATGACATTTGATTGGCAGCTCGATGCTCACGCGCATTTTCAAATTAACTACTTGCACTTCTTCGTGGGCGGTTATCTCGAAAACACCTCACCGCGCGGCAAGGACGTGGACTTCGTAACAACGTCAATTGAATACCTCTTTTAGAAGGAATGCTTCGATGCGAAAAACTAGAGCCTTAGTAGCGGCTGTGACTACTCTTCTCGTTGTCGGATCTGTTGGGCCTTTATCATTTCCTACACCAGCGTTTTCCGAGCCTGCGAGGGCTACCTCCAACGTGGCTGTGGGTGCTCAGTACGACACGACCCACGTTTATGTCGCGCCAGCTGACTACGACACTTTCGTCGCCAGCCTTGTTGCCACTTTCGGCGGCACGACTTCAAAGAAAGGTGTCTTCACTGTAACCCCTACTCCGAGCAAGACGATGTCCCAACTGGTATTGACGCCAGTAGGAACCTTATCCGTTTTTGGATTCGAGACTCCGATCCCGTATCCATTTGGCTCAGAGCGGACGGGCTATCTTGTGACCGACATGGAGTCGGCGATCCGCGTTGCTCGCGCGACCGGCGCGGATATTCTCGTCAGTACCTTCAAGGATCCGATCGGCTTGGATTCGATCATCCAATGGCCGGGCGGGGTGAACACACAACTGTATTGGCATACCACCGCGCCGTCCTATGCGCCTCTCCAGACCATCCCGGAAAACCGTGTTTACGTCTCCCCATATGCAGTAGGCGCTTTCGTGCGCAGCTTTCGCGCCTTTTCTCACGGCGAAGTTATTTCAGATGATGCGCATGCGCCTGGCGTTGAAATTGGACGTGCGAGTGATACTTATCGCCGAATCCGTCTGCAGTCGAGATTTGGAAAGGTGACCGTGCTCGTCACGGATGGTCATCTGCCGTATCCATACGGGCGAGAGATGACAGGATACGAAGTTGCTGACCTTTCGGTTACCCTATCCAAAGCTAAAACAGCGGGCGTTGTTGTGCTTGTCGGTCCCTATCAGGCCGACCAACGGAACGCAGCCATGCTGCAGTTTCCTGGCGGCTACATAGCTGAAGTCCATTCGCTCGTCAGCAGATAGGATGCGAAGACGACAGTCCTTCACTCCGGGTACTATCTCGCGTCCAAGAGGTTAAGCTAGCTTGGCGCCTCGCGAAGAAAATGCCGATCCGGCGACGCCTTCGAGCCAACCGCCGAACTCTGCCTGGAGCCCGTTTCGGCATAAGACGTTCGCCGTAATTTGGACCGCGACCGTTATCTCAAACATCGGTGGCTGGATGTACAGCGCAGCGTCGGGCTGGCTGATGACCAGTCTCAATCCTTCGCCGCTTATCGTTTCGATGGTTCAAGTTGCGACAAGTTTGCCGTACTGCCTATTTGCCCTTCCGGCCGGCGCACTTGCCGATATCGTGGACCGGCGCAAACTTCTCATCTTCGGCGAGGTCATCACGATCGTTTTCTCGTCAGCGCTTGCGGCGCTCGTATTGCTCCATCGGGTAACTCCACTAAACTTGCTGCTTCTTACATTCCTGATAGAGGCAGGCTCTGCTGTCGTCGCGCCCGCCTGGCAAGCAGTCGTTCCACAGCTCGTCCCGAAATCAGATTTGTCTGCAGCGGTGTCCGCCAACAGCGCCGGCATCAACGTCAGCCGGGCCGTCGGTCCCGCGCTCAGCGGTGCAGTAATTGGCGCGTACGGAATTGCGGCTCCCTTTTGGATCAACGCCGTTAGCACACTGGCGGTTGTAGGCGCGCTCGTGTGGTGGCGCCAATCGAGTAGCGGCGACCGACGTCTGCCTCCAGAGCGCTTCCTCAATGCCGTTCGCACGGGTTTGCGATATGCGCGATATAACGGACCTCTTACTGCAACCCTGATCCGCGCGACAGCCTTCTTCGTTTTCGCCAGCGCTTACTGGGCGTTGTTGCCACTTGTTGCGCGCAGACAAATCGCCGGGGGACCGGAAATCTACGGCGTCCTGCTCGGTGCGATTGGCGCCGGAGCAGTAGGCGGTGCATTTGCGTTGCCTCGATTAAAGGCGGCGCTCAATCCCGACTGGCTCGTAGCTGTAGGCACGTTTGGCACCGCGGGTGCGATTGCGTTATTCGGGCTGGCTCACGAGGTCTTCCTGGGCTTGACCGCAAGTCTGATCGCTGGCGTGTCGTGGATCACGGTACTGTCCAGTCTCAATATTTCAGCGCAGGTCGCGTTGCCGGAATGGGTGCGCGGGCGAGGACTTTCGATGTTTGTAACAGTCCTCTCTGCCGGTTTGACGATTGGCAGCGCAATTTGGGGGCAGGTTGCGACGATTGCTGGCCTTCCACTCGCCCACTTCATCGCCGCGGGCGGCGCGTTGATTGCGATACCGCTGACGTGGAGATGGAAGCTGCAAACCGGCGCCGACCTCGACCTGACGCCTTCGATGAAGTGGCCTGCGCCGATCACCACTCACGAAATCGAAAGCGATCGCGGACCGGTACTTGTAACGACAGAGTACGAAATCGATCCGGCACAGCGCGCAGCGTTCCTGAAGGCGATCGCCGAATTGGCATGGGAGCGCCGCCGCGACGGCGCGTATGACTGGGGAGTATTCGAGGATCCGGTGAATGACGGTCGATTTGTTGAGACCTTTCTCGTCGATTCCTGGTTAGAACATCTGCGGCAGCATGAACGTGTGACCAAAGCTGATTCTGCGCTGCAGATAGCCGTCGATCGCTTTCAGAGGAAAGGCGTACCTAAAGTGACCCATCTGATTGCCGCCAATCTTGCTCCCACCGCCTCGAACGGTCCATCCAAGAACGATTTTTCTGGCGACCCGTAAGCGGCGCGCGAGCGAGACAAGCATAGCGACCCTCAACTCATCTGCTTCAGATGCCACCCCGTCTGGAATCCGCCGGAACCGAAGCGTGACGAAGACGTTCATCTACTCGCTTTTACTAGGGTAAGATTCTCGAGTGGATACGAGAACGCCAATTATTTGTTTTGCGTCGCGCGTGCCGAGTCTTCGCACGAATAAAGTGATTCTCGACCTGTCGTGATGTCGTCGGCATCCTCAGATCGGGACGCGCGCCATTCCATTCGATCCTTTTGTAACGCGACTTTCATCTCGAGACTGCAGCACCAGGTCTTCACGTTGGTGGCTGAATGGAGAGAGCGTTTGCTGGCGGAGAGGGAATGTTCGACGGCTCTGATCGAATTGGTGGAAAAGGCAGTGCTGACGGACGAAGGCATTCGACTCGGGGTGAACCTACCGATCCCATGCGGCGGTCCAGGCGGCGCCCCGCTACGCAAGGTGCTGCAGCTGTTCAGGTTCGTTCCCTTGAAGGTCAAGAGACGCGGCGTCGAGATGCGGCTCATCATCAACGGAGGCGAGGAGCCGAGGAAGCCCGACCCTGCGCTGCTAAAGGCCTTCGCACGCGCTCGAGGATGGTTCGAGGAATTGGCATCCGGTCGTGTTCGATCATTCGTCGAAATCGCGCGCCGCGAAGGACTCGCAAAGCGCTACGTCACTCGCCTCACCAAAATGGCCTTCGTATCGCCGGCGTTCGTTGAGGCAATCGCAGTAGGTGAAGTGTCTCCCGAGACCAACCTGCAGATGCTGATGGACACTCGCATCGCTCTTTCCCTTGGCTGGTACGATCAGGAAAAACTGTTCACGAACTAGTCGTCGAGCAAGGCTCCATAACAAGTCCAAACGCAGAGGATTTTAAGTCTTTTAAGTATGACTCTAAGCATGTGAAATTATTGGTTTTTCTTCTTACCATATGTGAAAATGTGAAAGTTTATGTGTCAGTTTTGAGGTTATTTGACAGGTATCCGAATGGTCTTAAAGGCCTGTTAGGCAGGTTTCCAGGCTCCGGGCGCGCGCGGTGGCTACCCGCGGGCGAAAGTTGTAGTGATTACCCTCAATGCAGCGTCATAGTGCAGGTACAGAAGGATGTCCCTGTAGATGCATTGGGCAACGAAATAAATCAGCAACAGGTCATTTGTCCCGCCAATTGAAGCAGAAGATTCCCACATACGCTAGTGTGGCAATCGCTTTGCTCAGTGGATGCTGCGTGCTGGCTCCTTGCTCGTGGGCACAAGCTGAGAGTCCAGCAATCGCGGGACAACCACGGCCTGCGCCGTTGGCTTCTTACAACTGGTCGGTGAGCGCGTCGCCGAATCTGGTTACTAAACCGCCGCCGGAAAAAGTTGTCGATCGTTTTATCCGCTATCTATTGCCGGACTACGAAGACCACGAAGCACTTCCCAAGTTGGTCTGCTCGTTCCGCTTCGCCGATTTGCGAAATCAAGGCGACCTTTCATTGGTGGTTGGTATCGATGTGAGCGGAAGGGGACTCTGCTCACAAGCCTTCATCGTTGATAAGACAGGATCGGGGTTTGAAATATATGACGCAGGTGGGTCAGTCGGTGCTGGAGCCGACGTATCTAGTAGTGTCGATGACATTCGGCACGACGGGAAGTTTGAGTATATCCTCGACGTCTACTTGGGGAGTCTTAAAGGGGATTGCGTTATCAGCTGGCCGGTCATTTACGCCTGGAAGGGTGGCGCTTATCGGAACGTGAGCGACGAGTACAGGGGCTACTATCAGCGCACCCTCGACTCTCTCAGCAGACGGATTTCCGCTCTTCCGCCAAAACGGTCGCCCTACGAGCGGACGGGCAAAGAGTGCATGCTGGCGGAAACTGCGCGGATCCATAGATTCCTTGGTACTTCGAACGCTGGTCTGGATCAGGCTGCGCGATTGGCGACCAGCAAGGATCCTGCGGAGCGTGAACTTGCCGTCGAGCTCCTCCGCACCTTTAGTCCTACAGCTGCGCGGAAATATCTGGAGATACTAGCCAAGGATTCTGATCGGGATGTCGCGGACTCGGCGAAGACCTCTCTCTCGGCGGTTTCCAAAGGTCCTAGCCGTCCGGAGGACAAATTGATGCGTTTCCAGCAATAAGGCCATCTAAGAGAAAGGCTGGACAAAGCGGCTTTGAGCACACAGCCTGATCATCGCGACCAAGCCATTGCGAGCGGTAAGCAGGGCACGGCCTGAGAATATCGCAGATTCGAAGCGACGACCTGCTGACTACGAATGATTCCAGGAGCGATCACAATTGATCACCACGCAACAGAAGCCGCGAGAAATAAGGGTTTCCTTGGAAACGAGGTCGGTGGTGATCCGTACTGTTCGCTCGTGATTGGCAGTCGTTTGGCAGTCGATTTGAGCCGTGCTCAAAAGCTCTTCTAGGCGTTAGTTGCAGCTGCCGCCCTTGTACCAGACCTTGCCCTTCTCGGCCCACTGACTGTCGGGGTAACGGTGATGCAGCAGTCTGAATGCGGACTGCGCATAGTCTGTGCCTTGGCTGTTCGAGCACCCGAGGTGGACCGCTGTGATGCATCGATAGAGAGCCTCGGGAGCGCGAGCGTCGTCTGGATGGCTCTTGGTTTGTTCGATCGCCGCCGCGCAAAGATAGTTCGGGGCGTTTATCGCTGACAGCTTGGTCCATTCGTCTGCCGCTGATTTCTTTTCGGCTGCCGTGAGGAAGCCGGAAGAGGATTGATCATTTGATTCCTCTGATTCCTGGCCAGTGCTTGCTGGCCACCAGTTGTCGCGAAAACTGTCGATCTCGTCGAGCGATGTTTCCCTGCCGGCGCCGGGCTCGATCTCAAATCGCAGGCCCGGATTCTTGAGTATCATGAACGCCGCCGCGAAACTTTGTTCATCGGGGCTTTTCGCCGCGAGCCACGTTTCGATCCACGGCCTCAGCTTCGGATACGAATCACTCACCTGCGATGCGAGCCCGCGCGCCGCCGTGTCGTTGCCCAGCAGAATCGCCTTGATGAAGGCGGCGCGCGCCACTTGTCCGCGCAATCGCAACGGCAAGATCTGGCTGTGCGCGGCTTCGATCTGCATGCCAAGCGGCAGCCATCGTGTGAGGACATCCGCGGCATCGCCGTCGAACAGCGGTCCCGTCGCGAGTTCCCGGAGTTTTTGCGTATACGGGTCAGGTGTAGGAGCGGGAGTTGGTGATGCGGTAGGCGTCGGCATGACCCATTGCTGTTGTTCCATCGAAGGACCGCTTGAATTAGCCACTGCGCTGTCGCCCTCCTCCAAGGTCCCACCTACAGCAAGATGAACCGTCGTCGAAGGACCGCTTGAAGTAGCCGCCGCGCCGGCGCCCTCCCCCCAGTGTCCAGCTTCAGTCATATGAACCGTCCCAGCTACAGCCACAGCCATATGAACCGTCGGCTGAGGCGCGGGCGTCTCAGCAGCAGGCGCCGGTGTCGCCTCGAGATTCGCGGGTACTTCGTCCGAGTCCTGGTCGTCCGAGAATCCGAGCGGGGTGCGCGGGGCATCCACCAGCATCTCATTCAGATTGCGTGCGGTCCTCATCCGTAAGGCCATGAGTTCGTTCACCGTCGAGACGGGCAGTTGATCGCGCGTCGCGAGGATAGCGTCGAGCTTCTTCCTCGCCTCCTCGGTTTTGCCCTGTCCAATCAGGAGCCGGGCAATGTGGTATGTGAGCGTTACGAAGGCGGGAGACTCGGGCGTTATCTTTTCCGCAGCCTCGATCAGCGCGGGTGCGCGCGCGTCTGCGGCAGGAGTCTCAATAATTGCCGCGACCAGCCAGGGCATCGAACCGGTCTTTTTCCACTTCTCGATCGTGTCCACCGGATCGCAGTTATTGATGCCGGTGGTACAATTCGCGCCAAACTCGCTGAGCCCCTCGATCCAGTTCGTCAGATCGTCGCTGTAGTAGTGGTCGTACGAGGCAGGGTGGTCGAGCATCCAGATATAGTCACTGACATTCTGCTGGAACGCTTCGGAATTGCGAATCAGAACTGCGTGCGCCAACTCTTGCTGACGCTGCTCTGGATGCAACTGGGTCTCGACGAATCCCAGCAATCGTTGCGCGGAACGTTTGACCGTGCCGTCGCCGGGTGCGGCGATAATTTTGTTCAATTGAGCTTCCGCCTGTGCGAGGATTGCATGGTCGTTGGTTTCGGCGGACAGAGTTGCTTTTCTTATCGTCGCGCGCGCGACCAGGTAGGGCGCGAGCTGGCGCCACGGCGATGCAGGATCGGCGGCTATCGCCGCAAACATCTTTGCCGCGGTCTCGAAGTCGCCGCTATAGAAGTTTGCGGCGGCGATCTGATAGCTGCGCTGCGCGCGCTCGAACGGCGCACCGTCGGCGAGTGGCTCTGGAATGTCGGCGGGTGCGGGCGTTGGAGTGCCGTCCGCAGAAGGCTGCGGGTTCGAGCATTCCGTGAGAGCTTTGTCTTGCGCGTCCACCCATTGCGTCACTTGCGAGCTCGACGCGCCGAAGTTGCTGATCATGGTCTCGAGGCCCAGTGCCGCCCTTCGGAATCTCATGCCCCTGCACGGACTTGAGGCCCCCGGCCACGTCGCGACGCCGGGCACCTTTCCGCGCTCATTGGTCCACTCTTCGACCATGGCGTTCCAGGCGTCGTTATTGACCCCGAAATCAAGGGTCTGTGAACAGTTGTCGAATACCTGATCTTGCGCCTCGACCCATTGCTTTACCTGAGGACTCGACAGACCGAACTTTGCGATCATCGCGTCGAGCGTGCCCGCCGCGGTATGGAAAGCGTCGTACCCGCAGTTAATGAAAGAACCCATGCCTGGAGCGTCACCATAGATGCCGATTCCGTCGATCAACCCGACGCCCGGAACTTTGCCGCGCGCATCAAGCCAGTCGTTCGCGGCTTCACCGACCCTGACGAGTCCAGCCTTCTGGGAAACAATTTCGAGGTTCATGTTCGCTATCCAATCGGACTCGCGCGGAGGAATCGGTTCGAGACCGAGCCAGTCGTTCCAAAGCGAGACCATCGTTTTCTGCTCAGTTGGATTAAAGCCCGGTCCGGCCAGAGAACGGTAGGCGAAGTAGAGAAACGAGTGGTCCCAGGTCGGCTGGATGATCCCAAGCCTGCCTGCGGTGAACCGATCGAATGGCAGGTCGGGATGAACATGCGATTCAAATATCGTCACGGTCGAAGCGAAGCCGCTCGCGTCGGACCTGCTCCGTAACGGCGGAGCCGCGAGGAGTGCGGCTGCGGCCAGCGCGACGGCCAATGTTCGCCAACGCCTCATTTCGCGACATCGCTGATTGCGTCGCGCAGCGCGTCAGCCGTCCACGGGCGCGGCGAGAACAGGTACACTCGCTTGCCCGCAGCCAGGCCGGCGACCTGCGCGTCGAGCGACAGGCCAATGCTGTTGCGGCTGAAGGTAGGCGCGAACTGCCCCCCGCCTCGAAGATAAGCGCTGATCTCTTTCGCGTCGGGACCCATCCGGTAGATCATCGGCACGGCTTCATCGACCGGCAGGCCCGAGATCCAGTCATCGTCGAGACACCAAGAGGCGAGTGCGGTCATGGATAACGGCATCGACGCGGGGATACGACGGCGGACGTCGTCGAGCAAGTCGCGATAGAACGCGCGCTCCGATCGAGTAGCATCGAAGTCGATCTGGATTGCCGCCGGCGAACGATTAACAAGTCCGGCGATGATTCTGGCAGCTTCGGCGCGCTGCGACTCTGACAAGGTCGGCGGCAAACGCCGGTCACTCTCGATACGCACGACCGCTATCAGTATCGTGCGCGGCGGCACCGTCAAAGGCTGGAACCGCGGGCGAACGATCACGCTATCGCCGGAGAGCTCGAGCGTTCGCGCCAAGTAGGCGACAGCGGTCTGGTTGGGATCGATAAAAGCCAGGTCCTCGCGACGCTCCCATGCCCAAAGGATGACGCGCGGGAAATGGCTCATCCGATCGGCGGTGGCGGATCGGACTGTCGTAGCGATCGTGTCCGAAGCGCCCGCAATCAGCGCGGCGAGCACAATCGCAATCTTGGCCGTGGTATAAAGATTCGCCTTGTTGAGCAAGTTGTGGTCTTTGCGTGTCACCGGGTTATCGACAATCTAGTCCAGCCGCTGAATCCTGCCGAGCGACCCATCGTATGAGACAGTCAGTGGGTATTATACGGATCGTCACAATATTGGTTGCGGCCGCCACTGGTGCGCTGTTTATATCCGCCTGCCGGTCGTCCAAACCGAGCGCCACCATCACGCCCGGCGCGACATCTTCGGTGTGGCCGGCGTTGAGTCACGATCGAGCGCATACCGGCAGGAGTCCCATCGATACCAGTTCCAACCCGGGCGCGCTGAAATGGAGGTTCGCAACCGCCGGTACCCTCTCCTCGCCGGCCATCGGCCCTGACCGCGCAATCTACATCGGCTCGGGTGACTCGAACCTGTACGCCGTAAGCGCCACCGGCGTACGCAAGTGGGCGTTCAAGACGGACAGCCCTGTCGGAACCCCAGCGCTAGCCGAGGCTGGAACAATCTACGTCCGCGCGGGCGAGAACCTCTATGCGGTAGATCAGGACGGCGCAAAGAAATGGGCATTCTCTTTGGGCGCAGGCTCAGCCGCACCCGCGATCGCCGAGGACGGAACCGTCTACATCGCCGATGACGAGAACCTCTATTCGATTCACACAGACGGTTCTCTGAAATGGAAATCCTCGATCAGCTATGCAGCCCGATCGTCGCCAGCAATCGGCGCGGACGGCACGATCTATTTAGGCTCAGGCGACGGCAGTCTCTACGCATTCAACTCCGACGGCACCAGGAAGTGGGCATTCGCAACCGGTAGCTTCGTCGATTCTTCACCGGCGATCGGCGACGAGGGTACTATCTACGTCGGGTCGGGATATCCCAACGCCAAGCTGTATGCCGTCACTCCGCAAGGCGCCCAGCGATGGGCGTTCGCGTCTGGCAGCGGGGCGAGTTTCTCACCGCCAGCGATCGGCGCCGATGGAACTGTATACGCCGGATGTTACGACGGCAGCCTGTACGCGATAAGCTCCGACGGCACGAAGAAATGGTCGCTTGCAATTGGAGTTGTTAGTAGCGCCGCTCCAGCGATTGGCGCGGACGGTAGTATCTACGTCGGCTCCGATGACTTCAAGCTCCATGCGATAAAAGCGGACGGCACCGAGAAATGGGCCTTAGCGACCGGCAGCGACGTGCATTCGTCGGCGGCGATCGGCGCCGATGGCACCGTCTATATCGGTTCGGGTGACAACAGCCTGTACGCGGTAGGCGTCGCTCCGCCGCGCCCGACTGCCGGACCGCTTGTGCGCAAAGGCCCGGTCTGGCCGACGTTCCACCATGATCGGGGCCGAACCGGCCGTAGTGATTTCGGTACCAGCGCCAACCCGGGAGTCCTGAGGTGGACGTTCGCAGTCGATCGTTCGGAATTGAGGAACCTGAGCGCTTCCCCCGCGATCGGCAAGGATGGCGTCGTTTATATTGGTTCCGGAGATCACAACCTATATGCGGTAAACGCAGACGGCACACAGAAATGGAAGTTTGCCACCAGCAATGAAGTGGGTTCGCCTGCGATCGGCGATGACGGCACCGTTTACGCGGGTACGCGCGATGGCGCCCTTTACGCCATGAACCCTGATGGCTCGAAGAAGTGGGTATTCGCCGTGCCGAGAGACCCATACAGCTTCGGCGTCGATATTTCGAATGGTCCGGCCATTGCTGCCGACGGGACTATCTACGTCGGCGCCGACGGATACCTGTCCGCGCTGAGTTCCGGCGGCGCACTGAAATGGAAGTTCAAGGGTGACGGTCGTGTGACATCCGCGCCGGCGATCGGCGCCGACGGCACTGTTTACCTCAACTTCGCCTACTTCATAGCCGGGAAGGACTACAACGGCAGCCATCTTTACGCGGTTAATCCCGACGGAAGTACGAAGTGGCAGTTCACCGGAAGTATGAAGTGGGAGTTTGCGGCGCCGCATGTTTTTGGCGGGTCCTCGGTAGCGATCGGCGGCGACGGCACTATCTACACTGGTTCGAGCGATTTTCTTCTTTATGCTTTGGCTCCTGACGGCCGCCTAAAATGGAAACTGGCCGCGGGAAAAAATGCGGGCCTGTGTACCGCGCCGGCGATCGGAGCCGATGGGACGATTTACTTCGGTTCAACGGACTACAACCTCTACGCAGTGAAACCGGACGGCACGCTGAGGTGGCAATTTGAAATAGGCAAACGGGGAGTGGGCAATTATTCGAGTTCCTCGCCCGCGATTGGCGGCGACGGGACTATCTATGTCGGGTCCTCCAATGACGCCAGTCTCTACGCGCTGAACCCCGACGGCACGCTGAAGTGGAAATTTACAAACGCCGTCATTGGGAGCATAGACTCCTCGCCGGCGATCGGTGCTGACGGTGCCGTCTACTTCGGCGCCGGTGACGGCAATCTATACGCCGTGGGCGCTGCGGTCGGGCCGCAACCATCGCGCTAGATTCAGAGCTACCGGCTTCTCACGCGCCATCAACGCCGAATCGTGCTGCAATCCGGTCATCGACTGCCGGTTCGCTGCCAGTTTCGCCTCGGCCGGAGACTCTATAGAGATTTCCAGCACCAAGTGCGGACTATTTCGCCATCCACGCCGCTCCTGTTGACGCGCAGTCAGCGGTCGCCATACAACTCGAATAGTCTGAAACAGGGCTTCGTGAGGATCGGGTCAAGCCGGCTCTGGTGACATCGACGGCGTGGCTCGCCCGGGTAGTGATCTAATTTGAATGACGAAATTCGTAGTCAGGGCAATCGCACTCGCGGTGCTGATTGGGATCGCCGGTTGACGGAAACTGAATGTGCCACTGATGGCCGCACTCAAGTCTGAGACACTCCGTAAACGGCGACCGCGCAACGATTCTTCTTTCCCTTACTTCTGTTTTTTCAGGTCCGCAAATATCGCACTTCATGACATTTAGTCCTACGTGGAGCGGCAAAATCTTACGATGCGCATGAGCATGAGGGCGCGCTTCACGCGTCTAACCAATGCATTTAGTAAGAAGCTAGAGAATCTGAAAGCGGCTGTCGCGCTTCACTTCGCCCACTATAATTTGGTTCGAATTCACAAAACGCTGCGCTGTACGCCTGCAATGGCCGCTGGCGTGTCGGATCGGCTATGGTCGATCGAGGAACTAATCGGGACATGAGGAAACCCATGCGTGAAACGAACCTCAAGATCGAACTGATGCGGCACGGCAAAGTCCTTACGACCCATATGGCAGTAGTGAACGCCAAGGGAGACCTGGAGGCTGCGGTGCATGACACTTTCGCGCAATTTCGACGAGAGCATCCAGACGATACGAACTGGGAGATCAATGTGTCCGTGCGTCAGGCAAATTAGATCACTACCCTCGCCCGGTCCCGGATGATATTTCTGCGACTGCTGCGCTAAACTTCGGTTGGCTTGCGGAAGGTCCTATATGTAAGGCCTTCGCCCAGGCCGAACCGATTCAGCATCCGGTAGACCGTGTAGCGCGATACG
>Ga0209139_10000425_pt1 | contig 14475 bp, 13 predicted proteins | sample BogFormECP14_OM3_FD_188246 | JGI IMG/M metagenome (GOLD analysis project Ga0209139, IMG submission 188246) | Bog forest soil microbial communities from Calvert Island, British Columbia, Canada - ECP14_OM3 (SPAdes) (version 2) | ecosystem: Environmental > Aquatic > Freshwater > Wetlands > Bog ...
GCCGGCCAGCATCCCCGTCTGGTGTGGTACGCACCGCAGCACATCGAAGGTGGATCATCCGGCAAGGGAAAGATTTTCGACCTGATCCCCGACAACGTGGCCTGGATGGTCGTACAGCTGTGGCTGACGGTGGCGCTGATCGCATTATGGAAGGGCCGACGGATCGGACCGCTGGTCGCCGAAAAGCTGCCCGTGGTAGTACGCGCGTCGGAGACGGTCGAAGGCCGCGGCCGGCTGTACCGATCGCGGCGAGCCCGAGACCGGGCCGCGCAAGCACTGCGCAGCGCGGCACTACAGCGCATGCTCCCCCGACTCGGTCTGGGCGTGGACACTCCGCCACCGGCGGTAATACTCGCAATTGCTCAACACGGCAGATCGGACCCGGAATCGGTGCGGCACATCCTGTTTGGTCCGCCGCCGGCCACCGATGCCGACTTGATCCAACTCACCCGCGCACTCGATGACGTCGAAAGGCAGGTCACACACCTATGAATCAACCGCCCCACCGCTCCGCTCAGCCACCGCCGGCGCAATCGGCCCGTCATGCGCTCCTCGCGCTACGGGCCGAGATCGGCAAAGCCGTCGTGGGGCAGGACGCGGTGATCACCGGGCTGGTGATCGCGCTGCTATGCCGCGGTCACGTTCTGCTCGAAGGTGTTCCGGGTGTGGCGAAGACGCTGTTGGTCCGGTCCCTTGCCGCGGCATTGCAACTGGACTTCAAACGTGTCCAGTTCACCCCGGACCTGATGCCGGGCGATGTCACCGGATCGCTGGTGTACGACACCCGCACCGCCGCGTTCACCTTCCGCAGCGGCCCGGTTTTCACCAATCTCCTGCTGGCTGACGAAATCAACCGCACGCCACCGAAGACGCAGGCGGCACTGCTGGAAGCGATGGAAGAACGTCAGGTCACCGTGGACGGCGAACCCAGAGCGCTACCCGATCCGTTCATCGTTGCGGCCACGCAAAACCCGATCGAATACGAGGGCACCTACCAGTTGCCCGAGGCACAGCTCGACCGGTTTCTGCTTAAGCTGGATGTGCCGCTGCCGCCACGCGACGCCGAGATCGCCATCCTTGGCCGGCACGCACACGGCTTCGACCCTCGCGACCTGTCGGCGATCCGGCCGGTCGCCGGACAGGCGGAGTTGGCCGCGGGCCGTGATGCGGTGCGCCGCGTACTGGTGGCCGACGAGGTGCTCGGCTACATCGTCGACATCGTCGGTGCGACTCGCCACTCGCCGGCATTGCAGTTGGGCGTGTCGCCGCGCGGCGCAACCGCTTTGCTGGCCACGGCACGGTCGTGGTCCTGGCTGTCCGGGCGCAGCTATGTCACCCCCGACGACGTGAAGGCGATGGCCCGCCCGACGCTGCGCCACCGGGTGATGCTTCGGCCGGAGGCGGAGCTGGAGGGTGCCACCACCGACGGTGTGCTCGACGGCATCTTGGCCTCGGTTCCGGTGCCACGCTAGTGATTTTGACCGGGCGCACCGGCCTGATCGCACTGTTGTGCGTTCTGCCGATTGCGCTATCACCGCGGCCAGCAGCATCTTTCACCGTGCTGCTGGCACTGCTGGCGGCCGCGGTCATCGCGGACGTCGGCTTGGCGGCCAGCCCGTCCCGGCTGCTGTACACCCGCTTACCGAACGGGTCGATTCGGCTCGGTGAATCAGTGAATCTCGGCCTGCTGATCCACAACGGCGGTCGACGACGGTTTCGCGGCCGGGTTCGCGATGCCTGGCCGCCCAGCGTGCAGGCCGAACCGCCAACGCACGCCGTCGATATCGTTGCCGGGCAGGTCCAACGGGTCGATACCTGCTTGCGGCCGATCCGCCGCGGCGATCAGCAATCGGCGGCGGTGACGGCGCGTTCGATCGGCCCACTCGGACTGGCGGGGCGGCAGAAGTCGCGGCCGGTACCCGGTCAGGTGCGGGTGCTGCCGCCGTTCCTGTCCCGCAAGCACCTACCGTCACGCCTGGCCAGGCTGCGGGAGATCGACGGCCTGCTGCCGACCCTGACCCGAGGCCAGGGAACCGAATTCGACTCGCTGCGTGAGTACGTGGTCGGCGACGACGTGCGTTCCATCGACTGGCGAGCGACTGCCCGGCGCGCCGACGTCGTGGTCCGGACCTGGCGGCCGGAGCGCGACCGGCGAGTGGTCATCGTCCTCGACACCGGACGAACGTCCGCCGGTCGCGTCGGAGTCGACCCGACCGCCGCCGACCCCGGCGGCTGGCCCCGGTTGGACTGGTCCATGGACGCGGCTCTGCTGCTGGCGGCACTCGCCTCGCGAGCCGGCGACCACGTCGACTTCCTCGCCCACGACCGGACCACCCAGACCGGCGTGTTCGGCGCGTCACGGACGGAGCTGCTGGGCCGCCTGGTCGAGGCAATGGCGCCGCTCAGTCCGGCGCTCATCGAATCCGACGCCACGGCAATGGTTTCCGCGGTCATGCGTCGCACACGGCGTCGAGCGCTGGTGGTGCTGATGACCGACCTCAACGCCAGCGCCCTCGACGAGGGCCTACTGCCGGTACTTCCTGCGCTGTCGGCCAGACACCACGTGATCGTCGCCGCAGTCACCGACCCACGCGTCGACCAACTCGCAGCCGGACGTTCCGACGCGGCCGCGGTGTACGACGCGGCCGCCGCCGAGCGCTCCCGTAACGAGCGGTGGGCGATAGCTTCTCGGCTACGCCACAACGGAGTGGAGGTCGTCGACGCACCACCCACCGAACTCGCGCCGGCGCTCGCCGACCGCTATCTGGCGATGAAAGCCACTGGGCGGCTTTAGCTCACCGGGTCGGTACCACGTCGGGCGTATCGGCGATGTCACCGGTGTCGCCGGCCCGTACCGCGCGGCGGCCGAAGTAACCGACGTATGCCAAAAAGCTCACCTCGGCCAGCACTCCGATGCCGATACGCAGGAAAGTCGGCAACGAGGACGGGGTGACGAACGCCTCGATAGCGCCCGAAACGAGTAGCACGACAACCAAACCCACCGCGACCGAGACCACCGCACGGCCCTGCTCGGCGACCACCTGCCCGCGCGGGCGATCGCCCGGTGAGATCACCGACCAGCCCAGCCGCATGCCGACGGCACCCGCCAGAAACACCGCCGTTAGCTCCAACAAGCTATGCGGGAGCAGCAATCCCAGCAGCACGTCGGCCTTGCCGGCCTCAAGCATCAGACCGGCGACCACCCCGAGATTGGCGGCGTTGGCGAACAGCACGAACGGGATCGGCACGCCCAGAACGACGGAGAACGCGATGCACTTCGCCGCCATCCAGGAGTTGTTCACCCACACGTGGAGTGCGAACGCGGCCGCCGAATGCTCGCTGTAGTACGAGGCGAAGTCGTGGTTCACCAATTCGTCGATCTCACTTGGTGTTCCGATCGTGGACTGCACTTCCGGGCTGCCCATGACCCAGATGGCAATCACCGCCGTGACGGCGAAGAACACCACCGCCGTCGCCAGCCACCACCGCCACGCGCGGTAGGCCACCACCGGGAACGACACCGTCCAGAACCGGGTGAACTCGCTCGACAGCGGCGCATGAGCGCCGGTGACCGCGGCTCGGGCCCGTGCGACCAGACTGGAAAGCCTGCCGACCAGTGCCGAATCGGACGACGCGGAGCGCAGCATCGACAGGTGCGTGGAGGCCCGCTGGTAGAGCTCAACCAGCTCGTCAACCTCGGCACCGTCGAGCCGGCGGCGGTTCTTCACCAGTTGCTCGAGGCGATCCCAGGTGCCGCGGTGTGCGAGCACGAACGCGTCGACGTCCACGGAGTAAACACTAGTCAAGCCGGGAGTAGCGTTCGCTGTATGTCGGAAGTAGTGACCGGGGACGCCGTGGTGCTCGACGTTCGGGTTGCGCAATTGCCGGTGCGAGCGGTGAGTGCACTCATCGACATCGCGGTCATCCTGGTCGGCTACCTGGTGGCGTTGGTGTTGTGGGCGGGCGCGCTGACCCAGTTCGACGACGCAGTGACCACGGCGATCATGATCATCTTCACCGTGCTCGTCTTCGTCGGGTATCCGCTGGTGTTCGAGACGGCCACACGCGGTCGCACACTCGGCAAGATGGCGATGGGTCTGCGCGTGGTGTCGGACGACGGCGGCCCGGAGCGCTTCCGCCAGGCCCTGTTTCGAGCGTTGGCGTCGCTCGTCGAGATCTGGGGGTTATTGGGCAGCCCCGCGGTCATCTGCAGCATGCTGTCGCCGAGGGCCAAGCGGGTCGGTGACATCTTTGCCGGCACGGTGGTGATCAGCGAGCGCGCGCCGAGGCCGGGCCCGCCGCCCAGCATGCCGCCACAGCTGGCCTGGTGGGCCATGTCGCTGCAGCTGTCCGGCCTGAGCGCTGAACACGCCGAGGTCGCACGCCAATTCCTCACACGAGCAATGCAACTCGATCCCCAGGTGCGCGATCAGATGGCCTACCGGATCGCCAGCGACGTGTTCAGCCGGGTGGCTCCTCCGCCGCCGCCCGGGACTCCGCCCCAATTGGCATTGGCCGCCGTCCTCGCCGAAAGACACCGCCGAGAACTCGCCCGGTTACGCGGCTTTTAGCTCCCCGGCCCTACTGCGCGACTGTGGTGGCGAGGATGGCGACGTCGGTGATCAGCAGCGCGATCGCAATCACGGGGATCACGAATCCCCATCGGCGCCGGGCGGTGAAGAAGGAGGCAACGACCGCCAGGCCCGCGACCACCGGCGCGCCGTAGAACAGGGTGTTGAAGCTGATCCCGTTCGGCCCCAGGTTGGGGCACGCCTTGTCGCTGCAGGCGGCGGTGCTCATCACGGAGGCCAAGGCGAACGCCATCACCATGCCCGCGCCCAAGACCGCGAGTAGCGCCAGCGCCCAATTCACCCACAACCGCACGCGCTTGTCGCGGTCAGTACCACCGGGCTCGGCCAGTGCGTCGCGGTCACCTCCCGCGTCGGCCTTTACGTGCACATTTTCCTGGCTCATGGGTGAGGTGCTACCCCTCCGCTAGCGCCCGCAAACCGCCGTAGAAGGCGCTGGCTCAAAATCCGGCCTTGCGTAACGATAGCTTCCGATATATCGTCGCTGTATCGGTAGCGCATCCGGCGCTACCTTTCCAGAAACGAGAACAACCCTATGAACAACCCATTTCCCCATGTGGGCGGGCCGTTCGCGGGTGGGCCGGGGCCATCGGGCTTCGGATTCACACCCCTGGACCGCCGCGCACTGCACGAACAGCGCAGGCAAGCTCGCCGTGAGTTCCGTGGCTTGGTCCGCGACCACGACGCCGGTCATGACGGGCCGTTCGGGCCCGGCTTCGGCCGAGGTTTCGGACGCGGCTTCGGTCCCGGTGGCTTCGGCCCCGGCGGCTTCGGTCCCGGCTTCGGCCCGGCCGGACGCGGTGGACGACGCGGCGGCCACGGCCGGCGCGGCCGCCGTGGTGACGTTCGTGCCGCCATCCTGGTGCTGCTCGCCGAGCGACCGATGCACGGCTACGAAATCATCCAGGAGGTCGCCGAGCGGAGCCAGGACCTGTGGAAGCCGAGCCCCGGTTCGGTCTACCCGACCCTGCAACTGCTGGTCGACGAGGGGCTGATTGTCGCCTCGGAAAGCGAGGGCAGCAAGAAACTGTTCCAGTTGACCGACGCCGGCAAAGAAGCCGCGGAGAAGGTCGTGACCCCGCCGTGGGACGAGATCGCCGACGGGGTTGACCCCGCACATCTCAACCTGCGGGCAGCTGTCGGCCAATTGTTCGGCGCCGTAGCGCAATCCGCGCACGCCGCCACCACCGAGCAGCAACAGCGCATCATCGAGATCGTCAACAACGCTCGCCGCGAGATCTACACGATTCTCGCCGAAGACGACGACTGATCACACCGCGACGGTGGGGGCCAGCACTGCTGGTCCCCACTGTTCGCGTCAGGACACTTCGACCCAGTCGAGCGTGCGCTGCACGGCTTTTCGCCATCCCGCATAGCCAGTCGAGCGCTGTTCCTCGCTCCACTCCGGCGTCCACCGCTTGCCTTCGCGCCAGTTGGCCCGTAACTCATTCGGGTCGGCCCAGAAGCCGACCGCCAGACCAGCCGCATAGGCTGCACCCAGCGCGGTCGTCTCGGCGACCACCGGACGCACCACGTCGACATTGAGGACGTCAGCCTGGATCTGCATGCACAGGTCGTTGGCGGTGATCCCGCCGTCGACCTTCAAAACCTCAAGGCGCACAGCCGAATCGGCCTGCATCGCGTCGACCACATCGCGGCTCTGATAGCAGATCGACTCCAAGGTCGCGCGGGCCAGGTGTGCGTTGGTGTTGAACCTCGACAGTCCAACGATCGCGCCGCGGGCATCGGAGCGCCAATACGGCGCGAACAATCCCGAGAACGCCGGGACGAAGTACACCCCGCCGTTGTCGTCGACCTGCTGGGCCAGCGCCTCACTCTGGGCCGCCCCGCTGATGATGCCCAGTTGATCCCGTAGCCATTGCACGGCCGATCCGGTGACGGCGATCGAACCCTCCAGGGCGTAAACAGGTTTCGCGTCACCGAACTGATAGCACACGGTGGTCAGCAGACCATTTCGCGACCGGACGATCTGTTCGCCGGTGTTCAGTAGCAGGAAATTGCCTGTGCCGTAGGTATTTTTGGCCTCGCCGGGCCGCAGACAGACCTGGCCGACCATCGCCGCGTGCTGGTCCCCGAGGATTCCAGTGATCGGCACCTCGCCGCCGAGAGGCCCGCCGGGCGTCGTGACACCGTATGGCTGACACGGCGACGACGACGCGATGGACGGAAGCATCGTCCGCGGGATGCCGAAAAACGACAGCAGCTCGTCGTCCCAGTCCAATGTCTCCAGGTCCATCAGCATGGTCCGGCTGGCATTGGTGACGTCGGTGACGTGTACCCCGCCCCGGGGGCCGCCGGTCAGATTCCACAACAGCCAGGTGTCGATGGTGCCGAAAACCGCGTCGCCGCGCTCGGCCGCGGCGCGCACACCCTCGACGTTGTCCAGAATCCACTGCAGTTTGCCGCCGGCAAAATAGGTCGCCGGCGGCAAACCCGCTTTGTGCCGGATCACGTCGCCGCGGCCATCGCGGTCCAGCGCCGACGCGATCCGGTCGGTGCGGGTGTCTTGCCAGACGATCGCGTTGTAGTACGGCCGGCCGGTGTGTCGATTCCACACCAGCGTCGTCTCGCGCTGGTTCGTGATTCCCAGCGCGACAATGTCTTTCGACGACAGGTTGGTCGCATTGAGCGTCGACATCAGCACCGATGTCGTGCGCTCCCAGATCTCGATCGGGTTGTGCTCGACCCACCCGGCCCGCGGCAGGATCTGCTCGTGCTCGAGTTGATGGCGACCCACCTCGGCGCCGTCGCGGTCGAAGATCATGCAGCGGGTGCTGGTGGTGCCCTGGTCGATCGAAGCGACGAACTCGGCCAACTGTTCTCCTCCCGCGATCGTGTCCATCATGGACTACGCGGGCACGCCAGTTGTCGAGAACAGCGGGCGCGGGCGCTCTACAGACCGCTGAGGAAATCCGCCGCCCCCGCGACTGCGGTGCTGAGGTCCACCAGCCCGATGTCGGGATTGATGGCGTCGAAAAGGGCGAACGAGGAGATCGGCGTGATCACGCCGTCGACATCGTCAATGCCGACTTGGAAAAGCGACGGAACCGTGAACAGGATTTCGGAGGTGTCCGATCCCGGGCCGGCGGAAAAGATGTCGAGGTCAAACGTCGTCGAATCGAGGGATCCGACGAGGTAGTTGTCGAACGCTCCGGCTGCGTCGAGGCTCAAGGTATCCGTGGACCCGTCGATCGCGAACGGTCCGATAGTGACGATGCCCTCGGTGGAGGGCGCACCACCGAGGGTGACCAGGCCGGCGTCAGGACTGACGAAGTCGAAGGGGTTAAACGAGTAGAACGGTGTACTGGTCCCGTCGACATCGTTGAAACCAGCTTGGAAGAGCAACGGAATCGTGAAGACGTACTCAGCGCTGTTCGATCCCGTGGGGCCTTCATAGACGTCGAGGTCGAACGGGGTCGAGCCGAGGGACCCAGTGGTGTAGTTGTCGAACGCAAAGCCTGATGAGTCGTAGGTGAAAGTGTCGTTATATCCGCCGATCGCGAACGGCCCGATGCTCACCAAGTCGTCCGTGGGGTCGGCGCTCGCGACAGACCCAGTGCACAGCGCGATCAACGGCGACGCCAGCAGGGCACCGAAAGCGACCCCAACGACGCTGGTCGTGCGTCGGTGCGTGCGACTCATCTTTGCCCCGGAATCTTCCTGTGAATCATGTAAGACTGAGCTGGGATTGTTGCAACTATCCGACGCGCGTGTCAATAGCGCATGACAACTGATTCACGCGCTGTGCACGCATCGGCAATTGGGTAGCGGATCAGTTCGTTTGGCCGATCGGTTGCGGCGCGGTGCGTAAAACGGTTGCATCTGCGTAGTGGGCAAAGACGTCAAGCGGACCACCTACGAGCGCGTCGACCGGCAGCAGTACCGGCGCAAGGTGCAACTATGCCTCGACGTCTTCGAAACGATGCTCGCGCAGTCCAGTTTCGATGTCGACCACCCGCTCACCGGGATGGAAATCGAATGCAACCTGGTCGATGACGCGTATCAGCCGGCGATGACCAACTCCGACGTCCTGGCCGCTATCGCCGACCCGGCGTATCAAACCGAATTAGGTGCATACAACATCGAATTCAACGTCCCGCCCCGGTCGCTGGGCGGCCATGCCGGCGTGCAGCTCGAAGACGAGGTGCGCGCCAGTTTGAACGCCGCGGAGACCAAGGCCAGCGCTGGTGGAGCCCACATCGTCATGATCGGGATACTGCCTACCCTGATGCCCGAACATCTCGCCAGCGGATGGATGAGTGAGTCGTCCCGGTATGCGGCGCTCAACGACTCCATCTTCAACGCCCGCGGGGAAGACATCCAGATCGATATCGACGGACCCGAACCGCTCAGCATGAACTCGACGTCGATCGCTCCCGAATCAGCTTGCACCAGTATGCAGTTGCACGTACAGGTGTCGCCTGAAGATTTCGCCAGCAACTGGAACGCCGCGCAGGTTCTGGCCGGACCACAGCTGGCGCTCGGTGCCAACTCGCCGTATTTCTTCGGGCACCAACTGTGGTCGGAAACCCGCATCGAACTGTTCGCCCAGTCCACCGATACCCGGCCGGACGAGTTGAAAACCCAAGGGGTACGGCCCCGGGTGTGGTTCGGCGAACGTTGGATTACCTCGATCTTCGATCTGTTCGAGGAGAACGTTCGCTACTTCCCGTCGCTGCTACCGGAGGTGTCCGATGAGGATCCGGTCGCGGAACTGGCGGCCGGGCGCACCCCGCAACTGGCGGAGCTGCGCCTGCACAACGGCACCGTCTACCGGTGGAACCGCCCGGTGTACGACGTCGTCGCGGGACGGCCTCACCTGCGGGTGGAGAACCGCGTGCTACCCGCGGGGCCGACGGTCATCGACATGCTGGCCAACGCGGCCTTCTACTACGGCATGCTGCGCACGCTGGCCGAAGATGATCGCCCGGTCTGGACGAAGATGAGATTCGATGCGGCGCAACATAATTTCCTCGAAGCGGCCCGCCATGGCATGCGGGCGAGCCTGTTCTGGCCGGGAATGGGCACCGTCACCACAGAGGAATTGGTGATCGGCAAACTGCTGCCGATGGCGCATCACGGGCTGGACCGCTGGGGTGTTGCCGCCGAGGTGCGCGACCGGCTGCTCGGCGTGATCGAAGGCCGAGCCCGCGCGGGACGCAACGGCGCGGCCTGGCAGGTGTCGACCGTGCGCGCACTGCAGCGGCGTGGAATGACCCGGCCTGCGGCGCTGGCCGAGATGCTGCGGTTGTACTGCGATCACATGCACATCAACGAGCCGGTCCATAGCTGGGAAGTGCCGGAGTAGGTTGGAAGACATGGCAAATGAAGTAGTGGACTGGGACAGCGCATACCGCCAGGAAGCCGGCTTCGAGGGCCCGCCGCCCTGGAACATCGGTGAGCCGCAGCCCGAGCTGGCCGCGCTGGCCGCCGCAGGAAAATTCCGCAGCGATGTGTTGGACGCCGGCTGCGGTTACGCCGAGCTGTCATTGGCCCTGGCTGCCGACGGCTACACCGTGCACGGCGTCGACCTCACGCCCACCGCCATCGCCGCCGCCACCAAGGCCGCCGAGAAGCGCGGGTTGAGCAGCGCCAGCTTCGAACAGGCCGACATCACCACCTTCAGCGGTCACGACGGCCGCTTCAACACCGTGGTCGACAGCACGCTGTTCCACTCGCTGCCAATCGAAGGCCGCGACGGTTATCTGCAGGCCGTGCATCGTGCCGCCGCCGCCGGAGCTGCCTACTTCGTGTTGGTCTTCGCCAAGGGCGCGTTCCCCGCTGAGTGGGAGCAAAAGCCCAACGAGGTCGACGAGGACGAGTTACGTTCCGCGGTGAGCAAGCACTGGCGCATCGACGAGATCCGGCCGGCGTTCATTCACGCCCACATCCCACCGGCACCGCCGGACTCGGATGTTCCCATGCCCGAGCACGACCGCGACGAGAAAGGCCGGCAGAAGTTGCCTGCCTACCTGCTCAGCGCGCACAAGGCCGACTGAAAGCTATCCAGGAGGGTGACGTCACCGAACGGAGTATTAGACCGCTGCGGTGGCGTCGGTGAGCGCCGCCGCGAAAGTCTCCAGATCGTCGATGCTGGTGTCCACATGCGGCGAAATTCGCAGCACCGGGCCGGTCAGCTCCCCCGGCGCGCGCTCGATTCCGGCGTAGGTGGTGACGATGCGCCGTTCGGCGATCAGCCACCCACGGATCTTCGCCGGGTCGGCGCCGTCGGTTGGGACCAAACTCGTGATGGCGCTCGGCTCGTCCACCACCTCGACCACCCGCCACCCGGCCACATCGGCGAGGGTGGTCCGGCTGATCCGGCCAACCTCAGCCAGGCGAGCCCGCACCGCAGCCGGGCCCGAGGCGACGTGTTCACCGACTGCAACCGAAAAGCCGACCCGCGCTGCGATATTGGCTTCGCCCAGCTCGAGTCGTTGGGCGTTCGACAGCGACGCCGCCCACTCCGGCGGCGGTAGTCGCGGGCGCAGCCGCTGCATCAGGTCCGGACGCACGGCGAGAACACCCACGCCGCGCGGGCCGGCGATCCATTTGCGCGAGGACGCGTAGGCCGCGTCGGCGCCCACCGAGCAATCCACCTGACCGAGCGCCTGGGCGGCGTCGACGACCAGCGGAAGTCCCAAGTCGCGGCACAGCTGTGCCATCTCTTGCAACGGTTGCACCACCCCGCGGTGACTGGCCAACGCCGTCAGATGCACCAGGTCCGGCGGATCGGCGGCCAGGCTGATCGCCGCGTCGTGCATCACGACCCGGCCGTCGGCGTCGGCCGGCAGCGTCCGGCGGGCGAAACCGTGCACGGCCATCAGGGCCAGGTTGGGGCCGTATTCGCCGGGGAGGCAGGCCAGCGTTCGGCCGCCGGGCGGCCAGCTGGACAGCAGCAGATCCAGCGCGTGCTGCGATCCGGTGGTGAACACGACTTCTGCATCGGGAATGCCGGCAAGCGCGGCGACCGCGGCGCGTCCAGCGTTGAGGACGGGTGTGGCCGCCTCCGCCGCGATGAATCCACCCACCTCGGCCTCGTGCCTGGCGTGCCGGGCAGTCGCGTCGAGCACCGCGAAGCTCTGCCGGGAACACGCGGCGCTGTCCAGGTGTAGCCCGGCGACCGCCGGCCGGGCGGCCCGCCAGGCGTCGGCCAGGCTGGCGTTCACTTGGTCGACAGCGACAACCCGAAATCGCCGGCGGCGTCGGTCCACCACCCGGTGAGTCGCAGACCTGCCTGCGCCAGCTCATCGGCCACCGCGTCGGCCCGGAATTTGCAGGACACTTCGGTGAGCACCTGTTCGCCGGCGGCGAAGTCAACGGTCAGGTTCAGCGCAGCGATACGCACCCGCTGCGCCCGCTCAGACCGCAGCCACATTTCCATCCGCTCTTCTGCCGCGTTCCAGCTTGCGACATGGTGGAACGCATCGACATCGAAGTCCGCGTTGAGTTCTCGGTTGATCACCGCGAGCACGTTGCGGTTGAACTGAGCCGTGACGCCGGCGCTGTCGTCGTAAGCCTGCACGAGCCTGTTGGTGTCCTTGACCAGGTCGGTGCCCAACAGCAGGCTGTCCCCGGGCTGCAGCACCTCCGCCAACACGGCGAGGAACTCGCTACGTGCATCGGGGACCAGGTTCCCGATCGTCGAGCCCAGGAACACGAACAGCCGGCGGCCGCCGCTCGGGATTTTGGCCAGGTGCTCTTCGAAATCACCACAGACAGCGGCAATTTCGACGCCGGGATACTCGCGCTGGATCGCGCTTCCAGCGGCCGACAGCATGTTCGCATCGACGTCGAACGGCACGAACCTGCGCAGTGCACCGCCCTCACGCAGCGCGTCCAGCAACACCCGGGTCTTCTCCGAAGTCCCACTGCCCAACTCGACCAACGTGTCGGCACCGGTGACCGACGCGATCTCCTCGGCGCGGGACCGCAGGATCTCCGCCTCGGCTCGGGTCGGGTAGTACTCGGGCAGCCGGGTTATCTGGTCGAACAGGTCGCTGCCTACTGAGTCATAGAACCACTTGGGCGGCAACGACTTCGGAGAACTCTGCAGCCCGTCCCGTACATCACGGCACAGTGCCTCGAATGCCGAGTCCGCGGCCAGGTGGTTGGACAACGTCAGTGTCATCAATTTCCCTTCGTTGAGTTCAGCGCGGTCAACGTGACATGGTCGGTGGTGACTTCGACGAGGTGGCGGTCGGGAACGTCTTCCCAGCCGGGTTGGTCGTCGTACGGCTCGCTGGCCAGCACGACACCGTCATCGCGTCGCAATATCGCCAGGGTGTCACCCCAGGTGGTGGCGAGCAGTCGAGAACCGTTGCCCGCCAGGATGTTCAGCCGTGCATTCGGGTCGTCGCCACCAACCTCGACGATCGTCTGCCCTAAGGCATCCAACCCGCGAGCGAATATCAGTGCGGCGAGAATCGCACTGTCGCAGGTGGATTCGGCTGCGGCGCTGGTGGGCAGCACGCCCCGGTCGACGACTCCGTTGTGCGACAGCAGCCACCGTCCGTCGGTGAACGGCGCCGTCGCGCTGGCTTCGATAGGCATACCGACGGTAGCCGACCGCACCGCAGCCACCACGCAGTGACTGCGAAGCGCCGGTGCGATGGAATCGAAAGAAACATCTCCCCACAACGGTGCGGCACTGCGCCACCGCCGCGGCGTCGCCCCGTCGAAAAAGCCCACGCCCCAACCGTCGGCGTTCATCAACCCGTGCTTTTGCCGGCGCGGAGCATACGACTGCACCCGCAGACCGTGCGGCGGGTCGAGCACCAGCGAGGAGACTGAGGCTTCGCGCCCCAGCCAGCCGAGGTGGCGGCACATCAGGGGCGACCCCCTGCGTCGGTGCCGACGGACCACGCCAGCCGGACACCCGAGAAGATCTGCCGCCGGTACGGGTGATCCCAGTTTCGGAAGCTGGGCCGCACAATGGCCGACTCGACTGCCCATGCGCCGCCGCGCAACACCTTGTAGTCGGCGCCGAAGAACGGCTCGGAGTAACGCTGGTAGATCATCGGGGTGAATCCCGGCCACGGCTCCAGCTCCGAGCTGGTCCACTCCCAGACGTCGCCGAGCATCTGCTCGACACCGTAGGCCGATGCGCCGCCGGGATACGCGCCGACAGGTGCCGGACGTAGCGCGTCGCCGCCGAGGTTGGCGTAGGCCGGCGACGGTTCCGCGGCGCCCCAGGGATAGCGTCGGCGCGTGCCCCGCTGCGGGTCCCACGCGCACGCCTTCTCCCATTCGCGTTCGGTGGGCAACCGGGCCCCGGCCCAGGCCGCGTAGGCCTCGGCCTCGAAATAGCTGATGTGCTGGACCGGTTCGTCGGCGGGGATGTCCTCGACATGGCCGAACCGGGTGCGGCTCTGCCCGTCGGCGTTCCAGAATTGCGGCGCGGTCAGGTCTTCGGTCTGGCGATGCTTCCAGCCGCGCGCTGACCACCAGCGGGGCTGCCCGTAGCCGCCGTCGTCGACGAACTGCCGCCATTCGCCGTTGGTGACCGGGACGCGGCCGATGCGGAACGTCGGCAGGTCCACCACATGCGCCGGGCGTTCGTTGTCCAGCGAGAACGACTCATCGGCGCCGTCGACACCCAGCACGAACGGGCCGCCGGGCACTTCGACCGACGTCCCGGCAAGTCCGGCCCGGCCGGGCGGGAGGGTGCGGACCTCCACCAGTAGCGGCGGGCCGGTGCGCAGATTCAATGCCTGCAGCATCGTTTCGTCGTGCTGGTTCTCGTGGCTGACCACCATCCCGTACACGAAATTGTGGTCCGGTTCGTCGGGAAGTTGGTCGAGTGCGTCCAGCGACGCCGCCCGCACGGTACGACAGTAGGTCCGCGCCTGATCGGGCGACAGCA
>Ga0209139_10000426_pt1 | contig 14473 bp, 11 predicted proteins | sample BogFormECP14_OM3_FD_188246 | JGI IMG/M metagenome (GOLD analysis project Ga0209139, IMG submission 188246) | Bog forest soil microbial communities from Calvert Island, British Columbia, Canada - ECP14_OM3 (SPAdes) (version 2) | ecosystem: Environmental > Aquatic > Freshwater > Wetlands > Bog ...
ATTCAGCGGCACGCCCTCATTTGCCGAGCCGAAGCAGGTGAACAGAGGATTCACCATCGCGGCCGCGCTGGTGTCCGCCTGATCTGATTTCAGACTAGTGCCTCTTCCGTCTAGGTGGCATGAATTGCAGTTGCCCTTGCCATCGAACAGTTTGAAGCCCGCCATCTCGTCTGCTGTGAGCGTGTATTTACCGGCCAGGAAGGCGTCGAATTTCGACGAAAATGCGCTCACCTGCACGGACTGCTCATATGAGTCGATGGACTGCGCCCAGCGGTCATAGACTATATTTGCGCGGGTTCGATCGCCTGCACTAAGAGGCATTGGCATCGTGTTCCCGCCAAACACAGCAGCTCCTCCCGGGGTTCCGCAGATGCGCTCGGTCTCGCTTGGGAACTTGATATCGAATGAGCCTTCGCCCCATACCTCTTCAAAGAGAGGCCTGTACACGGCCTGCGAAAGCCGAAACGCGATGCAGGCAGTATCGGGGAAGCCCATTTCCTGAGTGTCGACTGGAGGACCCTGTGCCTGCTCGGCGTCAGGAATCCTTAACCTGTATCCGGTTGCGCGTGAATCCCAGAAGTTTCCACCAAAAAACAGGCCCTGTATCTGGTTGTATTGAAGTACAGGGAAGAACGGTGCATATGGGTGTCGTTGCGGTGCCCGTTTGCCGGCCCGAAAGTGAACTGTTCCGGGAAACGCGACCATTGTCAGGTTGACCGAGGGGATCGGTCCGCTGAAACCAGCGTATGGCATGTGGCAGGACGCGCATGCCTGGTTTTTGCCCGGCGAGATATTCCTGTCGTAGAGCATAAGTTCGCCGAGCGTTTCTATTGCTTCCGTCCCCGTATTCTGAAGGACAGGCGGCTGACCTGTCAGAATCGGCTTTTTTAACGTGTGCCACCGTGCAAGCGCTCGTTCTTCGATGAGATCCACCTCCCGCTGCACCCGAGCTGTTTCGGAACTCAAATCAGACGGCAGAATACCAGGCGGGTACGGGTTGTAGACCTGTGTGCTGGGCGAAGACGCTGCTTCACTTTGTCCGCCGACAACGTGAACCGAGATGAACATGACGGCCGTGATCGTTGCAAAGGCCGTGCCCAGTGCTACCAATCTTGTCCGTCTCATGAAGCCCCCCCTTCAGCTGTTAGGGTTTCCTTCAGGTTTGGTAAATCCATCCGTGTAATTGTGCAACGGCAAATGGCGTTCCTGGAAACTACCTAAAATTCTAGGGCCCTCGCTTTCTCCAGGACTCAGCAGTCAGGCGATTGAGTTTCTCCACATACTGCGCATTGAGATCGGGCCCGCCCTCGTCGCAGGCCGACGTCTGCAGCAGTCCACCTCACCGCGACAGAGCCGCCCGTGAACGCACGCACGCTATCGGAAATTCTTGGGGTACGCGAAGTAACCAGGCAAACAAGCCAATTGGATTGCATTACACACATCAGGGATGACGATCCAACTCCATAGCAACCGGCATCTCGACTGCACCGCACTACGGATTACGCTACGGTTTTGCTCCCGCTACTGGGGATTTCCAACCACTTAGAGGTCGTCCGCCTCTTGTAAGCCCTTTAAAGTCGTGTATGGGCCGTTCTTTCACGGCGATAACACGGGTTCAAATCCCGTCGGGGACGCCAAATAAAATCAATGATTTAACAACAGGCCAGCAACGGAATTGATGCTTGCACTTAAACGATACTTAAAGTGGCGCGTCTGACTGCCCACATTCTCACCCTTTCTGTATCTTCTCTGGCACTCTACGAAACACCCTATTGAACACTTCATGCGCAAGGTCTACGGATTCCTCAATTGCTGTAATTGTAGGTATGACCAGAACGTTGACCTGTTTCTCTCTTGCCAGCCGTATTCCAGCGATCATGCAAGCACCCAAGTAAATGAGTGTTCGATTTGGTTTTGGAAGGCTAGCGTCAGGGTCAAACATGCCCGATATTGTAGGCGAATAAAAGGCGAATAACAATGGCGTTGAACAGCCAACTTTAGTACCGTTGATTTTTAGTGTCATAGCCACGCATTATGGTGAGCGATGGCAGCAGCAGCAAGTAGCTCTTTAATTCCAGCGATCATTGCATTCGCATCAGGCATAATCATTGCCTTGATAGGATTTGTTTCGGCTGTCCTTATCGAGTCGATCAGAAATAAAAGTGTCCACAAACGAGAACGAGATGCGCGAGATGCGGTGCGTCGAGACGCACTGTTAGAACGCCGTAATGAATTTCAACGTCAGACGCTTCTTGCCCTTCAGGATTCTGCAATGAAGCTGATGCAAACCACTACCGCCCTTCATCATGCCGATCTAATGAGCTATCACGAAGAAGGTAAATGGCCAACGAAGCCCTATCCCGCCGACACAGAAAGGGAGAATATGCTCGCCAATGCACAAACCGCGCTACTCGGCGTGAGGGTGTATGACGACGTTGTAAGGGAAAGACTTCAGCAATTGAAGGATAAATGCACTTTTGGCACACTGCCGTTTTCAGACGAGGCACTCAGTAGGGCAGCGATGCGCGAAGCAGGAATCATCTTCGTACAACTTAACAAACGAATAGGTGAAGTTCTACGCTCACTCGACGACTTTGAGTTGCAGCAATAAAGCTGTTACCAAAAAGGCCAGATTAAACGCTGGCCTTTAAGTAGCTGCTGGCTCGTCCCGAAAGAAATAATGGAGTCATCGCCAGCTATTGTTTATCGCCTACATTGTCAGTGAACTAGACTGGCAATCTTGTTTAAACAGGTACGCTATATCTGATCTTCAACCATTCCGGCCATCTGTTCCTATCCCGGCCAAATGTTTCTGCAACGTTGTCACGCATATCAACTGGCAATGCGTCAAAGTCTGCTTCACTGTTTATCACTGGTGGAACACAACGTGCGAGTTCATCGAAGTTGTCACCATTGCTGTAATAGTCGAAGTGCTTGCACTCTTGACGATTCGTTGAGTAAACGGTTCTCAGCAATGGACCACAACAACTTTTCCTTACGTTCAGCTTCAAGTTCATCTTGCGTTTTCTGATTCACAGCAGACTCTTCAAGCTGTTGCAGGTAATCAGTGTTCACTGCTGGCGTATACTTCGTTGCATCGAAGCTGAATGTAGGCACAATACGACTCTCTTCCTGTACAGCTTCAGCCGTTAGTGAATCGCCCCATGCCATTCGGATAATTGTTACCATCTCCGGTCGAGAGAACTTTGTAAGCTTAGCGATGGGTTCTCCAGCTTTTGCATTCAACGGACGAACAACTGTCGCTTCATTCACCCCAGGTCTGATGCGGAGGAAGACATCGTGTTGCGCTCTTGGCTCCCCCGGCGCAGCAGCTATCGAAGCCATTCGCAGTTCACCATGGGGTTTCATATGTGGCATTGCATAAACACTGCAATTTCCATCTTTGATCAATTCGCGAACCAGGTCCTTCACCAGATCAGATTGATTCGCATTGAACTCGATACCGTGTACGTTCGGCATTGGAACGATCTCCTCTCCAATACAACTGCGATGCTATCGCTAAATCACTAAAGAAGATGTAAAGTGCGTGCTGAATTCGAGGAGGGTATCCAACATTAATTGCGCGGTGTAGGTACTGCACTTATAACTTGTGCGGGAATCGAGGCGGCGGATCAATCTCCTGTGTGTCTTCCTTTGATGAACCGTTCCTCGTGGCTGGATCTGCTGTAATACCTTGCTGATAAACAACTCGGCTATCATCCGGCAATCTGTCCGCAGCTTCGCGTAGAGTACGCAATAGAATTTCCCGATTTCTTTGCGGCCTTAGAACGAGCAGTGAAATCAGGGACGCTGTCACCGACACTATGCGCATCAATGCAGCCATTAGTGTCCCTTCTCACATGAACGGGCCATCGTGCGGGGTCGACTGTCAGGTGAGTTTTTTTTAGATGTCTTAAGAGCTCCCCTTCCGGATCTGGAGAGTTGTTGGACGGCCCTACGCGCGCGCACAAGGCGGGACTTCGCGGCCCCGACGGTGATCCCGAGCGCTTCAGCGATCTCAATCGTTGAATATTCTCGCGCATGTTTGAGCTCTATCACCTCTCGGAATATGGATGGCAGACAGAGGATCGCACTCCGGAGCAGATCTTCCCTTTCTCTGCGTTCGCAATATGCCTCAGGCGTTTCAGATTGATCTGCAATCTCCAGGGGTCTCCAATCTTCCGAATCATCGGTCGGCACCAGCATTGGCAATTCCGAGGCGCGTCTTTTCCGCAAGACCTGGAGCGCGGAATTGATAGCGATTCTGGTAAGCCACGACGAGAAGGCCGACCTGCCTTCAAATCTCTGGAGGTGAATGAGTGCTCGCAGGAGGGTGTCCTGAAACGCATCCTCCGTATCTTCGCGATTCCGTGTGATTCGTTGAATCATTACCAGAATTTTCCTGGAATGCCGCTGGCAAAGCTTTGTAAATGCCGCGCCATCCCCGGAACGTGCTGCCGAAAGAAGCAGTTCATCATCCATCTCCTGTATGCACTCGCGGATCCTGACATGGTCCGGCGCTGAAATTGATCCGTGCTCTGAGTTCGTCTGCGTTGACAATCTTCACCTGTTTCTTGGTTCTTGAATGGGTACTAGTGAACTCCAAGAACGCTGCAACGAGCATTCTGCGCAATCTCGAAAACCCTGCTCCAAAGGCGCGATGTGTACGAAGTGTGCCGATGTAGCTGAGGCTGATCGCTTCTTAGCGTTCTTCAGCTCTAATGCAAATGAAGACCCAAGCTACAAGTGATTGAAAAGGCGATGCGGGAGGTGCAGGGTGGGGATATAAGACTAGCAACTGCTAACCAGTTGGCGGATGCCACTAGGCTGTCGGCTGAACTAACGAACATGCGAATGTGAATACGCGGAACGTAAACTCCGACGTCACCAAGATGAACACTGCCGTTCAGGCGAGCATCCAACGGCTCCTCGCTGGCATGCAGGAACGCCCCCTCGATCAAAGGGTCGTCAACGCGATAGCCGAGCACCAATTGATCAGCAATTGCCAATCAGCGACCCACAATCTCGGGCCGTGACCCTATGCCGGGTAGAGCGATTGACGGCTTTAACCCACCGTTTTAGCTGGTTCTCCGTGATGGCAGTAAATCCAGATTGTGGCACCCGCGTTGCATACAGTCATTTCGCGAGGCTATGCAGGAGCGCAGCGCACTGCTGTGCAGAAACCCCTCCCCCTTGGCGAAAGGTCATAGCCTCGCAATGACACGGACATCAACCAAAAGAACAAGCGATCGGACTTCATAATTTCCCCCCAAGCGAACGGAGGTAAAAACGTGGTCGCAGAAACAATAAGTCCCGCGACAAAGGAACCGGCAAGGCCAATCCCGCCGGCTCCCGAGCGGCGCGATTGAACAGGTGCCAATTGACGAGCATCTATCCGGAACAACAATTCTGCATTTACATAGAAGCCAATTGAAGCGAAATCGGATAATGATCCGACGCCGTGACCGAAGTGTGAACACTGGCACGGCTGGTTTTGATCGGTCCTCGCGAAAACACCCAATCGATGGTCCGCCCTCGATCAAAAATCGAACGCGGCGGTGTGGTCCGGTCGGGCAGCCGCGAAAACGCACTCTGGAACAACGCCTTGCTGAGGGCCCCGTCTGCGCCGGTGCGGGACACGTCCATATTGAGATCGCCAGCCAGCACAATTGGCATGCCGGACTTATATCGGAGAGAGTCGATGAGGCACTCCTCCAGCTGAGAACAACGCAGCCCGTCGTCTCCACGGCTCTCCAGGTGCAGGTTGTAGCTCACGAGCATTCTCCCGCCAACAGTTGTCTCAGTCACCAGGGCCATTCGTCCGCCGATTCGTTCCTGCAGCGGCTCTATATCAGGAAGGAACCAGCGCGGACGCCAGAAGGTCGACTGCCTCTCGAACCGAATGATGCGGGGATTCGACAACGGCCATCGCGAGAGTGTCGCCTGACCGTGATATGCGGGTGAACTATTCGATCCCTGCGTCAGCTCCTGAAACTCTCGTCCGAAAACATAATTCATCTCCAGCTTCTGCGCGATCTCGCACGCAATGTTCAACTGATGTGTCCTCCTGGCATTGAGATCGCACTCCTGTAGCAGGATCAAATCTGCCCCGACACCTGTGAGAAAGTCGAGTATGCCGTTCAATCGCAAACCGCGATTGATGTTCCAGTCGACGATGCACATAGAACCGGGCGGCCGAAGGACTAACTGCCGCGGAGCAAAGTTGCCGACCTCGATCTCCTTATCGGGGCTCACGTTCATCTTGGAATTCTAGAATTGTTAAAGTTATTCCAGAGTTTGAGCGGACTCTGCCTGTGCTTAATCTGTAACTTCCGCAACGTCTTTCAATTTGGATCGCGTCACCGCGAACGACGAGTAGGAGTATAGCGCTATTAACCAGACCAGATTCGCGCCGATCGCCGAAAGGAAGAACGCTATCTTTGTCATGTTCAATAAAGCGAAAAATAATAGAGCGTACGGCAAGAAGCACCGGCGGACGATAAACTCCGTATTGCGTCCGATATATAGAATCGGATTGGAGGGCCGGCTTTCTGCCTTCGCCTGCCAGATTGCCAGATACTGCTCCGGCCGTCGCTTGGCAAACCTCTGCCGCCCAAAGCCGGTTACCAGGAAGCTCATTACTGCGCCGAGAAGGAGCCAGCTTCCCCAAGAGACCACAGTCAGAGGCTCCAAAGTTTTCGTGAGTCCGACGGCCATCCCGCCGAAGATGAACAGGTAATATAACCAGTCGCATACTGTCTCGAGCCAGCACCCGAAGTCAGTCTCCATCAGCTTCAGCCGCGCCACTTCTCCATCGCAGCCATCGAGCCGTCCAACTCAGGTTGACCTGGTTGGAAGAAGCCACCGTCGCCGTCAGGTTGGTTGGCGCGACGGGAATCGTGATGGTGGCGCTGGCTTGAGGAGTCGGAGCCGACGTGCCGGAGGCATTGGAGGCTTCGACTACATAGTAGTAGGTTGTGTTCCCCGCAAGACCGATATCCGAATAGGTGGTGCCGGTTGCCGTAGCGATTTGATTTGCGCTGGAAGGCGTAAAACCGGGCATCGTACTACGGAAGATTTCATAGAGCACTCTGGGTGTCGACGAAGCCGTCCAACTTAAATTGATCTGGCTGGGAGAAGCCACCGTCGCCGTCAGGTTGCTCGGCGTGGTTGGCGGAGCAGCAATCACTTCGATGCCGTTGATCTCGGCATTGTCGGTGATCGTGGTGAACTGAAGCACGATCTGCCCCTGGGCATTGGCCGTCGCCGTGAACGGCTCGACGATCGCGATGTCCTGACCACCGGCAGTCGCGAGGATATCGAAATTGCTGAGCACCTGAGTTCCATTGATGCTGGCGTTAAAGACGCGTTGCCCCGGCTTAGTCCAATAGAACTCGTCGAAGTGCAACCGCACCGTGTAGCTCGCTCCGGGCGTCATGCCAGGAAGAGTGTAAGAGAAGTTGTTGCCAACACGTTGATGTTGGTAGACCGACTGCGGAGCGGGGTTCAGCACCCCAGAGGTGTTGATGGTCGCACCGGTAGCCGATGCGTTTCCACCGTTGAAGTCTTCATCGGCGGAGTAGACGTCCGCTGCAGGACCGCCAGCGCTGATGGCAAGCACATCCATGCCGCAACCAGAAGTGCAGTTGACAGCAAATGTAGTGGCCGTGGCCGTGTTGGAGGCCATCGAGGTGCCAGCTGAATCGACCGCTTCGACAGTATAGGAGTAGGTGGTTCCGGGAGTTAGATTATTGTCGATGTAAGTGGTGCCGGTGAGATTATTAGCGATGGCAGTTCCGTTGCGGAGCACCGTGTAGGTGACTCCTGACGTCGCCGAAGCCGTCCAGCTCAGGTTAATCTGGCTGGAGGAAGCGACCGTCGCCGTCAGATTCGACGGCGCATTGGGCGGCGTATTCGCTGCAGTCGAAGTCACAACTTCGATGCCGTTGACCTCGGCATTGTCCGTGATCGTGCTGAACTGAATCACAATCTGGCCCTGTGCATCGGCGGTCGCCGCAAATTGCTCGACGATCGCGATGTCCTGCCCACCGGCGGCGGCAAAGATATCGAAGTTGGTCAGGACCTGCGTGCCGTTGATGCTGACGTTAAACACGCGTTTTCCAGCTGCAGTCCAGTAGAACTCGTCGAAGTGCAGACGCACCAGGTAGCTGGCTCCAGGGGTTAATCCAGGAAGCGTGTAGATGAAGTTGCCGAAGCGTTGATGCTGATAGACCGACTGGGGAGCAGGGTTCGATACCCCAGAGGTGTTGATGGTTGCCCCGTTGCCCGACGCTGTTCCGCCAGTGAAGTCCTCATCGGCGGCGAAGCCTCCTGCGGCGGGACCACCTGCGCTGATGGCCAGGACATCCGAACCGCAGTTCGATGTGCAGCCTACTTCGGGAGTGGTTGCCGAAGCAGTGTTGGAGGCTGCCGAAGTACCAACCGAGTTGGCTGCTTCGACGATGTAGTAATAGGTTGTATTGGAAGCCAGACCTGCATCCGAATAGGTCGTGCTGGTTGTGGTGGTTGTCAGGTTTGCACTGGAGGGGGTAAATCCGGCAGTAGTGCTGCGATAGACGTTGTAAGTAATGGCGCAGCCTGTCCCTGCAGTGCTGGCGCCCCACGTCAGGCTAATCTGGCCGGAAGCGTTGGTGCTGGCAGTCAGTGTTCCCGGCACGGTCGGATCGGTGCTGCAGGCAGCATTGATAACCGTGAGGCTGGCAGAGTTGCTGACGACCGATCCAGCGGCATCGGTGACGCTGACGTTGAATTGTGCTCCGTTGTCGCTGGTGGTTGTTGCAGGTGTCGTGTAGCTGGACGACGTGGCGCCGGTGATAGGGGTTCCGTTCTTGGACCACTGGTAGATCAGGGTTCCACTGCCGCTGGCAGCGACGCTGAAGGTGGCCGTCTGCCCCACAGTAACCGTTTGGCTGGCAGGCTGCGCGGTGATGGTGGGCAGCGAGCCCGAGCCGGAGCCAGTACCCGACACACACAGGGTCGCGCCGGGGTAGTTAACTGTGACCTGATAAGCAGAGGTGCCGTCGAAATTCACGACCCCGCTCTTGGTGGAATCATCCGGATCGACCGTAGAGGTCCACGTACTCCACACTCCAGGGAAAGCGCAGCTGGCGTTATTGACTCCGCTGATGCCCAGCGCTTCCGACTGGGTGGGCAGGCGCATGCTAAGACTCGTGCAGTAGTTTTGCGCGTCGACTCCAGTGAACTGCGAACCGGGCGTCGTATCGGTCTGGACAGTGCGTGTCCATATTAGGCCGCTCTGGTTATCGGTCACCAGAGCGGAGTTGGAGGAATTGACGGTGTAGCGCTCGGTCGAACCGCCGCATTGCGCCACGTTGTACACCTGGAACTCATACAGCGAGTATCCGTATTGCGTGGCACGCTGCGTTCCGTTCAAACGGATATAGCGTCCGCTTACCGTCGGGAAGTTGAGAGTTTCCGTTCCGCCGACTCCCGCGTTGTTGGTCGTAGCTGTCTGCCATTGCGGGTTGGTGGAAGGATCCTGACTGGTGTAGAGGATCTGATACTGCGTCGCGTACGCATTCTCCCAGTTGATGATGACGGTGTTAAAGGACTGTACAGAACCCAGGTCGATCTGCAGCCAGGAAGGATCGACTCCGGGTACGGGCGGGGTAGGCGGGGCGTTCGCTGTCGCTGAGCCCCAGCGCGTGGCGAGATCGCCATCGACGGCATTCTCCGGACCCAGACACCCTGTGCCGCTAAACGGCGGGGTTGTCGTTCCGTCGTTGCATGCATTCTGCGTGCTGCTAGAGGTTGCGGTCTTATCGAGGGCCAGGTTGACTCCCGGAGGGGCGAGGGTGATCTGCGCCGCGTTGCTTGTCGCTGGCGCGTTGGCAGCATTGTTTACCGTCACCGTGTAGGCGCCCACGTTGGCGGAAGTTACAGCAGGGATCGTATAGCTGATCGTGTTCGACAGCTGCGTGCCGCTGACAAGAATGATGGCCGTCCCACCTGTGGGCGTGAAATTCCATTGGTAGGTATACGGCGGCCGCAACCGCACTGGTACCGGGTAGCAACGTGCCGTTGATGAAGACCTGCAAGCCAGTATGCGAGCCTTCAACATTCAGCAGAGACTTCTGGCCCACGTACTTCGGATCGACCTTGAAGTGCAGGCGGTACCAGTTGTAGTTTCCCGTCAATGATCCTTGCCCGCCGCCGGAGGTCTGATTCGTGCTCTGTTCGCACCTATTGAGCCATACCGCCAGTCTCCGCGTTCATTTGGAGCAAAAACGCTCTTTGAGCTCGTTAGTCTCCCATGCCTGAGATTCGCCAGGCGTCTGATATCTAATAGGTCCCCCCTTCTCACAGCCTTCCTCCAATTTCCAACGTTTCAGGCCAAATCAACCGAGGCCTCAGACCACATCTCCAAAGCCGTACACATGCGATAAGATCGGCAGTTATCCGCCGTCCCGATAACAGCCCTCCCGCCATCTAAGGCGGTAATCCGATCCCCTAGCAAGAGAATCAGAGAAATGGGTCGGCTCTATGTAGGGTTTACTAGCACCGATCACATTGCGCTATATAAAAGCGGCGGCTGAATATTACAATTTGAGATAACTCACAGAGTCCCCTCTGAAGAGTGCACGACAATGATAAACGTGCCTTAGCTTACTGTGTAAGCAGCGATCTACTACTTAAACAAGAGATGCAGCTAAATGTAATGTTCTATCATCAATGATCGCGAGCGAATACAACCTCTCCACCATCGCTAACGTCTGGCACTTCGTCAAGGAAAAAACAAGATACAACCATCTCTCCAAAGTAACTAAAAAATTGGCTTTACTTTCGGCATTGCATTTTAACTAGCTTTAAACAATGTAATGTTATGCATACTATAGCGAAACTTTTGTAAACAATTTGTAATGTAATAGCGCACTTATATTTACAAGGTGACTTACGGCTACTTTTGTCGCATATTGGAACAATTACCGCCTTTTACGCCGCGATGATCACCTTCGCTTACCTCTTGTAACGCAGTTGCTGAGGATGCCGCAGGTTATCACCGCGTTGGTGCAGCCTATTCCTAATATGTATGCCCTCCGCTGGTTACCCCAGGAAGCCGCCACAAATAAGTCGTTTGTGCATTGTGGGATTTACCGACAGTATTTCTGCCATTCGATCACTGCACCGCGCAGATAGCTCTGTTCACTGTCAGACTCCGTTTTGATGAGCGCATCTAACTGATTGGTGGAATACGGTGTAACTACTGCTGTCCGTATGCGTCATCCAAGCGATGGACCCGGACGTTTGGTAGCCCCTGGTCTTGCGATTGCGAGAAGGTTTACGCGCGTATGACTGATCCAGCTAACAGGAAACCGAGCGGATGAGGTTTATAAGTGCGTCTCCGTCGACCGGCTTTCTGAAGAAGCCAATCGCGCCCCTCTCTAAATAGAAAGATTCCGAGTTCTCGGATGGCTTCCCCGTGATGATGACAACAGGCACTGGACTGCTGATACTTTTCACATGCAGCAGAAGACCGAGTCCGCTCATATTGCGCATTTCGACATCGGTAATGATGCAGCAGCTTCTGGAAAGCCCATCAGACCCAAGAAACTGCTCAGCTGAACGATAGCTTTCCGCCTTATAGCCCCAGGAAGCGAGAAGGTTGACGAGTGATTCGAGAACTCGGAGATCGTCATCAATGACCGCAATCGTACGAGCCTGTACGCCCATCTCAACCCTGCCCTCTACTAATATCTACAGACTTAACGACAACGGTCTATTACACATTCCTGTTAGGATCCAATAGTCGCCTCAAGGTTCAACTTGCCGGCGAGTTTTACCAACGTCGCAAAAGAATCAGCCCCCATCTTTCGCATAATATGTCCGCGATGTATCTGCACGGTGTATTCGGTTATACCCAACTCGCCCGCGGCTTGCTTGTTCAACATGCCGTTGACCAGAAGCGGCAACACTTGCTGTTCTCTCGGCGTCAAAGACTGGTACCGAGCGAGCAAGCTTGCGTGCTCGAGTGCGTCCTTTCGGTAGAGCCGATCCTCTTCCAGTGCTCGTTCGATGCACGTCAACAGCGCCTCCTCATCGATTGGTTTCGTAAGGAAGTCAATCGCTCCCCCTTTCATGGCTTTGACCGTCGATGGGATATCCCCGCGCCCAGTAATGAAGATTACGGGAATCGTTGTCTCGGCAGAGATCAACTTTTGTACCTCTAGCCCATTCAGCCCAGGCATTTTGAGATCAAGAATCAAACACGCACAGCAGTCACTGCGCTGGAAGTCAAGAAAGTCTCGTCCTGAAGTAAAAATCCGGACGTTTCTGCCATTCGCGCGTAAGAGAGTAGACAGGGCCTCTCCGACGCTCAGGTCATCGTCTACGATATACACCATCTCGTTCGGTCCCATACGATCTCCGGGGCAGGTATCCATCTATATGTTAGACAATGCGTTGGAAGCCGCCATTCTCCTGTCGAGGCAGCAAATCGACCGCATAGACCTGCCCTTTAGGCACATCTATCCGTAAGTATACGACCGAGAAACCATTCCCATTCCGAGCCAGGCATTACATAAATATGGAATAGGCAGTGCCATCGTCTTTGAGGTAGTGAGTAACTATGGACCTTAGTTAAAGCTAGTCGTCTGGCTGGTCGAGTACTCGGTAACGGCATCGTCCGTCAGCTTCAAGGCCCTGCGAGGTAGAGTGAGGCTGAAACGGGCGCCTCCACGATCGCGATCAGCGGCTGTCAATGTGCCTCCGTGTGCCTCGGCAATGGAGCGGCTGATTGAAAGCCCAACTCCCAAGCCGTCTTCTTTGGTAGTGAAGAAAGCCTCAAATACCCGCTCCGGCTCAGAAATGCCCGTGCCGTTGTCCTCAATTTCGACGGTAACTCCCAGGTCAGAATACTTTGTACGAATCGTGAGTTCCTTGGAGTGTGGAGATTGCACATCAAGAGCCTCACTAGCATTTTGGATCAGATTGTGCAGAACTTGCTGAATCTGAACCGCGTCCGCCTCGGTGGCAGGAAGATCGGGAAAAAGGTCCAATGCGACTGTGATCTCCTTATCGCGCAGGTCAGCGCCCAGAACCTCTACTAACTGTTCGATCAAATAGTCTAGTTGTATTGTTTTCTTGTTCGGCGTTTCTTTCTTAAAGAGCCGCCGCATTTCGTGAATGACGTTGCCAACAGACATGCCGTCTCGGGAGAACCCTCTCGATTGCTGCCCTTGCTTGAACGATGTTCGGTTGTTCACCCGACAGCCAGTTGAGGGAAGCTCGCGCGTTAGCCACGACAGCCGACACGGGCTGAACGATTTCGTGGGCAATTGAGGCAGAAAGCTCTGCTACTGTGGCGAGTTGGGTGGCATGAGCTATACGCTCCTTTGCTGCGTTTAGGGCATCGCAGGCCCGCTTCTCGTCATCGATATCTATGTTGACCCCAACCCAATAGAGAAGAGACCCGTCTCTCGCCCGTAGTGTCTCTGCGCGGGTAAGAACCCATCGATAGGTACCTGATGCACCGAGCAGGCGAAGCTGTACTTCGCCTGCCTCTTGCTTTCTAAGACAAGCCGCTGCCCACCTCTTTCTTGTATGTGCGTGGTCCTCGGAATGCACAAAAGCCAAGTGAGAATCCCACGTTCCTCCGACATCCATACCAAATCGAAGATGATGGGGTTGTGGAAGTCCCAGGTACTCAGCGGCCGCTTCATTGACGAATATGAGGACGCCTGAAGGAGTCGCGTACCACGTCTGAATTGGAATCACGTTTAGCGTGGCTTGAAGCTGTGCTTCGAGCGATGGATGCCGCTGTGTTGAGGCATGAAGGTGCAAAGCCGTGAAAAGCCAGAGTTCGCAGCCATCGATAAGATTGTGCCTGAAGGCGATGAGTTCGACAGGCGTGCCGTTCTCAGAATCTATGCTCCGTAGACAAACACCTACATGGAGTGGAGTTCCGCAGGATTGCGAATGTTGCCAGGCAGCTTTTGCTCTGGGCCTATCTTCATCAATTACGAGTTCCAGCCAATGCGTCTGCTTCAGTTGTGCCGAACTCAAGCCGGTAAGGCACGTTAGAATGGGATTGGCATGAACACAATGTCCGTTAGAATGTGCCAACCAAGCAGGATGAGGCGAACCCTGAACGAAAGCTTCTATATCTATCTTTCTCAGTCATGGTTTGCAGAGTGGTGTTAACTACTTGGCTCGCTCTGATGACATCGCCTTTCGCTAAAGGTCCACGATAATTTCTGCCCCTATTTCGGGCGCTTTATTTCTGCCACCAGATATTCCGACTATCCCTATTCGCCCTTCAATGATGGGTGGAAGCGCATATCACTCCGGCCACGGTCGAACGATGCCGAGCTTCCTCATACGGAACTGAAGTGTTGAGCGGTTCATTCCCAGCCGCGCAGCTGCCCCGCGAGGGCCGGAGATAATCCATTTCATTTCTTTCAAGGTTGCGAGGATGTGTTCGCGTTCAGCCTCC
>Ga0209139_10000427_pt1 | contig 14436 bp, 11 predicted proteins | sample BogFormECP14_OM3_FD_188246 | JGI IMG/M metagenome (GOLD analysis project Ga0209139, IMG submission 188246) | Bog forest soil microbial communities from Calvert Island, British Columbia, Canada - ECP14_OM3 (SPAdes) (version 2) | ecosystem: Environmental > Aquatic > Freshwater > Wetlands > Bog ...
TTCGTCAGCGCGGATTCGCCCATCGAATCGAAGCGTTTCGCAGATGCGGAAATCGGCAAAGGTTTCGTGATTCGCGCCGTGGACAATTCCAATATCGTGCCGACGGATCTGGTGGCGCGAATCATCAAACTCGCGCGCGCCAATCAAATCCCCATTCAGTACGGCGTCACCGGCGGCGGCAACGACGGCTCCGCCTTCGTCCGCTACGGTTCGGTGGACATCGCGCTCGGCTGGCCGCTGCGCTATTCGCATTCCCCCGCGGAAGTGATTGATACACGCGACGTGGATTCCCTGGCGCGCATCATCACGGTGATCGCGAAAACCTGGTAAGCGCGAGCGGATGCGAGTCCCTTGGATCGACAACGTACATCCGTGGGTCAGGCCGACACTTTGCTATAATCACGCGCCGTGAGCGACCCAGTCTTCAAACCGCCGCGCCACATCGTCATCGAGGGACCGATTCGCGTCGGCAAGTCCACGCTCGCGAAGGTTCTGGCCGAGCAGCTGCACGCCCGCCGCATCTTCGACGCCGACGACAATCCCTTCCTCAGCGATTTCTACGATGAAAAACCCGGTTCCGCCTTCCGCGCGCAAATGTATTTTCTCTACGAGCGCCATCGCCGCTTGCTGGATACTCTCCCAGAAACGAATCCCGCGCCCATCGTCAGCGACTTTCTTTTCGAGAAGGACAAAATTTTCGCCTACCTGAATCTGGACAACGAAGAACTCAAACTCTACGAACGATTCTTCGAAATGCTCGCGCCCTCGGTTCCGGCGCCCGATCTGGTCATCTATTTACAAGCCAAGCCCGAAGTCCTGCGCAAACGCGTCTCGAAAAAGGCCGATCCCGCCGAGACGCAAATTTCCCCGGAGTACGTGGAGGCCGTGGCCAACGCCTACGAACATTTTTTCTTCCGCTATTCGGGCGCAAATCTATTGGTAGTGGATACTTCGGAGATTGACTTCGTGGAGCGCAACCAGGACTTGCAGGAACTGCTCCGCCGCCTGCGCCAGCCGGTGAAAGGCACGCAATATTTCCTGCCGCTCGGCCAAGGCTGAAAGCCGCGCTTCCAACGCTTCGCAATCACCAAGCCCGCCGGAATTTGGCAAATCAAGAAGAGGGGGACGGGACGGGCGGCCCCGCCAGGCTACCCGTCCCGCACTGCGCACAGGAGGAACTCAAATCCGAAAGGTCAGCGCAAATCAGCCGCACAGCTCGGTCAACCGGATCAGGCGATCAAACTAGGCAGCTTTATGCGTGCCGGTCAGCCGGTGACGCAATCTTCCCAACGTGCGATTCATCGGATGGCTGCGGTGCAAGAAAGTGAGCACCGGCATGCGCCGCACGCCGATTTTTTCCAGCGCGCGCCGGATGCGGAAATCTCTTCCCGCCGACACCAGCCCTTTTTCCAGCGTGCTGATCGCCTCCGACGTGCGTCCGGCCTGGTAATAAACTTCCGCCAGATTCAGATACAGCTGGGCGTGATTATGCTTCATGCCCAGCGCTTCGCGGCACAGCGATTCCGCGTCGCCGAATCGTTTCTCAGCCAGCGCGGCCAGCAGGCCGGTGTAGGAAAGATAAAATGGGTTTTTCGGAGCAATGCCAAGGGCGCGCCGGGCGTGTTGCAGCGCTTCTTCAGACTGCCCGTCGCGCAGGTTTTTCAGACACTCTTTAAAATCGTTCATTCCAGCATCGGAGGGGGATGTGGTTCCTATCCAGTGGGACATAAGTTCCTTCCTCTCCCTGCGGGCACCAGCAGGGTGACTGGAAGCAGAGTAGCTTTGGGCTCCGCGCGTGGAAATAGAACGTCCGTACAGTTTTTGGGCTACTCCCTTTTACTGTCCGGAATGACAGGCAAAGGTTTTTCCAAGGCAGGTGGTTCGGACCGCGCTTGCGCATCAGGCCCACAGCGGCTGTAAGTCATTGTATTAGTGGGGTTTAAGCACGTACGAAATGATGCCCGCCGGAAACGAAAGAGACCGCAATTCACACCAAGAAGGCATCCGAGTTAGTGTCGAATTCGATAATCTTTGCGGGTTGTGGCTTCAGCGACGACGCCGGCCATACAGGAACACTGCGGCTTTTGTTGCTGAAGTACCGGTTTTGCGGTGGTGCCCGCGACGACCCGCGAGGTTGCAGCGCGCCGGCCATCTTCTTTTTCGATGAAATCGCCAGCGGGTCGAGTCTCCCTTGCGAGCCAGCCTCCGGGCGGTTATGCTGCGTCGTGAATTTCGAGGAGTGACATGGAATCGATCCGTACGCGGCATCTCAAACCCATCGGCGGCGCGTTATTTGCATTTTTCCTCGCGTTGGTCATCGCCAAGCCGCTGCAGCTAACCGCTCTCGCGCAGTCTTCCGCTCCCGTCGAGCAAGGAAAATTCATCCTGCACAAACTCGAGCAGCCCATCGGCGAGGAAACCTACCAAATCACCCGCGACGGCGATGGGCTCAGCGCAAAAATTGACTTCAAGTTCACCGATCGCAGTTCTCCCGTGCCGCTGACCGCGACATTTAGTTCGGCAAATGACTGGACTCCTCGCGCCTTCGAAATAAAGGGCAAGAATTCCCGCGAGACGGACATTGATGAAGCCGTCGAAGTACAATCTGAAAAAATCCGCCTGCGTGACCGCGACAAATGGACCGAGGCCGCCCGCCCACCGCAGTTTTTCACCATCGCCGGCTACGCGCCCACCACCATGCAGATGTTGCTGGTGCGCTACTGGGCGACGCACGGCTCACCAGCGCAGCTCACCACGCTTCCCAGGGGCCAGGTAAAAGTCGAGCCACGCGGCAGCGACACCGTCAGCATCGACGGAAAGGATCAGAAGTTCGATCGCTTCACCGTCGAAGGATTAATCTGGGGCCGCGAAACGCTCTGGTTTGACGCCAGCCGGAATCTGGTAGCCGCCGTCACCACCGACGCGGAGTTCGACCACTTCGAAGCGATTCGCGAAGGATACGAGAGCGGCCTGGGAACATTCGTCGGTTTAGCCGGCTCGGACGGCATGGCCGCGCTCGCGGATATTTCCAAGGGAATTTCCGGCAGCCGCGCCGAAAGGATTGCGCTCGTCGGCGGCACGCTGATTGACGGAACCGGCCGCGACCCGGTTCCCGATTCCGTTGTCTTGATTGAAAAAGGCAGGATCGTGGACGCGGGTCCGAAGTCGCGCGTGAAAATTCCCAGCGGCACGCAAAAAGTGGATGCGCGCGGAAAGACGATTCTTCCGGGCCTGTGGGATATGCATGCCCATTTCGAGCAGGTCGAATGGGGCCCGATTTATCTGGCAGCTGGCGCAACCACCGTGCGCGATTGCGGCAATGAATTTGAATTCATCACCGCGGTGCGCGACGCTGTCGCCCATGGCCGCGGCCTGGGCCCGCGTTTGCTGCTTGCCGGAATCGTGGATGGCACCGGACCCAGCGCCGTCGGCGTGGCGCGCGTGGACACGCCCGAGCAGGCAAAAATGTGGACGGACAAATACCACGACGCCGGTTTTCAGCAGATGAAGATTTACAGCTCCGTGAAGCTCGAAGAAGTAAAGAATGTCGCGGACGAAGCGCACCGCCTTGGCATGACCGTCACCGGTCACGTTCCGAACGGTCTGAACGCGTATCAGACCATCGCGGCAGGGCAGGACCAGATCAATCACATCCCCTACATCGTGGACATTATGGTTCCACCTCTTCCCGCGGATGCCACCCGTCTCGATCGCGCCCGGGCGAGAGCCAATCTGGATCTGAATTCACCAGAAGCCCGCAAGGCGATTGCCTTTCTGGTGGAACACGGAACAGTGGTGGATCCCACCCTCGCGCTTTTCGAGTTTTTCTCCGCCAGCACTGCCAAGCCCGCGGCCAGCATCGAGCCGGGGGTTGTAAAAGTCACGCCGGAACTGCAGGCCATTTTAACGGACGTCGGGCCGCCCTCGCCCTACGCGGACGTCAGTGAGAAGGTCTTTGCGCGCGAACTTGCAGTCGTGGGCGCTCTGCATAAAGCAGGTGTTCCCATCGTGGCTGGAACGGATCAAACGGTTCCGGGGCACAGCCTGCATCGCGAGATCGAGTTGTACGTCCAGGCGGGATTCACGCCGATGGAAGCGATTCAGGCGGCAACGATTGTGCCGGCGCGCGTGATGGGGCTCGACAAGGAAGTCGGCACCGTGGAAGCGGGCAAGCGCGCCGACATGATTATTCTCGACGGGAATCCGCTGGAATCCATTCACAACATCCGCAAAGTGGAATTCGTGATCACCAACGGCACCATGTACAACTGCGCAGAGCTGTGGCGCAGCGTCGGTTTCCAGCCGTAACATGACGCATGAATCGCGCGGACGCATCATGAATCGCGTTTGAGCTTGCCCGCGAATTGCGAGGACCCCCGATGGACAAATGGACGCGCAGAAAGTTTTTCTTAGCCACGCTGACAGGCGGCATAGCAGCCAGCACGCGGCGGCTTTTTGGCGCCACGAATCCAACCGGCAAATCTGTCACCACTGCTGAAGATTTCGCAGACTCGGCGGCAGCGCCAGGCGTTCGCCCGCTGATTATTTCTTCCGCCAACGGCCTGCAGTATCTCGATGACGGAATGGCCTTGCTGCAATCGGGCGGCGACACCCTGGACGCGGCGCTAGCCGTGGTGACCAAAGTGGAAGACGATCCCAACGACGATTCCGTGGGCTACGGCGGTTTGCCCAATGAAGACGGCGTGGTCGAGCTGGATGCCAGCGTGATGCACGGACCGTCTCGTCGCGCGGGGGCTGTCGGATCCATTCAGAAAATCAAGAACCCTTCACTCGTCGCAAAAACTGTGATGGAAAAAACGAACCACATTTTCATCGTGGGCGCGGGTGCGCAGCGCTTTGCGGAGGACGAAGGCTTTGTGCCCATGAATCTGCTCACGGAGCGTTCACGAATCGCCTGGCTGGCGTGGAAGGCTTCCATTTCCGAAAATTGGCGGCCGGGGCTGGACAGTCCGGAATGGAAAGAGAAACTCGCGCAGCTGCTGGACACTCCCGAAAAGCTGGCGTGGCGTCCGCACATTGAAGATGTAGTGATGCATCCGCCGACGGGCACGATCAATTGCCTGGCAGTGAACGCCAAAGGCGATATTTCCGGAACCACTACGACCTCCGGGCTCGCATGGAAGATCGCCGGTCGTGTGGGCGATTCGCCGTTGATTGGCGCCGGGCTTTTTGTGGACAACGAAGTGGGCGCGGCCGGTTCCACGGGCCGCGGTGAAGAAAACATCAAGATCGCGGGCGGCCACACCATCGTGGAAATGATGCGCCGGGGATCATCTCCCACGGACGCGTGCATGGAAGCGCTGCATCGCGTGGTGCGCAATTACAAAGCGTTTCCCGACCGCCTGAAGAGATTCCACATTCAATTCTATGCGGTGAACAAGAACGGCGAATACGGCGCCGGCAGCCTGTGGGGAAAACACAACGACGGCAGGCTGATGCAGTTCGCGGTGCACGATGGCAGCAAAGCGCGGCTGGTGCGCACCACGCCGATGTTCGATGAGATCGGCGGCGACTACTAGAATTCGCGCGGGCCAGCTTGCAACAACGCGCCTGTAAATCTCACCGCGCTCCAAACGCAAAATCTCTTCGCGCATTTCCACATTTCAATGTACGAGTTCCGATGCAAAAACCAAACGGATGCCGCGGCCTTCGAGCTTCGGGATGCCTTCCGCCAGCGCGGCGATGGTGGCAGGGCGCGGGTGTCCGATGGCGATGGTGAAACCGTCGCGCTGCGCGTCGCGTGCGGCGAGGTCGAGCTGCTTGAGGATCGCGTCGCGCGAAGGCGTGTCGTCGAGGAAGACCTTGCGTGACGCTGCCGGAACTCCGGCGCGTTCGGCCGTGTTGTAAGCGACGGTCTTCGCGTCGGTGCGGCTATCCACGAAGAAGAGGCCGCGCTGGCGCAGCGCGGGCATCAGCGCCTGCATCAACGCGGGATCGGCGGTGGCGCGCGAGCCTTGGTGGTTGTTCACGCCGGCTGCATACGGAACGGTTTCCAGCATTCCCGCCAGAGTTGCGTCCACCTGCGCGGCGCTCATGCCCACGCGTAGCTCGATGTCTTCCGGCTTGGCGCCGTCCGCTTCGGATTCCATCGGCAGATGCAGCATCACCTGCTCGCCGCGGCGCTGCGCTTCTTCGGCGAGTTCGCTGGAGAGCGGCAAATGGGGCAGGACGGAAACGGTGAGCGGAAAGCCGAGCGCGAGCACGGCATCGGCAGCGGAGCGGTCGTAGCCGAGATCGTCAATGATGATGGCGAGGCGCGGACTTCCGGCATTCGTGATCTGGCGCCCGGCTGCTGATGATGATGAGTGCGCAGCGGGGCGAGCGGCGAGCGGCGTTACGACGTGAACCGTGTGGGTGCGCGCGCCGTGGAACGCGCAGTCGAAGCGGATCACGCCGCTGGAAGATGTCTCGGTGATGGAAAGATCGTGCTGGCGCGCGATGGCTTGCAGAGCTTCGGCGAGTGCAGCGGACTGCGCGGGATCGCTTAGAGAGATGTAGATATTGTCAGCAGCGAGAGCGGCTGCGCCGCCACGCTTGGCGGACTGCAGCTCCGGACGAATGGCGATTTCAGATTTGTGGCCGTTGATTTTCTGCGCAGCGGCGACAATTTCGCCGGTGATCGCGCGTAGCTGGGATTTCGAAATGGTTTTTTTGGCGCAGCCGGCGAGAAACAGAAGAACGATGGCGGCGCATGCCGCGAAAATCCGCACCGCGCCGCGCGAATGCAAAATTAAGCGGCCAGTTGCTGCCAGCCGGACAGCAGCTTGGCTGCTTTCTTTTCGACCGCGGGATTACCCTGCAAAATCTCGAGGGCTTTCTTCACGACCGGATCATCCGGCGAAGAGCTGGGCTGCGTGGCAGGCTGCGTGAGGTCCGCCTGCGCGAGAAGATCGTCAATCGAAGGATGAACTTCCGCCGTGGGCGGCACACCTTCGGCGGGAATGTCCTTATTTCCCGGCGTGAAATAATTCGCGACGGTGAGGATCAGCGCGGAGCCGTCGTCTATTTCGATCAGCTTCTGCTGGGAGGCGGTGCCATAGGTGCGTTCGCCGACGGTGCTGCCGCGCTTGTTGTCGGCGATCGCGGCGGCTAGAATTTCGGCGGGCCCGGCGGTGCCGTTGCCGATGAGCACGGCGACGGGTTCGGTCCACACAACTTTTGCGACATCGGCGGCGGAGACGACGGGCGTGACCGTTTGGCCTTTCAGCGTGGCGATGGTGCCGGAAGAAAGGAAAAGCTGCGCGGTAAGAATTCCTTCCTGGTCGTCGCCGAGCGAGGAATCGCGCAGATCCAGAAGCAATTTTTTCGCGCCGGATTTCTGGAATTGCACCAGCTTTTCGCGGATCTGCTTGGAAACTCCGGGAGTAAATTCCGGCACGCGGAGGTAGGCGACGTCGCCGCTCAGGTGATCTTCGACGAGCTTGGGCGCGGTGAGCCTGGCGAGAGTGATGTTCATCTCCTGCGGTTCGGCTTTGCCGCGGCGAATCACGGAAAGCTGCACGGTGGTTCCTGCGTTGCCTCTCAGGAGCAGCTGCGCCTGATCAATGGCCATCTGGCCAGTGGTGAATCCCGCGATTTTTTCCAGGATGTCGCCGATGCGCAGGCCGATTTTCGCGCCCGGGCTATCGGGCAGCACGCCGATCACGCCGATGTAACCGAAGCGGCGCGTGAGGGCGAGACCGGTTTCCGCCGGAGGATTGCTGGCGCGCTTTTCCTTGTAATCTTTATATTCCAGCGGGCTGAGATACGCCGATTGCGGGTCGAGCGAATCGAGCAGGCCGTGCAGCGAGCCGTTGGTGACGGCGTGCATGTTGGGATCGTCCACGTAATCGCGCTGGATGTGTTCCAGGACTTCGCTATAGACGGTGAGCGCGCGGAAAGCTTTGTCGTCGGAAGAACGGCCGAGCATGTATCCGGTGGCGGCGTAGGCGACCACCAGAACTGAAATCCCCAGAACAATTTTTTTGCCGAGCGGGCTCATGCGTTGTCCTTTTTAGTGCCGCAATATTAGTGCTGCAACATTAGATGACCGCAGGCCGAAGCCGGTTTCGTGCCGCGCCGGGCGCCTGCGGCCGGCAGCGCGAGCGGGCTGATTATTAGACTGGCCCGCGGCGCGTAGGAAAGCATGATTATACCGTGACTGGTGATTCGTGACTCGTGATTTGTGGATGGTGATTAGTGATGGGTGAGCGGCGAGGTGTTGAGCCTGCGCCAAACAGCTCGAAAAAGTAGCGATTAGAAAAAGTTTTCTCGTTTGTTGTGAGCAAGTTAGATGGATTTCTAATAATCGGGTAGCGATTAGGAAAGCTGTGATTGCTGGGTGGTGATGGGTGGTTAGTGATGCCGGACCTGGGAGCTGGGGGTCGCGACCCGTGGCCCGCGACCCGTGAACGGCGGGGAGGGTTAACGGCGTAGTGGGCGGCAGCGCGGGGCGCCGACGCGAATGGCGCGATGGGGAGTGCAGTTTCATATTTTAGTGTCCGCCCGAGGTTAGCACGGGGGCAGTGCGGAAACAGCTGGTCGTCGGGACAGACGCGGTACAGAAATAGTACAGAACTAGTACCCACTGGCCGAAATGGTCTGCAGCCCTGTGCCGGTTGCGGCCAACGGTGATAGTGACAAAAGATCCAGCGCTGTCTGACGGCGCGAGACGCGCAACGAATGAGCGATTCATAAGAGGGGGCCGATCGTGCTTCGCAAGACCGCCCCGGGCGGCGAATATCCATTACTTGACAAGGTAGTACACCGATGATATGTACCGCACACAGCGTCTAGAAAGCGACCCCACGCATCGTCGCCAACCATAATTACGGAAGTGCTCCATGAGAAAAGGTTACACGGGCCTACTCGTCGCCGTCCTGGCGATAACTGCCTTCGTGAATCCGATGGCGGGGCCGCCATCGGCGAGCCAGTCTAAAAGCGCGCCGCAAGTTGGCGCCAGCAAGGCTAAAACCCCCGCTTCGAAAGAACGAAAAAGACCGCCGAGCGTGCTGACTCTCGCGCGACCCAATGGATTTTGCCAGGATAACTCCGAACAATGCACAGCGAAGGACCTGCTGGACACAATCCAGGAATTTTTTGGGGCAACGCAAGAACCCAAGCTTCTCGAGCACTGGAACGTCCCGCTGGATGACCGGCGCGGGATCCGCTTCGTAATCGCTACCGTTCCCGATCCTATCCATACGCGTTTGCCTTTGCTTTTTGACCGGCAAATCGATGCGATCGGGGAAGCTGCGCAGGAGGACGGCTACCTTTTCGCGCGCGCTTCGATGCCGTGGGAGACCAAGGATCATCAGGAAGACACGGATTACCGTATTCGGCTCGAACAACAAGACTATCAAGGCCTGAAAGAAAACTACCCGGGTCTGATGCTATTCCGCAAAGTGGTGCCAGATGTGGAGCCAGCGCAGACGGGAATTTTGCCGGACCACGCGAAATCTGGGCGAGCCGCGAACGAACCAGGAGCCACACCCGCCCGCCAATCTCTATTTGTCTTCGTTGTCGGCGAAACCCCGACAGGCGGTATCAACAAGGCGCAGTTCAAAGAAGCGATCAGAGGGATCAGGGAAATTTGCTCAACTAAAGAGGATTGCCCGGAGTATCCCGCTACCGATCGCCTCTTTGTTCTGGGGCCGACGTTTTCCGGCTCCCTCTATTCTCTGAAGGGGCTCGTGCGGGACGCGGAAAGCGATCACACGGGTTTTTCGCAAGCGGTGGTCCACAGCGGGACGGCGAGCGATTTCGAGACGATCAAGTGGTTTGAAGACTCCTTTGCAGTCGCGGAAGGATCGCCACCCAGGATGATTTTCAGAACTTTTCAAGAAAGCTCCAAGTATGCACTTCTTCATTTTCTGCGGCTAACGTGTGAGGAAAAGTACCGTCCCGATGAAGTCGCGATCCTCTCCGAAGACGAAACAGCATACGGCAACGCTCCTCGGTTGCAGCCTCCCGAGAAGCAGGCCGACACCACGTCCTGTCGTCAGAGCGGCGGGACGAAGTGCCGGCCAGCGCCAGAATTCACCGGTGCGAAATGCGTTGATGAGTCAAAGGTCGTGCATCTTTATTTCCCACGCAACATTTCACAACTGCGCAGCGCGTACCAGCAGGACGTTGCGGCCCGAGGATCATCGGACAACGACACCAAGAATCCGTCGCGGACCACGCTGCAGTCAAACCTGGACGACAATGGGAGTGATGACGATACCGTTGCGCCTTACTCGCAAATCCAGACACCCCTCTCGCAAGAAGCCATCATGCTCGGAATCGGCTCCAGCCTGCAACGGCACAACATCAAGTTCGTTCTACTGGAGGCTACGAACCCGGTTGATTCGCTGTTCCTGATTCGATTTCTTCGCGCCACGAATCTGCAAGCACGGATCGTAACCATTGAAACCGACCTGCTGCTCACCCGCCAATTAGACGATCCCCTCCTGCGCGGGAGCATGCAGATCAGCTCCTACCCGCAGATCCCGATTGTGGATGACAATATGGCAATCTCTGAAGCGCTGCCGCTCAGGGTTCACAAGCACCTGGTGTTTCCGGACAATTTCTCGGCGGGCGCCTTCAACGCCCTGCTATCTTTGCTGAAATTTCAGGACCTGAATCAGCCTTCACTATTGGCTTGCGGGTTGCCGGATCATGCGGCTCAGTGCGTTGACCTGGCGGCCAGCAATTACGCCGAATATGGCTGGCCGGCCTTAGCCGGTGTGGCGCCAGACAAAAATGCCGACGGTCTGGCGCTGAATAAACTGGCTCCTCCCTTGTGGCTGACGGTCCTGGGCCGGGACGGTTATTGGCCGATTGCAATTCTCGATAGCGTCGGCACCCAATCCACCAGAGCAAGCGTCGCTTCCCCGCCGCGATTGATTCACGCCGTCGGCAGCCTCAAGATCGCATCAAATTGTTTTTCTCTCACGCCTCCGCAAGGTTGGATTCTGATCTGCTGTCTTTCCGTGGTCCTGCTAATTGCTTACGTGCTTATGCTCGCGTGCGGTTCGATCCGGTCGGCTTCCCGGTTTTTGGCGAAATTTGCGCCCGTCAGGGACGGCTGGCGCAATTTCATTTTCTTCGCCGCCGGCGGGCTCCTTTGTCTCAGCATGGTTGCTGAACTTTGGCCGTGGGTTTATTGGGGTGCAGGGTTTCGTCATGCATCTTTCGCCTGGTTCATCGCAGCTATTGGTTTATTGGGAATCCTGCTCGTTTCAGCGGAACTTTGGGTTCGAGGAGCGGCATTTCTGGGCTGGATGCTAACAGGCATCGGTTTGTCCGCCTTTGCCGGAATCTTCGTGGCAGCCGGATACTTGCGCGCGCACAGCCATCCATTTTTCAATCTCATGTTATACCGGTACGTAAATATCAGTTCGGGAACGTCGCCCATCATTCCTTTTTTGCTTTTGGTAGGGGCGGCTCTTTGGTGGATTTGGTACTGGCTTACCTGCCGCACGTTTTGGCCCAGCGAGGATTGTGGTTACGGACCACGTTTGCCAAGCCGGGCGCAAGTCGTTGACGCCGTGGATGAAGGCGATAACGCACTGATCGGAGCAGCGGCAGCAGCCGGTGTTGCCACTGCCGCAGTGGACAGCAGCGGTCCGGTCTCTCGACAATCGCTCGATGCTTTGACTTCTGACAAAAACGAAGTCCTCGTGACTCTGATTCATAAATCGACCTGGGACTTCCGCGTGATGTTCCCTCCGGGCATGGCGGTGCTGCTGTCTTTGGCAATTGTCTTTCCGCATCCCGTGCAAAGCTTTGAGGGCAAAGTATACGATTGCCTTTACTGGTTTCTGTTGACGGTCGCCTTCTTCGGACTGTTTTGGGCATTGTCCAAATTGATTGTTATTTGGCTGGAACTGCGCCCCCTGCTTCTCGCGCTCGACCGCCTGCCACTGCGGCGAGGGTTCGCGCGCATGAAAGGATTCACGTGGAGACCGCTGTGGGGCTTAGGGGGCAGCGCGTATGAAGACTTCTTTGTAAATGTATCGCGAGAACTTGACACGCTCGCGAGAGTGAGAAATTCGCAGGTTGCCGATCAAGCATTCGATCGAGAAATCAAAGCTTCCGGCGAAACCGTTAGAAAACTCTTGCAGTGGGTGTTTGAGCGACAGCGGGGGAGCGGAGTAACGGAAACGGAAGTGAACAATGACGTCATTTCCCGCCTGCGATCTGCTTATGTGCGGCTGCGCCGTGCGTGCGGCGCGAAAGACTCGATCGAATCGACTGAAGAACTCGTGGCACAGTTGGCCACGCTGCAATCGCAGCTTACAGCGGTTGCGGCCGAAGCATTGCGATACCTGCACGTGGCATGGCCCAAAGAGGTGGAAGAAATCGAATTTGAAGGCAGGGATCTGAAAGGGAAGGAGCTGAGAAAAGAGGTCCGCAAATTGCCGCCGGCAACGCGTTATTCGGAAGACTTCCTGTGCTTGTTTTATTTCAATTTCATTTCCAGCGTCTTCGCTTGCATGCGCACGCTGGTGATGAGGATCGCCGGCATCTTCGTTTTGGCGCTGCTCTCTTTCAGCAGCTATCCATTTGAACCGCGGACGTCCTTTCACACCCTGATGATTTTTCTGTTTGTTCTGGTTGCAACTGTGGTCAGTTTTGTTTTTGCGCAGATGCATAAGGACGCGACGCTCAGCCGGATCACGGACACCACTCCGGGCGATTTGGGCTTCGATTTTTGGTTGCGGCTCGCGGCGTTTGTGTCCGTGCCGCTGTTTAGTCTGCTGGCGACAGCGTTTCCGGCCGTCGGCAACTTCTTGTTTTCGTGGCTGCAGCCTGCGACGCAGGCATTTAGGTAGGCGGCGTGCGGGGGCGCGGTGAGATGAGCGCGAAGAATATAAATTATTTGCTGTAACCGATTGTTTGGCGGGGCATCCAATTTCATGTCGGCAATTGCTGCTCTTAGTGAGAATTGTGGCGGATTACGAAGGCCCATTTTCATTCCCACCCTCCAACCCCCTATGCCGCCGGAGGAAACGTATGCGTGACCTTAGGCCGGTGCTGTGGCAGGAAGCATTCATCAGAGCTGTGGACGAGTCGGACCGGGAAACATTGGCGCGGCTGATCCGTGAAGCGGAGTTCGCGATCGTTTTTCGGCGGCAGCAACTGGAGAATCCGGCGGACTACGGCGAGGTGCGCGCGATGAATCTGGCGACGCTGGCCATGGACGCGGTGAAGGCTCAGAAACTCGGCGGCGTTAGGAACCTGAAGTTGTTGAGAGATTGCTGTTCGTTTCAGAAATCCGCCTGAACTTTCGCGAGCTGCCGCTTTTCATACCTCTCTAGACTGCTTCACCTCTCCTGCTTTTCGGATCTCAGAGCAGATTCAGCTACGCCTGATCAAAGGCGGGCGTGCGGGGCTACGACCTGAATTCGATGGACCAGAAGCGCGGGGCGGGGCGAAGGAATTCGAAACCGACCAGCGTGGTGCCCGCTTGCGTTTTTAGTACGCGGGCGATGCGGCAGGGCAGCTCTTCGTTGGTCTGCGTGTTGGCGATCAATAATTCCTGAGATGGCGCTACTTCGCGCGAGAGTGAGAGCAGGCCGCCGCCGGCGCTGACGTTCAACGTGACGGCGTGTTCGACGAAAGGTTCATCGTGCGAGTGGGCGTAGATGAAGACTGGGAGAAAAGCGGAGACGCGATGATTGCGGCGCCTGTTCGGTTTTGACACTGCGGGTGCGGAACCCGGCTCGCGGCCGGAGTGAACCTTTTCTACTCGAAACAATTTGCGCCAGCCCATGGATTTCCTTTTTGCGAAACCGTACATCGCATATCGGCAGCTTCGCGGAATCCTTGACTGGGCCTCTTCGTAGTTTACACCTGACAATTACCGGAAAGTGCGGCACACGCGCGCGGGTTCGTTCGCTTGCACGCCTTGTTTGCAGATGACGAGCAACGGCGAGCTGGTTCGGGTAAGCTAGCCTGGATGATGCGATGCGAATTGGCGCGCGGGGAGATACGGCGATGCCGATGACGGCGGCGGAATTTCGGCGGCTGGCGCTGAGCTTTCCGGAAGCGACGGAGGGCGCGCACATGGATCATCCGGATTTTCGCGTGCGCGGGAAGATTTTCGCGACGCTGGGCTATCCGGAGATGGGCGTCGGTATGGTGAAACTTTTCCCGGACCAGCAGAAGGATTTCGTGCGCGCAGAGCCGGAAGTGTTTGCGCGGGTGAATGGTTTGTGGGGAAGGCGCGGGGCTACGTACGTGCGTTTGAAGATTGCGAAGAAAGGCAGCGTGCGGCGGGCGTTGGCGGCGGCTTGGCGGAATACGGCGCCGAAAGGGCTTGGCGAAAAATTCGAGACGAGCGGCCGGGGCAAGGTGCGGGTCTGAGAGCCGTCCCTACAGAACGCAACGCGACGGACGGCCGCAGCGGTGCGCGACGGAGTTGATTGCGCGCGCACGCGGGCTTGGTGA